>Ga0209953_1000002_pt1 | contig 201059 bp, 283 predicted proteins | sample SalPonred_H2O_MG_FD_185713 | JGI IMG/M metagenome (GOLD analysis project Ga0209953, IMG submission 185713) | Salt pond water microbial communities from South San Francisco under conditions of wetland restoration - Salt Pond MetaG... | ecosystem: Environmental > Aquatic > Non-marine Saline and...
AAATCTTGCCGATACTATTCATCCTATCCACGATCGTTCATTAACTATTCGTGAGGCATTACATATGATGGGATTCCCTGACGACTTTGAACTCGTCGGTGGTCTCGCAAAAATGAACCATATTGCGCAGAACGTACCGGTACCTACGTCTCGTGATATACACACTGAGATTGGAAAGTTCGTTCGTGGTGAATTGGAACTATCTGATACAAACTATCTACGCCAGAACAATCATTACGAGAGAATGGAAAACGATCCGCTCGGAAAGACTGATATGGCCACACTAGAGGAATTCTTCGCATGAGTAACCACTTTATTATTGACTTTGAGACTATGGGAAAAGATGCATCAAAGTGCGCCATCGTAGATTGTTCTGTTATGGTATTCAATACCGACCGCTTTTCTTCCAATCCATATACGCTTGATAGTATAAAAGAGACAAGAAAGTTCAAACTCTCGGTTGCCGACCAAGTTAAGAACTACGGTTGGGAAATTGATAAGAGTACATTACAGTTCTGGGAAGAACAGGATCCTGAGGTTCGTGCCAATGTTTCTCCAAAGAAATCGGATCTAACCGTAAAGGAATTCATTAAGAGCTTTCACGAGTTTTTAATTGAGTCTCCAAAGATTGATTTCTGGTGGAGCCGATCGAACACGTTTGATCCAATCATTCTTTCGAGGATCTTTGAAGCGGAAGATAAACTTTTACATATGGAAGAATACCTAAAGTATTGGAGAGTACGTGATACTCGTACTTATATCGACGCCAAACTCAACTTCCCAAAGCAGAACGGTTTTACTCCTATGACGGACGAAAATACTTGGAATGCAAAGTTTAAAAAGCACGACAGCGCGTGGGATATCCTAGCTGACGTACTTAGAATGCAACAGATCCACCGTGCAGAAAACGACTTAGAATTACTATAAAGGAATTATATTATGGATATCCAAATTACAACCGAGCATCTTCAAAAGTATTCTATATTCATTGGTGCTCCAATGTATGGAGGACAGTGTGCAGGTACTTTCTGCAAATCAACGAACGATCTTGCGTCCATGTGTGCAAAGTATGGGATCGACGTAAGGTTCTATTACCTATTCAACGAGAGCTTAGTTCAGCGCGCAAGGAACTATGTGGTAGATGAGTTCCTTCGTTCTGACTGTACTCACCTTATGTTCATTGACTCAGATATCGGGTTTAAAGCAAATGATGTACTCTCATTACTAGGAATTCAAACTCTAAATCCGGAAACATACGATATTATGACCGGACCGTATCCTAAAAAGACTATTGCCTGGGAAAAGGTAAAGAAGGCCGTGGAACTTGGCAAAGCTGATGAAAGTCCGTTTCATTTAGATTACTATGCTGGTGACTACGTGTTCAATATGGCCAAGGGTGTAACATCTTTCCGAATTGATGAACCGGTTGAGGTAAGTGAAGCTGGTACAGGATTTATGCTGATACCCCGTGAAGCGCTAGAGAAATACGCAGAAGCATATCCTGAACTCAAATATACTCCTGACCACGCAAGAACAAAGAACTTCGATGGTTCACATCAGATCACGGCGTTCTTTGATTGCGAAATTGATCCGGACTCAAATCGTTATCTATCAGAAGATTACTTCTTCTGCCGAAACGCGACTAAAATTGGTATTAAGGTTCATATGTGTCCTTGGATGGAACTGCAGCACGTAGGAAACTATGTATTCCGTGGATCCCTTGGTGCTGTAAGTACTCTAGGAGTTAGCGCAACAGCTACAAAGGAATCTAATCCAAAGAACTACAAAAAGAAAACTAAAAAGGCCTTTCGACCTTAAATTATGATTGACATTTACCTATACCTATGATATATTTAGAGTATATACGTAACCAAGGAGAAACTATATAATGAAAATTTCTGACCGTACCCTTACTATCCTAAAAAGCTTTGCGACGATTAATAAATCTATTATTATGAAACCCGGCAACGTTCTTAAGACAGTTACACCAGAAAAAACACTGATTGCAATCGCAAACATCGAAGATGATATCCCTGAACAAGCTGTTATCTATGATCTGTCTCGTTTTCTTTCGATCCTCAGCCTTCACCAAGATCCTGATGTACAGTTCAACGATCGTTACTTTACTATTTCTGAAGGTAACAAAAAGAAAACAAAATATGTTCATGCAGATCCTTCTATGGTTATCGCACCACCCGAGAAAGAGCTTTCTATTCCTTCAGAAGACGTACAAGTAAACGTAGTATGGGACGACCTTCAGTCTGTCCTTAAGGCCGCTGGTGTCCTGCAGTTTGAAGAGATCGCATTCGTCGGTGAAGATGGTAAATGTTTCCTACGTGCAATCGACAGTAAGAACCCAACTGCCGACGCGTATGGTGTAGAGATCGGTACTACGAACGATACGTTTACAATCATCATTAAGACTGATAACCTCAAGTTGCTCCCACAAGACTATGAGGTAACTCTTTGCGCAAAAGGTATCTCCTATTTTAAAGGTGCTGATGTATCTTACTACGTTGGAATTGATACAAAGTCAAAATACGAAAAAGGTGAATAATGGCAGATAAGATTGAAATTACTGCGCAGGATATTCGCAACGCGGTTGCTATCATTGACGTCTGTGTAAAACGTGGAGCGATCCAAGGTGATGAAATGACTACGGTTGGAACGATTCGTGATAAACTTGATTCATACGTAAAGCAAGAAACTCCTGATGAAGAAGTCGAAGCGAAATAAACTATATACAAACTTGTGAAAGTAGTATATTATATAAAAGTCAGGACAGTCTCGTATTGTCCTGACTCTACATTATGAAATTCCTGAGGTTATGAATGACACTGAACAAAAAAGCTGATGAAGTACTCTGGGTTGAAGCATATCGCCCAGGTACGATTGAAGAAACTATCCTGCCACAAAAGACAAAAGACGTATTCAAAAAATTCGTATCTGATAACTCTATGCCAAATCTACTGCTTACCGGCGGTCCTGGCATGGGTAAGACAACTATCGCAAAGGCAATGTTAAACGAGCTGGGTTGCGATTACATTGTAAAGAACGGCTCTCTCAACGTAAACATTGATACTCTTCGCTACGAGATCTCTACCTTTGCATCCTCGGTATCCTTTACAGGCGGTCGTAAATATGTTATTCTTGACGAAGCTGATTACCTAAATGCTGCAACGGTCCAGCCAGCTCTTCGTAACTTTATCGAAGAATACTCTAAGAACTGTGGCTTTATCTTTACATGTAACTTTAAGAACCGTATTATTGAACCACTTCGTTCTCGTTTATCTGAAGTTGACTTTTCTATTGAGAAGACGGATCGTCCAAAGATGGCTGCGCAGTTCTTTAAGCGTGTTTTATCAATTCTTGAGCAAGAAAATGTTGATCACGATAAAGCCGTGGTCGCAAAAGTAATCGAAAAACACTTTCCAGATTTCCGCCGAGTACTTACTGAGTTACAGACGTATGCCGCATCCGGTCGAATTGATGAAGGTATCTTTACAAATCTAAAGGAAGAGTCGATCGACCAACTCTTTGTTATGTTGAAGGAAAAGAACTTTACAGGAATGCGTAAGTGGTGTGCTGATAACAGTGACCAGGATACGAATGAAATGTTCCGTCACATATATGATATGGCAACCAATAAAGTTGAACTTAAGAGTCTTCCAGGATTTATCGTAACTCTTGCTGACTATATGTATAAGGCTCACTTCGTTGCAGACGCCGAGATCAATATGATCGCGTTCCTTACAGAAGTTATGTTTGAGACCAGTTACAAATGAACTTTCTAAGAAAAAAGAAAAAGGAATGTTTTTTCTGTAAGGTCAGACTATCGGCCGATAACTCTTTCACTCTACAGTACTCATCGGCCGATGGTGTACATACTGAAACCATGTGCGGTGACTGTTCAAAAACTTTTGACGAACTCGCAGATTTAAAGGATAAGGCATATGGCCAAGGATTTGACACCATTTGATTTTATTAAATCAGTATCACACAATAAGAAGGATCTAATTCGAGACTCTGAGTATCCGGATCAAATGGAAAAACAGTACAACGCATATATCGTAAACCGTGGGTTCTCCTACTTTGAGGATACCATTCTCCATGCAAACGAACTGAATATGCGCCACCATTTGTTTGAGGATGCGCAGTACCGATACTACCTTGGAATGTTACGACCACGCAATCGTTTCTCTAAGTGGCATAAGGCTGAAAAGAATAAAGACCTTGATGCAATCCAAGAAGTGTATTCCGTAAACAGAACGGTAGCAAAAATGTATCTTAAAACGCTTTCAAATGATGAGTTGAAAAGCGTTCATAAAAAATTGGAGAAAGGCGGATAATTATAAATATTCCGATGGTCTGTATGAGCATTATCACAATAAAAATAAAAACAAAGGTGACCTCATCATGGAGAAAGATTTATTTAAAGGAGTTGGAGTTGAGTTAAAACTACCTAATCCAGATAACTTCCTTAAGATAAAAGAAACTTTGACGCGTATCGGAATAGCTTCGAAAAAAGAAAAGAAATTGTACCAGTCCTGCCACATCCTGCATAAACAGGGTAAGTATGCGATCGTGCATTTCAAAGAACTTTTTATCCTTGATGGAAAAGAGAATTCTTTTGCTGATGAAGATCGTGCAAGAAGAAATACAATCGTTAATCTATTAGAAGAGTGGGGACTTCTTGAGATCGTAGATCCTTCAAAGTCCGAGGATCCGATTGCTCCGCTTAGTCAGATTAAGATACTATCACATAAAGAAAAAGGTTCTTGGATCCTCGAACCTAAATATAATATCGGTAAGAAGAAATAATCGGAGTTTTATATAATGAAAGTTTTTCGAAAGAATGAAAACGCAGTTCGTCCAACGTTTAAGAATCATAAGGACGCGGTTTTTAATCTAAAGGCTTGTTTTGAACCTGGCGATAGAGTACGTTTACTTAATCCGTTGAATAAAGAAACCTATGCACCAGCTAAGGTTGTTCAGGGTAAGACCGTTGTACAGGTATATCCACAACAGAGAATGCTGATTCCAACCGGGCTGATATTCTTTATTCCTGACGACTGCGTATTAAAAATGTATTCGCACCCGAGCATATCAAAGACAAAGGGTCTAATGCTATCGAGTGGTGTTGAGCTCGTTCGCCATGGAGATAACGGTGAAGTACACGTAATGATTACGAACGTTACAGACGGAGTATCATTGATCGAGACCGGAGAAGATATCTCTCTTGCTCAACTCGAAAAGATGCATGAGTACTCGATCTCAGAGATTACAGAACTACCATCCGATGACGTGGCAGAAGATGCGTAACTTAAACTAACCACGACACACAACACACAGGAGAATATAAATGACAAATAAGAACCCATTCGAGATCCGTGCAGAAATGCTAACACTCGCAAAAGAGTACATGGATCAACAATATCAGATGAATATGAAGTTCATGGAAAAAGCTGTCGAAGAAGGCAAGAAATCATTTGAGGATATGCAAAAAGCCTCGGAAATGTATTCCATGGATGACTTGATGGAAAAAGCTAAAGAGATGTATAGCTTTGTTTCAAAAAAAGACTAATTAAGTAAAATATTTTTTATTTAACTATTGACATCTACAATAAAAGTATTATATAAATAGAAGTGGAGGCGCCGTATGGGTCTCCACTTTTTAATCGCCGGTCGCTGACGGCAAATTTACATACTCGCTTAATATAAGGAGAACGATATGAACACTCGTAGGTTCAATGCGGATCTTTTGAACGATCCATTTTTTATTGGTTTTGACTCAATACTTGATAAACTAAATCATACACAAACCAATATATCAAACTATCCACCTTACAATCTAATTAAAACTAGCGATGATACCTTTCTCATTGAATTGGCTGTTGCTGGTTTCGATGAAGACGACTTTGATATCGAGCTGCACGACGGTATCCTAACCATCCAAGCAGATATTAAGGCAACGGATACTTCAACTAATTATCTACATAAGGGTATTGCTGCAAGAAACTTTGTTCGTAAGTTTACTCTTGCTGATACGGTGCAAGTAACTGGAGTTTCTTTACACCAAGGGATGCTAACGGTTCAGCTGCACAATGTAATACCTGAGGAAAAAAAGCCTAAGAAGATACCTATTTCAAAGGGTCCAGAACTTCTTACAGAATAAACAGAGAAGGGGAGCGAATAGCTCCCCTTTTTTAATGTACTCCACCAGGCCTTGAAAAGACGTCTAGATCGGATGTATTTTTTCCGAGTGAGTTTATCACCGTACTTGTAGATCCGCCCTGAACACTGTTATTTGTGATTGGTGCTAATGTAACTGGTGCGTATGTAACAGCACCGGACACCTGCTTCATTGCTGAGGCTGATACTTCACTTATTCCACTCATTATAGGCTGAAAGCTCTCATCGAAGTAGTTCTTAAGGAATTGCCCAGCAGGAGTTGCTTCTGGAACTACGGCTTCTCTTCCATGGAGTACTGCAAATGATCCTCGGCCAAAGTCTTGGAAACCAGTTGTCCCGCCTTTAAACATATTTTCTTCGGCTTCTTTTACCATCGCTTCCCACTTTTTAAAGTTTTCAGCTTGCTCGTCATATGACATACTTTTATCGTTTGCATCAAGAAGCGCGCGTTGTCCAAAATATAATAGTCCTTCGGATATGTCTTTCTTATCCGTCCCACCCGTATCCTTTATATATTGAACAAGTTCTTCAAGATCGCCACTATCACCGGAAATAGCGCCAATGACTCGGTCTTTCATCTGCAAACGATTTATACCCTTATCTGCGTCTAAAGGTTCTCTGCCAAGAGCCGCGTCTGCTCTATCTACAAATTCCTGAGCAGCAGTAGTTTCTTCTTCAGGTCGTGCTAATTGAGTTATCCTGTTGGCTTCTTGTCTTTGCGCGGCAATTCTTCTTCTTTCTTCTGGATCTATCTCTTCTCCTGCTTCGGCTCTTTCTAGGACGGGCGCCAATTCTTCAACTTCTTTTTCAAATTCAGCTCTGGCTTTATCCTTTCTCCCTTCTAACCAAGAGAACAGGGTTTTACCTATACCCAGAGCAAATCCAATCGCCGCTCCAGCTAATGCACCTTGAGGTCCAAACATTAAACCAAATGACGCACCGGTAGCTGCCATTCCAGCTACATCAACACCTGCTGAGGCAACTCCTTCAACTGGAGTTGGAAAGTCTTGATCTTCAATCCAGCCCTTTAGATCATCACCATATGTTATATACGCCCCAAGAACGGCACTTCCTATAGTTGCGCCGAGTAATTGCCGTTTAGCTGGAAACTTATTTAACGCGCTTCCAACTCCAGTAACAGAACCACTTACAAAATCTTTTACACTTTTTGTAAAACCCGGAGAAGTTGCAACGGCCGTGACAGACGCACCGAGCGCACCCATTACACCTTGTGCCGCGGTCTCAAGCCTCATCTCTTTCCCAAAGATAGTAATCATTTCATCTTTATTTAAACCCATAGCATCGAGCACATCGTCTCCAAAGGAAGCTGCTGCACCGGCCGCGGCACCGACGAGACCCATGCGTTTACCAAATGCGAGTCCAACCATTCCACCGATACCGGCAAGGTTTGCGGCTTCTCCGAAGTTCTTTGCTAAACCTTCTTCTGCTCCCAGTTCTAATAGACCGGCTTCAGTAAGGCTACCGAGTAACTTACCAACGGTTGGAGCAAGAGTAGTAAGGATAGCAGCCTTAAGAGGAGTTTTGATTGCTCCAAGTAGACCGCCCGCGATTCCTCCTGCCAATCCACCTGCACCGATAGATCCAAAACCACCGAATAGACTACCGAGACCACCAAAGGATCCTGGCGCTTCTGGCGCTGTTGTTGGTACTGAAGTGTCTGGCGGAGGTGCCTGAGTAGGTCTTGAAGGTATATCGTTTAGCCCAGTCCTTGACCTTTCTGCTGCTTCGAGGCGTTCGAGGCGAGTCAGATCGCTTGCACGGTCTATTTCTAGTTCAAGAGTCTTTCTTAGGATCTCGGTTTGGTTTATTATATTCTCGTTTATAGAATTAAAAATATCATCAAACTTAAAAAGCTGCTCGCGAACAGCCTTCATTGAGTTTGTGCCAGTGTTGCGAATGAGTTGCCCCTCAGCCTCGAGGCGTTCAACTATTCTATCGCCGATGTCTTCTGCCAATTTTTAATTCCTTTTACTCTCTTCGACTTTTCTTATGTATTCCAAAAGCATTTCAAAGTAAAGATCTCGTTCGTATGGTATTAGGTTTTCTACTTCAGATATTTGATACTTGTGATGCTGTGCCAATTGAAAAATGATCTGATAATATATCGCCAAGTTCGTATGGGACAGCATTAGATAAAAAAACTTTTCATACCCTCCAAGACAAAAATCTTATCGTCACCGTTCTTATTCTTATACTTCATTTCGTGTCTTAGTTTTGGCATAGTATCAAAGAACTGTTTTATCTGTACCAATACATCACCACTTAGATCGTCCATGAACTTGTCGATCTCTTCTCTTGAAAAGTCCTTAAAATGAAACACTTCACTCTCAGACGCAACCTTATCCAAACACGACACCATAATATTATATGTAACTAACGGATCCTCTTGGTCACCCTCGATAAACTCAACAAACTGATTGATCGTTGGATACCTCAGGAACATCGTGTATTCTTCGTTCACTCTTACCTTATTGGTATGTTCGTCTACAGTTGTTACCTTTACATCATCAAGATCCAACTCAAGCTCAACCGTTTCATCAGTATCCGGATCACGAATCGCAAACTTTACGTTGTTGTCAACAGACTTTGATCTAAGTAACAAGAGTATGTACTCAAGATCAAACATTGAAAACTTTTCGATATCCACGTCTATCAAACAGTTGTTTACCACTTGCTTTACCGCATTGATCGCAGATTTGACATCATCACCTTCCTGTGCGATTAGGAGTATCTTTTCTTCCTTTACAGTAAATGGTCTATACTTTACAGTTTCGCCTGAAGATGGTAGCACCATTTCAAAGGTAGGCATATCAATCTTTGGTAGTGACATTCTATATTATCCTCTCATTCAAAATATATTTCGCAGGCCGCTTAAACCGGATTTAATTTGCGAAACAGAATTATTTATGTTATTCTTTATATTACCAAGTTTAGTAAATGCGTTGATCGCGTCCTGCACTGAGTTTGGCAAGCTGCCCTGTCCGATTACTTGGCCAGTAGATCCTAGCGTATTGATATAATCAACGAACCCAGTTCCTCTCGCGAACCTTTCAGTTGGAGTACCTACTCTCGAGCTCGTAACTGCCATATGAGCATATGCAAAGTTGACCGTTGCCGTCGCAAAAGAATCGTTATCTGCCCACGCTACATCAACACCACTTACCTGAGTTGGAAATGCGTCGTATAATATATATTCATAGAACTTTTGGTTTTCGTCTGTACCATCGGTACTGTAGTGTTTAATGGATATGTTACACGCAAAATCTTTTTTGTAACCAACTTCATACGGGAGCTGACCATTAACTTGAGAGAAAGGTCCGTCTGAGTAGTTGTAGTTAATTACAGACTGCATCCACTGATGAAAGAACCTAAGTACCATGTGGTCAGAGTCCAGCATAAACACTGCGTTAAACTGGTCGGGTTGAACTGCTGTAGGGATAGACTGTTTTACGCCAAATGCATTTGGGTAGTAATCAACTACACTATAGTTTAGCCCAGGAGTCGTTGCAGTCTGACAGAAGAAACGCAAGTCGCGCATTTCCATACCGTCCGATTGCACCGGCCCATTTAGAATTTCTACTACGTATAAGTTCTTACGAGCAGGACCGCCGTACTTATTCATGGTACTCTTAAATTCGTTTACATTGAACGGCATTTATCCAGCCCCGCCTCTTATGATTTTTCTTGAGTCGGCCCAGACTCTTCCCTTTGAAGCCTTTTCAAAATGCTCGGTCGGTAAGAATAGCGCAACATCCCATTCTGTTGGATGTATGTATACTAACTTTGACTTTACCTGAGACGTTAAATAATGTTTCACCGTAGGTTTAAATTCTCTATATTTTGCAGCACCGTTTAAGATACTGTATGATACTTGCATTTTTGTTGTTTCGTCATACCTTTGATTCCCTGCGACTTCGTATAAAGCATCCATTAAGTTTGCCCTTAGAGGACGTGGTAAGTAATGGAAGTTTATGCCGAGAAAACCACCCTTAGCTCTATTTATTGGAAATATGAGTGGAAACCTGTCATAATATGGAAGAGTTGCTTTATGCTTTGGATCGTATAGAAAGGTATACATATGTCCAACGCGAAACCTACTCTCATATCTGTCCTTGCCCATTCCACGAATAAGCTGCGTCTCTGAGATAGAGGATCTCGATACGCCCTTCGCTTGGTTACGATACCAATCACGAGCCTGCTTGGTGCGCGCAGGAACCTGACCCTGGCGAATGCCTTTTAAAAGAATATCATCAAAGACCTTTGCAGCCATCTTACTTAATTCCTAACTCGTGTTCGGTAAATATTTCAAACTTCCATCCGCGGTCTGCGCAGTATTTACGCGCAGCTTTCCACTTAGACTCATTTACACCATACGTTTTAACTTCGTTTATATATCTTCTTGACAGTCTACCGGAAGGTGTAGCGTTCTTCTTTCGAATATCCGGCGGTCTCGTCTGCGAGTGTGGTTTTATCTCTATCATAACGGTCTCGGTCGATCCATCTGGTTTCTTTTTTCTTACGACAACGTCTGGGTAGTACCTATGTATTCTTCCGTCTATCGGAGACGTATATGGAACTATGTATTCCTCGGATGCCCACCACATTACATCAGGGTGTGAGTCAACATAACGAAAGAACTTAAACTCCCATAACGATCTATAGATGATCTTTGAAGGATCACCTTTATACTTTTCTGGATGTTTCGGCCTAAACCGCCCTTTATGTCCTCTAGCCATTTGCTTTTTTACAGTTATTGCCGTGCCATCTATTATGAAGTCCAGTTTGCATCCATTTACCGCAGTGGGTACATTGTATTTTTTTAGCTTGTTTATTTGATTCTGCTATTTTAATTCTGTGTTCTTCAGAAAATGTTCTTCCCTTTCTAGACAAGGACATTTTTATTTTTGTTTCCTTAGAGAGTTTTCTTCCCTTTAATGAGTTGGAAATTTTATCTCTTTCATTTTGATCTTCAAATCTATTTATAGTAGATGTAGATATTTTTTCTTTTGTAGCTTTATTATGATATTTTCCAAGTCTTTTTTTATTTCCAAGCTGTTTTTTTGAAATCAATTTTCTAGCTTCTAAAGTGTGTGTTTTTCCAAAGAAAGAATTATTTTCTCCCGAAACGTTGCTATCGGTATTCTCCTTTATCCAATTCATATCATTGTCAATTTCTAAAAGATCATTATTTTGTAGTGGATATAAGCCAAGAGATTGAGATATCATGTCTTTTAACATACGCTTTCCAATTTTTAATATAAATAGAATCAAAACTAACTACATCTATTTATAAAGGAATTTAGATTTGCCGTATCAAGATCTTGGACAAAGACCTGAAAAGGTTATTGCTGATAGCAGAAGTTCACAGAGCTCAAATTTTCTAAACTTTCCTTTGAATATTGGAGCTCACAGCATACTCTTAGCTTTTAATAAGTATGCATTCGTTCCGCCAGGCGAAAGGGGATTAAATACTCTTGCCGGTGGGTCTAGCCGAAACAGAGCAGGACAGTTTGGACCAGTTCCAAATGGCACCGATGTAATCCAACTGCCATTACCAGCAAACATCCAGGATACATATTCTGTTCGAGTCGCAGGTCATGATATGGGCATCGGTGGTGCCGCAATAGCATCAGGAGCATCTCAGTTTGCTGGTGCTGGTGATATTTCTACCGGTGCTCTAGGAAATATTCTAGGAGAAGCACTTCCTTCTGTTAATTGGCAGCAAGTTTTAAATCCAGATCTAGATCAAGCTTCAAGAAACGTTTCGTTCCTAGGAAGAAGAGCGATAGACAGTCTTTTATCAGGCGCAAGCCGAGCAGTTGACCAAGGACTAGGAAATACGGTAAATCCAAAATCATCCTTATTCTTTGAAGGTGTAAACTTAAAACAGTTTGACTTTAACTGGACGCTTGCACCGACCGAGAGTGCAGAGTCCGATAGGATAAGAGATATTATTACGACTATTCGAAGAAACATTCTTCCTACATATGGAAGTGCGGTTGGTTTAAATAAAGTATTGTTAAACTATCCTAGTACAGTCGATATATTCTTTCTAGGAGTGGATGATAATTACTTTTTTAAATATAAGACTTGTATGGTTCAACAGTTTCAAAACAATTATACACCAAACGGTTTGTCTGTCGTTACTGGCGGCAAACCTGCGATGGTATCTATGAATATGACTCTCATGGAAATGGACATTCATACGTCCGAGGACTACGGTGGCGTATCAACAGGTAACTCTGGGTCAATTAGTGCATTGCAAGTTGGTGATCAAACAATAAGTGGTGGAGCAGGATAGATGGCCGGAGAATATTTTGACAAATTTCCAGAAATAAGTTATAACAACGTACTCGTCAAGGATATAACAAGAAGAGTAAAGTTTTTAAAAGAAAGCTTAGATAATCCGTATGCTTTCTTACCTTACACTGTAAAGGAAGGCGAGCGCGCTGAAGATATTGCGTATCACTACTACGGTGACGCGAACTACGCCTGGCTTGTATACCTCGCAAATGATATTATAGATCCATATAACGAATGGCCGATGGATGAACATACATTCAACGAATATCTAATTAGCAAGTATGAAGTACAATCCGGTGGTAAAAAAGGTTATGATGTAATTGCGTGGACACAAGACGAAACGAACCCAGACAACATAGCCTATTATTATAAAGAGGTATAAAGATGGCAGTTGATATAATAAAATTAGGCCCAGAGAGTTTCAGAACTCTTTATCTACGCAAAGAAGATCGAGTTATCGTAAGAACAGAAGCAGGTCGCCGAGTAATCATAAAGAGAATTATTCCTGAGGAATGGACACCGTATCGTATCGGCGAATTTGAACAGACTGTGAATGATAACAAAAGAAACATCCAGCTTATTGATAGAAATCTTATATCAAAGATCGAAAAAGAGATCGTAGATAAAATAAATGAGTGAGTTTATTTTACCAGGTCAGTACAAGTTATTAAGTGCTTCACTCGTTTCTGATTCAGCGCCTTCTGTGGAGTTGGGTGTATCCGGCCAAGGTTCTTCAAATGAATATTCTGGATTCATACCAGTCTTTGTAATCGAGGAATCGATCAATTCGGACTGTATAAAGGGTTATGCCGAGATCATAGATAACATAGGGTTTCTTGAAGATCTTCCTATGCGTGGTGAAGAGCATTTAATTCTTACGATCGAAGATGCGATGAAGAACCGTAGAATTTATCAAATGCGCATCTATAAAATTGTAAACGTTGAAATAAACAATGCAAACGATGGTTTAAGATATGAAATACATTTCGTTTCAAATTCTAGATTTAATGTTAGCGCACGACGTATCATAGAACCTTTTGAGGATAAGATATCAAACATCGCTTCGACTATATTTGATAACTATTATAATCCACCAAAGGACGCGCGCAATCTAGTCATAGAACCGACAGAAGGAATATTTCGTTGTGTAATACCGAACTATACTCCTACTCAGGCTATGAACTTTTTATCACAGCGCGCATATAGTACTTCGAGCCCGTCCTGCTCCTTTCGTTTCTTTGAAACGGTTCATAACCACTTCTTCGTATCAGATGAATACTTAATAAAGAGAGCGTTAGAAAACGTAGACGATATTAAAGAGTTTAGTTACAGTGATGCTTTGGATAAATCCGGTGAAGAATACTCCGAGCAGATGCAGAACCTAATAACGATTAAGAACGAAGATCGTATCAATACGATGAAGGATCTTGCATCCGGTGCATACCGCAGTCACGTCATAGAAATCGACCTTGTAAGAAGACGAGCCAATCTTCCGAGTAAATCAACTCTGCATTCCTATAACTACGAGGATGAAAAATCGAAATACATATCTACTTCCGGCCGTGGATCAGACAGTGATGTTCATACACCGGAGTTTAGGGATCTATACTTTACGCAAGAGAATGAAAAGAGATACATGGTCGTTCGAGACTATACTCACGACAGTGGAGAGTTTCAGTTAAGAGGGGACCAGTTCCTTCCAGAGATAGTTGCGAATAGAACCGCGTATCGACATCATTTGAATAATACTGTCGTGTATGCAACCGCGAATGGCAGACTCGATCTAAATGCAGGTAGCATGATAAACATTAAGATACCGCAGTTTATTGCTTCTTCTCAGAAAGGATTAAACCCACAGTTGTCCGGTTACTATATGATAGATACTATGACTCATAACTTTACAAGAGACGTTCATACAACCGCTCTTAAACTACTTAAGTATGATTGGAATACAGAATGAGAGAAACTGGAGTTGGAATATTAGAACCTCTCTTTTTCATTGGTGTTGTGGAAAACAACGTTGACGAGCGTCTCGAAGGAAGAGTACAAGTACGTGCCTTTGGAGTGCATGGTACCGTCGAACAGGTCCCAACTAAGGATCTTCCTTGGGCTACCCTTATACATGGTAGCTACGACCCTAACGCTGAGATACCGCGTGTAAACTCATTTGTGTTTGGGTTCTTCGTTGACGGTAGAGATGCCCAGCAGCCAATGATCCTTGGCCTAATACCAACTCAGATGACCGAGATCGTAAATCCTGATGTAACTGGCTGGGGCAGGATACCAGAGACAGATTCAAAAATTCTTGCGATGAGATCGCTCCCAACTGATATTGGTGAGCCATCCAATTCAAGACTCGGTCGCGGCGAGTCTATCGAAGAAACATACGTTATGCAACAAGAAATGTCTCGTGTAAAAGAGATACCGATAGGCGATCCAAATCCAGATAAAGCCGAAGATTCGGATCGAGAATTTTTCGCGGAACCTTCACCTGCATATAATGCTCAGTATCCATTCAACCGTGTTATTGAAACTGCTACCCACTCAATAGAACTCGATGATACTCCTGGCGCAGAACGAATTACCGTATATCATAACGCAGGATCCTACATCACTATCGATGCAAGAGGTAGCACAACTCACAAGTCCACTTCTGATAAGTTTCAGATAAACGACAGAAATAACTACGTGTATGTTAAGGGCAGGAACATAGTTACCATCGAGGGCGACTCGCAGGTATACGTGAAAGGTAATAAGATAGAAGAGATCACTGGAGATCTTATTCAGAACGTTAGAGGTAATCATCTTCTTTCCGTCGGTGGTCAATCAACTCTTAATGCAAGTGAAGAGGTTCAGATCCGAGGGGCAAAACTTAGACTCGAGTCAAACGTTGAGAACATAAACCTAAACGCAAATAAGAGTATCAATCTTAAGTCTGTAGAAACAATTAACTTTAAGACTGAAACGATGTACATGGATATAAACGGCGACTTAAACATCAGCGCTGAACATCCAAAGATCGGTGGTAAGTCTCAAGTAAGTATTGATGCCGACCTAGTTGCGATCGACGACTTCGTACATATGGCAATGGGAGAAGCAGTTAGACCTGACGACTCTGGCGCTGCGGGTGATGCCGAGAAGGTAGAAGCGCCTGAACCAGTTGGTAAAGCTATAAGTACAACTCGTAACGAATCGTATGACGGTGGCATGATTGGATCGAGTGGTTATGCATCACAGGATGAACCAGAAGACTATGAACAAGAAGAACTTGAAGATGATGTTGTTGATACTTCCGCTGATGCTGATACCAATGTACAAGACGTGGATAGAACTTCTTCTTCCGGAAATGATATCGTAGAAGTGATTGAGAAGGGCCCGGGATACAACGTTGTTCGTTTGGCGGATGGTAGTGTTGTAAGACAAGAAGGTGCACGAGCCTGGAGAAACAATAATCCAGGTAACATTGAGTTTGGAAACTTTGCTAAGAGCCAAGGCGCAATAGGAACCGACGGCAGGTTTGCTATCTTCCCTGATTATGAAACTGGCAGAGCGGCAAAAGAGAAACTGCTGTTTGATACGAATTCGTATAGAAATCTTACGCTGTCAAGTGCGATTAATAGATATGCCCCGTCATTTGAGAACAACACGTCGGCATACATATCAAATGTTGCTTCGTCAGCTGGAGTGTCGCCAGGAACTCGAATGTCAGATATCCCACCGAGTGCAAGAACTAAGATCCTTGATGCATTTGAGCGCCAGGAAGGATTTAGATCAGGTAGAACAGTACCAATCGTATAATTATATTAAGTCATTCTTTTAACAAGAATAAATAGATTATAAAGCAAAAAGAAAAGAAAATGACTGGATCAACACTATCAAAAAGAAATCATTGCGTTATCCGAATAGGATCAACGGCTTCCGATCCAGAAGCTGCGGTTAATGCTGTCGTTGATGCCTTTGCAAATGAATTAAACTTTGGTACATACACAATTAACGATGCCGACTCTTTAAGTAATAACTCTCAAAACGGCGAAGCATTTAACTCGATTACAACCACCGAAGCTTTAATACAGGAGTATGGTGAAAAGCCTTTCTACGATTCCGTTACTGCATTTAACTCTTACTTTGAAAACGGTGATATAAAAGAATTAATTCAAGGCGATCCGGATAGATATCCAAATCTTACGAAAAGAATAGACGCCGGCTTTGTTTTTACTCCTATTGAAGTTGCAGAATTTACGTCAGAATTCCAATATGTGCCAATTACACTTAAGGAACAGGCAAACACCGTTACTCCAAAATTGTGCAATGAAGTAGAAGATTTTTATGGCGGCGGGATTTCTGGCGGAATCCTAGATAGTTTCTGTTCTCTAATGCCAGCTGTGTTTGGTGCAGTAGATGGCTTTTTTGATGCACTTAACGACATTCAAAATTTAATAAGTTCAATAAAGAATTTTTCTTTTAAAGACTTGGCACTTAAGGCTCTGATTGATAAAATTAAAGATCAAATACTAAGTGTAGTTGAAAGAGTTATTGAAAATGTAAAGAATATAATTGATAATTTTAGTATAGCAAATATCATCAAAGGAGTTACGACAGCTCTTCAAGAAAATGTAGTAGCAAGGTTCTATGATATAAAAGAAAAGGCTTTAAACTTTTTTAGCCCAGCAAACATAGAGAGTTTTAAGAATAAAATAAAAGCTATGATAGACTATGCTCTTAATTTATTTAAGAACCCAACTCTAGATGAAATACAGTTTCTTATATACCGTTTTTGTAACTTTGGATCGCAGGTAGAAAATGGTATAAAGGGTCTCATAAATCCTTTAAAGGAGTATCAGAGTAATTATCAATCCTCTTTAAATACCATTTCATCGAGTTCAAATAGAAACACTTCAAATGCAATAAGAGCTGGTGCAATTCGCATCTCTCCTGAGGAAAAGGCTTCTATCGTATCTGCGGCAACAGGATCCGCTCCTTCTACTCAAGCCACCGGGTCGACGGTTCAAAATCCTTCTGACCAAACACCAGTGACGCAGGTACCATCCGGCGATATAAAACCATTTTCGGCCGAGGACTTTAATGACATTACAAAGTACAACGAAGGTAAGGGTGACTCGAGAGTTACATTTATCCAGGGTACATTAAAACCAGCTATCACTAAGGAAGGTAAGAAGCCACCTGCATGGAGATGGGAAAACCAATCCTTAAGATCGCGCGCAAAGGTTATGAGAATACAGGCTCGCTTTGGGAAACAACTAAAGGTCTTAAGTGCAAGAAGAACATATCAAGAACAGGTAGCAATATATAATAGTACAAGAGATAAGAGCAAGGTGGCTAAACCTGGAAGTTCAAAACACGAGCAAGGCCACGCATACGATATAAAATGGGATGGTTATCCGTCTGGGCGTAAAGAGTTTTTAAAAATTGCAGTGCAAGAAGGTATGGTTGGAATCGGTGGATATTCTAAATTTGTTCACATAGATGAAGGGCATGCTCGTTTTTGGGGATCTGTAGACGGCATAAACCCTAGAGATCCAAAGACTTGGCAAGAGTAGAATTTAAAGGACGTTAAATGGTAGTACAACTCATAACTCCAAGACTCAAAAAGCGGAACCTGTATTCCGACGTTCACAAGGATATGACTGTGAACCCTGTATCTGGCGACCTTGCAGCAAAAAGAAACGAAGAAGCCGTTAAAGAATCCATAAAGAACTTAATTCTTACGGATAAAGGCGAAAGACTAATGCAGCCTCTCATTGGAGGTAACATTCGCGCAATGTTATTTGAGAACAATACTCCTGCTGTAATTAAAATGATACAAGAACAAGTAAGAACTACAATCGAAACATACGAGCCAAGGTGTTCCCTTATTGATGTAAATGTGCTTTCTATGATAGACGACAATACCGTAAAAATAGACATATACTTTTACATAAATAACATTGCAGACCCAATTTCACTCACGGTGTTTCTAGAGAGGACTAGATAAGATATGGCTACCAAACCAATTAACGAACTGGATTTTGCAACCATTAAGGATCAATTCATAACGCACCTGCAAGGTCAAACGCAGTTTAAGGACTACGATTTTACCGGCGCGAATATGAACGTCCTACTTGATGTTCTTGCATACAACACCCATTTAAATAACTTCTATACAAATATGGCAATCAATGAGATGTTCCTTGATTCCGCTGTTGTTAAGAACTCTGTTGTTTCACACTCAAAAGAACTTAACTACCTGCCACGCTCGCGAAAGTCCGCGAAGGCTGTTGTGAACGTTACTCTGAGAGATACGGCTGAGACTGCTTCTACGATTACCATTCCTAGGTTCACCGAGTTCACCACTACATTTGAGAATAACAGTTACACGTTCCTTACGGACCAATCATATATCGCAAGAAAGACTGCGGCCGGAGTATTCGTTGCAACAAACGTAGAAATATTTGAAGGTGAGATCCTTACGGCATTCGAAAAGGACGGTTTCTTTATCGATGAGAACAACACGTTTAAGTGTAATCTAACGAATGATTCTATTGACACAAACACGATTGAAGTATATGTTGATGATGAAGCTACAGAGGGTCAGAACCAATTCTTTTATACTCCAGATATATTCGGCGTTACTCCAACGAGTAAGGTGTTCTATCTCGAACCTCATTTTGATAATAGGTATTCAGTATACTTTGGTGGGAACGTGTTCGGTGAGCAGCCGGCAAGAGACATTGATGTAAAGATCCAATATCGTGTATGTAGTGGTACAGAAGTAAATGGTGCAAGCGTTTTCTCAACTTCGTTCAAACCAAACTCAACAGTGACGACAGTTACAGCAGCGACGGGTGGGGCTGAGCGTGAAAGTTTAGAGAGTATAAAGTTCTTTGCTCCAAAATCAATTCAGGTCCAAGAAAGGGCTATCACTGCAGACGATTATCAGATCATACTCTCTCAAAGGTTTCCAGAGATTAAGAGTGTATCAGCATACGGTGGTGATGAATTAGATCCACCTCAGTTTGGTCGCGTTGCGATCTCGGTTAATCTACAAGGAGAGGGTTTATTATCCGAAACGGCTAAAAACTCTTATATAAGATACCTGTCTGATAAGACTCCAATTGCAATTGAACCTATCTTTATTGATCCTGAATTCTTATACGGTGAGATCATTGTTGATGTAATCTATTCGAAAAAGTTTACAACAAAGTCGACACAGGAACTTGAGGATCTAATTAGGTCTGAGATCGCAACTTATAACGCTGTAAATCTAGATGATTTTGGAGAGACACTTAGAGTCTCAAGACTCATGTCAATCATTGATGATATTGACGACGGCATATTAAGTAATAACGTTTGTGCAAATCCTATTATTGAATATGCGCCAGTTCTTGAACTTGAATTAAACCCAAAGTTTAAGTTCGGAACACAACTAATCAAACCTTATCCATATAAAGCAACGAATGGGTTGTCCGATTTTAAACCGTCTATTACCAGCTCGACGTTTACATATAAGGGTGTCTTGTCAAAATTGATTGACGATGGTGCAGGCAACATGGCTATTCGAAGTGCAAGTACTTTAAACGAAACCATAATTGATCCTTCGATAGGAACAGTTGACTACGATCTCGGCGAAGTAAGACTCATCAATTTTGCAGTAGACGCATTCAGTGGCGATGCTATTAAAATATATGCTGCATCGATGACGCCAAACATTACAGCGCCAAAGAACAGAGTCATTTCTATTCGAAGTGAAGATATTCAAATTAACTTTACAGAGTCTAATTAATGCCAGTCCCAGTAGATAAACTTATATCCTTTCATATTGAAAGACAGTTCCCTGCGATATATCGTGAGGAAGGTCAGGAGCTCGTGCAGTTCGTAAAGGAATACTATAAGTTCCTGGAAACTAACGAAAACCAATCTTTATATAACGGTAGAAGGTTATTTGAATACAGGGATATCGATGAAACTCTTGAAAGACTGCTGATATTCTTTAAGAATAAGTATCTCGCCGATCTTCCGTTTGATGATACATCCGTTCGTATTATCGTAAAGAACATCCTTGGTCTTTATCGTCGTAAGGGTACTTCGGGTGGTTTGGAACTATTCTTTAGACTATTTTATAACGAGTTTATCAAAGTATACTACCCAGCCAGGGATATGTTTAAACCGTCGGACTCAAAATGGAGAACAGGTAACTACCTGCAACTCTTTCCAAACGCAGGTATCTTTACTTCTACAAAAATTGGGGACGAGTTTGTATATAACGATATCGTAAACAAAACGATCGTCGGCGAATCTTCAGGTGCAAAGGCAACCGTTGATAAGATTAACTTCTTTATTATAAACAACTCGTTCGTTCCAATCATCTTTATTAACGATATCGTCGGAGAGTTTTTAGGCGCTGAAGGTATCTTTGTAGAAATTAATGGTATTCCGATTAGCTTTGGTATCGTGAACGGCGCACTTGCTAGCATTGCAATTAACGTTGATGGAACTGGTGGAAATAAAGTTGGAGAAACGGTTACATTCAAAGCAACACCGGACGGTATAGGTGCGACTGGTAGAATTTCTAAAATACGCAATCTAGATACAGGAACTATCACCTATGAAGTAGAAGATGGTGGGTGGGGCTATACTATAGATAGTACGCATTTGTATGTATCGAACCAGCTCATCTTTTTGGAAAACGAGTCATCAAACTTTACTCAGCTAGAAATTCTTGAAGATACATCTGGAAATCGCGGTGTGGTTGTAGACCAAGGGGATTTCTTCGTTGGCGTAAGAATGGAACCTGGGGACGAATTTTCAAATACATCGATTATTAGTACAGTTAATAGATCTCCTAACATCAACATACAAACCTTATCTAACGTTACTCTATCGGTAACACCTAAAAACGAAACTTCACCTGGTGATCTTTACCCAGAAACTACAAATGCAGGAGACGTTATCGTAGGCGAATTGGAAAACGTAGAAACCATTGGTCTTATATTTGATATCATTGGAGATTTTGTTAACGTTCCATTGGATGCAACAAATTATAACGATGTTCCACCTGCTAACGTTCCAATGTCAGGAAACACGGATCCTGTTGATATTGACACGAGATTGGTCGATGCATTCAACGTGACTGATGTAGAAATTGGGTCAGTCGTTAGATTTGACAACATAGATCCTGGAATTGCATATGTTAACGATGTTGTTACACATACCTACGACACGCGCCTTGCTTCGTTTGAAAGAAAGAACCAACTTATTACTCTAAGTTCTATTCCGTCTTCATTAAGTATAGGCGACGAAATAGACCAAGGATCTACAAAAGGTAAGGTGGTTGGAATTACTAGCAACACACTAACTGTAAGACCATATAGGTACTACGGGTTTAATTCAACGGATCCGATTACATATGGTGGAGTTAATTTTCCAATCGTAGGTATAACTCGAGACTATGCAAGTAACAAGATAGCCGGTGATAATGCCTTTACAAAGGCTACTACAAATTTTGCACAGGGTATAATAGATACCGTTGATATTATCGATTCTGGTTTTGGGTACGTTGATAATTCTCAAGCCGATATAATTAAAAATGGGCAGGTCGTTTCTGCAGGAATTATCACAACCGGCGGTACGGGCAAGTCGAGCGGTTTCTGGTCATCATTTAATTCGCATTTGAACGGATATAGAAACGTTGAAGGTGAATTAGAGTATTACTCCTCAGGCAAGTACGTGCAGGATAGCAACTACTACCAGGAATACTCATATGAAATCCAATCCAAACTAAATCTTGAAAACTATGAAGAATCTCTCAAAGAAATTACTCACGTCGCTGGCACAAAGGTGTTCGCAAGATTTAATCTTGAGGAATTTATTTCTACGCCAATTGAGTCTATTATTGAGATTAATCGCTCAGAGACAGATTAAGTTAGACCTTTTATTATAAATAAATTAAAGAAAATCTCGAGGAAAAAATGACAGTAATCACTACAAAGTATAGATCAGATACAGCACGTCTTTTTGTTGAAGACGTGACTTTTAATGATTACTACCTCTTTACATCAAGCATGTCAAACACTTCAGTTGACAACACTGCGGTTTCAAAGAGATCTTTTTTAGAAAAAACAATCTTTGGTAAAAAACTATCATCCGACAGCATGTTTTATGTGATAAAGAATAACATATGGCAGAGTGGTACTACATATGAACAATACGATGATAATGCAGAGTTGGAAGGTAAAAAATACTATGCGATAGTTTACCCCCAGGATAACTCAACAGGTGATTATAAGATCTATAAGTGCCTATTCAATAACTACGGCGGGGTATCTTCAAATCCCCCAAACTATCAGGTATCTACACCAAACCAAATATACATTATGCCGGATGGTTACATTTGGAAATATATGTATTCTCTCAGTGTCGCAGAGTTTGATAAGTATAATACTCGAGGATATATACCTATCATAGAGGATGATTTTGATACAGCTAACACTACTTCATCGAGTACGAGCACGATAGATCAAATATTTGTCACGAATCCTGAAGAAAATTCTGGTTACGAAAAGGTGGTTGGTACAATCTTTGAAGTGTTAAGATCGCCAGTCAACACAGTTACGATTACTCCTAACGCCGCAGATCAATTGAGTGCGATCGCTAACTATTACACCGGCTATACTCTCTACGTTACGAACCAAAACACGCAGTCAGAGGTATATCAAGTTGATACATATACCTTCAATCCAATAACCGGCCGTGCGACTCTTACATTAGTAGAAGGAACTCCTTCTGATGGGATACTAGTAGATGCTGCGACGTTTAGCCTTCTTCCAAGAATTGAGATAAGAGGAGACGGGGATAACGCGGTAGCTATACCCAGTGTTGATAATGACGGATCTATCGTAAGCGTTACTGTTCTTGACTCCGGCTCAGAATACACAAACGCAACAGCGAGAGTAGTCGATCCGTTTTCATTCGACCCAACAGCGCCAAACAGTATAGACGCAAGAGTTGAACTCCGACCAGTTCTTTCTCCTCCAGGTGGCCATGGAAAGAACCTAGTTGATGAGTTGAGTTGTACGCGCGTCTTAGCATACACTGACTTAGACGCGGTCGATAACACTTCTATCCCTATTTCAAATAAGTATGCAAGTATTGGTATTGTAAAGAACCCAGAGTTTAAAGATTTTTCATATCCAGAGATCTTTGACAATAGGATAGAACTTGCATTAGATACAAACCCATTCATAGCAAATGAAGTAGTAACTCAACTCGAGACAGCAAATACGGATAGCCCATTCTTTGATGACGCTAGGTTTAGTGCAAAGGTTCACGAAGTGGACGGCGACTTTATTTACTTGGCTGAATATTCCGGTGCGTTTCCAGGCGACCAAGGGGTATATGCTAATACCGACTTTAGCGACATATCTTTAGACGTTACTTTACCTTTAATTTCCTCGCAGGGACAGCTGGTCACAATAAATACAGATAACGATCCGGTGTATACTGGAGGTTATGATTCCACATATCCTGGTTTCAAATTATCTCCATATATTCAAAGAACCGGAGAAGTCTATTACATGCACAGTTTTCTTCCAATTACGAGGACAGGAGACTCAAGAGAACAATTTAAAATCGTCCTTGAATTTTAAGAGAGAAAAAGATGCCAATTAATACAGATCTTAATGTTGATCCATACTTTGATGATTACGACCTAGAGAAACAATTCTATAAGGTTCTCTTTAAGCCGTCGTTTCCGGTGCAAGCAAGAGAACTTACTCAGCTGCAGACTGTTCTACAGAATCAGGTAGAGCAGTTCGGAGATAACATCTTTAAAGAAGGTTCTATCGTTAAGGGCTGTAACTTTACAGAACTTGATGATATTAATTTCGTTAAGCTAACCGATCGTGCCGGGTTTAATATCTCGGACTACGTCGGGTTTGAAGACACAGTTACCGTATCAGGTGAAGAGTATAACAGGGACAATACTTATGAGCTGCGCGGCGTTGTATCCGGTGTAAGAGCTTCAGTTGTTGCGGCCGCGGCTGGTTTTGAAACAAGAAACCCAGACCTAAACACATTCTTTATTAACTACACGACTACATCAGGTACAACCAAAGAATTTCAAACCGGTGAACTCTTAGAAATTTATAAAATAAGTACAGTCGAAGTAGGCGCCGGTGTAAATACAACCGAGACTCTAGTCGACTCTATCAACGTTACTTCCTTTTCGAACGCAACAGGATCCTCTTTTGGTCTACGCTCTGCGCCAGGTATTACTTATCAGCGCGGTCATTTCCTATACGCCGAAGAACAGCTGATAATCATCTCTAAATACACCAATATTCCGGATGATGTTTCAATAGGATATGCAGTTGAAGAACAGATTATAAATTCATTCGACGATCAAACTCTACTCGACAATGCCAATGGGTCTTTTAACCAAAATGCTCCTGGGGCAGACCGTCTCAAACTAATTCCAGTACTTACATCCCTTCCAACTGAAGAAGCTGATAATAACGCAGACTTTTTCTCGTTAGTTAGGTATTCGAACGGTAATGCCGTTGTGCTCAGGAACGTTTCTCAGTACAACGTTCTTGGCGATGAGATGGCTCGCCGAACATTTGAAGAGTCTGGCGACTATGTCGTAAGAGGATTTAAACCAAAGATAGTTAGAAAAGATGGTGTTCTTACGGCCTCAATATCGGCCGGTCTTGCATACATCAAAGGCTATCGCATTGAGACCGCCGCTGAAATCTTTGAACCGATTGAAGAGATTGCAAACACTTCAGTAGACGAAAGAGTAAACCAGCCGATCTCGTTCGAGTACGGGTCTTACGTTTCTGTTCCTACGGCAAACACGTCCGGCACGGTTACACTTGGAACCTTTGATACTGTATCGTTGAAAGACGGTAGTGGAAACGCAGCCGGTACTGCAAGAGTTCGTAACATAACAGATGATAAGATATTCTTATTTGACATTCGTACTTCAAGTGGACAAACGTTCGCAGACGTAGAAGAAATTAGTGGGACTGGTGGATCCATAACGATCCCACCGGGATCGGTCATTCAAGAAGCAAGTAAATCGTCTATGGTGTTTGACACCGGAATGGTAAGTTTAAGTTCAGTTGATAATGCTTCAATTCCAGTAAGAGCTCAAAAATCTTTGTCTGGATTAACGAGTACTACAGTTCTCATATCGCCAGATCCTGGTGAAGACTTTATTGTAAACAACGACGATGTTCTTTTCGTTGATGCAACGAACACGCAGATAGACATTCTAAATAATTCTATCGCAGGAAGCACTCTTAACTTAACTTTGGCACAGCTTCCTTCTGCGACAGCTACGGTTTATTATAACAAGAGAATCACAAACGCGTCTCCGTTTACAAAAGACACAGCGACTCTCTATGTAAAATGCGATTTTGATAATCCACCAATCACATCAGCAAATTCCAAGTACAATCTAGGTTTCCCTGACGTATATGAAATTGTTTCTATTACTGATATTAGTGGTAATGACGTTACGGATAGCTTTAGACTCAGAACTAACCAAAGAGATAACTACTACGATCATTCTTATATCGAGTTTATTCCTGGGCGCACTGTTCCTGACGCAGGTGAAATGACCGTTGAAATGAAAGCCTTCAAACTTAATGACACGACGGGTAATTACTACTTTAATATAAACAGCTACCCAACTAGTGTGGCTACGAACAAACTGCAGCCTTACACTTCATCTTCTGGTGTTACTTATAACCTCAGGGATAGTTTAGATTTTAGACCATATGTTGAACCATTATCGCCAGCAGATTATACGAATGCGGCCTCTGTAGGTACGGCCCCATCAGTAAGCGATTCCACGACCGGTGTAAACGTATCACCTACTTTCTCAAGTTCATATGAGATACTTACTCCGGCATATAACCAATCCGGCCAAATTGATTACGAATACTTCTTTGGAAGAAAGGACTCTGTTGTATTGGATTCTTTCTCGAGAATTTCTATCATCAAAGGAATCGAGTCAGAGAACCCATTCCCACAGACAACGCCGAGTGACCAATTAAAAATCGCCGAGATCTTTATTCCAGGAAGACCTGCTCTTTCTCCAGCTGAAGCATATGCGCAAAACAGAATAGAATATTCCGCAACGATCCAACAAAAAGGCACTCGCGGATACACTATGAAGTCTATCGAAAACATAGAACAAAAGGTAGATGCACTTCAGTACTACGTTCTATTGAGTACTCTTGAGGCCGATACTAAAAACTTAAATATCGTTGACGAAAATGGTTTAAGTAGATTTAAGAACGGCATTATCGTTGATCCGTTTAATGACTTAAGCATCGCAAATCTAGAAAATGCTGAGTATAATGCCGCGATAGACTTTACAGAAAAATCTCTTATGCCTGCTGTAAAGTCGTTCCCAATTAATCTAAAGTTAAAAACCTTTTCGAGTGCCAGTGTATTCCCGGATGCTACGAATCCAATCACAGGTTCTTTGCAGAGAGACTCTGACGTTGAGATTATATCGCAACCATATGCAACAGGATTTAGAAACTGCGTAAGTAACTTTTATAACTATGTAGGAACTGGCGGTCTTTCTCCAGAGTACGATGCGTTGTATGACACGGTTACAAACCCTGTTAACATAGACATAGACCTGACTACTCCGTTTACTCAGTTAGTAGATGCAATTCAGGAATTTGTTCCGTTAACATCTACAACAACAGAGAACCTAGGAACTACAAGGACCGGTACTCGAAGAACCGGCACAACTACGACTACTAGGTTCAGAGACACAACGACTGCGGTTCAATTATCCGGTGAAAATGTAAACGAGCAAAAGGTTGGCGACTTTGTTACTAACTTTAACTTTAATCCTTACATGAGATCGAGAGAAGTAAAGGTGTTTATGTCGGGTCTAAGACCTAACACTCAACACTACTTCTTCTTTGACGAACAGGACGTTAACCAACATATTTACCCTGCAAACGGAGATCCTAACGACGTAGATAACGCAGTGCTGTTTGCTCGCGCAGGAAACCTCGGGGACGCGGTAACTTCAGACTCAGACGGTGTTGTAAGAGCTATATTTAAAATACCAGAGAGTACTTTCTTTGTTGGTGATAGGAAACTAGAGATCGTTGATGTTGATGTATATTCTTCAATAGCTGCATCAAAAACATCATATGGTTCATTGGTATATCGTGCGTATAACTTTTCGGTAGAAAAATCTTCGCTGTCAGTATCAACACGAGCACCAGAAAACTTTACTACTACATCAACTTCCGAAAGATCTGTTACTCGCCGCCAAGCGCCAAGACGCGATGAAGGTGGTGAGGGCGGAGGCGGCGGAGATCCTCTATCGCAAACGTTCTTCATTAAGAACGGTATGGGAGCTGGTTCTGAAACGGTATTCATATCTAAGTTGGACATCTTCTTTAAGAGAAAGAGCACTACGAACGGTGTACTCGTAGACATTAGAGAAGTAATCAACGGTTACCCTTCATATGTATCCGTTCCTTTATCAAAAGTACACCTGAGGGCAAGCGAAGTGCAGGTCTCGGACGATGCATCGGCGGCTACGACTATAACATTCAAATCTCCAATTCGTTTGGATGCAGAAAAAGAATATGCATTCGTAGTTAAACCAGATGCAAACGATCCAGAATATCTTTTGTTTACTTCAAAGGTAGGAGGGTCGGATCTTACTCCGGGCGCAACGCAAGGTCTTACAATCGTACAAGACTGGGGCGACGGTGTTCTGTTTACATCTACGAACAACAGAGCGTGGAAATCTTACCAAGATGAAGACGTTAAGTTTAAGTTATATCGACACAACTTTGGATCATCGGCCGGTACAATTACGTTTACGAATGACGACAACGAATTCTTTACTACCGCAAATAACGTAGGCCGCTTTGAAGTCGGAGAGTTCGTATACACCGAACAGCCTCTCATTGGCTCAACCGCGAGTTCTGTGAGCGTTACGGCTGGAAGTAATGTTATTACTGGCACTGCACTGTCGAGCACATATGCAGCCGGTGATTATATTCTATTGGACGATGGTTCTACGAATAAGCAAATATTTAAAGTTGTGAGTTCAACTACTTCAACAATTACTGCTGATAGAAATGCGTTCTTTAGTGCTACGGTCGACTCTACTCCAATCACGGTTGGTACTATATCTCATTATGACTTTAGGTACCCAACATTCATGGTTCTTGAACAATCATCAGCAAACGCAGATAGAAAGTTTGAGGCCGGTGATACGATCATTGGTTTTGATAGTGAAGCAACTGCTGCGATCGATTCGGTTGATAATAAAAACGTTAGTTACATACAACCTATGATTATGAGAACGAACGATATGGTAACGAGTACTACTCTTTCCGGTACATTTGTAAATTCTGTTTCTGGTGCTACTTATAACCAGGGCGTTGCGTTTAATGATAAGACATTATTTGCAAAGAATGGTATATCTATATATAGTAGATCAAACGATGTCAATGGAGTTCGTGGCCTCGATCTAACGGTATCGTTAGCAAATGGAAATAACCCAACGTCTTCGCCGATAGTTGACATCGAAACAGCAGCGCTTCTTGCAAGCGAGTGGCAGATTACAGATGATAGTAACACAACTTCAAAATATATTTCAAGAACGGTTGAACTCTCAGAAAACCTTGATGCTGAAGACTTTACGTTGTATACGACGGCATACCGCCCAATTGGCACTGATGTAAAGGTCTTTATTAAACCTCAGTCAGCAAACGACCCAAGCGTATTTGATACAAACGATTGGATAGAGCTTGAAGTCACAGAAGGCGCAAATCTTTATTCTTCAATCAGTAACGTAAATGATTTTAAAGAATACGTATACAGTGTTAAAGAAACAGACAAATCACTTGGAGTATTAACGTATACAAATGCTATATCTACGTTTGAAGGATATCGCAGGTTTGCAGTTAAGATAGAATTGCATTCTGAAAATATATTTAAAGCACCTAGACTATTAGATTACAGAGGAATTTCATTGACATGATAAGAGACCAAAAATCTAAAGCTTTGATTAGTAACGATGTTGCTGCTCTTAATAAATATAAGTTAGAACGAGATCGTATTCGGAAGATTGAAAATCTTTCAAAAGAAGTAAGAGAGATTAAAAAAGTTCTTACATCTGTCTGTGAAAGACTTGACAGGATAGAAAGCATTTAAGAAATGGCAAAACCAAATATAACCCAAGTTACAACTACTCAGACTTTTCAGTCTTGGTTGGATAAAACTAACGATATTGTAGATCTGCTAAAATCAGATGTTATGACAGCATCGGCTCTAGGTGACTCGACGACTGGTAATGCCACTCTAGTTGGTAACTTCACGGCGAATAACCTTATCGCAGAAGTTTCTCTTCAGACAAACACTATATCTCCTCGAGCGGGTTTCACCGAAGTATCACACACGTCGCCAATTAGAATCACTTCGTCTGGAACGATTGCGCAGACGATCGTTAGCCCAGTTGGACCGAGGATGAGATACTCATCCGGGACGGTAAGCTGGAGAACAGGATTTCAGGATACCGCCGATAACAACTTTATAATTGATACTGGCACCGGCCAAAGTAAATTGGAACTTACACCGACAGGAGACTTGACGATCGCCGGCAAGTTTATTCCTACTGGTGGAATTGAGCTTCCTTCCGGCACTTCAATTACTGGTAACCTGATTGGTGATGTAACCGGCGATCTTACTGGCGATGTGACCGGCGACGTGACTGGCGACGTAACCGGCGATCTTACAGGTGATGTAACCGGCAATCTTACTGGTAATGTTACAGGGGATTTAACCGGTGATATCTATTCAGACAATGGGGTCCTGGTATTTCAAAACGGTGCAGATGGAACTGACGCGTTTTTAACCGGACACATATCAAGCATTTCAAACTTCGATACTTCAGATCTTACCGAGGATCCTAATGCTACGACTAACAGTGGCACCATGTATTTTACAGATCAGCGCGCAATTGATGCGATCAACAATGCGCCGCAAGGATCTATAACAAGCATAGTCGGAATAAAAGCATTTGTTGCATTTGATGGAACAACCGGTAGTACAATATCAACGGCCGGCCTAACAATAACAAAAGTTGGATCCGGTAATTATGCGGTAACGTTTGATTCTGGTTATGCGCCATCTGACGCAAACTATGCAGTTGTGCTAGGTAACGTTGATGATGGCAGAACAGAATCTGCACTTACAAGTGCCAATCGAGGCAACATCGGCGAAGCCCTTCAAAATTACAACACATTTATAGAATCAAGAACTTCCGCTGGATTTACAATACGTGCCGTAAAAGCATTAACTAACATTGCAAACTACGGCGATGACAACTCAGTAGGATTTGGTATTACTGCCGTTGATCCTGAATATATTACAGCTTCCGTACTTTTCTAAGGAAATCACAATGAAGAAAACAATATTTTTTAACAATCCTGTTGGAACTGAAAAGCTGCAATTTATTGTGTCTGATCTTAGCGTTGAAGCATTAAAAGATAACGGCATAATACCAAAAAAATCAGCGGCCTTATCAATGCCATTTATTGACAAAAGCTCGTCGATTGAAAAGGTAGCTCTAGTTTCCTTTCCAGATCGCTGTGTATTTGATGATTATAAAAATCCAACAGAAGTTATGCTTGACATTGATTTAATAAACAGTTTTGTTATGTCTGAAATAAAAACAGCAAGGTTAGAATGTCTATCTTTACTTGACACTTATCAAATGAGAGCCATAGCTAAAAATGATCAAGACGTGATTGCTCGGATCGAGTCAGATAAACAAAAATTAAGAGATATCCCAGACACAATTGATTTTGAGAATGTAACTGATTTTAGATCAGCATGTAAAGCAATACCATTCGCAGATCTAGTTCCAGAACCTTACGTTTCAAAATACGAGGACGCTTTAAAATGAATATACGATTTAATATTCAAAAAGATATTAAATTAAAAATTGAAAATCATATACAAAAACACCGCAAAGATATTCTTATAAACTCGCGATTAGTTGGAACAAAAAGAGTAGAAAACTGGAAAGAGCACTTAACAAAAGACAAGATTGGCGCAAAAAACGTTCCGGTGAGTGAAATTAAAAATATGATTAATTTTAATAACCTCGGCGTTTCTCAGAGAATGAATCATTTAATCCAAGAGTTGTTTCCAGAAAATAAAGTAGTTTCAACAGGTTACTTTCATTACCCTCCAACTGGTTACATGGGATGGCACACAAACAGTAATGCACCCTGTAGCCGTTTATATCTAACATGGGCAGACGAAGGTGGTAAATCTTTTTTTAGATATTTAAAGGATGGTAAAGAGGTTACTGACTACGATGAAGCAGGTCTTACTGCTCGGCTGTTTGAAGTTACTGGCGAAGAACCTTTATTCTGGCACTGCGTCGGGAGCGAAACGGATAGATTGAGTTTTGGTTATGCAATACAATGAAACACCATATAGTTGATGATTGGATTGATAAGGATAAACATTTCATAATAGAATGTAAAGATGTATATGATTGGATATCTTATAAAAGAATGAAGCCGGATTACATAAGTAATGAGAATATAAAATGCAATAACTTAGATCTTATAACGAATAGTGATGCAAGATATATAGTAGCGGATCTGAATCTACCGGGTATCGTGGTTGAGTTGGAAAACCATTACAGAATGATTGACGGAAGACATAGGTTAAAGAAGTCGTTGGATCAAGGAAAGGACACGATACTTACTTACGTTTTGACTGAAAAACAGGCTCTGAAGTTTATTAAGCCGGTTTGACTTTAAATCGGATATAAATAGAAGTAATAAATAAATTTGAGATTACCCATTAATGAATTCAAAACAGCATCACGCGTTTTATAAATATAAGAAAAAAGGTTAATAGCGCATGACAAAAATTACAGACCTGGATCCTATCTCTGGCGATAAGACCAAAGGCAGAGATCTTTTTGTCATGGTTAACCTAGACCAGGGCGAAGACGGCACTAAGAGTATTACGAGGGAAGAATTACTTAAGGCCCTCCAACAAGAAGCCTTTGATGATATTAATGTCCAGGGTGGTGTTGTAGATAATACACCAATCAACGACCCAAATATATCAGTCAACACTCCAATGACAGACGACATTGAGGGGGATGACTACTTCTATCTTAAGGACGTATCTTCAGGAACGACCGTTGCGTTTTCATATTCACAGCTCTATAGAGAGATCGGTAGATCTGCAGAAACCGCAAAGAAGGTATACGTAAGTGTTGACGGTAATGACGATAACGTCGGTAGTGACATTGCGCCGGTCGCAACTCTTGAGCGCGCTGTAACGATTGCCCAAGAAAAGGCAAAGATCGTAACACCAGGAGTTCTTGAGAGACAGACTGTTCATATCAGTGTTATGCCAGGAACGTATTACACGAACGGCGAATTGGCTCTTCCTGACTTCTGTTCTATGACTTCAATGTCCGGTCAGTATACAACAACTATCGTAATGAACGAGGGTTATGAAACTAAGAACTGTATCCTCCTAGGATCGGGCTGTTACGTCCAAGGTTTTTCGTTCTTTAACCTTAAGGTAGACAACTTTGATAATCCAACCGGCGGTTTTGCATTTGCATTTAGGCCTGGTGCTACGATCACAAGATCTCCATACGTAAGAGACTCGAGTCAGATATCAAACTACTTCGAGAGACAGATCCCACCGCTGTTGAATCCACTTAACAGCCGCAACACAATCGATGACCTTGGATTTGAACTAACGGTGTCGAGTGTTACAGGTACATTTGAGGTTGGCGACGCGATCGAAACGAGCGATGATGTAAACGGTTTCGTGTCGAGAGTCGATGAGATTGGATCCGGTACGATCTACGTAAGAAACAACACTGGCGATTTCGCTGCAGCTACAACTATTACATCTTCATCCGGCGGTAGCGCAACAATCACTACCGTTGGCGAAGAAGACTTCCCAAATAAAGAGGTTGGTCGCGGTGGTGGTATGATCCTCGCGGATCGTGCTGTAGTCGATACGGACTCCATATTTCCTTATATACTCTGCTTTGGCGCAACACCTCGTACACAGAACGGTATAGGTTACGTCGCAAAGAACGGTGCAGGTATTAACGGTATTTCTTCGTTGTCGATCTTTGCTCGCTGTTCCTTCTACGCGTTGGACGGCGGACAGATTACTCTTAACAACTCTGGTACGCAGTTCGGTGACATTTCGATGCGCGCAAAGGGTGTTACTTCAATATTCAACCCATCGGAAACATCAGCAACTCTAGTTGCCAACAGTACTCTTGCTGATACAATTATCGATGGCGCAAACACTGTTATTGACGATCTGTGGGACCATCTGACGAACACTCTCGGGTACGAGGGGTACGACTCGATAAAGTGTAAGAGAGATACTGGATACATTCTTGACGGCGTTGGAAATGATCTTGTACTCGGTACTAACTACTGGGCAGTAACGAATGGTAATTCATATCGTAGAGCAACATCAACAGTTGTAATTGACGATCAATTAACCGAAACATCCGGTGCCATATCGTTCCTTAAGTCTTCTGTCAAGGATCTTTTGCAAAACTCGGCAAACGAAACGAGAACCGATGCTTCATTCGACGAGATTATCGATATCCTCGAAAATGGTTTAGGTAATGCCGATGCTCTTACTTTTACAAATACGGGTGTAGAAAATCACGCAAGAGCAAAGGATCTTTTGGTCGCAAACAAGTCTCTCATTCAAACAGACCTAATAGCTTGGATCAATACGAACTACCCAGATCTTACGTATGACCAAAGTAAGTGTACTCGTGATACTGGTTATATTATTGATGCTTTGTCACACGATCTTAACTACGATACAAATATTGCAACTATACTTAACGCAGAAGCATACTTTGTTGGAACATCGATCGACACTCTGCCTGCTGACCAAATTATTCCAACTGCGGCTGCTTATGAACAGCTAGGTACTATATGCTCTTCAATTATGTTAGGAACATATACAGGTCAAGATGATGCATCCGGTATCGCATCTCAAGTTGAAGCTGACCGATGTGTAGAACTTACGAGCGTCATAGAAAATACTATAAAGTATCAGTCACTTAAGTATCTCCCAGGCCCAATTGATCCGGACCTATCATGGGTTGATGCAAACTATGTAAACGGTAAAGAAGTAATCAACGCGAACAAAGCGGACCTTCAAAGAAAGACCGTTGGATTTGTAAACGCTGAGTACGACTTCATTGACGAGACTCTTACGCGTCGAGACTCTTTAAACTTCCTTCGTTCGATTACGAATGACTTTAGACGCGGTACGCAGACAGGAACGCGTATCTTTACTGCTGGCCTGTTTAACTATAAGGGGCAACACGTATTCTCAGTATTCAATCCGACTACAGTTGGGCTCAGATACCTAGGTAGCGTTGCCCAGGTCGGTGATCTACCTGCCGGATCAACTGTAGAAATAAATGATGCATATATTGTTTATTCAAGTGCTTCAAACCTATATGATGGTACAGTATACTATTGGGACGGATCTGCATGGACATCAGACGGTGCGAACGATGTATCACTACTTACCGCGTTCACAAGTTCTTGGGATCGTATACGTACTAAGATTAAGAGCGAGTTTACTCTTACGTCTGGCGAAGAGGATATGCTTGACGGACTCATCGACGATGTACTCATAGCGAGCGTTCGAAGCCCAACCGTTATCAACTTCGGAAGCTTGGTCGAGAGTCTCTCTCATCAGTTTAACCTAGCAAGCGCTGGTGTTAACGTCAATGCTCTTCCTGTAAACTTTAGAAGATTGGGCCAACCGGTATCAGCGGCGGCATCGGTTCTTCAAGAGGACGGTGGTAGAGTAAGGTGGTCTGGTGCCGATGAAAATAACAATCAATATTTTGCAAAGGGTCTCAGGATTAACGGTAAAACCGGTAGGATTGAAGGTAGACCATTCACATCTTCAGTAAGAAAGTTAGCTCGTAGAGCCGCAAACAGTAGGACATCAATATGACAATCATTACAACAAGCCAAGCACCAGACGCCAAGCCGGTTGGTCTTAGTGTTACACTCACAGAGGATTGGGAATCAATCATTGAGGTTCCAAGTTACTCAGTCCCAGAACTCGTTTTCGGCGGTACAAACGTAACCGTTCCAGGTGTTGCCGAAGTAATTACTCCTTTACTCATCGCAAACCGAGATATAGAAACTGTTTACGTAAGTGTAAGGATACACCGAGATAGTTCGAATACAACGTTCTGGTTAGCAAATGAAGTTGCAGTACCAGCGTTCGATGTTCTCCCATATCCTATGAACGGGCAATTCATATACACTGGAGATAGGCTAGAGGTAAAAGCTACTTCAAATAGCACGGTAGATGCTACTATATCATATACGCTGGGCCAAGCGGAGGAAGATGATGTCGCTTAGAACACTCCGTAGCACTCCAACTTCACCGAATAAGCTACTCTTTGCAGAGCTACCAATCACTCTTGATCCTGGTGCTCACAAGTACGCATTGGTGTATGGATCTGACGGAAACCTATATTCATCCGATGGATTGAATTGGGAGCTCGCTGGAACGGGCGGCAATCAAGGTATTCAAGGTATTCAGGGTATTCAAGGTTTCCAAGGTATTCAGGGTGATCTAGGACCTGCTCTTAAGATTATCGGATCTGAATCTGATGTTAACTTTACTGGCGATCCTGATGCGCTGCTCAATGCAAACTTTCCAAGTGCGGCGATTGGTGATACTGTTATTGACGAAGCCGAAAACGAACTTTGGGCATACACTGGTTCGAGTAACTGGGTAAACGTAGGTAGCTTCCGAGGCACTCAAGGTACTCAAGGTATACAAGGTCTTACCGGCGAACAAGGCATCCAAGGTACATCTATCCAGGGTAGACAGGGTCGCCAGGGTATACAAGGTACTGCTATACAGGGTCGCCAAGGTATACAAGGTATCCAAGGCGTACAGGGCACTCAGGGTGTCCAGGGTATAGATGGAACCTTAGGGGCACAGGGTATCCAAGGTATACAAGGTATAACTGGCGCACAAGGTATTCAGGGTGTCCAGGGTATCCAAGGTGTTCAAGGTACTTCTATCCAAGGTATCCAAGGTATTATTGGTGAACAAGGTATTCAGGGTATCGATGGTAACATCGGTGCGCAAGGTGTTCAAGGTATTACTGGCGAACAGGGTGTTCAAGGTCTACGTGGACAAGAAGGTGCACGTGATATATCCGTCGTTAACTCTGGCAGTATTGCATATCTTATTGACTTTTCTGTAAGCAACGCAGATATCAAACTTATTCGTGGATTGACATATAGATTTAACGTAGATGCATCGGGCCATCCGTTCTATATCAAGTCAAGCCCAACGACAGGAACTGGCGACCAATACAATATTGGCGTTGATGGCAACGGAACTGAAGTTGGTGAGGTTACCTTTGCCGTTCCTTATAACGCACCTAACACGTTGTATTACCAATGTTCTATCCACTCTGCGATGGGTGGCGAGTTACAGATTAGCGATCTTGGTCCCCAAGGTATCCAAGGTATTCAGGGTATTGCGCAGCAGGGTGTTCAAGGTATTTCTGGAGAACAAGGTGTACAAGGTAGCCAAGGCGTTCAGGGTATCACCGGTGCTGGCGAGCAGGGTGTTCAAGGTATTACCGGTGAACAAGGCGTTCAGGGTATCCAAGGTAACGATGGCGTCGGCTCTCAAGGTACAACCGGTTCTCAAGGTATTCAGGGTATTCAGGGTAGGCTCGGTATCCAAGGTAGCGATGGTATACAAGGTACTCAGGGTGAAGATGGCGAGGCCGGTGCTCAAGGTATCGTAGGTAACACTGGCTCACAAGGTATTCAGGGTATACAGGGTATATCAATACAAGGTGCAACTGGTTCGCAGGGCGAGCAAGGTATCCAAGGTTCACAGGGTATTGCTGGATTTGGGCAAGTTGGTGCTCAGGGTGCTCAAGGTATCCAGGGTATTCAAGGTACCGGTGGAGATGGCAATCAAGGTATCCAAGGTATTCAAGGTACCGGTGGAGATGGCAATCAAGGTATCCAAGGTATCCAAGGTATTACTGGCGCCGATGGTTCGGACGGTGGATCTGGCTCTCAAGGTATTCAAGGCATCCAAGGCATCCAAGGTATTACTGGCGCCGATGGTGCCCAGGGTGCTCAAGGTATCCAGGGTATTCAAGGTATTACAGGTGAACAAGGCGTTCAGGGTATTACTGGCGCTGGTACTCAAGGTACTACTGGTTCACAAGGTATTACAGGCGAGCAAGGTATACAAGGTATCCAAGGGCCGGAGTCGGCAAGTGCTTCTGCGACAGAACTCCAGGCTACGAATGATACTTCTACCGACGCATCGTTCTTCCCTGTATTCGTTGAAAACGTAGGAAGTGTTCAGACCGTAACAGCCACGAGTACTAAACTGTACTTCAATCCTTCGACTGGTACTCTTTCTGCAACGAACTTCAACTCGTTATCGGACGTAAGTGCAAAGAAAGACTTTACTCCGATCGATAATATGAATGATATCTTAAATCAGATTGACATATATAAGTTCAAATGGAAAGACAACGGAAAGAACAGTTACGGTGTGATCGCTCAAGAACTTGAGAACGTTCTACCAGAACTCGTTACGAATATGGATAACAAGAAGTACGTTAACTATATACCGTTGGTTGCATTCCTTATCGAGGGTTACAAACAGTTGGCCGAACGCGTTTCAAAAATCGAGGAATCTTAACTCATGGCATTAAAATCAAACGGATCAACCTTCCTAGATGATAATCGAAACTATAGCGCAACAGCAAACACTGCGCTGGCAAATGATGCATATATCCTAATCGCAAACAACGATAGTGTTTCTTCTGATGGTTATTCGATATCCGATACAAAAGCGATTGCTGACGACGGTTTTGCGTTTAATCAGTTTAATGCGGAAGAGCAGGTGCTTAGTTTTAAAGATGCCCCAACGCCAAACGCATACGGATCAATAAGTGGATATGTTTCCGGTGGATCTAGTCCTTCACCTACAGACACACCAATTCAGGCTACGATAGAAAAGTTTTCTTTTGCATCGGATGGTAATGGGACTCTTGTTGGTGATTTAACACAAGCAAGAACTAGTATACCTGCCGGACAATCGAGTGCCGAATCGGGCTATACTTCTGGTGGGTCCGCGCCACCTCAAACAACAACGATCGATAAGTTTCCTTTTGCTGCTGATGCTAACGCAACAGACGTCGGAGATTTGACACAAGCACGATCGGGCGTATCAGGACACTCGAGCGATGCGTCAGGCTACACATCTAACGGCACTTTGCCAGGGTTTGTAAATACAATTGACAAGTTTCCTTTTGCTACAGATGCAAATGCAACTGATGTTGGCGATACAACAGACGCCCGTGGATATTCTTCAGGTACTTCGAGCTCAGAGAGCGGTTATTCTTCAGGTGGTTTCTCACCAAATGAAGTTAATAAAATTGATAAATTTCCTTTTGCATCTGATACAAATGGAACAGACGTTGGTGATTTAACTGTAGCAAGATATTATGCTGGCGGAAACTCAAGCGATACTTTTGGTTATGCGTCCGGAGGAATAGGTCCTAGCAACAGGTCAGAAATCGACAAGTTTCCTTTTGCTGCTGATGCAAACGCGACTGACGTTGGCGATTTGGTAACCGCAACTAACTCATTAGCAGGTTCAAACAGTACCACATCGGGTTATTTGGCCGGAGAAAACCCCGGGACGATACAAAAGTTCCCCTTTGCGACTGATTCTAACTCAACAACCGTAGGTGATTTGACCGCGTCCGTAGGTAGGATTGGGCCAGCAGGCCAACAGGTATAATGAATGGCTTTACAGTCGAATGGAATAATCTTTCTCGATGATAATAAAAACTTTTCAGCGCAAGGAAATACAGTTCTTGCGAACGATGCTTCTATACTTATTGCAAACAACGACTCGGTATCTGGCGATGGTTATGCCATCATAGACGAGAAATCGATCGCAGACGACGGTTTTGACTTTAATCAGTTTAATTCAGAAGAGTTTTCGATAAGTTTTTTAGAAGGTTATAAGTTTCAAGGTACAGTGAGTGGATACACCTCTGGAGGGAGTCCTGGAGAGGTTACGATTGATAAGTTCCCATTTGCTTCAGACGGTAACGCGACTGGCGTCGGCGACTTAACAAGGGCTACTTATGGACTTGCCGGATCGTCGAGTGAAGAGTCAGGTTATACATCAGCCGGGCAATCGCCATCGGTATTTGATATAATTGACAAGTTTCCATTTTCAACTGATGCAAACGCAACGGACGTAGGCGATCTTACAATAGGAAGGTTTAGTCCGGCGGGTCAATCGAGTGAAGAGTCAGGTTACGTTTCAGGAGGGGATGTACCTGGATATTCTAACGTGATCGACAAGTTTCCATTTTCAACTGATGCAAACGCGACAGACGTAGGTGACCTATCTCAAGCAAGGCCAGCAAGCGGAGGTCAATCCAGTGATGTTTCTGGGTATACCTCAGGTGGAGGTAATGTATTGGCAACAATTGACAAGTTTCCATTTGCATCAGACGCTAACGCAACCGACGTAGGTGATTTAACAGTCGCAAGATCAAATACTCCGGCTGGCCAATCGAGTGAAGAGTCGGGTTATGCATCGGGCGGTTTTGGTCCGAGTTTTTCAAACGTTATTGATAAGTTCCCATTTGCTTCAGACGGTAACGCAACGGACGTTGGCAATCTAACTCAAGCAAGATATTATGCCGCTGGGCAATCGAGTGATACGTCCGGCTATACATCAGGTGGTACGACGCCGCCTCATGCCAATACGATCGATAAGTTTCCATTTGCTTCGGATGGGTTTGCCGCCGATGTTGGTAATCTAGCACAGGCAAGATCAGCTGCCGCCGGGCAACAAGTATAAATAGTCTAAAGATTTATAAGGATTTTATGAATGCCTATTTCAATTAACAAAAGCTCGATTAACTTTGGTACCTATAGTATCTCGTTGCATCCTGATGGAATCGAGATCGACGGTAAGTTCAAGTACGGGTCGTATGGGACTCCACCCCCGCCACCTCCCACTGCATATGGTACAGTAAGTGGGTATACTTCAGGCGGTCGGTCATCGGGTGGTTATTCAAATGTAATCGACAAGTTTCCTTTTGCGAGCGACGCAAACGCAACTGATGTTGGCAACCTAGCTACATTATTCTCAGCAAGAGCCGGGCAGTCTAGTTCATCTTCTGGTTATGTGTCTGGGGGGTATAGCCCAAACACAACTACTATTGAAAAATTTCCTTTCGCAACTGATGGTAATGCAACAGACGTCGGTGATCTTACTCAAGGAAGGAACAGCCCGGCCGGTAATGAAAGTTCAGAGTCTGGTTACACTTCAGGCGGATACAGCGGTGGCGTTCAAAACACGATAGATAAATTTCCATTTGCAACCGATGCGAATGCAACTGATGTTGGTGATTTGACTCAAGCAAGGAACAGCGTGACTGGTCAATCAAGTTCGGTGAGTGGATATAATTCAGGCGGAGGCTCTCCTCCGAATACTACTACGATAGACAAGTTCCCATTCGCAACAGACGCAGATGCAACTGACGTTGGGGATCTAACGCAGGCAAGAAGAAATACAGCCGGGCAGAACAGCGATGATAATGGATACACTTCAGGAGGAGAATCTCCTATTGTTAATATCATCGATAAGTTTCCTTTTGCATCCGATGCAAATGCGACTGACGTCGGTGACTTAACACAAACGACCCGTGAAGCTGCAGGTCAATCGAGTACAGTGAGCGGATATACTTCTGGCGATGACATGACAAATGTAATCGACAAGTTTCCTTTTGCATCCGATGCAAATGCGACTGACGTCGGTGACTTAACACAAGCAAGAAAAAATGTCGCTGGACAACAAGTATAAATAACAATACATTATTACTATATTATGAGGGAATGAAATGAGTGAACACCAGTTTAATGTATTTAATACACCTATTTGGGGTCACGTGTTAAGTCATGAAAAGTACCAGACCGAGGACTACCTTGAACGAGTCCTCGAGATCTACGACAGCGAACCATCCGCAGAAAAGAGTAACGCGGGTGGTGGTTGGCAGTCGAGAGACGATCTTCACAAAGAACCTATCTTTAAAGAGTTTATAAACAATACTCTCTTAAAATCAATCTCACAACCAATCCTGAAAGAATACGGAATTGAAGATTTTGGTATTCAGAGTATGTGGGCAAATGTCAATCAAAAACATTCTTTTAATTACCAGCATACTCACGAGGGTTATCTCTCGGGTGTATATTATCTAAAGGTTCCGAAGAACAGCGGTAGATTAGTATTTACAAATCCAGCCGTTCGCAGTGAGTCCCATCCTATTCGTCAAAAGAACTATCCGGTAGTTCCACAAGAACTCGCATGTATTGTTTTTCCAAGTTGGCTCGAACACTACGTGGAACCGAATATGTCAGACGAAGCAAGAGTAAGTATTAGCTTTAACGTAGGTAGATTATGAAACACCAAAAGATACAGATAAACGGCCGTGATATCGATATATACGATGATCTCTTTTCCTTTGATGAAGTAGCAAGAATGTTCATTAAGGTTCGTCAGTACGCGTATACTGCAACAAACTTTAGCGACGGATTTCGTTCTCACATATACGGAGAAAAGCATAAACTCAAGTACACATTTGGATCACGTGAAGAAGCAACTGAGTTTGGAATTATAAATAGACTCAATAGCGTGGATCAAAACATCGCTAAGAATTATATCGTTCATCGTCAGTATGTAAATCTTGCAACAACGAGCGATTTCGACACGATTCATATCGATGATAACCATCTAGAAAAACCAAAGACTGTTCTATATTATCCACATCCGGATTGGAACATTCATTGGGGAGGACATACATTCTTCTTTAATGAGACGCTCGATAATATAGAATATGCTGCGGCATATAAACCAGGGCGGTTGGTTGTTTTCGATGGATTGATTCCACACTGTGGTTCCCCGCCCTTTAGTGGCGCTCAAGATAAAAGATACGTTGTGACTTGCAAATTTCAATATACGAATGGAGAATGATTGATTATGACTAATACCGCGAATTATTTTGACCAGAATGGTTATGTTGTATTACAAAATGTTTTAACAAAGGAACAGTGCGACTCTCTTGTCGAACATATGTTTCAACTACACGCCGATGGAAAACTCGTTCAGGACGATCAGTGTCCACTGTCGGATGCTGTATACGGCGATGAGAAGTTTGATACGCTCCTACAAAACATTGCTGAGCCGCTAGGTAAAGCCGTTGGTAAGAGACTACTTCCAACTTATTCCTATGCTCGCATCTACCGTCCTGGTGACGTACTCAAAAAGCATAAGGATAGACCAGCCTGCGAGATTAGTACTACTCTTACTCTCGGATACGACGCAAAGGTTAACTGGCCAATTCATTTTGCGAACGACGATGGTACGATCGAGTCCGCAGTAGCAATGGAACCTGGTGAGATGGCTGCCTATAAGGGTACCGAGATGGTTCATTGGAGAAAACCATTTAAAGGTAACTGGCACTGTCAAGTATTCCTACATTATGTAGATGCAGATGGTCCACATGCAGATCAGGCAATGGACGGTCGTACTTCTCTAGGAGTTGATAAGAACCAAGAGACTCTTCGTCAGACGAATGCAAAGGAAGAACCGAAACCAGTTCAACAGAATGCGGTTCAGCAGGCGAAGGCTGAAGGTAAGACGATCGTGAACCAACCGGTAATTAAAAAGCCAACGGCTCCAAACAACGAAATGTTGATCCCGGATCCAGTCTTTGGTGGCGTTATGCTACCAGGTCGTGATAATACTCTTCCTGGATACTATCCGATTAATAAGGATACGTTTCCTAACCTTATGTTTACGAATGATGAATGCGATCGTATTATTCAGATCGCGAAGGACTCATATTCCGCGTCTGCAAGCGTAGGTGGTGGCGGTAAGGGTAGCGTTGCTCGTCAGATCCGTTCAGCTGAGATCTATCCGGTTGAAAACGTTGAAGAGAACCGTTGGATCTTTAAAAAGATCGCTGATATTGTGTCAGTCGCAAATGCCGTTCATTTTGACTACGATGTAACTGGTATCGAGTATTCGCTGCAGCTTATTCACTACGCATCAGACGCTGAAGTACCAGGCCACTATGACTGGCACGTCGACGCGGGTAACGGTACTGTCGCGACTCGTAAGATATCCTTTACAGCTCAGCTCACAGATTCAAATGCATATACGGGTTGCGATCTAATAGTTGACGACCACGGAAATAAAATTCAGGCAGTTCGAGATCGAGGTTCTATCTCAATGTTCCCGAGCTATATGCCACACGTAGTTACTCCAATTGAAACAGGAGATCGTTATGCTCTTGTGATTTGGATCCATGGACCAAGGAGGTTTAGATAATATGGAAGAAGAAAAAAAGACCACTCGCGAGCTAGCAGTCTTTGAGGAGATTCGTAAGAGTGATATCGTAACGGCAGAGGACGCCGAAAAAATGAAGGTACCGATGGCTATGGTCTTTGGCCATGGAACCACTGGTAACCTTCCTAGCTTCGGTAACAAGACTCTCAACGAGAACTCTGAGTTAGTTGATGCTGCTCTTAAGAACGTTGGCGAGTTAGGAAACATCTGGAACCACAGCCATACACAATGGATGTGGAAGCATATTAACTTTAGCTATCATAGCCCACATAAGAATATGCGTCAGATCTCGGCTGAACTGTCAAAAAAGAAGTCGGCTCTTAACGAGGCTAAGTGGCGTCATATTAAGAAGGAAGCTAAGATCCGTAAGCTGCAGGAAGAACTTCAGGAAGCGGTGAACCTTGATTATTGGAGAGAGGTGGATCTCAAAATTAAACTCGCGGAACTTCAAGAAGGTGCTATCGAGGGTATGACCTATATCGAGGGTGCTATGAAGGACGTCCTTGCGCTTCAAGAGATCTACGAGGACCTCAAGGAAAAGGCAAGTGGTTTCTCTGAGCACGATATTGAAAAAGAAGAGTCGATTACTCACCTAAAAAGAAGTATCGTTCAGTGTATTCGAGACGTTCGCCAATCCGGTCGGATTACAAAAGGTGAACAGGAATATATGGAGCAGATCGGTGTTAACCCGAGCAAGATGCAACGTATTATTCAAGAGTACGTAAAGAAAGAAGTCGAGCAGGATTCTTGGGGTAGCGAAGGACTGTTTGAATTTGTTGATGGCCTTTCTCGTGAACTCATCGAGAAACATAAGGTAGACATTACTCGTATGGAACTTCTTGGATATGATCCAAATCCAAACGAAGCTATCTCTTTCTCAAATAAGGTTGCGTTGCTCGACAACTTTACAGCAGAAGAGAACGATGAAGAATAACTTCTACGATAGGTTTGTAGAACTAAAGAGGTATACCGATAGAGTTGGATCCATATACGGAACAGAAGACTTTTCGGTATACCTCTATTCTATGATTAAAATGATGAAACCCGAGATCGTTGTTGAACTAGGAACAGGCCTCGGTTCTGCTATGTTATGGTCAGGCCTTGCTCTCGAGGAGAATAAGTTTGGTACGATACATACGGTAGATGACGGTAGTGAATGGTATCGCCTTAAGACTGCAAAGAATGCAATGGGTGATCATTATCGTGATGATTATAATGATTTCATAACGGATTTAATTCAGAAGTACGAGGTACAGGATCGAGTACACTTTTTAAACCAAAGGATCGATGTATTGGATCTAAAGAACATCGATATACTCTTTTCTGATTTTGCTCACGGAGTCTTTGACGTAACAAAATTATTAGTTGATTATATTCCAAAGATGAACGACCATTCTAAAATATATATTGATAGCGCAAGTACTCATTATTCTTCTTACATGGCAATTAATCGTATAGTCGATATATTAAACAGTGGAAGAATACCTAGAACGTTTTACGAAGTATTTGAAAGCAAAAATAATTTACAAAAAGAATACAATATTGAAAATTTAAAACAAAAAGTCGAGAATACAACGTTTAGTGTAGAACATATGGTCGAAAATAAAGACAGAGACCAAAACAGTACATGTTGTATTACTCTTACACCAATTGATATTTTTCCCTATCCAAGGAAGAATATAAGATCATTATAATTATAAATACCTTGAGAAACTCTTATTCAAACTATAACACCCGGAGGAAAAAATGGCTGTAATAGAATATATGCTTCACAGAATTAATGGAAGTGCACGCGCTGAAATACCAGGTTGGGTCGGCGATCGTGGTCACTGGTTCAACCCAGCGGACAACACATACATTGGTTGGGTAGACGACGTTCGTGATTACTACGTACCCGACACGGTTACATCTTTCACAAAAGCTGAGTTCGTAACGCGTCTACTTACAATGCATGGAACAACACCGTTTCAGAATATGAACAACGAGGATCCTGATGTGGCTCCAACGAATATGACTGATGCTGAAGTGACTACGATGGCTGAAACCTGGTACGACGATTTTGTAGCTAAGAACGGTAGCTAATCATGGAATTAATTCTTGCAAAAAAGATTGAGGACCTTGACTTCGATGAGTTACTCGAGGTCCTACGAAAATTTGAGATGGAAGACCGTGATGCGTTTAATCTTTTACAAGAGTTAGTTGAAGACGTTTAATAAAAAGGATAACCCTTCATGGCAACTGAGATTAAATTTAACGCTGATGGTACAATTAACTTCGGTGACTACACTCTTACCTTTACTGACGAAGGGTTTGAGTTCGACGGGGCTATTCTAGCGACTGAGTATGAGCAGAGATACTCGACCCAAGGTTCAACGAGTGGTTATACTTCAGGTGGTGATGCGCCTGGTGATGTAAATACCATCGATAAGTTTCCTTTCGCTGCTGATGCCAATGCAACGGACGTCGGCGATTTGACTCAGGCAAGAGAGCGGCCAACAGGTCAATCTAGCTCAACATCAGGATACACGTCCGGTGGCGCTAGGCCTGCGGTTAATATAATTGACAAGTTTCCTTTTGCTGCCGACGCAAATGCAACTGATGTTGGCGATTTGACGCAGGGAAGATATGGTTTGGCTGGCCAATCTAGCTCAGAAAATGGTTATACTTCTGGTGGAGGGTACCCAACTTCAAACATTATTGACAAATTTCCTTTTGCAACAGACGCAAATGCAACGGACGTCGGGGATCTAACGCAAGGAAGGTACAATACTACCGGCCAGTCCAGCTCAGAAAATGGTTATACTTCCGGTGGAGGGTTAGGCCCTGCTTTTGACACGATTGATAAATTTCCTTTTGCATCTGATGGAAATGCTACTGACGTGGGTAATTTAACTCAAGCAAGAAAAGCTTTGGCCGGAAATGGTCAACAAAGTGATGCGTCTGGATATACTTCAGGTGGTTGGACTCCACCTTTTAGGAATACAATTGACAAGTTTCCATTTGCAACTGATGCTAATGCAACCGACGTCGGCGACCTAACACAAGCCCGATCGAGCGCAGCAGGCCAATCAAGTACTACATCTGGCTATGTTTCCGGGGGTAATGCGCCACCTAGTTCGAATGTAATTGATAAGTTTCCTTTTGCGTCTGATGGAAACGCAACGGATGTTGGTGATTTAACACAAGCAAGGGAATATGGAGCAGGTCATCAGGTATAACCAATGAATGTTTTCAAGATATCACACAAGAAAGTATAGATAGATGGCAATAAGAATTACTCAGGATAAGATATCAAGTGTAACGGTTACTCCACCGCCTTCAGTACAGGGAAGTATAAGCGGTTACTCTTCGGGAGGCAATCCTGGAAACGTTAACACAATTGAAAAGTTTTCTTTTTCTTCTGACGGCAATGCGACTGACGTTGGCGATCTCGTATTAGGTGGAAGATATGCAGCAGGGCAATCGAGCTCGGTATCTGGTTATATGTCAGGCGGTAATGGGCCTCCTTTAATGTCAAGTACAATCCAAAAATTTCCATTTGCGGTTGATGGTAATGGAACAGATGTTGGGGATTTATCGCAGGCAAGGAATCAAGCATCTGGGCAAATGTCTGGTGCATCTGGGTATAGCTCAGGTGGAACCGGGCCAGGGTCGCTCAACACGATTGATAAGTTTCCATTTGCTACTGACACGAATGCTACCGATGTCGGCGATCTAGTGGCGCCAGTAAGATTTAATTCCGGTCAATCTTCCACAGAATCTGGTTATTCATCAGGTGGATATAATGGCCCCGTTCAAAATGTAATTCAAAAATTTCCATTTGCTTCTGATGCAAATGCGACTGATGTTGGAGATTTAACACAGGCAAGAGGGTCTCTAGGAGGGCAATCATCATCTGAGAACGGTTATTCCACGGGCGGGACTCCTGCCGGCATAAACACTATTGATAAGTTTCCATTCGCAACGGATGCAAATGCAACGGATGTTGGCAACCTAACACAGGGTAGAGGTTTTACCACGGGCCAGTCTAGCACAGAATCTGGATACACAACTGGTGGATGGCAGCCGGGCCTATCTAACGTAATAGATAAGTTTCCTTTTGCCTCTGATGCAAATGCAACCGACGTCGGTGACATGACGCAGGGTGTGTATGGTCCTACCGGTAATCAACATTAAATGGCATGGTTCGTTAAAGGTGTAGAAGTCGTAGACGATGCCGCTATCATCTCTACAGACAAGACTAAGTTCGTAATGAACGATCACCTAAAAGTGTTTGAAGTACCTCCGTCTCAAGCACAGGGATCCGTGTCTGGTTATACTTCCGGTGGATATGTTCCAGGATCCACGCTCAACACGGTTCAAAAGTTTCCTTTTGCTTCTGATGCAAACTCAACTGACGTTGGTGATTTATCTCAGGCAAGAACATATGCGTCGGGCCAGTCATCTTCAACGCACGGTTATACATCGGGCGGTCTTGCCCCTCCTCACCAGTCTCGAATTGATAAGTTTCCTTTTGCTTCTGACGGTAACGCTTCTCTCGTAGGTGGTTTGTCTGACTCAAGGTCTCTCTTAGCTGGTCATACAAGCACGACAGCAGGATATGCGTCGGGTGGTTTTGACACTGAGGCTCCTACTGGAAAAACTGTTATTGATAAGTTTTTGTTTGCGTCTGATGGAGACGGTGGAACAAACATTGGTGATCTAACTCAGGCAAGACAAGGCGTCGCAGGGCAGTCGAGTGTAGATTTTGGATATACGTCCGGTGGTTTTAATCCACCAAACTATTTTAATACGATAGATAAGTTTCCTTTTGCTACTGATGCGAGTGCAACGGATGTTGGAGATCTAACTCAAGCGAGATATATCGCGTCTGGACAGAACAGTAATGAATCTGGTTACACATCGGGCGGTAACGCTCCACCATATGTAGATACGATAGATAAGTTTCCATTCGCAACTGATACAAACGCAACGGACGTTGGCGATCTAACCGATGCGAGAGGATACTCGGCAGGTCAATCGAGCACGAGTTCTGGATATACAGCAGCTGGATTTTCTACCATTACGAATACGATAGATAAGTTTCCTTTTGCGGCCGATGCAAATGCAACTGACGTCGGGGACCTATTACAAAGTATCTACGGTCCAACGGGTCAACAAGTATAAATAGACTAAACAAAGTAGGATTTATTCATGCCAGTCGACATAACAGAAAACTTCTTCTTTACAGAGTATTCCGACGGAGTCTACTTTAACGGTAAGGCAACCGCAACTGCATTTAATTTACCAGCACCGCCAGATCCTACACAAGCACAGGGTACTACGAGTGGGTACACTGCCGGGGGGGCTGGTCCATCAGGTAGAGTAAATACGATTCAAAAGTTTTCTTTATCGTCTGACGGCAACGCAACCGACGTTGGTGATCTGACCGGTACTCGGTCAGGTGTTACTGGAAATTCAAGTGATGTATCCGGTTATGCGAATGGAGGCTCGTTTTTTCCACCTGTTCAATATTTTAATATAATTGAAAAATACCCATTTGCTTCTGACGGTAACGCATCTGATGTAGGAGATTTAACAGTAGCAAGGCAGGAGGCCTCGGGCCAAATTAGTACGACGTCGGGCTATGTTTCAGGTGGTTTTTCTCCACCTCAAGTGAATACTATTGATAAGTTTCCATTTGCGACCGATACAAATGCAACAGACGTAGGTGATCTGTTGGAAATAAAAAATCGTGCAGCTGGACAATCAAGCACCTCAGATGGGTACGTTTCTGGCGGCAACCCCGAGGTTAATGTAATTCAAAAGTTTCCTTTTGCTGCCGATGTTAATGCGACGGACGTCGGCGATTTAACACAGGCAAACATAGGCCCAACTGGAAATTCAAGTGATGTATCTGGCTATAGCGCAGGCGGATTTATACCAACCGGCGTTGTTAATACGATTGACAAGTTTCCATTTGCGTCTGATGCAAATGCAACGGATGTTGGTGATTTGACACAGGCCAGAAACCTGGCGGCAGGTGTATCAAGTAATGCGTCTGGGTACGTTGCAGGCGGATTTGAACCTGTGTCAACAAGAGCAAATGCAATAGATAAGTACCCTTTTGCTTCTGATGCAAACGCAACTGATGTTGGCGATCTAATAGTAGGAAACACGACATCTGGTTCTGGCGCTCAGGTATAAATAGACTAAACAAAGTAGGATTTATTCATGCCAGTCGATATAACAGAAAACTTCTTCTTTACAGAGTATTCCGACGGAGTCTACTTTAACGGTAAGGCGACCGCGGATGCGTTTAATGCGCCAACTCCAGTTCCAAACTCTTACGGAGTAACATCAGGTTATGTTAGTTCACCCAATACGATTCAAAAGTTCTCATTTGCTTCTGACGGAAACGCAACCAGCGTTGGTAATCTCCTACAGGCCACGACAACCAGGGCAGGACATCAGGTATAAATAATCTTGTGAAACAACGAAAGCTATATTATGAAACGATTAAACTTTTGTGGCGGTCTACCTCGAACAGGGTCGACCGTCCTAATGAATCTATTACAGCAGAACCCTGAAGTATTTACGACAGCGACCGACGTCTTTCCACAGATACTCAGCGAACAGATCCTTATTAAATCGAGATACTCTGAATCCTTTCAAGCGATGAGCTGTGAACAGGCCGATGATGCCGTCTATGGTATGGCAATTGGAGCTACTCGCGGTTGGTACGAAGGTATCACAGATAAACCAACCGTGATATCAAAATCAAGACACTGGTCGGGTCTGCATCATTTATTTCCGAACGCAAAGATCCTCGTTACTGTTCGAGATCTTAGAGATATCGTAGAAAGTTTTGATCGAGTCAACGATAAGATAAAGGCTCTACATACCTTTGGCGACGACCATACTCTATACGGTTCTATGTCTGAAACAGAGAAGTACGCGTATCACTTCCAGGAAACAAACTCTTTCTCGGCTACGCTAAGACACGAGATACCAAAGTATGTCGATCTATTTCAACAGGATCCGTCAAGAGTAAAGTTTATTCGTTATGAGGACCTTCTTCGAGATCCAAACTATATGTTAAAGCGTATATATGATTTCCTTGGTCTACAACCGTTCGATCACGATTTAAATAATATCCAACAGTCACATATGTTTGAACACGATAATGCGTACTTCCGAGAAAAGACAGATCATCATACGAAACCTACACTTATGCCATGGAAAGAACCAACAAGAAAGCTATCAGAAGGTTTTCATAAGAGAGTCGTCGAAGAAAACCCGTGGTTCTACCGCTCTTTTTATCCAGATGTCGTAGGATAAATAAACTATATTGAACAAGGAGTCTATACTATGAAAAGAATTTTGATTACTGGCGGAGCTGGATTTATTGCTCACCACCTCGTAAATAAAGTGTTAAAAGAGACAGACTGGGAAGTAGTTACACTCGATAGATTGGATTACAGTGGAAATCTAAATCGCTTAAATGATGCTCTACAAGAGTTTGATGACGAAACGAAAAAGCGAGTAAAGGTTGTATTCCACGATCTGAAAGCAGAGCTCAATCCACTTATTCGCGCCGAAATAGGAAAGGTAGATTACATTGCTCACCTTGCGGCAGGATCCCATGTTGACCGTTCGATCGAGTACCCGATGGAATTTGTCCTTGACAACGTCGTAGGAACCTGTAATATATTGGAGTTCGCAAAGGCTCAGAAGGACAACCTCGAAAGATTTATCTACTTCAGTACAGACGAAGTCTTTGGTCCTGCACCGGATGGCATTAAGTATAAAGAGAACGATAGATACAATTCAACGAATCCATACAGCGCATCAAAGGCAGGTGGAGAAGAACTCGCGGTTGCATATGAAAACACATACGGTCTTCCAATCTACATTACTCATACTATGAACGTATTCGGTGAGAGACAGCATCCTGAGAAATACATTCCTATGTGTATTAAGAGAGCAAGAGACGGTGAAAAGATTACTATCCATAGTGACCACACAAAGACCGTTGCCGGATCGAGACATTACATTCACGCCGAAGACGTGGCCGATGCAGTTCATTTTCTCCTTGACAAAGACGTAACAGAATTAGAATGGGGTGGAGCAAAGTGTCCTAAGTTTAATATCGTTGGCGCTGAAGAGATTGATAACTACGAACTCGCAAAGATCATTGCAGAGGCACAGGGTAAAGAATTGAACTACGAATTCGTTGATTTCCACTCGAGTCGACCAGGTCACGATCTTCGTTATGCGTTGGACGGTAGTAAGATGGCAGAGATGGGATGGGTTCCATCGAAAACAGTGCGTGAAAGAATCTCAGAAGTTGTTGATTGGACTCTTAAAAATGATAGATGGCTCGTTTCAGAGTAAAACTTTTTTATAAATAAAGGTAAAGGATTAATAGGTTTTTCAAATGACGACTCAGGCTAATTTATATGTAAATAAAGGTACTGATTTTTCAATAGACCTTGAGATAACCTATGAATTGAATGCCGGTGAAGTTTTTACTCTAGACAATCGAACTTTTCATTCGAGTTTTCGCAAACATTATTCTTCAGATCCTGTAGCAAATGCCGAAGTTACTGTCCTATCGACGGCAAATAACATTTTAGAGTTTGCTATACCTGCTGAGAGTACTGAAAACATCGATTCTGGAAACTATGTTTATGATATTATAATGGTCAACCCTTCGGGCGATAAAACAAAGATCCTCGAAGGGGTTTTAAAAATAGTACCAACTGTAACGGTAACATAAGCATGATTTCAAATAGAGAAAAGATAAAAGTTTTTGTAAATCAACACTCTGGAGTGGTCACTCGATCCATCTTTGACCTAGCCGATGTTGATCTTGCTGACGCAGCAAATAATGAAATTTTAACTTACGACGCAGCAACGAATACGATAGTCCCAACGGACGCGTCCACTATTCTTTCGATTAGTGGAGACGATAACGTGATCGACGGCGGCAGTTATTAAATTATAAATAAAAGAAAACAGAATAAGTTTAGGGTGTAAAAGTGGCTATAATCAAACATAGATTATCTAATGTAGTTGGCAAGGTACCAACTACAGACCAGCTCGTTTTAGGCGAATTGGCCGTCAATACATATGATGGTAATATCTTTACGAAAGTAGATCGTGAGGGTACTGAAGAAATAATTAAGTTCACTGGTACGAATCCTGTTAAGAACGTTTATTACGTTCAAAAGAACGGCAGCGATGCAAACAACGTATTAGGGACTACATGGGACGACGCCTTCCTAACTATCGAAAGAGCGGTTGAAGAAGCAAATACAAGAGACGGCGAGCTTACTCTTATCGACGTAGGACCTGGTGAGTTTGAAACACAGGGTCATATCGACGTTCCGGATAACTGCCTTCTTCGTACCTGCCACAGATCTACTATCCTGAAACCAGAAGCAGGCTATGAAGAAAAGAACGTTCTTAGACTTGGATCCGGTTGTTTCGTAGAAGGATTCGTCTTTGAAGGTTGGAGACTCGACAGTCTGGACAACCCTACCGAAGGTTTCGCGGTATCGTTCAGACCAGGCGCGGTTATTCGTAGAACTCCATACGTTCACAAATGCGTTGTAAGAACTACTCCTTTCTGGGATACGATTGCTCCACCGCTCGATAGAGACAATGCAAACCCTCTCATAGGTAGAGGCGCCGGTGTGATTATTGCTGATGGCGCAGTCTGTTCTCCATATAGTATCTATCCAAACATTATGGCATGGGGTGCTACTCCTGTTTCTCATAACGGTATCGGCTACTGCGCAAAGAACGGCGCAATGATCAACGCGGTAAACGCGATTAGCCTTTGGGCTCACAAACACTTCCTTGCACTCTCGGGCGGTCAGATCCTTCTCTCGGCATGTTCGACTCAGTTTGGCGACTTTACGATGGTCGCAAGCGGTACTCGTGATATCGTTTCTCCAACCGAAGTTGCTGAAGGTACACTTACAATTCAGACCGCGGCATACCAGGCGATCGATGCTGCAGCAAACACGATCATTGATGATATGTGGAGCGATCTCGAGGATAACGGATTTACTTCTACTTGGGACGCGCAGGACGAGGAATTTACTCGTCGCGACGGTAGAAATTTCCTACAGTCAATGGAATGGGTTCTTCAAACAGCAAACGAAAAACCAATGCTTGACTTTGGTCGAGGCCTTTTTGATCTCGAAGGTGATAAGGCATACTCACTCGATAAGGAAGCAGCATTTATTCGGTCCTTTGAGTTTATGAGAGACGCAATGATAGCTCTTCCTGGAGTAAATGCTGCAGCGGATACGATCATTACAGCGCTCACGGCCGCGTTAATTAATACAATAAACAATCCAACAAAGGTTTCAGAACCTTCGACTATCACGGCTATCGGTCATACCTGGAACTCAATTATGACCGGTGTTGCTCTTACTCGCATTCCGCCAGCAAGAAATAAGACGACGATAGAAGAAAGTATTTTGGAATTAAATAACGGAGTAGTTATTGCTTCTGGACAAGACGATCAAGGTTCTGCGCTATTCGTTGGCGGCATGAAGATTGACGCTGACACAGGGGAACTATCCGGACCACCATTCGATCAAGCAGTAAATAGAATTGCCACAAGAGCAGCAATCGCAAGGAGTTTTTAAATAATGGCACGCATTACATGTAGAACCCCATCAACGGGTAAACCATTAAGAATTATACAAGCAGATGTTGCAAACACCTTTGTGACAGTTGCAGAAGCACCGGACTTTTCAGTTCCTGATGCATCAAACAAGTTTCCGGATCGCGATCCAACGGATGACACGCGCGCAATCAGACCAGGAGAGATATTCTTTCTTACTCCGATTGCAGCAAAGAATAAGGATACGGTAACAAGATTTATAGAAATAATCTATGTAACTGAAAACGACGAGACGATAGAAGTTGCAAAGGTTGATATACCTGCCGGTGATACGGCGCTAGTTCCATTGCAAGGTAGAAGTCTACTAAAGAGAACGGCAAATACCGTCTCCGGTGATACTCTACAGATAAAAGCAGAAGTAGAAAACGTTATTGATATTTGGGTTTCAGCTGAAGAGAAAACATCGAACGAACACGTTGGAGTTGAATAAAAATGGTTAGATTTATATCCGATTCTACCGTATCGGGTAGAATAACAAAAACTCCGTCCGATGAGGTATCTGAAGAAAGATATGAGTTTATTACTTTATCTGAAACAGAACCAGATCTCGGTGTACCTAATGCGAATGGTTACATACTTACATCTGATGAAGATGGTACACGTAATTGGATAGACGGAAGTACTATCTTTGGACCTCAAGGTATCCAGGGTATCCAAGGTATTCAGGGTCTTCTTGGTGTTCAGGGTGCACAAGGTCTCCAAGGTACAAAGGGCGATCCATTTAAAGTTTTAGGATCCGTTCCTGATGTTAATGTAGATCCACCGAACGATCCTCAGGCCACACTCACGGCTGCGTTTCCTACTCCTTCTCTCGCAGACGGTGTAATTGACGAAGCAACCACAGATCTCTGGGTTTGGAATGGAACTGATTGGATTAACACCGGAGACATCGTTGGCCCTCAAGGTATCCAAGGTATTCAAGGTATATCTATACAAGGTACACAGGGTATTACCGGTGAGCAAGGCGTCCAAGGGATACAAGGTATTGACGGCGCACAGGGTGCTCAAGGTAGCCAGGGTATTCAAGGTATCACTGGAACTGGTGCTCAAGGTATCCAAGGTACTGACGGAACTGGTAATCAGGGTATTCAAGGTGTCCAAGGTATCACTGGAGAACAGGGTATTCAAGGTATCACTGGTGAGCAAGGTGTTCAAGGTACTGCTATTCAAGGTACGACTGGCGAACAAGGTATTCAGGGTATTACTGGAGAACAAGGCGTTCAAGGTATTACTGGTGCCGGAGAACAGGGTATTCAGGGTATTACTGGCGAACAGGGTATTCAGGGTACTGACGGAACTGGTAATCAAGGTATCCAAGGTATTCAAGGTATACAAGGTATTACTGGAGAGCAGGGTGTTCAGGGTATTCAAGGTACTGCTATCCAAGGTACAACGGGTGAGCAAGGTATCCAAGGTATAACTGGTGAACAGGGTATTCAGGGTACTGACGGAACTGGTAACCAGGGTATTCAAGGTATCCAAGGTATCACTGGTGCTCAAGGCATTACTGGTGAACAAGGTATTCAAGGTACTGATGGAACTGGTAACCAGGGTATTCAAGGACCTCAAGGTACGCAGGGTATAACTGGTGAACAAGGTATTCAGGGTACCGACGGAACTGGTAACCAGGGTATTCAAGGACCTCAGGGTCCTCAAGGTATTACGGGCGCCGATGGTGTTGATGGTGGAACTGGTGCCCAAGGTGTTCAAGGTACAGTTGGGCCGCAAGGTATCCAAGGTATTACTGGTGCTGATGGTGCAAACGGTGGAACTGGTGCCCAAGGTATTCAGGGTACGACTGGCGCTCAAGGTGTACAAGGTGTTCAGGGTATCCAAGGTATTACCGGAGAACAGGGCATTCAAGGTATAACTGGTGCTCAAGGTATACAAGGTATTACTGGAGAGCAGGGTGTACAGGGTATCAACGGTGGCCAAGGTATCCAGGGTATTCAAGGACCTGAGTCGGCAAGTGCTTCAGCAACTGAACTACAAGCAACAAACGACACTACAACTGATGCCGATTTCTACCCAGTGTTCGTAGCTGCAACTGGATCGGTTCAAACGGTAACATCAACCGCCTCTAAACTATACTTTAACCCATCATCTGGAGAGCTATCAGCAACGAGCTTCAATTCACTATCAGATGCTACAGTTAAAGAAAATGTTCAATCGATCGAGGATAGCTTCTCAATGCTTGACAAGATTGATACATATAAGTTTAATTGGAAAGACACAAAAGAACTAAGCTACGGTGTTATGGCTCAAGAACTTGAAAAAGTAATGCCAGAATTGGTAAGAAAGAACGGAAAAGGACAAAGAACAGTTTCTTATATTCCGTTAATCGCAATCATGATCGACGCGATAAATAAACTAAAGGAAGAAGTTGACAAAAAATAAGTCACTTCTAGTTTTATGATGGAGTGAAATATATTATGAGTTTTTTCGAAAACACTAAAGACGGACAACAGGTTGAAAGTACATACCAATACGGTAATAATGATAGCTTAGCAAGAAACGTTTTAAATGATGGGGGTGACATACACCCCCTCATTATCCCTTCTAATCTTACAAACGGTACAGGTTTAATGAACCCGTCTATATTAAATATAGACGGTAAACTTGTTGTAAATATAAGACATGTAAACTATACGTTTTACCATTCAGAAAGAAAACTGTTTCAGCATCCATGGGGCCCGCTTACGTATCTTCATCCTGAGAACGATATGCACTTGCGAACAGAAAACTATTACTGTGAGCTAAATGATTCCTTTGAGATATCTCGATTTAATAAGATCGACACGAGTAAGTTCGATACATATGAACCTATGTGGGATTTCGTTGGCCTTGAGGATGCTCGTCTAATTGAATGGAACGGAAAACTATTTACATCCGGTGTTCGACGTGATACAACTACAAACGGTCAAGGAAGGATGGAACTCTGTGAAATTGAAGTACGTGATGATAGCGTAGTTGAGGTTTCAAGATGGAGAATTCATCCGCCAAAAGATAAGAACTCATATTGTGAAAAGAACTGGATGCCAGTTGCGGATCGTCCGTTTGAATATGTAAAGTGGTGTAACCCAGTCGAGGTTGTAAAAGTTGCGGAAACACCAACCGACGATAAAGTATTCGAGTCAAATTGGGTTGAGTCTGAAACGGTACACTTACAGGCATCTGGTAACTTTTTAAGTAAGGATCCTCGCGGTGGATCGCAGGTAATACCGGTAGGAGACAACTACCTAACACTTACTCACGATGTTGATCTATTTAAGAGCGAGGTTGGTCGAAAGGACGGTGTATATCGTCACCGCTTTATTCTATTCGATAAGGATTGGAATATCATTAAGTATTCAAAAGACTTCTCACTTATGAACGGCCATACCGAGTTTGCAGCTGGTATGTGTCATTATAAAGATAAGATACTTATTACATTTGGTTTCCAAGATAATGCTGCTTTTGTATTAGAAGTAAATCCAAAAACAATTGAAAAGATGTTAGGTTGAGAGGAAACAATATCATGAATAGAACTGACATTATACAAACTCTCATAAACCATGTAAAGGCAAAAAGCTATCTTGAGATAGGAATATCAGCCGGTGATAATTGGGAAAAAATACGTTGCGAAAACAAAGTAAGTGTTGATCCAGAACCACTTGCGAAGGCAGATATTGTTTTAACATCAGACGAATTCTTTAAACAAAATAAAGAAACGTTTGATGTTATATTCGTAGATGGTCTTCACCACGCAGACCAAGTATATCGCGACATCACAAATGCTCTCGATGTTTTAAACGAAGGTGGTTACATCGTATGTCACGATATGAACCCTTTAAAGAAAGAACATCAGGTTATACCTTTTAACGGTGGCACCTGGAACGGCGACTGTTGGAAAGCGTTTGTTGAATTGAGAAAGGATCGTGAAGATCTTGAAATGTACACAGTGGATACAGATCATGGCTGTGGTGTTATTCGTAGAGGTACACAAAAAACCATTGACATTCAATATCCAATGGATAAATTAGAGTTTGAAGACTTTAACGAAAATAGAGCTGAATGGTTAAATCTTATTAATCCTGAAAAGTTTAGAAAAATGTTTGGTCTTAATGATCTAAAAACTCTAGTTAAAACATATATCATGGATCCAAACAACCCAGAGAATAACTGGGCATTGGCTCTACGATATGATGGTTTAGGTCAACTTGCGTCTGCTGTTTCATTTTACATCCGAACGGCTGAAAGAACTGATGACGATCTACTTAAATATGAATGTCTTATTCGTGCTGCGATGTGTTTTGAGAAACAAGGTACGCGCAGATTTACAGTAAAGGGTATCATACAACACGCGATCGCAACTCAGCCTCATCGCCCAGAAGGATACTATCTACTCAGCCGGTTCTACGAGAATGACCCTGGAGACGGTAAATGGTTTGACTCGTATACCACCGCATCGATTGGCTACTCCTTTGCAGACGACGTTCTAGAGCCTCTCAGGACAGAAGTGGATTATCCTGGTAAACACGCGCTGCTGTTCCAAAAAGCTCATACTGCCTGGTGGTGTGGACTTGGTGAAGATTGCAGAAGTATACTAATGGATCTTTACACAAACTATGATCTGAAAGAAGAGTATCGCAATGCCGTATATGAAAACTTGTCAAGATTAGGTGCATTCCAATCAAAGAGCCTTACACTATATACAAAAGACAAACATAACGAGCTTGCAAACCAATTTGGTGGTTCTGAAAACATCGAACAGAACTATTCGGAAGCGTATCAAGATATGTTTGTCCTTACTCTATTCGGTGGTAAAAAGAATGGCAGTTATGTTGAAATTGGATCTGGACATCCGACGTATGGAAACAACACGTACCTCTTGGAAAAAGACTACGGATGGAATGGAGTATCCCTTGATATTAGTGAACAGTTCGTTGCTCAGCATAATCAAGAAAGAAAACATACCTGTCTTCTCAAAGATGCAACTACGGTGAATTATGAGCCGTTCCTCAGTGGTCTTGGTTTTGGCAAGGATATCGACTACCTTCAGATCGACTGCGATCCACCTGAAATAAGTTATAAGGTTCTACTTTCAATTCCATTTGATACAAGACGATTTGGTGTAATTACATTTGAGCACGACCATTATGCAGATCCAAACGGTGGTTATCGTGAAAAGGCTCGTAAGTACCTTGCAGCCTACGGTTATCAGTTGGTCGCAGGTAACATATCACCGGATAAAGATAGACCATACGAAGACTGGTACGTACACCCCGACATTATAAATATCGATATGTTTGGAGCCTTAAAGAATACTGGTGATTCTACAAAAATGGCTGAAGATTATATGATGGGCAGAACTACACGTGACAAAGCAAAAGCAGCTTAAAAACTTTCCAACAGTATACTATCTTTCTTTAAAAGATTCCTTAGAGCGGCAGCGTGACCTCGAGTCGCAGCTGTCCTCGAGAGGAGTATCCTATCAGATGGTGGAAGGATATGATGGAAGAACCGTTGATATTCGAGACCAATTGAACATAACCGGTCCACACCTAAACCCAGAAGGTATTTCATCGGAAGTACTCTCGGTTGCCGTTTCACATTTACATATGATATATCGTTGGTATACAGAGACCGATGAAGAGATTGGTTTCTTTTGTGAGGACGATATTAATTTTTCTCTTGTAGATCATTGGAACTTTGACATTGATGAATTTGTAGAGCGTTTGCCAAACGACTGGCAAGTTATGCAGATGTCACTTATTAAGGAAGATCCTGTTAATTACAGTGACATGAGAATAAGAAGAAAGCGATGGAACGATTGGTCCTGTTGCGCGTATATGATGCGCCGAGAATATGCAAAGGAAATACTCGACGATTTTTACGACGAGGAAACGAATACATATAACCTCAAGATCAAGGAAACAAAACATTTTCCTTTGCCTGAGAACGTAATCTATCCTTATAACTATAAAAGATGTTATGTGTTTCCGTTCTTTACAGAGAACAGAGTACACGACTCGACATTAATTAGACAAGACAATAAAGACAGCATAGATACCATTCAGGACCAGAGCAGCAAGTTTATAACTGATTGGTGGCAAGAAAATGGAAAAGATATTAATATAAAGGAGTTGGTGAATATGGTAGATAAAATTCCAGTCATAGGAGCGCCGGTTGTAAATAGTACATATTGGATCTCAAGACTTATTATGAGCGTTGATTATCCGGTTGAAAACTTCGTGATCATTAACAACAACGGTCGTGGGGAACTCGATGAGGAGCTCGATCGCTTAGTTAAGATAGATCACAAGTTCATTGATAACATCAAGGTAGTACATATGCCGGCTAACGTTGGCTGCGCAGGAGCTTGGAACCTTATTATTAAATGTTACATGTTGGCGCCGTATTGGATTATCGCAAACGATGACGTTGCATTCGGTCCTGGGTTGTTGGCTGAGATGGTTGAGAGAGTAAACGGTGACCCGGTCGTAGGTATGATACATCCGAACGCAGGAGACTTTGGAGTTGGCGCATGGGATCTATTCCTTATTCGTGAGAACGTTGTCAAGGTATTTGGATTGTTCGATGAGAATACATATCCTGCATACTGTGAAGATGCCGACTACATTATGAGAATGTCACACCGTCCTATTCGAAAGATCGTTGGTCTAGAGAATAAATATATGCATGGACATGGTGATAGTACAATGTACTATGAGACCGGTAGCCAGACAGAAAAGAATGAAGAAGGTCTTAAAGAAAAACTGGATCATTCGAATAATTTAAATATCGAGTATCTTACACGCAAGTGGGGCGTAGGTTGGAGAAAGTTATCTCCGAATAAAGAAGTATTTGAAGGAGAAGAAACTCCTATCTCAACTACTACGTACGATTTAGATTTTGTTAGACAAAAACATTTAGGTTTCTAATATGAAAAATTGGATTATACAAGAAGAAGAACATTTTCATGAAGAGGTGGTTGAAGAAGCCGTTCAGCCGCAAGAAGATGAGATTGTTCACGAGGAAGAACAGAATCCGGTATATATGATAAACCCGGATCTTCAGGCAAACAAAAGAGCGTTTGTAGTTGATAACTTTTACGCGGATCCTTATGCAATGCGTGACTATGCATTGCAGCAGGAATACTTTGATGATCCTGGTTATATCGGAAGAAGAACGAGAACGCAGCACCTGTTTCCTGGTCTTAAAGAAACTTTCGAGAGCATCATCGGCGAAAGGATTAGCGAGTGGGAAACCTATGGAATGAACGGTAGGTTTCAACACAACTTTGCTGGCGAAAAGTTAGTATATCACTGTGACCAACAGAAGTGGGCAGCTATGATATATCTAACACCAGATGCTCCACCTCAGACTGGTACGAGTACTTATGTGCACCGAGAAACAAAAGTACACCATAACTCTCAGATCAATTGGGAAGACGGCACAGGCGCAAAGGTATTTCCTGGAAAAACGTTCCTTGATAAGACTCCATTTGATACTGTTGACTCATTTGGGAATATCTTTAATCGTTTGGTTATATTCGAAGGTGGATCAATTCACGCTGCTTCAGAGTACTTTGGTAGCGATATACACGACTGTAGATTATGGCAAATGTTCTTTTTCGATGGGGAAGAATCAAGAATACATTTAGGAGATTGATAATGAAAGTTGTTTTAGTTTCTGGCGGATTTGACCCAATTCATTCTGGTCATATTGCATACTTTAACGAGGCAAAGAAGCTGGGTGATATCCTAGTCGTAGGTGTAAACAGTAACGAATGGTTGACTCGCAAGAAGGGTCAGCCGTTCATGGATATAAACGAAAGGGTTGAGATCGTAAAGAACCTTTCGGTAGTCGATACGGTTATGGTTTTTGACGATAGTGACGGTGGCGCAAGTCAGGCAATTCGTAACTGTTTAGTTATGTATCCGGACTCTGAGATCATCTTTGCAAACGGTGGAGACAGAACAGATGATAATATTCCAGAGATGAAGATCGACGATCCAAGATTATCTTTTGTATTTGGAGTAGGCGGAGTTCACAAGATGAACTCCAGCAGTAAGATACTTACCGAATGGAAAACTCCAAAAACAGAAAGGAAATGGGGATACTATCGTGTACTTCATTCAGACGGTCCTTCCACAAAAGCAAAGGAACTCGTTGTTTCTCCAGGTAAGTCTTTGAGTCTTCAGAGACACGAGTCACGTAGTGAATATTGGCTCGTAAGTTACGGAGTTGCGACAGTTAATCATGGAAATGATCTTGATAATATTCAAACTTCAATACTTGAAAAGCACGATGAGATTGATATTCCTGTAGGTACTTGGCACCAGCTTATAAATAATACAGATGATGAAGTACGGATCGTAGAGATCCAGTACGGAACAAATTGTATTGAAGAGGATATCGAGCGCGTCTAGATACCATAGCTCCCAGAATTGATAATTCTATTATACTCATTGTTGAAGAAATGTCAATGGAAAAGTAGTGCAGTCTTGAATTTAGTTTATTCTAATACCACAACTCCCAGAATTAATAATTCTATTATATCTACAAATTACATAATGTCAATAGAAAAAATCACAATAGCTCTCTTTTTATAAATAGAAACAAAAATAGGGTAAACTTACATGGCATTACCAGCATCGAGATCAGAGTTCAAAGATTACATTCTTCGTAAAATAGGTGCGCCAGTCATTGAAATCAATGTCTCTGACGAACAAGTCGAGGATAGAATTGACGAGGCTATCTCCTTTTGGAGAGACTACCACTACGATGGTAGTCAGATGGTGTATCTCAAGCACGAGCTAACTCAAGAAGAGATAGATCAGGGTTATATTGAGATCCCTGAGAATATGCTAGGTGTTACTCGCATATTTGATCTCAGTTCATCGATATCTACAGGTACCGGTTTCTTCAACGTTCAGTATCAATTCGTTTTGAATAATATTGACGATATCACCGGATATAACATACAGCACTACTACATGTCAATGTCTCACCTACAGTTTCTTCAGGAGATCCTTGTAGGCAAACAACTCGTTCGCTATAACCGCCACGTAAATCGTTTGTATATCGACGGCAAGAGGACTGTGATGACGCCAGGATCCTTTATCATCGTTGAAGGATATGATATCATAAGTGGTGAAACATACTCAGATGTTTGGCAGGACCGTTTCCTTCAGAACTATGCGTCCGCTCTTATAAGAGAACAGTGGGGACTAAACCTAACTAAGTTTACGAATATGCAACTCGTAGGTGGAGTTCAGTTCAATGGAGAACAGATCCTCAGCGAAGCGAAGACGGATCGAAAAGAGATGGAAGAAAATGCCATCAACTCGCTGCAACCCTTGACCTATAACTTCGTGGGTTAATATGGCAACGAACGTATTCTTTAATAATTATAATTATTCTAACGAACAGACTCTCATCGATGACCTGGTGATTGAGTCCATTCGCATGTATGGGATAGACACATACTACCTTACACGTAGCCTCCAGGCCGTCGATAACATTCTTAACGAGGACGATCTCTCTATCTTTGACACTGCGTATGAGATGGAAATGTACGTTAAGAGTGTTGATGGTTTCCAAGGAGAAGGCGACTTCCTGAGCAGGTTTGGTCTACAGATTCGAGATCAAGTTACATTTACCGTTGCTATAAGAACGTTTGAAAAGAACGTAACGAACATAGATCCAAGTATACTAAGACCCAAGGAAGGCGAGCTCGTATACTTCCCAATGGTAAACAAGTTTTTTAAAGTTACTCACGTTGAACACGAGAGTGTATTCTATCAGAGTGGTGCCCTTCAAGTATTTGATCTTCAGTGTGAACTGTTTGAATACTCTAACGAAAGGTTCCAGACGGGGATCGTCGATATCGATGAGTTCTTTGACGATATCAACACTACTTCGGTTACTTCCCTCGAGACTCTCAAGACAAAAGATCCTATTGCGAACAATATCGATTTTGAAGAAGAGGGTGATGATATAATAGACTTCACCGAGATAGATCCGTTCAGCGAAGCAATTACAAACCCAACAAATACTGGATAAGAGATATGGTATATAAAATTCAAGGTACAGAAGTTGTAGACTCATCTGGTAATATTGTACCGGGAGACAAGACTAAATTTGTTATAAACCAAAGTTTAAACATAACCACAGGCCCAGAAAATGGCCAAGGATCGACTAGTGGATACACTTCAGGCGGAGACGCACCGCCAGACTCAACAGCAATCGATAAGTTTCCTTTTGCTTCTGATGCGAATGCAACTAACGTGGGTGACTTAACTCAAGCAAGGGATCACCCTGCTGGTCAATCGAGTACTGAGAACGGTTATACATCAGGTGGGGCCCCATCAAATAAGGATACTATTGACAAGTTTCCTTTTGCTTCCGATGGCAATGCCACTGATGTTGGTGACCTAACCGACCCCAGAGCAAGGGTCTCAGGCCAATCAAGTACCGAAAGCGGTTACACCACCGGCGGTGACACCCCAACGTCAACTATAATTGACAAGTTTCCTTTTGCAGCGGATGCTAATGCCACTGATGTTGGTGATCTAACCCAGTCCAGGAATTCTGCCACCGGGCAATCGAGCACCGAAAGCGGTTATACTTCAGGCGGTTTCACACCGCCCTCTAGGAATACAATTGATAAGTTTCCATTCGCGTCTGATGCAAATGCAACTGATGTCGGTGACTTAACTCAAGCGAGGGATGGGCCAGCCGGCCAATCAAGCACCGTATCTGGATATACTTCAGGCGGTAACGCACCACCCCTTGTAAATACAATCGATAAATTTCCTTTTGCTTCTGACGCAAATGCAACGGATGTCGGTGACTTAACTGAAACTAAAGAAGATGTTGCAGGGCAGTCTAGTACTGCGAGTGGATACACCTCGGGTGGCTCAACTCCACCGCGATCCAATGTTATTGAAAAATTTCCTTTTGCGTCTGATGTGAATGCAACTGATGTCGGTGACTTAACCCAGGCACGCGGCGCGCCAGCCGGCCAGCAGGTATAACATGGCATTTGTAAATCACTTTTATAATTCGAGCACAAGAAAATACGTTGCTCTATTCGGTACTCTCTTTAATAAGATTCGAATCACTCGTAATGAGAGTAATGGTGCTGAAGCTCAGAGTATGATAGTACCTATTGCCTACGGCCCGTTTCAAAAGTTTCTTGCTAAGATTACACAGGATCCAAACTTAAGTAATCCTTCCGCGATCACTCTACCAAGAATGTCTTTTGAAATGACTTCGATGGCATACGATGGAACGAGAAAGATTGCGTCAAAACAGAGAATGTTTAAGACGAGTCCAGAAGGAGAGGACAAGAGATTCTATACTTGGTCCGGAGCTCCATATAACGTGGACTTTTCTCTATATATTATGACCAAGTATTCCGAGGACGCAACAAAGATATTCGAACAGATCATTCCGTTCTTTAAACCCGAATGGACATCGACAGTTAAACTTATCGACGATCTCGAACCAATCGATATTCCTCTTATACTCAACGGTATTACGAACGAAGAGTTATACGAAGGAGCATTCACAGAAAGAAGAGCAGTTCTGTGGACTCTTAACTTTACGATGAAGTGTTGGTACTTCGGGCCTGAGAAGGATAACAAGGTAATTAAGTTCGTTGATACCGACGTGTTTGATACCACAAACGATACTCCTGGCGACCCTGTGGATCCTATAAGAGGCATTAATACATTCCCAGGTCTAACCGCCAATGGAACTCCAACTACCGATCCAGACGAGTCCATTCCCTTTAGCGACGTTGAGTATGACGATGACTGGTCGCCGATTGGGGTTGTTACTGAAAATCCAGAGGATTAGATATAATGAGTGATGATGATAAAATTGCAAAAGTATTAGGTGTAAGACCATTGGCAGAAGCAAAATCAGAAAACTTACCAGAGATAGTCGAGGAAGAGTCACATGAAGTTGTTGTGGCCTCTACCGAAGAAGACGATACGATAAACGATATCGAGCAGGCTCGTGGTAATATTAAAAATATTATAGAGCAGGGAGACGATGCCCTTAGCGAAATGATAGAACTGGCTAAACAGTCGGAGTCCCCTCGTGCATTTGAGGTTGCATCTACTCTTATGAAGACTCTTCTTGATGCAAACAAAGACTTTGTTGAGATGTCAACGAAAAAGAAGTACGCGAAGGAAGAGGCAAATGGTCCGAAGGAAGCCGCTCAGACTAACGTAACGAACAACAACCTTATATTGTCGACTGCCGATCTATTAAAAATGATCAAGGATGGCGACAGTGGCTGATGGTTACCTAGGAAACTCTCATCTTAAAAAGACCGGCGAACAGATAGAATGGACTCCGGATCTTATTAAAGAATACCTCAAGTGTGCAGAGGATCCTGTATATTTTTCGAGGACCTACATTAAGATCGTTCACGTCGATAAGGGCCTCGTCCCATTTGAAATGTATGATTACCAAAAAGAGATCGTAGAAAAAATTACCGACCATAGAAGGCTCGCGGTTCTTACTGCAAGACAGTCCGGTAAGACCACGACTGCGGTTGCTGTCATTTTACATTATATACTCTTCAGTGAACATAAAACTGTTGCTATCCTTGCGAACAAAGGTGACGCTGCAAGGGAGGTTCTATCAAGAGTTAAACTTGCGTACGAGGCTCTACCTAAGTGGCTGCAGCAGGGTATTACAGAATGGAATAAGGGTAATATCGAACTCGAAAACGGATGTAAGATTCTCGCTGGCACGACATCATCGAGCGCAATTCGTGGTAAGTCTATTAACTTTCTATACCTCGACGAGGTCGCGTTCATCGAAGGCTTCGACGAATTCTTTGCATCGGTATATCCTACGATTTCGTCCGGTGAGTCTACAAAGCTTCTCATGACCTCTACACCAAATGGATTAAACCATTTTTGGAAGACGTGTAAGGGTGCCAAGGAAGGTACGAACGGATATGAATACGTTGAGGTTATGTGGGATGACGTACCAGGCCGGGATGAAAAGTGGAAGCAAGAAACTCTCGAGGCATTGGATCACGACGAAGAAAAGTTCAACCAAGAATTCTGTTGTCAGTTCCTTGGTAGTTCCGGTACTCTCATAAGTAGTGCAAAGCTCAAACAGCTTGCCTATGATAAACCGATGTATGAAAAGGATGGGATGTGCCAGTACGAAAAGCCGCAGCAGGATAGAATATATACAATGATCGTCGACGTGTCAAGGGGAAAAGGCCTTGACTACTCGACCTTTAACATAATTGATATAACAGAAATGCCGTACCGTCAGGTGTGTACATTCCGAGATAATTACATAGGACCAGTAGATTTTGCTTCAATTATATTTAGAGCAGGTAAAGCATATAATGAAGCTTTTGCTCTTATTGAAATCAACGATATCGGCGAACAGGTTTCTGATACTCTTGTTATGGACTTTGGTTACGAAAACGTATTATATACTGAAAGCGCAGGTAGAAGTGGTAAAAGAATCTCAAATGGTTTCGGTAAGATATCCGATAACGGCATAAGAACGACAAAATCAGTTAAGTCTATTGGTTGCTCTATGCTAAAGATGCTTATAGAACAAGATCAACTTATCCTTGTTGATTTTAATACGATACAAGAGATCTCAAGGTTCTCGAAGAAAGGTAGCTCATACGAAGCTGAGTCCGGTCACCATGACGATCTCGTCATGAACCTCGTACTTTTTGCTTGGTTGACGGACCAAAACTTTTTTAAAGAAATAACAGACATAAATACACTGCACAGATTGAGAGAAAGATCCGAAGAGCAGATACAAGATGACTTATTGCCCTTTGGATTTATTGATTCCGGAGAAGATATGGAACAGCAAGGAGGATGGAGGCCTATATCGGAGAGTCAAGGATGGATGATGTAAAATCAGGTTTTTATAAATAGACAGGAATAAAGTGAAAACAAGTGTCAAATAATCTTACACAAAGGAGAAAAATATGACTTTTTCTGTAAGTCCATCCGTAATCGTTAGGGAAGTCGATGCATCGGCAGTAATTCCAGCCATCGGAACTCCACCTGCTGCGATTGCTGGTGTTTTTCGTTGGGGTCCAACTAACGAGCGTATTCTAGTTTCTTCAGAAGAAGAGCTAGCAAGCCGTTTTGGTAGGCCGTATGCAAATACGACTTGGCAGAACTATGAAACATTCTTTAGCGCTGCAGACTTTTTGTCGTATTCAAATGCGTTGTATGTAACACGAGTTGTCGGTGATACTGCAGCCGCTGCTGATGGTACATATTTTCAAGCAAAATATCCAGGCGAATTAGGAAACAGCATTGAGGTTGCAATCACGTCTTCTTCCTCATACGAAGAAACAATCGCTGCCGTTGGCGATCTAACAGGTACCGTAACGTTTAATTCAACTACACTAGCGATTTCTGGTTTAGCTTCAGATATCGGCGATCTTCAGGAAAACGATATCATTAGAATCGGAAACGACTCTGGCGGTTATCAGGAACTTATTGTTGATACATTCACAGATGACGCATCAAACACAGCTCCATTTGATTACACAATAACTACAAAGAACAGATTTACTCTTGCTGAAACAGATCTTTCTGAACTGAGCATAGAAAGAAAATGGGGATACGCAAACATTGCGCAGGCTGCCCCTTCAACGGCAAACAATATTCACATTGCCGTGATTGATAAAGGTGGTGAAATTACAGGTACTGCTGGTACTGTTCTTGAACTATATGAAAATCTATCAATCAACCCAGCGGCTAAGCTTCCTGATGGTACGAACAACTACTATGGTACTGTTTTGGAAAATTCTTCTGCTTGGATCGAACAGATCACTGGTACTACGATTAACACGGCGATTACAATCCCTGTATACGATCGTATGGCAGACGGTGCAGACGGCGACGGTGAGGCTGGTATCGCGTTTGGAAAGATCGCGGCTGGTTACGATCTGTATAAAGATTCTAACGAAGTTGATATTTCCGCTATCATTTGCGGTAAATCTTCAAGTGCTAACCTTCCAAACTACGTGGTAGCGAATATTGCAGAAGACAGAAAAGACTGCGTCGTTTACTTCTCTCCACCACTTGCTGCGGCGGTTACACCGGCAAATCCAGCAACTAAAACGACTGACATCATTGCGTTTAGAAACCAAGTACAATCGTCCTCGTACTGGTTCATGGATACCGGTTATAAATATCGCTACGATAAGTATAACGACGTATATCGTTGGGTACCACTTAACGGTGATATCGCAGGTCTTTCTGCAAGAGTTGAGCCGTGGGTATCGCCAGCTGGTTTCAAAAGAGGTATCATTAAGAACGTTGTTAAACTCGCGTTTAACCCAAATAAAGCTCAGCGAGATCAACTATACGGCGCTGATGTCAACCCGGTTATCTCGCAGGTTGGACAAGGTGTATTGCTCTTCGGTGATAAAACCGGTCTAGGTACGGCAACAGGAAGCGCGTTTACTCGCATCAACGTTCGTCGTCTCTTCATCACGGTTGAGAAAGCAATCTCTACAGTGTCGGCCTCGTTCCTCTTCGACTTTAACGACGAGTTTACACAAACCCAGTTTAAAAACTTGGTGGAACCATTCCTTCGTGATATCCAAGGAAAGCGTGGTATTATCGACTTTAGAGTTGTATCTGACTCTACCGTAAATACTCCAGACGTTGTTGATAGAAACTTGTTCAGAGGCAATATCTTTATTAAGCCTGCGCGTTCAATCAACATCATCGAGCTAACGTTCGTTGCTACAAGAACCGGCGTTGAATTCGATGAAATCGTTGGTCAGCCACTCTAATAAATAAAAGAAAAGGAGATAATCATGGCGTTCAATATCAACGAATTTAAGTCACAATTAGTAGGGGGTGGTGCAAGACCCACCCTCTTCCAAGTACAAATTACAAACCCAGTAACGGGTGTAGCTGATCTAAAAGTGCCATTCATGGTTAAAACAGCTGCACTTCCTGCTTCAACTCTCGGCTCATACGTAGTTCCATACTTCGGTCGACAGGTTAAATATGCAGGAGACAGAACATTTGAAGATTGGCCGGTTACAATCATCAATGACGAAGACTTCCTAGTTCGCAACGCGATGGAAACATGGTCAAATGCAATAAATACTCATGATTCTAACGCAAGATCTTTACCGCAGGATTATAAATCAAACGCGATTGTAACACAGTTTGGTAAAGACGGTAGTCTTCTAAGAACATACGTATTTGAAGGTATATATCCAGTCAGTGTCGACGCTATACCTCTTTCATGGGAATCCACAGATGTTATCGAAGAATTTGGAGTTACATTCCAATACGATCTATGGAGAGTTGAAGGAACTACCGGCACTTCTACTACTTAATTTATAGGATGATTAATTAATGCGAATTTTTGGCTTCGAGGTAAAAAGAGACGTTGATGGCGCTGAAGAAGAAACCGCAGTTTCTTTTGTAGCACCAAATAATGAAGAAGGCGCAATTACCATAGGAAACTCTCTTGGGGGATCCTATGGTATTTCTATTAATATGGATGGTGATGCCAAGTCCGAAGGGGAATTGGTAACTCGCTATCGTGGAATGATGTTACAGCCAGAAATTTCTCAGGCTGTAGACGAAGTGATTAACGAAGCCATAAACATTGACTCTCATGAAAACGCGGTAGAAGTTGTTCTTGACGATACAGATCTACCCGATAAAGTAAAGGACAGGATATCAGAAGAGTTCGAAGAAGTTCTTCGTCTTCTTGATTTTTCTAACTTTGGTTACGATATATTTCAAAAATTCTATGTTGATGGTCGATTGAACTATCACATCATTATTGATAACGAAAATTTGAGGGAAGGAATACAAGAAGTTCGTTATATCGATCCGCGCAAACTTCGTCTTATTAAAGAGATGGATGAAAAGCAAAAGGATCCACACTCAGGCATTCCTCTCAAGAAAGTAAAGAAGGAATACTACCTTTACTCCGACTCTGGGTTTGGATCAAAGTCTATAAACAATACGAGCACAGCGACGGGCCAAGCGGTACAAGGTTTTCGGATAGCAAAGGACTCAGTAGCCAGGATTACGTCTGGTTATATGAATGAGAACAATTCCCTAGTCCTTTCATACCTGCATCCCGCCATTAAGCCACTCAACCAGCTTCGTATGTTGGAAGATGCTACGGTTATCTATACGATCACGAGAGCTCCGGAAAGAAGAATATTCTATATCGATGTAGGACAGCTTCCTAAGGCAAAGGCCGAGCAGTATCTACACGATATGATGACTCGCCATAAGAACAAACTACAGTACGACTCCGACAGCGGTGATATTACAGACGGTCGCAAGTTCATGACCATGACTGAAGATTTTTGGTTCCCACGTAGAGGCGGAGAACGTTCGACAGAAGTTGACATTCTCGCTGGTGGTAATGCTGCAGCTTTGAGTGGAGACGAGAACCTAACGTACTTCCAAAGAAAACTGTATAAATCTCTAAAGGTTCCGATCTCAAGACTCGAACCAGAAAACATGTATTCCTTTGGCCGAGTTTCAGAAATGACTCGTGACGAATTGAAGTTTAGTAAGTTTATTCGTAGAATGAGAAATCGTTTCTCGGGCATATTCGATACTCTTCTTGAAAAGCAACTCATACTAAAGGGCGTGGTTGATCCAGAAGAATGGGCCGACATTAAAAACAAGATACGTTATGACTTTATGAAGGATAACTATTTTGAAGAACTGAAACAGTCCGAGATCCTAAGAGAAAAAGTAACTACTCTAAGAGATATGGAAGAACAGGTTGGTAAGTACTATTCAAGACAGTGGATTACCAAGAACGTTCTGTTTATGACCGACGACGAAATGCGCGAAATGGATAAGCAGATCAAACAAGAAAGAGCAGCCGGACTATACGATGACGGCGTGCCAATGGATATGGATATGGGTTCCGAGGACGATCAAGATCAAGAGACTCCAGATAGCAATAACGATGATGAAACTGAAATCGATGCTGAAGAATCACTGAAAGTTATAAATAAAACAAAATCATTTAAAAGAGGGAATCAAAAATGAAAACCTTTAAAACTTTAGTATCTGAAGTTGCCGAGCCAAAGGCAGGCGACGAAAAGGCATTTAAAGATAAACACATTGTAACTAAAGTAGGTCATCCTGTTGCTTTGGACCATCAATTCACTGGCGAAATTCCAGGAACTTCTAAGTCCAAGCGTAGAGCGGATCTTGAAGCAGGCGAAGATGAAAAGGTATACGAAGCGATGGATCCTGTCAATCCAAAAGCTGTTAAAAAGAAATTTGACGACCGTAAAGATAAAGACATCGACAACGATGGCGATGTAGATAGTTCTGATGAATATCTTCACAAGCGTCGTAAAGCTATTTCTAAAGCAATGAAAAAAGAAGGTAATGCGTTTACGAAAGCTCTATTTGCTGCTCGTGAAGCAGGTGACAAAACTTTCATTGTGGCAGGAAAGACGTATAACTGCGAAGATTATGACGACGAAGGAAACATAGCAGAAGCTCCACAGCCTAAGTGGAAGGTTGCGATTGGCAAGAAACATTATACTGTAATTGCTCGTAATACCGCAGAAGCAGACAGAAAAGCAAAAATGCTTGCAAAGAAAGATGGCAACAGTGGATTGCCGGGCGAGATTAAAAGAATGAATGAAGACGCATGGGAAGAAATTCCGATGATGATGAACTCTTTGCGTTCTATGTCTCACAATATATCCGGCATCTCGCGTTATCTTCAAACAACTCAGGATCCTGAAGAATGGTTCCAGAATAAACTTGCCGGCGTTGCCAAAGAATTGCAGACGCTGTATTCTTATGCAACCGCAGAGGTAATGTCAATGGGTGAAGAAACGGATCTTGAGGAAGCAAAGAAGCCGATTTCCAGAAAAACAATAAATAGGGCATTGCAGGGAATGAAGGTCCAACCTAAAGACAAGGTTTCTGTAAAGAAAGCCCCTTGGGATAAAAAAGAAGAAGCCGACCAAATTGATGAAGCTGTTAAATTTAAAGCTGGTATGATAAAGTTAAAAGACGGTTCTTCTATGATTATTAAAAAGCAAGATGCCGATCTTCTAACGCAAATGTTTAAAGATCTTTCTCCAGCTAACCGCAAGAAGATGGAAAAGGTTGCGATGGAAGACAAAGCTGGGTTTGAAGAGATCCTTGGTTTTGCAAGAGAAGCTCTATAAAGATGGCTTGGGTTACTGTTCCGGGGTCAAATAACATTTGGCAATATGATAATGCCGCAACAGCGGCTGACACATATTCGGATGCAAATGGGACTACATCTGGTGGGATAAGATCTTTTACTCCGCCTGGTGGAAATACACAGTATACCTACGTCAAATGTAGAAAAACAGGTGAGACTCAGGAACGCGGTGAGCTGTCAAAAAACTACTACGACGCCAGAGTATAAATATAATGTATTACAAATATAAACGAGGAGTATATACATGAAGTTAATTACCGAAGTATTCAACGAAGATTGCGCGGTTGTAACAGAATCGGCTGAGAACGGCAAGAAGAATTACTTCATCGAGGGTATCTTCATGCAAGGCGACATTAAAAATCGCAACGGCCGTGTATACCCTTCGCAAATTCTTGAAAAGGAAATGGGCAGGTACCAAAAGACCTTTATCGATACGAATAGAGCTCTTGGCGAACTAGGCCACCCAGACGGCCCACAGATCAATGGTGATAGAGTTTCTCATCTTATCACTGAAATGAGAAGAGATGGTACAAACTTTATTGGAAAAGCAAAGATTCTTTCTACTCCAATGGGTGAGATCGTTAAAACCTTTGTAGACGAAGGGGTGAGAGTTGGTGTTTCGACACGCGGTCTTGGTTCGGTGAAACCTACTAAGGATGGTATTATGGAAGTTCAAGACGACTTTCATTTGGCAACTGTAGATATTGTAACGGATCCTTCTGGACCCGATTGTTTTGTAAACGGTATTATGGAAAATACTGAATACTACTATGATATCGCGGCAGGAACTTGGAGACAACACGCCGTTGAGCAGGTTGTTGAAGAAATAGTTCAAGAAGTGAAAAGGGAATATAAAACAACAACTAGAGTGATTGGTGAGTCTCACGCAGCAAAACTCTTTGAAAAATTCCTTACTTCTCTGAAAAATTAAATATTATAAATATGGATATGATAACACGAATCCAAATAAGAGGAGAGTAAATATGTCAGAATTAGAAGAAAAATTCGTTGCTGACGACGGTGTTTCCGAGGTTCCTGAACCAACGGCGCCAGAGGGCGGTGAAGCGAAAAAGAAAAAGGCTGATCTTAAAAAGAAAGTAGATCCTAAAGCTGATACTGTAGAAACACCACCAATGGCTGAAGAAACTGATGAAGTTGACGCAGACGAAGTTGTTGAAGTTGCAGAAGAAGCTGAAGAAGTAGAGGAAGTTATTTCCGTTGAGGAATCAATCGCTTCTATGTTCGAAGGTGCTGACCTTTCTGAAGAGTTCAAATCAAAGGTATCCTTGGTATTTGAAACTGCTGTTAGAGAAGCAACAGACACAAGAGTCAACGAAGCAGTTGCAACTCTTGAAGAAGAATTTGATAATCGCTTGGTTGAGACTGTTAACGAAGCTATTGAAGAAATTACCGAAAACCTAGACTCATATCTCGACTATGTCGTTGAGCAGTGGATGGAAGAAAACAAGGTTGCTGTAGAATCTGGCGTTAAAGTAGAAATGGCAGAATCTCTAATGGACGGCCTAAGAGATATCTTCTCTTCGCATAACATCGATATCGACGAAGAAACGGTTGATGTTGTCGCTGGTTTGGAAGAACAAGTTGGTGAGCTTCAGGAACAAACGAATGAAGCAATCAACGAAAATATTTCCCTTGCAAAGGAAATAGCTGCACTCAAAGCTGAAAAGGTTTTTGATACAATTTCAGAAGGACTTACTGTCTCTCAGAAAGAAAGATTGAAATCTTTGTCAGAAAAGCTTGACAACGAAGACTTAGAAGCTTACGAGTCAGACCTTGGTACTCTCAAGGAATCGTTCTTTAAAACTAAGAAGACACAGGTAATAAGCGAAGAAACAGAAGAAGAAGTTCTTACAGAAGAAACTGAAACAAGAAAACCAGTTTCCCAGTATGCTTCGGTTTCTGCGATCGTTGAAGCGATTAACAGCAAATCCAAGTGAAAATAAAAAAATTATAAATACAACTATAATTAAAAACAACAAGAATAGGAGAGACAAAAATGAGTCAATCTAGCAGAACTTTAGTCGAAAAGTGGGGTCCTCTTCTTGAGCATTCTTCTTTCGCAGAAATCAAGGACGAGCACAGAAAAGCAGTTACTGCTACTCTCCTTGAGAACACAGAAAAGGCGCTCGTAGAAAGCGGTGACCAGTCAATCAACATGACTTCACTTCTACAAGAAGCTCCAACTAACGCTGCCGGTACAGGCGGTTTTGGTTCAGCTTCTGCAACGCCAACAGCAGGTTATGACCCAGTTCTAATCAGCTTGGTTCGTCGCTCAATGCCAAACCTAATGGCATACGACATTGCAGGCGTTCAGCCAATGACAGGCCCAACAGGCTTGATCTTCGCAATGCGTTCCAACTACAACGCAATGTCCGGTAACACAGCTGCTGAAGCATTCTATAACGAAGCTGATACAGACTTCTCTGGTACAGGCACAATGGCTGGTACAACCGGTGGTGCAGCAACTGCTAATACTGGTACAGGTATGGATACTGCTGCAGCTGAAGCACTCGGTGATGGCGACGGTACAAACTTTGCAGAGATGGCTCTTGCTATCGAAAAAGTTACTGTAGCTGCGAAAAGCCGCGCGTTGAAAGCGGAATACACAACTGAGCTCGCTCAGGATCTTCGCGCAGTCCACGGTCTCGATGCAGAAACAGAACTCGCGAACATTCTTCAGTCTGAGATCCTTGCGGAAATCAACCGCGAAGTTGTTCGTACGATCTATAACACAGCTGTAACAGGTGCTGCGGCAACTGCATCGGCCGGTGTATTCGATCTTGACGTTGACGCAAACGGTCGTTGGTCAGTTGAGAAGTTCAAAGGATTGATGTTCCAAGTTGAAATCGAAGCCAACGCGATTGCAAAAGCAACTCGTAGAGGTAAAGGTAACATCGTTATCTGTTCTTCCGATGTTGCATCAGCACTTCAGATGTCAGGTGTTCTCGATTATACGCCAGCTCTTAACAGCAACGCGCTAAACGTTGACGATACAGGCAACACATTCGCAGGTATCCTAAACGGTCGTTACAGAGTATACATCGATCCATATGCAGGTTCGAACTACATGGTCGTAGGTTATAAAGGTTCCAGCGCGTTTGACGCAGGCCTCTTCTACTGCCCATATGTTCCACTACAGATGTACCGTGCAGTTGGTGAGAACAGCTTCCAGCCAAAAATCGGGTTCAAAACTCGTTACGGTATGGTTGCAAACCCATTCGCATTCGGCTCAGCCCGCAGCGAAGGCGCTCTCACAGCGAACAGCAACGTATACTACAGAAGAGTTCGCGTCAGCAACTTGTTCTAATAAAAAAAGAAGAGGGGATAAAACCCCTCCTCTATCACTCGTTATTAATGAGTACCTGGGAGATCTTCGGATCTCCCTTTTTTATTTGTATTGCTTTAAGAACTCATACTTGTTCTGTATGTCCATATCAGGAATAGGATCCGCAGCCCAATGTAAAAGAGCTTGGCGCTGCTTTAAACGTTTATTTAGATCTCCATTTCCATTTTTACGAACCTGCGCAGAGTGGCGAGCAACAAACGATTTCCACCTTTTAATCTGATGTGTGTCTAGATCATCTATCCGGCGTCCCTGGTAGTAACGTAGATACCATTGGAACCAACCCATAGGATCCTCAGGAGTGATCCAGCCGTTCTCTTTCCATACAGAAAGAGGTTGAGATGCTCCTTCCATAAAAAGGTTCTTTTGTCTAATAATAGGAGTTCTGTTGAAATCTTTGTTCGTTGGCAGATAGTACTTACCATCAAAGATCCCGAGTTCCAACATTTCATACGGAGTAAAGGTTGGATTGAACTCCAAGTTATTAGTCATTACCTAATCCAAAACATGGCATGTGAATGGCTCGTACGCAGTAGTTACCGTACTGTTCTGGTCCCATGATAGCAAGGTTCATAAGTAAAGGCACGCCAAGCATAAAGAACGTAATTAGCAAGAAAGCCCAGCCAAGACCTTTTAGTGTACAATAGTATGTTTTATCGCTCATCTTTTTTCCTTTTCACCCCGGTATCATCATAGTACCAACTACGTTTATCTGGATCTAAACTTTCGATATCAAAGTCTGTATCCTCTTTTTCGCCCAAGAGAAGATACTTAAGCTGCTTCATCTCTTCTCTAAGAGATCTTACTTGTTCAAGAATATCATCATTATTCACGATCTTTCCTTTTATGCTGTTTTCTATAACGGATCTCTTCTGCAATTCGTGTGAACGGCCAAATTGAAATTTGCCATAATACCATAACTGCAAATATAAAACTTAATAAAATTTTATTCAGATACATTTTACAATTAGGTTTGTTTTTTACTGCTTACGCTTTTGCGCAGTTCACTACCTTCAAAGTTATCCATCTGCATAAACTTTTGAAGCACCGAGTTTGTTGGATCTAATCGAAATACCTCTTGTCCGAGCTGTTCAATCATATCGTAGTCAATTTGTGTCTTAAGGTGTTTACCCATATTGATTCTCCTTTACATATAATACAATACCATAAAAGTTGAGTGATGTCAACCATTTTAAGAAAAAAAAAAACAGAGGCAGTGTACCTCTGTTTTCTCAAAGTCTTGTTTATAAACTTACAGGTCTGATAGTAGATCTTTTAGTTTCTTTTTTGACTTGCCGCGTACCTTGGCATCCGCTGCTTGCGCGATTGCTTCTGGTGTTGCAACACCTACGACTACTACGCCAATCATGCCCATAGTTGCGTGCGGTGTACATACATACACATATACGCCTGGCTCCGTCATTGTGATAGTTACGTCTTTATTGAGTTTTGACTTGTCTGCCAACTCAACGCCATCAGGGCCATCAATAAACTCTACATTATGACCACGATCTGTTGCTAACCAAGTAACTTCTGCACCCGGTGCCACGGTGATTACATCTTCAGAGAATACCATCTTACGCTTACGGTCATCCGGATCTCTGTTCCACATTTCTAAAGTGTATTCTGCAGGCAACTCTGTTTCAGCAAAGGCTGGTGTGCAAAAGCCCAGTGTTAGTGCTGTTAGTACTGTTAATAGTCTCATCGTTTACCCTCCAATATAGATTTCGTTCTTTGGCCTGTACCAGTTTTTCTGGTGAAAGATCCTAGCTTTCAGATCCTCGATTTCTTGAACCTCAAACCCTACAGCACCCATTCTATGATGCTGTAGTAGTGTAAGGCCTTCTTCTATTAAGTTAATGTCATTAACATTAAGCTCAAACTGCGTATTTGGTTTCATAGTCTCATGCCCGTGTTGTCTGAGTCTTTAGGTTCTTTCACCCAAGCATACGCGATCATACCTGCCATAAAGCCATACACCATTACAAAGTATAAGGCAGTGGCGATCATGTCCTATTGCCTCGTAGAGCAAAGTACATGCCGCCTACCCAGAGTAAGACGTGAAAGTTATCATACAGCAATACGTATGTAAAACTCTCAGGCTCGCCTACCCAGATAACACCAGTCATGATACCAGTAATAACGATTCCAGAGAAACGTGTAATGAGATCACCCAACTCTTTAAATCGTTTAGTATAGTCCAAGAGACCACCGACAACAAGGCCAACTGCTCCACCGATTTCTCCTAGTACAACAAATGTCCATACTAAAAGAGTAAGCCCAAACGCTTCTGCCATACCAGCATCGATCGGCCATTTGTCAAAGCCCTGTTGCAAGAATACGACAATCAAAGGAATGCGAATAAGCCAATGACTCATGCAAAACTCTGGTATCTTGTTTACAAATTTCTTAATCATTGCCTAAAACTCCTACTTGCACTCCGGCCTGCCTCGTCTATCGCATTATGCCACAGTGCAGTTTCTAAATTGTTGATTCTGCTGTTAACGCTGCTGGTAGTAGTTGAACAAGAAGCACCGACAAGCAAAAAAGATGCAACGCAGATATATGTAAGATATTTATTCATTAGTCATGTTCTCCATTTTGTAATACTTTATTATCTACCAGTTACTTCTGGCAAATCTTTAGCCCAGGGGAAAGGTTTGAATTCCATTAATTTTTTACTCATGTTCTCCTCCAGGATCTTTAGAACTCAATTCAATTAGCTCTCCGTTGATCCACATAGTTTGGCGAGTGCGACTTACCGAGTGATATCCTGGGCGCAAGTTAAAATTTGGTTTTGCCTTCTCGGCTTGGCGAAACGTTACCGCCGTAATCACGACGCCACTGATAAACATCGCGTGTAGAAATGCACTTACTCCAAATGCAATATAGCTTCCGAGCATTGCGGCAAAAATTCCACTCCAGATAAAGGCAAGAACTTGAAATATCATATGAGCTACCATAGGATCAAAGTTCTTAAGAGGGGAATTTTCGATCGTCATGACAGTATTCCACATTTCCCTCGGCATTGCGCTAAGTTCTGAAATGGTATTCATCAGTCCAATAGACTTATATTTATATTCCATTATGCTTCCTTATTTTCAATTTGATTTGAGACAGGAACCATTACAGCTTCTGCAAATCCCATAAATTCTTCGTTGCGAGCAGCTTCTTCCATTAAATTCGAAGCATGAAAGATGCGCGCCAGTTTGTTAAAATCTTTCTTTGGTACGTTTACCTTTTCGAGAATAGTTTCAGCAATTTCTTTTTGTAGATCCTTTTCTGCAGAGATACGAGTCATTGAGTCAGACATTTCTCGTAGAGCGTCCTGGATGATTTTTCGATCGTGGTCTGTAACCGTTGAAGGGAGTGACTGCGGTGTTTGGGTATTCATAATGTTCCTTCTTCTCTCATTCGTTTTCTTATTTTAGTTGCGCTTATACTATGTATTGTATCACCAAGATCGTGTTCTGTCAAGGTATATCCTACACCGCGGCCGTAACTAATATCTACAATATTAGGTACAAACATTATAATATATTCTTCACGGAGCGTAAAGCCCGCGCTTGCTAATCCTTTTTCAATATTCATAGATACAGTATGGCAATCAAATGGATTATCGTCTTGCGGTGTTGTGCGTCCGGCACCTGCGTCTTCGCCAACGATACCGCCTACATCACGAACCATAATACAAACTTGACCTGTTTCTGCAAGTGCTTTTTTAAATAGTTCTGTATGACCGTCGTGCCAAGGTTGCCATCTACCAAGCATTTGAACTGTTGGTTTTTGATAATCAAACATCGTTATGTATCCTAATATGACGCTCAACAGCATTTGCTAAAGTTTCGTCTGTGTTATCAAACCACTTAGTTACATGATAATCTACTTTATTTGGTTTTTGAAACATGCTATTCGTATCACTAAAACGACCTTTTTCGATAGTATCCATCCAAACGGTGTAGTCAGCGTTGAAGATATCACGTGTTTCTTCAAGTGGGCATACGAAGTCGCATATGACAGTGCGTTTCATTTCTAATTCAAAATCTGCTAATGATTTCATACGATACGCTTGGCGAAGTCTAGCAGCTTCACTAAACTCCCAATCGTTGGCCATGTGTCTAACTGTGTCTGCGTTAAACCAGGCACAATTAAGACGAGCCTGGAGTCGTTCAGCTAACCAAGTTTTACCGGAACCGGGGAGTCCCATAATTAGAATCTTCATTATATAACCTCAGATTAATCTTTTACTAGTTTTATAATTCCAAAAACATTTGTCAATAAAAAAATCGCGGAGTGTGCAAACATAAATCCAGAAAAAACCGTATATCCTAACGTATACACGTGGTAAGATGATGCTAAGTATAGAATGGCAATGAGCACTGAAAGCGAATAGTTGCCAGTTTCTTCATCCGGTTCAGAACCAACTAGGCCAGAAAATAAACTCGATGCCGCGATTGATTGCATAAACGCGATGTAGCCAATCATTCCCATCACAGGATACATTGCCCAATCTATTCCGTAGGAAGAAGCATATAAAGCAGCGCATTGTATTAGCGCATTTATGACGGCAGACGGCGCAGTGTTTGAAAACATTATATATTACCTTTATTTGGTTAAAACTTCTTTTAGTGCAGTTACCAGTTCCATCATCATTACATCTGTATGATACGGTGTAGGTGCTATCCGAAGTCTTTCTGTTCCAACTTCTACAGTTGGGCTATTGATTGCTTGTATGTATATTCCATACTCATTGAGTAGTCTATCGCTTGCTTCCTTTGCCTTAAATGCGTCGTTAACCATGACTGGGACAATATGAGTACATGCGTTTGGGTGTACTGGTATATCGTACTCTTGCAACATTTGTTTGAGTTTCTTGGCTTTCGATTGATGTTCGTCTCTTAAAGATGAATGATCCTTGAGGTAATTTATAGAGGCGAGAGCCCCTGCGCATAATACCGGTGACATACTAGTGGTAAAGATAAATCCACTTGCAACAGATCGAATAGCATCAACAATTTCTTTATTTGCCGCAATGTAACCTCCTTGAACTCCAAATGCTTTTCCTAGAGTTCCGTTAATTATGTCTATATCATCGGCCCATAGGTTGAGTTCTTCACACATTCCTCCACCATGTTTACCGTATAATCCAACCGCATGAACTTCGTCAATGTAAGTTAGAGCATCATACTTCTTTGCCAACGCAACGATATCTTTAATTGGACTTACATCCCCATCCATACTATAGACGGACTCAAAAACGATAACAGGATTTAGTTTTTCTTTTACGGCATTCTTTAACTGAGTCTCCAGATCTTCCATATCGTTATGTTGAAATACTTTCTTCTCTGCTCGAGAATGTTTCATTCCCATAATTAAAGAAGCATGGTTTTTATTATCTGAAATGAAACAAATGTCTGGTATGATGCGTGATAGTGCAACTAGCGACCATTCGTTTGCAACATACGCGCTTGTGAATAGCAACGCTCCGCTTCTACTGTGTAGTGAGGCCAACTCACGCTCAAGAGTTACATGATAGTGAGAAGTACCACCTATGTTTCTCGTTCCACCGGATCCTGCGCCGGTTTGGTCAAGAGCTGTATGCATAGAGTCGATCACGAACCGGTTCTGTCCCATTCCTAGGTAATCGTTTGAGCACCAGTTAATTATGTTCTTTGGCGCATACTTACCATACCATATAGATCGAGGAAAGTTACCACGTTCTCTCAGTATATCGTTGAAGACTCGGTAACGCCCGTCGTCTTTAAAGTCCTTTATGGTCTGATTGAAGTATTCTGAGTATTTCATAGCTGTGCCTTCGCAAACAAATGTTAAATAGCTTGTATAAACATATATTTATTTGCGAAGGCTTTCTTTAGATATGAACGATACCCAATGGATCGACAAAGATAAGGATGGACGCTATAGCCAATCCAATGACTATAGCAAAAGTTGTGTCCGTAATATTAGGCATCGGCCATCTCCAGTGCAAGATCCAAGGCGTCAACCTTGCGCTTTGCGTTTCCACCGAACCAGGCAGAAGCCATACGAGTATCGGCAGAACGACCCAGTTTATGGTCAGTCATATATGTAACCGCGTTGTATGCGTTCCACCATGTTCCTGGAGCAAAGTGATCGCCTGGTTGGTCCTCAACGATTGACATTGCTTCTTTTGCGTTACGAGCAAGTTCTTCTTTTTCTTTTGAAGATTTGCCGAATACAACGCCAAAGAACTGAGTCAGTTGCTCATCGGTGTAACGCTTTGATCCAAGGAACTCTGCGGCTTCTTTGAACTTCTCGACCTTGTTGTGACCGAGGCCAAGGATTTCCTTGACGCGACCCGCATCGAATACCGAGCGGTGGTTGACGCGAACAGAAGGTTGACCTGCTTCGTTAAGAGCAACTGCGAGTGTGTTGTTACAGACTACGCGTTCCATGACGAACTTGATGTCAATAGACTTACCATAGATATGTGGGTTGGAGAACAGGAGGTAACCTTTTACTTCATCACCATTGAACAGAGAAAATCCATCCTTAACATCTGCAAGAGCCCAGACTAACCGGCCATCCTTAAGAGAACCTGCAGTATCCATGATCATGTCGCCACCGGATACAAATTCATTAAAGAACTCAAAAGCTTCTTCATTTTGAACTGGGTTCCAACCTGGTCCTACTTGCGTAAGGATCTTTCCGTCAGTAGAACGAACCAACGCTTGTTGTCCGGTCGCAACGTTATCGCCTTTGTAGCGAATAAAGGTATCTACCTTTTCCACTCCCCAATCGAGGCCTGCTGCCTCCATCATTTGTTGAGGAGTCATGTCGTCTCCAACTGGAGTACCAAGACCATGCCAAGGAAGTCCTTTGCTTTCACGGTATGCCATCTGTGCTTCACCGTTAACGATCTCAAGTTCGTGCATTTTATATTTCCTTCAGTTTGTTTTCATCTGATATAAACAATATAACTGATTCTAAACGAAATGTCAACAACTTTTTTCGTTTAGATTAAGAATTTTCAACTCGATCACGTTGCATCTGAACGATCATTTGTAGTTCGGCATTCTCTGCTTTTTCTTGCAGTTCATCTGCGAGGTCCATGATTTTGAACGCAGGTATCTTTGAGTTAGGCCCATCAGTGCTACGAATTAGTTCACGTAGTTTTTTCACCATTTCATAGTATTCAATCATAATGTATCCTTTCATTTGATATAATTATACTACACTGATTCTAAACGAATGTAAAGGAAAAAGTTAGTGGATCTCAGTAGAAATCATTTGAATGGAATCTATCATGGCATGAGTATACTTTGCGTATCCGTTCTTCAATAGCTCAGTAACGTCTATATACTTGTCGTTTGTAGCTATCTCTATAACAAAGAAGTTCTTTTCGTCGCCATTCATATATTCGTCTATGAACTCTTGTGCGTCTCTCTTCGTCTCAAAACTAAACGCCTTTGACAGACCAAAGACGTCATTCTTTGCGAATACTCCATGATTCTTAAACGCGCCCAGGAAGAAACCAAGATCTTCTTCAGCTATCGTATACCGCATCCAATTTACCTTTCAGTAGTTAATCTTAAGCAGCAACTTCAAACCATTCCGGTACTTCTCTTTTTGTCCAAGCCATTTTAAAACGATGTTGCTTTGTTTGATAAAATTTTCTGTAGGACTCGACTATATTATTTGGATCCATGCATTCTGGGTTTGACGTCATGGCAAGAGGTTGAGGAGTCATAGGACCGACTGGAATATTCTCAGGCAAAGCTTTGAGAACATCGCGCAGTTGCGTATCGGTTGCATGGACCCTTTCATATCGGTATTTATATTCGTCGCAAAGTGCAGCAAAGTGGATCCAATGCCAGTTGTAGTTGTTGTTTGATTTCATAGTCCATACACTACATGGATGGTACATATGAACAGCCTTGTATAAAGTGTTCTCGCGCCAGTCTGGCATCCGCCAGTATTTAACGATGGTCTTACCGGACTTTGACGGCCTTCGCTCTAGATCTCCGTCTAGCATACGGTGAGCCGTTGATAACATCTGTGCTGATTCTACGATCATTTTCACGATATGAGTATTGCACTGCAGTTGCGCAGATATCACCGGGTCCTTATCTAATATGAATATGTTCATTACTTTACACCAAGAATTCCTAGCTCAACCGATTTGATATGATTACATTTATATATCATTCTCTTCATACAGGTACACGAAAAACCGTCGTCACTCATCGTTACCTCGCAGTTACGAAAGGGCCATGATACTCCATTAAAAATATGATTTACGGTGTTAATGTATTTAGATTCAAAATACTTCATCTTATGCCATTACCTTTTCGTACCAATCCGGGTTCTTATCTTTGAGGATAGCTACTGGAGCCATTCCGAACATGTAAGCATTTGCATAATCTTCGACCGTATGGTTTGCAATCAGCTCTTTGAGAAACTTAGCCTTTGTGATAGGACCTTTATGCTTAAAGCGCGCAATGAAAAGATCGATGCCGGTACCAACACGACTTGGGTGAACACCTGGTTTGTCTTCATAAACAGGGCGACCTTCGTAGTCACCAGTATATGTGAGGTATCCACCGTGGTACGAGAATTTTGTTTTGTCAAACTTTGTCATGTTAGTTTCCTTTCATTTGATATAATCAATATAACTGATTCTAAATGAAATGTCAACCGTATTCATACATCTCTTTGTATTTTTTTCTTACTGAAAGGAAATGCTGCAGGTAATCATATGTGTTTACTTTAAATATCTGTGGTTCAGAACCGTCTACGGTAATTAGAATAACACCCTGTTTGATCGCTACACCGGTTCTTTCGTAGAAGGCTGCAGCATAGAAGGCCGCTTGGATGAAGTAGTTCGTAATCCATTCCTTCTTCTTTGGTTTACGAGAAGTCTTAAAGTCAATGATAGACAGTTCACCCTCGAACTCTGCGATACAGTCTACCTGACCAGCGCATTTAAGACGGTCACTATACAGAAAGGTCTCCTGCATCCATATGTTATCTACCTTTTCGTCAAGAACGTCTTTTAACTGGCCGAACGAAAATAGGTTGGCCGGCATATGACCTTTTTGCCAATCGCTCTCGTTGTTTAAATAATCTTCGGCGAGTTTGTGAACAGCAGTACCACGTGTTGCGGCCTGAGTAGAGATCCTATTTGCCTCTTCCTCGCCTACGCGTTTACGCCATGCCTGAATTGAATCTTTGCCAAGGATAGACAGTACCGTTGTGATAGAAGGGTACGCGTTTCCTTCAGGAGTGTAATACTTTCTCCCAGTTTCTGTAGTCTTTCGAGTAATCTCTGGAAGAGTTATTCCGTGGTCTTTGTGAGTAAACATATCTATATTCCTTTAGTAATCTTTTCTATAGTATACTAATATGAAAGAAATGTCAACCGTTATTACCCTCTTCGTCGTATACGAGGCCTTGGATAAACTCTCCTGCCGACTGTAGCAGGCGGTGGATCATCTCCTGCAAGGAGGGCATTCGCGCTCCAATTCGAAGGTATGGGATCTCCGTTGAGGGTTCGCGGCCTAAAATTTCTTGGAGGAAACATAGTACGCCCAATAGGTCTTTGATTGATCCATTTCGCGAATCTGTTAGGAGCACCTTGTAAGCTTTGCTCATCCATTGCATCGTCTGTTCCAGTATCACTTAGCGCATCTTTAGTCGAAAAATCGATAATCCATTGGTGCGCTTGAGCTTGGGTCATGTTAGGCCATGTTTCAGCGAGGCATGCTAGCATTCCAGCTACTTGAGGAGTAGCCATGCTCGTTCCTTGCGTTTTCGCAAGGTAGTGTGCCCCACCAGAACGAGGGTCTTGTATAGTCCCAAAATATCCACCTGCATGTACACTACTTTGCACTGTAGAGCCAACGGCAAACACGTCAACGCCGTTTCCGCAATTACTGAAATCACTCTTGTATTCTTCTTTCCATGTCCCAACGGATCCTACTACTAGAACCGGTGCATATGCTTGGCCCGAGCGGCCTCCGCCACCTCTTTGATAATAGTTTTTATAGGTTTGACCAGTTGGAAGATAGGTTACCTCGAACTCGTTGTTATAATCCACGTGGCCCTCTTGGACTTGCTTCCATCCCTCGTTACCAGCAGCGGTACAAACGATTATCCCATCGGCCATTGCATCTTGCAAATCTGCCTGCTGCGAGATCGAGTAATTTTGAAAACCAAAGCTCTGGCTGCTAGTTTTAAACCCTCTTGCCTGAAGTTCAGCAACAGTAAGAGCGCGCCCAGGTGCATACCTGACCCCACGATAGGTGGCGGCATAGATTTGGCTAAAATTACCTTGCCCAACTGAAAGAAACGCACCGTAGCTATGATTTGATACAGTAGGATTTTTTCTACCAGTCACTGGATTAATTGGCTTTGAATTATGCCAAGCTCTTACGTAATCCCACATCGTGGTATCGTCATACCCGCACACTCCCCAGTTTGCAGTACTCGGAAAGGCGCCTAAGCTATATACATTTGCATCTCTGGCCCAACCTTGGTTATTGCCTGCCGCGATCCCTCCAACGTGTGTCCCGTGATTACTTTGGTTAGCCAAACCATATTGGTACGTACCAGTCCCAAATCCTACATCATTCTGAAACCAATTGTACGCAACACATCTAGTCCCACCGCTTCCGTCACGATTTGCTGCAAACTCTGGGTGCGTCTGGTCCAAATGCTCGTCTACAATTAAAACGTCAACGTTTCTTCCGGATGCTGTTACGATTACATTATTATCTGCCGCCAACAGTTCAGATTCGGCTGCATTTGCATTATTTGGGTCTTGTGGTAAAAAGTTATCAAATCCCCAATTTGCCGGCGGAGTATTTCTGTTTTGGCGTAAAAGACCCCAGTTCACGTCAACCTGAGAAAGCGCTGGCCCGGACGTGAATACGTTTTTAGAAAAAACACCCTCATCTATTTTATATCCTAACGGCCGTAACGAATTTACTACTATGTCATAAAGTTCTACGCCCCAAACTCTTTCATCGTTTTTTACTAACATTGCTTCTTCGTAAGTAAGCATGTAATGAGTATTTCTACTCGTAGGCCTTTGCGCCGAAACATCAACGGCTCTATCCGGTATATACAAAGCTCCACCAGGGGTTTGCATATCATCATAGAAATCATCTAGTTGGTTGCGATCATAGAGAGTAACTATCCATTCTCTTAACATTTATTATACCTCTAATTGAAGAGCAGTAACAGTTACTTGAATGGCAGTGGTCGAACCTGACTTGTTCGTAATGGTCATTGGTATATTTGTAGTTGGCGGAACTTCGCCATTAAAACCAAAGACAGCAGGTGAAATAACAACGGTTTCAGCGCCGTTCGTTATAACTTCCAGGATCACTCCTGCGTCTGGGTCCGGGTCCGTAAATTCGTTTCTACTCGCATCGGCAGTTCTTGCCGCAGCATTAATATATAATCTAACCCAAGCGGCTTCATCAGTTGTGATTGCGTAGACCGCGTAACCTTTAAATCCGGTTAGATTTACATCTTCGCTTGCGTCATCTGCCAAAGAAGATGTAGCTACGATCAGGTTGGTTCTTGAAGAAAGACCACCACCATCGCCACCGCCTGTGTTACCACATACATGGTTCCCTTCGTGGTAAACAGTGTATCCGTTGATCTTTACACCGTTATCATCTGGGACTTTTAGATGTATCTCATCATTTATATCGTTGGTCATTTCAAGAGTAAGCTGAGTTGCCTCTCCTCCGCCAGTTCCTAGGTAGATCCTTGCAGTGTCACCGCTACCGCCGTATGCATCATCAGGGAAACGTATTCCACTTGTTGTTGCATATATCGTATTTGTTGTTCGAACTGAACCGTCCTCATCGACCCTAAAGATGGTATTATCTCTATTTACTGTGTCCGAATATGGATCTAGATTGTTATAGAACCCAAAGTAGTTTGAATCTTCTCCTGCGCTGTTATTATCGTCAATAAATAGATACATTGACTGCTTCGAGTGTATTGCTACACTGTTATTCGTATCTGTTGGCTCGTCATAGTCGCAGTCTACGCAATCGATTGAGCTACCGCCACCATCCGTTCCTTGAATACCTTGAATACCTTGAATACCTTGTGATCCACTACCACCACCGTTTTCGCGGCCTATTATATAGTTGTTTTCATCAAAGGATGATCTCCAAGTAGTAAAGTGAGATGTCGGGTTGTTATAGAAACGACCCGGTTCTGCAATGTCATTAAATGTTGCAGCTCCTACGATCTCTTGGTAATATGGAAGATTTTCAGATGGGCCGTATACCTTACCCGACACAACATCATACACAACATTCGCCCCAAGTGAGATGCCGCTAAAAACTCCACTAAATCTTGCATCACCTTGGCTATAAGCCATATACCCGTAAGATTTAAAGCCTCTAAACTTTTCTAAGACTGGATCACCGCTATCGTCAACGAACGTTTGATCCGTTAAATCAATGGTGAGAGTTGAAGCTTCGCTCAATGCTGCGCTGCCAAACGGAGAAGTCTTTACAATTATTGTATCGCCTTGTCTATCCACGTCGACGATAGTAGATCCAAGCGCGGCCCATCCGCCGGTCTCAGGTACTGCCGCACTGCCATCAGCAATAATTTGCCCATCCGCCTGTTGGATGTTATATGAAACACCCCATGTGCGGCCGCCCATAGTACCGCCAGCAGTTCTAAATGCTGTTAGCGTGTATTCTCTGTAATCCGGTTGCCCAAGAGTCCCTTCCGCCGTGAATGCAAGAACAACCCCAACGGTATCGTTATCAAACTGCCCACTTCTTAAAGTAGCTGTATGGGTATAGAATGAGTACTTAAGATCTGAAACAAATCCAACTGCAGTGCCAGTGTTATTTAACCCAACGATTTCGTCGGCAACAGAATCATACTGCCATTGCGATTCGCTAACATCGGCCTCGCGTGCTGGGTAATTAGTTGTCGTGTTGTGTGAGAACCTATACCAGTCTTCAAAAATCTCCTGCGTAGTTGGAGCAGGTGGTCCGGGCTCGGTAAAGTAATCTGGCACCTCACCTTCGGAAGAAACGATAATTGGTTCTATGTTAACTAGATCGTCAAACTGAGCATTGTTTGTATCATCTTGAGTGTTATATAATACTTCACCTTCTTGGCCTATCGGCAACGGATCCCCACCGCCCTCGCCGTCGGCGCCTTTGGAACCCTGAATACCCTGAACCGAACCCGCTTGGCCTTGAAGACCTTGGGGCCCTGCTTGTGCAATACCTTGAATACCCTGGAAACCTTGGTTTCCTTGGATGCCTTGAATACCCTGAATACCTTGCTCGCCGGTCGTACCTTGGGTTCCTTGGAATCCACGAATACCTTGGAAACCTTGACGCCCTTGTACACCTTGTGCGCCCTTTGTACCCTGGCGACCTTGGAAACCTACGCTTCCTTGTAGACCCTGATATCCCTGTGGTCCTCTTTGACCTTGAGTACCTTGGCGACCTTGTCTACCTTGACGACCCTGTTGGCCCTGAGTACCCTGAATACCCTGAACACCTTGCGATCCTTGGATACCTTGACGACCCTGACGTCCTTGAATACCCTGTCGGCCTTGGATACCCTGGATACCTTGTCGGCCTTGAATACCCTGAATACCCTGTAGACCCTGAATACCTTGTATACCCTGAATACCTTGAATACCCTGGATACCCTGGATACCTTGGCGTCCCTGAGTACCCTGTAAACCTTGAACGCCTTGGACGCCTTGGCTACCCTGCAGACCTTGTTGCCCGCGTATACCTTGCATACCCTGTAGACCTTGACGACCTTGGATACCTTGGCGCCCTTGTACGCCGCGAGTACCCTGAATACCCTGTATACCTTGGTTACCTTGAGTACCTTGAACACCTTGCCCCGGTCCTCTTAATCCTTGGTTACCCTGAATACCTTGAAGACCCTGAGATCCGGTGTTTCCAGTACCTTGCACGCCTTGGCGACCGTATGTACCCTGTTGCCCAGTAGCACCTTGAGTACCTTGTTCACCTTGTATGCCCTGGTTACCTTGCGTACCCTGTAGACCCTGAACACCCTGAATACCCTGAGGTCCAACGATATTACCGACGTTTATCCATTCACCGCCCGCGTCTGGTGTATATGTCCATAAATTATTCGTTGCCTCATCGATTACAGCATCACCAGGAGAAGGATCTGGAAACGATGTTTCAAGAATAACCTGTGGGTCGAATGTCGGAGCTTGGTTAACGTCTTGTACAGATCCAAGAATCCTAAATGGATTACCTACTTTACCCTGTATACCTTGAACACCCTGCTCTCCAGTAATACCCTGTGTACCCTGAATTGCGGTACCTTGAACACCTTGGATGCCTTGGAAACCTTGGAATCCTCGATTGCCGATGATACCCTGAACACCTTGGATACCCTGTATGCCTTGTATTGCAGCACCTTGAATACCTTGAACACCCTGCTCTCCAGTGATACCTTGAATACCTTGAATACCCTGTGTACCTTGGACTCCTTGCATTCCTTGAATACCTTGGATACCCTGCGGTCCGACGATATCTCCAACGTTTATCCATTCGTTACCGTTCCATAGCCAAAGTTCATTCAGCTCTTCGTCGATTACGCCGTCGGATATGTCTGGGCTAGCAATACTAGGTCTTTCAGTTGGTGGCTGCCCATCGAGTGTTGGACCAAATGCTTCTCTTATTATTTCTTCAGGGGTACGCGCTGGAAAGTTGACGTTTACATCTTCAATAGATCCTATTATTCGGAACGGATCTCCAGTTTTACCTTGAACGCCTTGCAGACCTTGAAGACCTTGGCTACCCTGCAGGCCTTGAACACCCTGTCCACCTTGAATACCTTGGACGCCTTGCGATCCTTGTATACCCTGTACGCCTTGTACACCCTGCTCGCCTTGGATACCTTGTACACCTTGGTTCCCTTGAATACCTTGAATACCATCAAAACCTTGGATCCCTTGACGACCCTGCATACCCTGGATAGGAGATCCTTGCAGACCTTGAACCCCTTGCTCGCCTTGGATACCCTGAGTACCCTGAATACCTTGGATCCCTTGGACGCCTTGAATACCCTGACGACCCTGTAGACCCTGAACGCCCTGCTCGCCTTGGATACCTTGCTGGCCAGAAATTCCTTGGATACCCTGGAAGCCACGAATGCCTTGAATACCCTGGAAACCTTGGATACCCTGGACGCCTCTTAACTCTCCAACGTTTACCCAGGTACCGCCGCCGGTATAAGCCCAAAGCTCGTTTGTTGCTTCGTCAATAACAGTCTCACCAACGTTAACCGATGGGAACTGACCGTTTAATAACGTTTGTGGATTGTTAGGTGGATCTGTATTAACATCGGCTACCGCCCCAATGATTTTTAGAGCTGGGCCAAAGTTACCTTGGAGGCCTTGAGAACCTTGAAGTCCTTGCTCTCCCATAATACCTTGAACGCCCTGAACACCTTGGTTCCCTTGAATACCTTGAGTACCCTGAACGCCTTGAATGCCTTGCTCTCCGGTAAGACCTTGGAAACCTGCGCCGGTGATACCCTGAAATCCTTGGTTACCCTGAATGCCTTGCTCGCCTTGGATGCCTTGGACACCCTGTAGACCCTGTAGACCTTGAGTACCTTGCACTCCTTGTATACCCTGAAAACCTTGGATACCGAATGTTCCTTGAATACCTTGTAGACCTTGGTTACCAAATCCGGCAGTACCTTGTACACCTTGTTCTCCGGTAATACCTTGTGTACCCTGTTCTCCTAAACCGCCGGTACCTTGAATACCCTGGTCCCCTTGAAGTCCTTGAACACCCTGAACACCTTGGATACCTTGCATACCCTGAACGCCTTGGTTTCCCTGTATTCCTTGCACACCTTGCATGCCTTGAGTACCCTGAACACCTTGTACCCCTTGAATACCTTGGAATCCCTGAACACCTTGGATACCACGTCGACCCTGTAGACCCTGTAGACCAAATTCACCGATAGTACCTTGAGTACCCTGAACGCCTTGCCAGCCTTGAATACCTTGCACGCCTTGAGTACCCTGAAGACCTTGCTCACCAGTTATACCTTGAAGACCTTGGAAACCAGTTTCGCCACGTCCTTCAATACCTTGGATACCTTGCGTACCTTGATTGCCCTTTGTACCTTGAGTACCTTGAGTACCCTGAAGACCCTGTTCACCTTGAAGACCTTGGTTTCCTTGGAAGCCCTGAATACCCTGAATACCTTGTACGCCCTGCGCCGGACCTTGAATACCTTGAATACCTTGAAGGCCCTGTCCACCATCGCCTGCGGACGACCTTACCCAAACGTTAGTCGTTGCGTCATACGTGAACACGACGGATCCAATGACATATATGTCACCGTCTGCTGGATTTGTTGGAAATGCCATTAAGGAGTTCCTCTTAAATTAATTCTTAAATTCATATCAATTTTCCAATTTCGTAACAACAAATCTAGCCTTTGCGCGAACAGTATTATTTCCACTGCCAGTTAAAGCGGCCTGCAGTTTAATTGGGGTAGATCCTTGCCCAGCTGCACTCAATTTTAAATCAGAAAATGACATCGTGGACCCATCAATTCCCTGAAATACTCCGCCGTTGACCACAGTATCGCCAACAAGAAACCTCCAGGTACCAGCATAACTTTGTCCTTCGCCAGCGTTTCCAAACGAAAATTCGCCAGCGGCGTTTAATACTAGTCTCTCGTTATTTGTGTTAAGAGTTACAGACGCAATGTCTCGCCATTCAGTGGCTGCGTTTGCTAGTGTAACAAAATCAGTAGTTTCGTTCGCGTCCACATTAATTGCACCGGCAGCCGACCCACCACCGTCAAAGATAGCAAACATACCTTCAGTAAGCGAGTTATTTCCACCGCCACCGCCACTGGACTGCGTGACTTGAATCCTTAGGGTAATAGGAGTGCCTTGTACTAAGTCCATCGCATAAGTGTAAGATATTGGAAGAACGCCAGGACTGTTTCCATCTTGCTTGCTCGAAACTACCGTCTGTAATGGAGCGCCGTCTTTCTCTATTCTAAATGTAGCCGACGAATTGTCTGAAGAGGAGTCATGTAGAACTGCACCTTTGAGTATGACAAGGACCTCTTGAGTTGCAGTGGGCGTAAACGTGTAAGACATCAGGGTCCCAGTACCAGTGATCGAATTACTATCCTCTGTTCGTAACGTAGGAGCGCCGCCTGACCCGTCTCCTATCACGGTAGTTGTTCCTCCACCTCCGGCTCCAATTACTTCGACCCACGCGTTTCCATTCCATATTAATAGAGAACCTGATGCGCCGGGCGAAGTATCAAACCAACCATCCCCTATAAGCCTTACTTCGGGTTGTGTTGTAGATACAGTCGTTTTGTTACTAGGAGAGACGTCAACCCACGCATCCTCTTCTTCATACCAAGCAAACGTTCTTTGAGTGATGCCGGTGTCCAACCACATTTGGCCGTTCACTGGTTCAAGAGGGGCAGTGTTAGCAATCGTCAGTCCTGCAAAGCCGGAGAGATGAAGGAAGTTATCATCCATCTCATCAAAGGTGAGAGCAAAACCCTTATTTCTTCTTAGTGTTAAAGCCATTACGTAGTTTCCCCTTCGTCACTATAATATAGACCAACGTAGGCTGCATAGAGTCCTAATGTTTCTGGACCATACGGCTGATAACCTGGGTTAGGTACAACATAATCATCTTCCAAGTACGAGAATAATATCTTTTCATCGCCGGTGATATCGTCAAATACGAATTGAAAGCAGAGTTCAATTAGACGCTGTTTCTCAACAGGATCCTGTTCAGCTGCAATTTGTACGAGCAGATCTTCATAATTTGGTTTCGTACTCAACTCTATCCTCCAGCGAATACTTTACCAGAGCCAGCCTGAGCAGCGTTTCCGGGCCAAGACCCATGACCACCTGTAGTGTCGAGTCTTCTATGCACGCCAAATCCTTGCGCAAAAACTTTCGTTGATGCGCCTACGGCAGGATCTCCGCAAGCGGTCTTATCACCCTTGACAATAGCCTTGCGAGTCTCAACAAAAACCTTTTCTTGTTTTGATGAGTTATATGGAGTTTGGTGAAATGGGTTTGGCGTAGGAGACGCGTGACCATAATGGCGGTCTACTCTATCTCTTACAATTCCTTTGCCTTCGCTCATAATAATGGTGCCTCTTTTACTTATATTTATAAAGAGGCACCACCCTACATTCAGGCAACTTCTAACAATTTCTCTTTTGCAATTATGTATTCTTTTACGAGCCCAGAGCGAACGATATCGTCTACTCCAAACCGAACAACGTCAAATGACGGTATCGCATTCAATACCTTTAAAAAGTCGTATAGGCCGGAAACGTCGGCTCTATTCTTAGTAGTCGCAAGGTCGTCTTGCTTTGTGTCACCACAGAAAATAATCTTTGAAGATTCACCAACACGTGTAATGATCGTATCGAGTTCGTGATAGTTCATTGATTGGCATTCATCTACAATAATAACAGAGTTATCAAATGTAAGACCCCTGATATTTGAAGATGTTGTGAACTTAATCATTCCTTTTTGTTTTAAGACTTGATAAGCATCTCCGCGACCAAATAGATCGTTGACAATATCAACGTATGGTGCTTCAAACATTGCTTCTTTTTGTTCTAGTGTTCCTGGGACGAACCCCTGCTCGCGCGTCTGAACTGCAGATCTAATAATGACGACCTTCTCATACTCTCCTTTCTCTAGTACATCTTTGAGTGCTAGATATGTAGCACACATTGTCTTACCTGTACCTGCTGTTCCGATGGCCGCTAGATTGTATCCTTCTTGATAAGATTGAAATAGATCGCCTTGGGTTGGCGTTAATGGTTTTATTTTTCGCATTCCAAACTTTGTGTTTAGAATACTAGCCATATACTCCATATCTCTTTCTTGTCTACGTTTTTCTCTTTTGGATAGTCTACGCTGTTTTGCTGCCATGAAACCTCCTTGCGATTGTTTAGGAGAATATATGTTGCTCCTAAAAATCGTTGATTGTGTTATGTTTATGAACTTTTGCTTTTTGCAATACCTCACGAAACCCTTGGTCTGGTTTTCTTACACCAAGGCGAACTGAGTCACCCAATGAAGGGGCCCTTTTGATAGTTTGTTTTACATGAGGGTTTTCTTCGAGATATGTCTCACGCTCAGACATACTTAAAATCCGTTCAAATTCTTCATTGGTTTCGATGTTCTTGAAACTATAAGTAGGCAATTAAGTCTCCTGTTTAATAATAAAGGCGACCCTATAGGCCGCCATCTCATAATATAATATGACCTATTCTCAAGTCTATTTATACAATCATTTCGTAGATTTCCTTCCAGTTCGCAACTTTTTGTGCTGGACCTACATAATTTTTATTGTGTGAATGTTCGATAAGCATTGAGTTTAGACCAAGTTTAATTCCTAGGTCAGCATTACTTTCCTTATCTTCTACCCAGACGCAGCCGGTATCACGATAAGGCTCAAGGGCTTCATCCTTGTCCCCACCACATTCAAGGCAGATAACTTCTTCAAAGACCTTCTTGCCGAAGATGGCTTCAAGGTTCTTTTTACGCAGTTTACCTGCATACTTATCAGTAGACAGAGACGTAATGCAATGAAATACATATCCATGATCTTCGTGTAACTTACGAACGTACTTAACGGCGTCTCGGAATGGAGTTAACCAACCAATTGCAGCAGAGCAGTTGAAGTATTCACACATCTGCTTTGCTTCAAAGGATGTTATGTCAAAGGTCTTACCCATATCATATTCATTTTCAAGGATTGGGTGATAACCACGAGCGGCCATCCATTTATAGAAGGAGTACTGCCAATCGAGCAATACACCATCGCAATCTACAAGGATTAGTTTTTCGTTTAGTTTCATATTAAGATACTTTCTTTAAGAGTGATGGAGATACGGACCATGTAGTGTGAAGTCCATTTGTTTGCTTTACCTTGATGGTCTTTTGATTTACTTTCGTAATCAAACCCTCGACGATCCCACGGCGTTTTGCGTTAAAGGTAACCTTATCGCCGATCGTAAAGTTCGTAGCAATTTCTTTTTGCATAGAACGTTGACGAGCTTTGATCTCTGCGATGATAGTATTGAGAGTTTCTTGGTCAGCGGTACGGATTGTCTTCAGAGTTGTTTGGTTCAGCTTTTTCATCACGTAGTCCTTTTCATTTGATATATACAATCTATCTGATTCTAAAGAGAATGTCAATAGTTAATTTGCACTTTCAAGATTCATTTCAACTTCTTCAAAACGTCGCATCCGTGGTTTCGTAGAAGTATCTGTGAAGAACCATGCTTCGCCGTCAAAGAGGTACAGATAATCAGCACCTGCGTGATTGTCACCACAGCGCAGGAATACTTCCGGTGATGCATATTCTACGGCAGGTTCGTTATGCACTGCTTCGACTACACTTTCATATAGGTCGGACTTGAGACCTGAAAGATAACCAGCGTTGGCAACAGCTTTTGCTTTTTGTGGAGTGTTGTAGCTTTCAACTAAAAGACGGCCGTTGTACGCAACATAACCATCGTAGTGGCAGTATGTTGCAGTAACCGAGCCGTCTTCTTTGTTGTAGTAGCCGATCATTGATGCTGTACCCATTGTATTGATTCCTTTTGTTTTACCTTATAGAATCAATATAACGCGTTTTACACCAAATGTCAATACCTAATTTGATTTAATTTCATTTTCCTTGAGAGTATTGTATAAGCTCTCAGGAATGACTTGAAGTTGGAGTCCGGTCGGTTGAAGCCGACTCTTAACATATTCTTCATATGTCGAATACTCGATTGCACGCTTTGGTGGAGTGCGCGGAGCGCGTGGAGCTTTCATGTTATTTTACCTTGTAAGTACCGTTAGCTAAATTTAGCTGGCAGGTTTTTCATTTTCATCAAAGATAGAAAGTTTTTCTTGAGCCTTTTTACGACGCTGCTGTTGAATACTCATCTTCTTTTTATTGCGGCGGCGATCTTCGTTTTCATCACCCCATTCATCGTCGTATTCTTCTCTAAATTTTTTAAATGACTTAGCCATTCTCTTTCTCTTTTGCTGTTGTCTGAATTAAGTCCGGAAACGCTTCTTGTACTACAGATCTTGGTAGTCCCTTGAGTGGTTTTTGAGCAATCATTTTACACAAAAGGTCCGCGTCATTATCATCAACATCTTGAAGCAAGCTAATAAAAAGGTTCTCTCTTTTTACTTGATCCAAACCATCGTATCCGCCACCTTTTATGAAAATGCGTAGACGGCGGGTTTCTTTGTATAGCATGCCCTCTACACCGATGTACTGATTCTTTTTCCAAGGTGGTGGTGTACTAGGAATTAGAAACTCAACGCTCTTATCATAGGTATTCTTAAGAATGGTTCGAAGCGGCACTCCATCGTTCTGCTGCAGCCATTCGACCTTTTCTTCTTTTGTTTTTAATTCGCATGCTTTGTCAATAATTTCAGATAGGGATAGTAACATTAGAAGTCCTGTATGTCAGTGATGAGGTTTTTCAACTTTTTCTCTACGAAGTAGTTGAACAGCTTGGAACGCCCGATGTCCTTTTCCGTTTCGTATTCAGAGAGTATCTGCTCTTGATAGTTCTGAGGAACTTGAGAAAGGTCGATCATAAGAGTATTACGATCAAAACGAGCTTTCGTCTGAGAGTCCATAGAGTCTGGGTTCTCAGTAAAGTTTGCAATTCTTTTTGCCGTCATTGGCTTCTGCCGTTCTCCGATTACAATACAGTTATCAGCAGAAAGAATATTTGGTACGCCGTCTCCAACATCTCCCTTTAATACATGTTCTTGCAGGTATTTATCGGGATTTGAATTTTGGATCCATTTCTTACGAACCGGATCGTACTGTTTTACGTTAGCGTACTTGTGCAATTGGATGTAGTCCTTGTCTCCTGAGAGAACGAGGAATTGTTCGGCGCCAATATTGAGTTCTGTTCCGTACTTATGGATCACCGTACCGATTACGTCATCGGCTTCACAGTGGTCGATATGAATTACTTTGTATGGAAAGTAATCCTTGAGTTCGGAACGAATGTTATTGATGATACCAAACAAGTGGTTCCAATCCAATTCAGACTCTTCACGAGTTTTACGACGAGCTGCCTTATAGTATGGAAAGCTTTCTCGACGCCACGATTTTTGCCCGTCTGCGCAGATTACGATCTCGCCAAACTCTTCGTTAAACTTTTTTCGATTTGAGCGAATTGAGTTAAGGAACATGTGACGTAAAAGATTTTCGTCAACGTCAATGTTGTGGTGGTTACCAATGCCGGCGAATAGCGACGCTAGCATTACTTGGTTAAAGTCAATTAGTATAGCCATGTTATATTGTTTCTCTTATATCTGTTATGTACAGATTTATATTAATCTAAAATCTCATTAATGTCAACCGATTCTTCATCTAAATCTTCTTCAACAACGAAATCTTTTGCAAAGTCCTGAAGAGGATGATGAATTTCGTTTGCGTGTAGATGTAGGGATCGGATAGCTTCAAGTAAAAGTATGATGGAAGGAAAGTATTCTTCAGTATTTTCTTCGAACCGACACCCGGACCTTACCATCTCGAGTAGGACTAGATTCCACAGTTGTTCCGCAACGTCGTTTGAAAAGCTCGTTCTGTAATCTGCCAGCTTCTCTGCGAGTTCTTCTGCGGACTGTGGAGGAGTATCCAGCTTCATCTGTGGAAACGTAATCAGTTCACCCATTTTGTAATACCTTTAATAAATTATTCCATGAATTCGTGAAATTATTTATACCGTTTCTTAGCAGACCAAAGCGCTCTGAAGATGTCATATTATTGAAGAGCTCTGGTTGTAACTTCTGAGCCTTTAGCAGGTTCTTGACGACTGAAAATGCCATGTTTGCATGATCGTTTACAACCTCGGTGTACTCATACATAATCGTTGCATCCATCGCAGTTTCCTGTAGAGCACCGTAGCTTGGATGAACCACGAGGACTCCAGAACGAATGGCCTCAATCATAGCGATACACGACGTTTCCTGCCAGATCGATGGAAAGAGGAATATGTGAGACTCACGTAGAGCATCGAGTACCTTCTCATTACTTACGGCGCCATGATATGTCATATGACTGTGGTCTTTAATTTTATTAAACAGATCCTCGAATGGCTTATCGCGTTGATCCCATCCATACACTGAGAACGAAGAGTATACGTCTAGATGTATGTTATCAAATTCCTTTGAGAGTGCATCTACAATTGGATACACGAGCTCTAGACCACGGTGTGGTGTAGTGTGATAAATGAGGCGAATCGTATCCGTTTGTTTTTGAATTGGAGTATATTCTAGTTCAATTGAGTTTTGAATAACAGTGCATTTTGAATACGGAATACCGTAGAGTAGGATGTATTGGTCGCGTTGCCAGTATGAAACGAATACGAAGTGGTCAAACTTTTTCCAACCTTCATCTTTGAGGATCTTATTCTCAGGATCCATCGCAAGGTCATGACAGTAAAAGATATTCTTTACGTCATCGTAGATCTCACGTGGACGAGATAAATGAATTGCGTATTCCTTAAGCAGATCTGGATCTGCGTTGCGTACAAGGCGGTCACGCATCATTTCAGTACCGCCTTTTGAATTCTTTGACAGATCGGTGTCTATCACCTTTCCTTTATATACGCAACTCATAGATGAATTTCCGTTTCAAATTCTTTTAGAGAATCCCAACGAAAGGATCGCCATGCGCCTTTATCGGTATCCCAAACCGCAAGAGAGTCTTTGCTCTTTTCGCGTGGAGCTTTTTCTTCGATCTCTTTTACTATCTCTGGTAAAATTTCTTCGTTGAGCGTACAGCTCATGGTGCGCTCTTCACCGTTTACCTTTGTAAAAACAACTTTGCAGATGCTATTCTTTAAGGTCTCAACGATTTCACTCTTATTATACATAATATAGTACTTCCTTTGTTTACATATCTTCGTTTATTAAGTCTAGGTCTTTAAGTATCTTGTAGCTTATCTCAGTGATATCGACCTGTGGATCCAACCGTAGATAGGCTATGAATTTATCTATAAAGAGCAACTCTTTATTCTTATCGGCAGAAACTGATAACGATTCAAAAAGAGTTTCTAGGTCATAGGGGTTTTCACAAAATACTTTAGATTTAGCGGAGTTCTTTTTCTGCTCCTGATGCTCGCTCATGGCATTCCTTTTCATAAATATCTTTTAATACGCTGTGAAAGGTTCCAAGCTCGCCGTTGTTATGAATTCTATAAGTTTTCACATCAAACTTATGTGGCAAAACATATTTCTTTTGAATTGGTGTTGCGTGTGAATTTATGTATTCGTGGTGGAGATTGCCGTCGAAGTACCTTCTTGAATCTGAAGAGTAATCGCAGCCGTCTCGAGTAAGTTGCACCAAAACAAAATTATCGGAACCAACTCTATTTATAACTGGAATGAGTTCATCAACAAACCCGCCGTCCGAGATACAGTAGTCCTTTGATAGGTCCATCTCGTTTGCGATCTGTTTTCCAAAGTAATCCAAACCACGCTTTGGTTTAATGACTTCTTCAGACACGTATATCATTGCCTCGCGCCGAGACATATGGCCGAGTAGAGCGGAAGGTGCTTCTTTTTCTTTTCGGTTGTTATAACCTTCCATGAACCACTTTTCGTCGACCTTGAAGTATCGAATGGTTTCTTTAAACAGTTGGTACTTGAAGGAAAGGTGTTTAAAGCCGTAACCTTTAAAGAAGGCTGCAGCTTCATCCTTTCCAGATCCAGGAGGGCCGTTAAATAATACGATCAAAATGCAGCCTCATCATCAATTTCGTCAGCAATGATATCTTCTAACTGCTCAGAGAAAGCAGAGTCCCACTCATCAGGAGTGATACCAGAAAGGATGAACTCGCGATCGTTGTCGTTGAGGTAAGGCATAATGTTTTGAATGCTACCATGACCTGCTTGCCACGCAGCATAGTCATCAGGGTTAACCGGAATATCCATAGTACGAGTAAGGCCGCTAAGAACGCTTTTACGCTTGATGATCATATCTCTTCTCCATCGTGTTTTGATTCTATAATTAATATAACATAGTCGAGTGTAAATGTCAACCTTTCTTTAAGCTTTTTACGTGATTCCTATGTATACGGCAAGAGATAATGCCATTGTAGTAAGTATCATCGAGTAATACGTTTCGATCAAACTGGACCTTCGCTTCCAAGTATCCCATTTCACCCTTTGTGTTACAGAGATGTAGTATCTCGCGAATAAAATTATCTCTTCCGTGTTCCTCTACCAACATCTTTACCTCGTCAGACGAACCAAAGTAATCCTGCCAATCGGTCTCGACAACTTTAATTCTTCTACGAGTTTTCCCCTTTAACGGAGGAAGTCTTCTTTTTGATTTGAAAAGTTTTTTTCCAACGTACTTCTTTCCGTTGGACTTATCGGTGATTACATATACAAACCCCATGTAATCACCAATCATTTCACTTGTAAATTCTTTATCTTCGTAGAGCCACATAATATATCCTTTTGTTGTAAGGATATTTATTCGTGGTTACCGTCTCATACTAGCGATGTCTTTCGCATCTTCTTTCTTATCGGCAAAGATCGGTACCATGTTTGACTTATGCATGGTAGCAATACCAAGAAGCTGACGCTCTCCACTATAGACGTTTGGTTCACGGGCAGTACCGTTTCCTGCGACCTTATCAGAAGTTACACGTGGACCTGTCTTATAGTTAGGGATCTCGTTGACGTGTTTCTGCTTGGTCTTACCAACTCCCATAGACTTAAGCCACTTTTCATGCTCAACCGCAGCCTTACGATCCTTAGGAGTAAGTTTCTTTTTTGATCTACCGTGGACTTGAACTCCACGAATCATATGCATAGACATAATTAAGCCTCCACGATCATTGTCTTGAGTGTTTCGGTGTCAAAGGTTTCACCATAGATATCGGTGGTTAATTCCATAACACTTTTGATGTTATTAGATGCGAATTCGTATACAGGGTTTCCGCCGCCTGGACCATTCTCGGTCACAAGAGTTGCGTTACAGTTGTGTTCAAGTGCAAATTCAACGATTTCTTGATGAGTTGATTCGTATGAGACGTCGAGTTCGATGGAAAACATAGTATAGTCCTTTCATTTGATAGTATCAATATAACTGATTCTAAACCAAATGTCAACTACTTTTTTTAAACTTTACATTCCATTCTTCTTTGTCAGACCAAGTTCCTCTTTGCGCAAAGAATTCTCCAACAACTCCGGGTAAGGTTTTATTTAGTCTTTCCTTTGGCATAAGCATATTGTATTCAACTAGTTCCTTTGCATACACTGGAGTTGTAGGTCCGATATCAATGACTTCGCCGGTGCGCGTGTTTTCCATCGTTACATTTTTTGTTGCTATAGCATATTGACCTTTATCGAGAGTCTTGTACACCGCGCGCCCGCGCAGGCCAGGTTTGTGCGTTAATGTGCTTCCAACATCGCTTGCTTTCATTATTGTTTTCATTATCTAGTTTCCTTTAATCTTACGTCTGGTACTTGCTCTGTATATACAAGCATATAGTATTCAACCTTGTCTAGGTTCTCTAACATTTCTTCAAGGTAGTCGCATATGCTTAGTACCGAAGTCACGTCAATACAGTTTGCCTCAAGATCAAATTCTAAGGCCTGAAGAAGTGTAAGGTTTTTGCTGCGCATAATCTCAACGATATGCTTTTCGTAATATGACGCATCCATTTCGTTTCCTTGCGTTTGTTAAAAGAGATCCTGGCCGAAGTTTCCTCCTAGAGTATTCTCTACCTCGGATGCAAAATCTTTATACCCTCCGATGTATTTTCCATGCCAAAAGATCTGAGGAACGGTCTTTGCATCAGGTGCACGTTCGAACATTTCATTTCTATTCTCGGTCGTACCGATGTTCTTATATTCAAACTTAATCGAATAGCGCTGGGCGGTTGAGACCGCTTCTTTACACCAGTAACAGTTGTCTTTTCCATATATAATTAAACTTTCTTTAGACATTTCGCGCCTTCCAATTTTTTATATGTTCCATTTTTTGAATGTGAGACCATCCCTTTAAGTATTCATTTTCGCGGTCAAACATGTTAAGCAGTTCACCTTCTGTTTTCATATCCGCGTCAACGATATACTCTCCTAGCCACTCCTGAGAGAACTCCTCAACCTCGTTCATAGTGACGCTATCCTTTGCCCAATCCATTGCAAGATCGTCGGTTAGTACAACGTCTGTATTCATCTTTTGCAATTCGTCCTTAGGAATAACGAACTTTGATCGATGAGTAGAGATCGTAGTTACAACAACATATTCTTTTTTCAATTCAGCCACCATCCTAGTTTTGCTCCATTGTGTATAATAATCATAAAGCAGGTGATAATATGTACCACCCACCAAAAGGTTCTTACTAAGGCAACTATGTCAGCCTGCGCGTCGGTTTCTCCAACCTTTTCGCCGAGGCTCTTTGCCCAGATTCTCCAACATTTTCTAAACATATCAGCCATCTCTAATATTTATTTCAAAAAAAGTTTTAAAGTTTTATCATCGTCTTGTAACACTAGGTCACAACTACTTACATCATAGTTTGTATATGTACGACCATCTTTGTCGATTACTTCAACTCGAGTAACCTTAGGAAACGACATATCATATAGTTTACCAAGATCTTTAGTAGGTACTTTATTATCCATAATTAATCCCACAAGTTTTCATAGTATTTTCCAAACAAACGAAAACCGTTGCTCATGCGTTCTTGGTGCGCTTTACGACCTTCATCGTCTGTCCATTCAAAATGTCCGCCAAAGAGCGATTCGCCTTCGCTTTTAATGTAAGGACCATAGTAGTCTTCTTCCCAATGGTCTCGACATTTTTGTTCGAATGCCCAGATCATTTCTCCCATGATCCAGTCCCAACGATCGTGATGATACTTGTCTGTGTCATACTCGTTTTCTTTAGGTGGAGCACTGGTGCTGCGCAGTTCCTCAGGCACATCTTCATCATCAGTACAAGGTGAGCCATGTTTTGTTTCTTTAAGTTGTTTTAGCATAGGAAGAATGATAGGAGCAAGAGTATGATCCATGCTCCAAGTGTCGTACTTGTCAATACGAACTTTAATCTTTTGACCACTACGCTTGTCAAGATACAAGTTGATAGTGTAGTTATAAAGCCACTGCAAACCATCTTCTACTTTTTCAAGAAAGGATTCAAAACGAGTTGAATTTTCTTCCCATCCCCAACGACCATACTTCTTATCCATATAGCGGTCGTGGACGTAGCTTACCCAGCGATAGCGAAAAGGTCCCATATAAATTTTCATTTCACATTCCCAACCATTCTGCTGTTTTATCCCACTTTGTGTTGTTGCTTACGCTGTCACGAACAATCTTAATCATAAATTCACGCAAGTCAATACCATCAAGCATCTTAAAGATAATAGGTGCATCCATTTTGTTTTCCAGCGTAGGAATAAACTCCAATGCAATGCGCTTACGGTCTTCACCATAGTTCGTCTTAGCTTCAAGGAACCGAAGCATTAGGTTCTCTTCTGTGCGTTTAAACGCTTCCCAGAAACGAATTTCAAAGTCACGAACTTTAGCAATCTCCTTCTCTGGCAACAGTGGAACAATATCATCAACTTCTTCATTGATAATCAAGTCAACAATGTTGCGGTCAAAGCGAATGCGATCCATGCATTTATGAATACGAACATACCAATCGTTTTTGATTTTAACCATGTGGCCATCAGTAAAGCGAATGATATCACCTTCACGTGACTCTTGCTTACGAGCAATATCCATGTAGTCATTTAAACCAAGTTCAAGAGAACCATACTGAGGCACTGTTGGAAATGGACATGATTTGTCCATTACATATGCGCCCGTAACATTGTCACGAGTACCAAGATACACCAATTCAGGTTCGTTGTAGTCCAACACGATTTGGTTGTCTGGGCTAATCCACTCAAATAATGGAGTAACGCCATCTTTAACGCACTTCATGAGCCATTCTTTTTTCTCGTAAGACTGAGTTACCAAAAACTCCTCAGCCTGCATCGCAACAGTAGTTACCCCCATCTTAGTACCAAGGCGCAAGTATCCATCAACAAGCAATGGGCGGATCATTGAACCATCCATTTTTTCCATGATAGTGTGTCCAACACTCAAGTCAATAGCATGACTCTGGGTCTCTTCGCGTTCACCGACATTAAAGAACTTGTGGAATGGGCGAGACATTAGATTACCATCAAGGTCAAAGATAAGACCGCGACACTCACGACGAATTGCTCCACCAAGATCATCTGGACCTTCCATGTCAAAAGTGTCTTGCATAGCAACCACATAGTTAATCACTGTGCCGTAGTCGCGTTCTGCAACTACAAACTCTTTGCGACCTTCAATATGAGGCAGGACATCGTCAATGTGACGGATAGTTGGAAATACATAGTTCATTATTCTTCCTCTACTTCAAAACCTTGGGCGAACATCAACAATTCAGTTGCTACTGCCAATGCTTCTTCACGAGTAAACTGCATCATATCAAACATATTTGAGGGATCACTTGACCGACCTTTGCGTGTCAATTGAACGCATGGACCACGGTCTTTACCGCCAAAGAAACGAGTTTGTGTTACGTTTGTGTTTGGAACATTTCTCAATTGCGTTGACATAGTGTATCTCCTTTTGATATAATTAATATACTATAAGGAGATACGAATGTCAACAGTTAATTTCAATTAATTTCATTTTTTATGGTCCTTGTAATCAACAGCATCAGCCATCTTTGCTACACGCACTAGGTTGTTTGCCCAACTGCCGCTAACAGTAATATAATACAATTCGTGTATGTGCTCAATGCGTTTTTCATACTCAAAGTTAAAATCTACTTCATCTGCCATCAATAGATCAATAAATTTTTTAATTTGATCTTTGTGATGATAGTAGAATTCAAGTTCCCAAGTGCAGATGCTTGCTCTACCGTTTACTACTGGCTTGTTCATTTGAACTTTCCTATCTTATTTTATTTTCTTACCTTTGTCCACGGGGTTGACCAAGTCATGCACACCCACCACAAACACAGTGCTACATGAGGTCCATCATAATACATATATTCGTATCCAAGAAATCTATTTTCTCGCTTTTCAATGCGGTCGAACCAATAGAAGTAATAGAAGTATGTGTTACTGCCGAGCGTTTTTTCAGATTGCCACCATTCGATGCCATTCCATCGCAGTTTAAACTTAAAGGGATACTGTTTCATCTGGTGCCTTTCCACACTTACATTCGTAGATAGTTTCAATAACAGGTTCACAGAACCTTATATTATTTTCGAGCCTCCAGTATTTTCCGAATGGAATACCAAACAACCGCCGCTGTACTTGACGGTAATGAAGCGGCGGGTTGTATTCATCTGGTCCGCCTGTCACTTTTTTACAAAGACCGGTTAGTTCAACAGGTGCCCAATAAGTGCCATAATCTCCGTATTTTTGTTCGTAAGCTTGTTTCATTCTGACTCTCCGTTGTCAACCCCAATCAAAGCACCATGCATATTGTAGAAGCTAATCATATCAAAGCCTTCGTCAATTGTGGGAATAGCATAGCTTTCAATCATATTTGCCATAATGTGGTTAGGAATATTCTTACCAGGACGATTCTCAAGACGATACTTCCAATCTTTTTGATCTGAAATATGTGCAGGTTCAGGTGGAACAATGCACTCACACCGAACTTGATAGCCGGCTTGCTTCATCCGATTGATAATCTTTTTACGCTTCTTAACACCTAGATTGGTTTGATCCCAGATAATATCTTTCTTAAGCCGCATCATCGTGATAACTTTTTCTTCATTAAACTCAGTAGCAGCTTTGATGTTACTTTCAAACGCTTCGTTGTAGGTGATGCCATTATCTTCAGCCATGGACTCAATATACATGTCTGTGCTGTAGATCCAAGTGTCTGGTTTATACATGCCTTTGATAAGGGTAGATTTACCAGTAGCAGGCAATCCTACCATTACATAACAAATTGGTTCAGACATGATATTTCACTTTCACGATTTCTGTTGCTTTTCTTTGAGCCTCTGCTTCTGCGTCTTTAAGTTTTTGCTGCAATACAAAACTTTTAGCTTCTTTGAGTGTTGACCTTTTAACATGTTTGGGGTAACGATAACCGCTTAGCAATTCTGTAACAGGCTCCCACCGATCTAAAAGGAAACGTTTGTATTCAACATAGAACGTTCGGTTTCCATTGCGCAATGTTTCTTCACGAATTCTGTATTTTATAGCCATAATATTAACCTCTTGAAGCACTAGCGGCGATGCCAAGAGCAACCCAACCAACAATATCGGTAACATCTTTACCCATAAAATAAGCAATTGTATATACCACGCATACCGCAAAGGCAACGTAAATAAAGTCTCTAATAAGATTTTCCATATCAATCACACCGAATAAAGTTAAGGGTTTCAGAGTCAATACGAGGAGCCATGTATCCGACAGACCCCCACCTACGTATCAAATACTCAACACCATCAATACAGTCTACCTTATAATCTCTGCCACCGTTGCTTTCGGTATCGCCTTTGCAACCAGTTAGCAACACAATCAAAGGTACTGCAATAATAAATTTCCACATTAGATTAACTTTCTCAGTTCATTTGGATCACGGTTGATGATTGCTGCTAAACTATCAACAGCATCTGCAATATAAATTCCGCCCCACATCATGTTAGGGTCGTGTTTCTCCGCCCAAAGGAGGAAAAACACAAGATTTGCGAGATGTTCGGTCATCAGAAGTCCTCCTTGCCTTGGTATACATCAAACACAAAGATGCCAGCGTCACGCCACATATTCACAACACGTGGTCGGTCATCAAATACCATGTCAGGCTTTTTACCGTAGTCAGCGATGATCTCATCTAGGATTTCCTGCTTCACGATGTCATCGCCACGGAAGTCATCTGCCTTACGCATGTAGAGTTTCTGATAGCCTCGAATATGATTATCCCACAACCAATCCTCAGTTGCTTTGCGACTACGCTCATTGCGACCGCTTGCAAGAACAATATCATTCCGAAACATCATACTCGTGAACACTTCTTTAACTTGTTCGTTCACTTTATCGTTTGGAATACCAGCGTCAAACGCTTTCCAATTCTTTGGCTTACTGCGAACATAATCAAGACGATGTTCGATATTGGCAAGTGTGCCATCAATATCAAAAACTACTAGCATTTTCTTCTTCCCATACTTCATTCAAATATTGCACTTCACAGTCAAACTGAGCTGGAGATAAAAGTCCAGCTTCTAGTTCTTCCTCAAGTTCTTCCATTGCTTTATCATATTGTGCTTCGGTCATAATGTATCCTTTCTGAATCTATACTATACTAATTCTAAACGAATGTCAACCATTTTCTTCAATTAGTTTTAAAACATATTCATCGGAAGCATCACCAAGATCATTGTAACCTTCTACTGTGACGAAAGAATTACCCAAACGACGCAACCTACGCCCAGCACTATCATCATCGCAAATAGAAACGACAGGGCGAGACTTTCTAACACTCCACAACCACCTTGCCGTGCTAGGTTGAACATCATTACCAAAGACAGCAATTGCGCTATAACCAAAGGCAGTAATTCTACAGGCATCAAATATTCCTTCTGTTACAAATAATGTGTTTGATAAGTTCCAACTTTCTAATCCCCAAATCCCAACTCTACCATCCTTAACTCGAGTGAAATAGCGGCCTTCTAGAGGGTTGTTGTTCTTTTCTTTGGTAGCCGAAGGCCGATATTGTTGATACCCTACCAGCTGTCCAGAAAGGTTCCAAATAGGGAATACAGCAACACCTTCACTTTCATTAAGCCATACACGATGAAGATCGGTATCAAGCTTTCGAGTGTGAAGGTGTTGTAACAGTGTCATTTTACATGCCTCATTATAACTTCATCATTACGCCCGAAAAGAGTAACAACGTTTGATGCTACACGTGGAGCTAAGACTTTCACACGATACCAATTCAATGCTTCGCAAAAAGTATCAACATTAGTTGAACCCCATTCGCCAGTCTCTGGAAATATGTGATGAACTTTATACATTGTTCCGTTTTCTTTCATTCTTTATAGAATCAGTATAAACTATTTTTAAACGAATGTCAACCAAAAAGGGCACCCAAAGATGCCCCCTTTCTTAATATGTGATTTAGTTTACTTTACGCTAACGAAAGGTACCGCTGCACTAGGAACCATTGTTGTTGGAAGTTTACCATCCCAACGTTCTGCACTTACAAGATCAATCAAGCTTGGGTTATCCTTAAGAGCTTTACCTCGAGCATTGATTGCTTCCGCCTCGGCATTACCTTTGAGAGTAATAGCTTCTGCTTCAGCCTTTGCTTGTGCGACCCTTGCTTTGGCTGTAGCTTCTGCCTGAATCACTTTAATCTCAGCTTGAACCTTTTCACGTTCCGCGTTCTGACGAACCTTTTGAACTTCTACCTCAGCAAGCATGCGTTGTTCAATAGAGTTTTCATATGCATCTGAAAAGTCAATGTTTTCAATTTGTACACTCTCGATAATAATAGGTCCGACTACTGCTTCCTGAATTCGCATTTGAACTTCTGCTACCAATCGTGAACGATCTTGAATAGCTGTAACAGCATTGAATTGACCAAAGATATTCTTAGTCTCATCCATTACCTTACGATCCAAAAGTCGAGAGGCAAGTCCACCAACACTACCATATTCCTCGTAAACTGTAGCAACTGCATCTGCTGGAACTCGGAAGTTTACCGATACTGTAAGACCAGCTGTTTGTTGGTCTCGCGAATATGCAAGAATATTCTCATACACCTTTGCCTGCGTTCGGACGTCAATGTCTACAACCTTTTCAATGATCGGCATCTTAAATCCAAGTCCGGGTTCAGCCGTGCCCGTAATAGCACCGTTACGTAGCATTACGCCGCGTTCACCTTGGTCTACTGTGTACCAAGAACCGAGTAGTGCAGTGATACCAAAGATGGCAATAATAACTGCAAAAATAGCTACAACAGGTTTCATTATTTAATTTCCTTTTCATTTTCAGTTGTGTTGTTGTTTACTTTGTCACCTTTATAGGTGTATTTTTCTTGCTGTTGTTTAAATGTAATATTGGTCAATAGCCAATAGATACCAAAGCCAAGAATGCTTCCCATTACAAGAAGGCCAATTAGTGCTAGTCCCATCATTTCATTTTGCTTTCTGTCTTTTCGCCTTTTTCAAAGCACTGCATACCCATATAAGGTGCTGATGTGCTGCTACCGATAGCTACTGAGCATACAACATTTGGATTTGTCTCTGATACCCATTCGTATACACGGAAGTCATAACCATATGCTTCTACTTTAAAAGCATTACTTTCTTTCACTGGCCAATCAGATGTTGCCACCATATCGAACAAACCAGCTGATGCTGTGGTTGTTATAAGTGCGAGTGCTAGAGTGGCCATTGTTAGTTTCTTAATCATTAATAATATCCTTTGCAATCTTGGCCAGCTCTTCAATATGAACTGGACGGTAATTAGTTTGTTCTACACATACACAGTGGTATGGTCCTTTTGGTGACTTATTTTGGTGAATATGACCATGCACGTTTAGCATTTTCTTATCACCTTTTGCACCACGCATTAACGAACTTTCATGTAGAGGAACATGACTCATAATAATACCAAGCTCAGAAAAGATCCTCCACATTTGTACTTTTTGAAAAAAGCCACCTGACGATAGAAATTTAATATCATCGTGGTTACCAACAATTAAACGTTTGCTGCCCATTAATCGCGGCCATAAACTCTTAAACTTTTCTTTATCACCAAAGAATACATCTCCTAAGTGATAGACCTTATCACCAGGCCGAACAACTTCGTTCCATCTTTGGATCATAGTTTCATCCATCTCTTGAGAGTCACTAAATTCTGGGCGGACAGGTTTGCCTGTTTTACTATCTAGAAAGTTGAGTATATTACTATGGCTGAAGTGAGTATCACTGATTACCCATATGTTTTTACTCATTCATAATCTCCATGCATTTAATCTTTGCTTTATCTGATTCCATTCTATTACAAACTTCCCAGTCTGTCAACCCAAAAAATATACTCCAGACAACATAAATTGCAAGTAGTGTTGCTGACCCTACTGCAATAACAAAAGCCCAGAACAAACCAGTAAGAGCACCCCAGGGATCACCGCTCAACATTACTCATTCCATATTCTCCAAAACTAAACATTGATTGTATTCAATCACGTATCCACAAGCACGAAGGAAGTTTTGAAACTCTTCAAGAACAGCATCCATTGACGCATGATCTGACATTTCTATTTCAATCTTTGTACCATGACTGTGTTGGTGTGTAAACTTCATTTTATAATCCAATCCATTTTTGCCCAGTCAGTGTCTTCTGGCATCATTTCAACTTTATCACCATGTAGCTTTTGTAGTTGATCCCATATACCAGCATTATTCATTCTCAGCATGTAAGATTCTTTACCACAACTATAGCAAGAGCCAGTTGATCCATAAAACAGATAGTGCTCATCGCCTTCAAAGAAAGAAGTAATACCACTATTCATTCTCCAAGAGTTGCCAGTTGTGTATCCGCCTGACCAACCAGCCAGTACACGGTAATGCGGATCATCACCTTTGAATTTAATAATGACCCAATTGTCAGGATGATAGTTACTCATTGTTGTAAGCCTTCAAAAAGTTTTCCATATAAGCACGAATATTTTCTGCTCCTACTGGATTTGCACTATGCACATTATAACCGAAGTCTTCGGGAATGTCAAGATCATTGTCCATGATATAATTACAAAACCATTTAGCGAATCCATAGCCGTGATGATTGCTACCTGGGATCTCTCCAAGGTCGTGGTCAAATGCAATAAATTTTGGCAATCCATATTGCTCTACAGCCCACACTGCATCATGATAACTGCGACAGATCACAACATTGCGGTATGGTCCATAGTCATAGCGCACATCCGCCGGAAAGCGGATGTCATCTAAAAATAGTGTATAGTTATCCACTACGATCCCTCATATTTTGCTTTAAGCCTAGCTAGTTCGGCTCTTTCTTCACGTTCTCTATCTTCCTTTAACCATGCAATAGCCCGATCCAATTCATAACTACAAGACTTGTTCAGACAGGCAAACCCAACTGGGCCACAGTCAGATAGAGGTGTGTCACAACCTTTGCATAATAGATCATCACTCATCACGATCCCTCATAGCTAATAGTGCGACCAGTATCTTCATAAATCATTGACCAACCGCATCCATATGCAGGGACTACCTCTACGAATTGTGGCATCTGATTATCATCTTTAGGCCCATGACCACCGGTCAAGAAATATGCACCACTCATTTCTGGTGTTGCGTGTTTAAAACGATTACGTTCACGTTCATAGATTTCAAGAGCTTTGCGCAGATTTTTCACTTCATTCTCAAGCATCTCGATACGAGCTTGAGGGGCAAGTTCTTTGATTTCTTCTACTGGAGATTTATCACTCATCGTCTTGTCCTTTCAGTTCTGCCTCAAGTGCCTGAACCCGATTGTGAAGCTCAATGACGACCGCAAAAAGTGACGACATGGCGTCATATTGCTTATGCTCCACAGCGGGCAGTGTGTAGTTTTTGTCCATAAAGTGACAAGTTACTTCGTCTATTACATCTGGTTCCAAAGTGAACATTGGCTCAAACGTGTAGGCGTATTTTGATATATCCATTTCGTCACTCATCTTTTACTCCATATCCAATCATTTGTTTTCCAATGGTTCGTAATATTTGTCTAAGGTTCCTTCGTGAACCATGTGCGACTTCTTCGAACCAACTTTACGTGTATTCCAGTGGCGATTACCACTCTTGCGATTGATTAGCTCTATCGTAACGGTAGAAGTCTTCGAGGTCAATACCATGCCTGGCTTGTATTTCACCTTACTGTTCATACCATCACTCACTGATACAGTTTCCCTCAACTATTTGTTTACCAGCAGCAATACACTGTTCTTTCAGTCGTGAGCTGTATTCCATATCAATCATAATCAAATAACCAATACCCCACACACAAAAGGCGCAAAGGGCAAGAAAGCCCATTGTTGGTACATCAGATTTATGCATTTTCTTTCTCCACGAATTTGCCATCAACGATAGCCATTACTTTTACTGGCACACTCAAGTCACCAGCGCGGCGAATATAAGCACGACCACCATCAATAGCGCATTCGCCTACCATACGATAGTCATGACGATGTTGACTGTATTCCCAGCCATTAGGACCTTCAAGCATACCAAATTCAACATCTTCAATCTTGTCTGCGTTAGTGATCATAACCATTCCATCCGCAGCAAAGTGTTGATTACGATACAGACCAAAGTAACGATTGCCAAAATCAGGATGAGGAGTCTCACGATAAAAAATATCCATTGCTTGAGCTTCATCACCAATAGCTGAAGTGCAAACGTATGTCACAGGAACTCCGTCCTTTTTAGAATAAAGTTCACATACTCGTTTTGTATCAAGAATTGGTGTATGATTGATGTTCATCATGACGTATACCCTTCTTTGAGTTTTTCTTTATAATAAATACGAGCAGCTTTGATTGGAAAATTTGCTCCCATACCACCTTTGACATAATTAACGATTTCTACCTTATCACCTTTAGGAGTGAAATGAATGGCAAAGGCGCTTCCAGTTGCGCCTTTTGGTTTGCGAGGATGATAAAGTGTGTGAGTAACGTTTGTCATAGTCTATTGCCTTTTCATTTAATATATACAATATAACTGATTCTAAACGAAATGTCAATAGTTAGTTCTTTACGAGTGTAATTTTTTCAGACGCGCGTGTAATTGCGGTATACAACCAACGTTGCCAGTCGTCACGGAAACACCATGACTCGTCGTATATTAATACGCTATTCCATTGTGAACCCTGAGATTTATGACACGTAATAGCATAACCAAAGTCAAATTCCTGGCTGCCTTTTAAAAGTTTCCAATTTGGTACCGGGATTTCTGCACTAAACTGGCTCTTGTGAACCTTAACTAGCATCGGCAATTCTTCATCTTCTTCTGGGTATAGGCTCATATGCAAAAAGTTACTCTTGCGATTTGTATCGATAACACGATCAACTGTAAAGATGCCGCCGTTAAAGATGCCGAGATCCTTATCGTTCTTTAAACATATTAGCTTCTCGTTCTGTATTGGATAGTCGCCATTCATTTTAAGTAGCTTTCGCATCTTGCCATTCATGCTGTCACGCGTTGCGTTTCTTCCAACTAGGATCTGATTCGCGTCAAGCGCGTCTGTCGAAGCGATCTTAGAAACGATTCTAGACTCACCGTAAGATCCGTGATTTGGGTATCGTCCTTCTCGAATTTCTGACGCTAAATACACAATTGGGTTATCTTTTGCTTGCCGGTGGATTTCAGTCAGCATAATATCCGGTTTTGCTTCTGTAAAGTAACCTGCGCCTGAAACCGGTGGTAGCTGAGCAGGATCACCAAGGACTAGAATTGGAATCCCAAAAGATAAAAGATCTGTAGCCAATTCTTCGTCAACCATCGAGCATTCATCGATAATAAGAAGGGACGCGTCTCGAAGAGCACTCTCTTTATTTAAACGCCAAGTAACTTCACCGGTATTTTTATTCTGCGCCGCGATATAGATTAAACTGTGGATTGTTCTTGCACCAACACAACCACGCTTTTTCATTACGAGCGCAGCCTTACCAGTAAACGCGGCAAAGAGAACCAATCCATCGATGTTTTGGGCAAAGTGAGTGGCGAGAGTAGTCTTACCAGTACCAGCATATCCGAAGATACGAAATACTTGTTTCTTTTTTGATTCCGTATAGAACCACTTGTCTACAGCCTTAAGAGCCTGTTCTTGCTGTGATGACCACATATTCACCTCTTGTAATAGTCATTATATATCTTTTTTATTCGAGGAAGGTCCGGATGTTTTCGGATCCATTGCCCAGTGTCTGGATTAAAATTATTACGAAAGAAACGATCCAGCCTCGAGTTTCCAGTGTTTCGTTTTGGGTTTACAAGTAAAGACTCCTTGTCATACTCAGCGTCAGATATAATCGACTCATTTTCATACTCGTATGCGTAGGCCGCGACTGCAAGTCTAATTCTACGGCGGATCTCAACCTCAACTTTGGAGCCCCATACTACAGGTTCCTCGGAATCATCTTTTATAAAATTTTCTAACATAAGTATATTATATCACAAGCGTCTGGATTTGTAAACATATAAATATAGGTATTGGGTAATTATATTTTACTCTCAGATGGATTTAACCATTCATAACATACGAGATCTTTTAACTTATAATCAGGATACGAATAATTAAACATTTCATAGTTTAACAGTTCTACGATTGCTTCAGTGCAATCACTCTCACTTTCATATATAATATTGCTTTGCATTATCATACAGCTATCTATGTCTATCGGTTGATTGTTTAAACACAAAAGAATCATGGCACTATACATAAGGGATACTCCTAACACATGAGAATAGTATTTTTATTTATTTTAACTTTCATGGCAGGATGTGTCCAATATGAAAGGCTTAGTGAACCGAACAAGATCGACTCCTTAATGAACAGCGCAGACGCGTATGTTGGCATGAATGAAAGAGAAAATAGATCCGAGCTCAGGTCCTTTATAGATCTAGATCCAGTAAATTACGAATGGTGCGCCGCGTTTGTAAATGCGGTTCTAGAGTCAAGAAACATACCTGGTTCAAATATATTTCACGATAACCCGTTGCTAGCACGCAGCTTTTTAAGTTGGGGTGAAAAGGTTGAAGATCCAAGAAGAGGAGATATCGTAGTATTCCCTCGAGGAAACCAAGGTTGGCAAGGACACGTAGGTTTCTATGTTACCTCTTACTTTGACGAAGGAATTGAATATTACATTATCCTAGGTGGAAATCAAGATGATGAAGTAAGTTACGCTAAGTTTAATGCAAAAGCGGCCATCTCAATTCGAAGATGGCCGGGATTAAACGAAGATTAATCCTGAGGATTACGCTGCGAGTGCTGGGCGAAAACCAAACAACGTGAAACCATATGGTGCTACTACGACAGTGTTTCCTTCTTCATCGACGATCACATCTCCTACAGAAATGGAAGACATACGAGTCAGGCGCTCGATGTTTTGCTCTGGGCCAATGTTGCCGATCTCAAACACTTCGTTGAAGTCTTTAGCTTCAATGTTTGCGACGTGTGTGTAGTGCCCTTTAGCCATCGCTTCATCCGCCAGACCACCAATTTTGTCGCCTGAGAAATCCATGTTCATTTTGTTCTTAGCTTCAAAAGCTGGGATCATCTCACCAGCGTTGATTGCTGCGTATTGAGCTTCTGTAAACTGGATCTGGTAGATTGCAAACTTTGTCATTTTCAGGTTCCTTTGTTTTACCTTATATAAACAATATAACTGATTCTAAAGGCAATGTCAACTAAAAATGAACTCAAATTACTTCAACCAACCAATTTTTTCACCTGTCTCAATTCTTCGCTCGGCTTCTGCCTGAGAACCAGGGTAACGCCATGCCCAAGTTACGATAAAGGCAAAGGTAATCGCAAGGTATAGCGTTGCCATTGGATTGCCTGTTCCAAAGTACATAAACGCGAGCGAGGTTGACATGACGGCTACCATGAGCCATTTTGCCTTCGTTGGATATACTCGATACTTGGACCAACTCTTTACGAAGGGACCGAACCGAGGGTGGTTCATAATCCAATTGTGGAACTTATCGCTTGACTTTGCGAAGCAGAACGTTGCACCGAGGATAGGAGTACTCCAAGGTAGACCTGGAAGAAATACTCCGAGATACGCCACTCCTACAAGTATCATACCAAGAACAAACCAAAGAGATTTCTTTATGTTTTTTGTCATTCCATTTCTTCTTTCACGTTTTCAGGAGTGGATCCGATAAGTTCAGCAATTCTCTTATAAGCTGCATACTTTTCAGAAATCTCATGAGCAATATTTAATTTTAGAATTCTATTTTCTTCGGACTGTTGCAAAAACATTTTCCGATACATCTCAGCTTCAGTCGAATCATTCATAGCCATTACTTACCTCACTTTCATAAAATAAATCTGATACATCTTGCTTTAACCGCAAGGCTCGTGGAGTTAACATAATATCATCTTCAAGCAGATATTCCTTTATTAGAAACTTTAAGTATTCCTGTAGCTCAGAAATGTAATCGTCTTCATTAACGACTATGACCTTTTCAACAAAACCTGAAGGATATCTTAGAGTATATATCGATATACCTCCTCGTTTTTCTTTAAGGAAAAACGGAAAGTATTTCGTTTCATATACTCTATCGTTAACACAAACCTTCATTGAATAAGTCTATTTTTTGTCTTCTTCCAACTTTAACCTAAAGTGACAGTAATATTTATCCCAGAGTTCAAACAAGAAAAACAAAGAAAACGATGAGAAGAACGCAATGAACATATTTGGTGCAGTAACGAATACGATAAACGTGACAAACATAATATCGGCCATTATGATTGCGGCTACGTAGTCATACCATCTTATCATAATCTGTCTCCCATCTTATAAAAGACATGGTCTCCATATGTACCAAGCTTGGTATATGATTTTGACCAGTATGGTTTTACGTTCGTTGTGTGGTAGTGAGTAGCATCGACACCAATTAACGAGATAGTTTTATTCACGAGACCTTCAGCGATCTCTTCAGCGTGTTTCCATGACTTTGCGTCGTATGCTTTATCAGACCGGCCATCACAGAACCAGGAGAACTGACATTGATGGCGGCGCGGGTTACCCCTTGGATCAAATCTTGCCTGATAAACCACATCACAAATCGTGCTTGGAAAGTGTTTACTCGCAACCCGATTTAAAGTTACTTCAGCAACGAGTTGCATCGCCTCGGATCCTTCTCCACGCGCTTCGTGATACATGTTCATCGCGAGCGCGTGGATCTGTTCTTCTTTGTTACAGCTATCGGCAAAACTTGAAGTTGCTGTTGCCATTACGATAGCCAAACCGGTTAGTACTTTTTTCATTGCTCATGCCTTAGATTTTTTCATTATAGATATTATATAAACTGATTCTAAGGAGATGTCAATAGTTTATGCCTCGCAAGCTGCACAATCATCAGACATTACACGTTTACGAGTCAAAGACTGTGCTGCAGACATGGAGTAGCTATAGTACAGACTCTTTACGCCAACGCCATGAGCATATAGATACAGCTGATTGATTTCTTTTACCGACATGTCAGGATCCAACATTAGGTTCAAACTCTGACCTTGGTCGATGTATTCCTGGCGAACGCCTGCTTGGTCTACGATGGTATATGGATTAATCTCAGAGAAGGTCTTAAACACTTCTTTTTCTTCCTGTGTAAGGAACTCAAGATGTTGAACGGAACCATCGCGGTTCTTGATTGACTCCCACGTATCGAGGTTATCCTTACCCTTTTCTTGAAGCAACTTCGTAAGATAAGGGTTCTTAATCGTAACCTTAATCTTTGCAAGATCCTTTACATATGCGTTCGAGAACTCTGGTTCGATAGACTGAGATACTTGACCAAGGATAAAGCTACTTGACTTTGTAGGTGCGATAGCCATCGTTGTTGTGTTACGCATACCGTAACCTTCTAGTAACGGAGCTTCACCAAGGATCTCGGCTAACTGTCTTGACGCAGCATGCGATCTCTCACGAAGGTTTTTCGCAATCTCTAGGTTCTTTTGCGCTGCTTCTTTTGACTCAAAAGGAATCATTTTTGACTGTAGGTATGAATGCCAGCCAAGGATACCTGCGCCAAGAGCCCTGTGATTGATAGCAAAATCACGAGCGCGTTTCATATAGATCTGACCCTCAGTCTTATTGATAAATTCCTGACATACCGTGTCAAGGAACATAGTAAGTACTTCAATCGCGTCGGTCTCTTTGATCTCGTCCCAATGCAAAACGTTAAGAGACGATAGTACACATGTAAAGGTTTCATCTACACTCGATGGCAGAGCGATCTCAGCACACATATTTGATGCGTGAATATCCATACCCTTGTCTTTATAGACCTGCGGTTTATTGTTGTTTACGTTACCTTTGTATAGGATATAAGGAAAACCAATCTCAGAACGGCGCTGAAGTACCTTTGCCCACAGAGATCTTTTTTCTCCGTCTCCGGATTTCATATCTTCAATGAATTGGTCCGAAACAGTAATACCGGTCGTTAGACCCTGGATAGGGTTACCTTCCGTACCGATGTCTAGGAACTCGCTTGCGTCAGGATGTTCAATATCTTGATACGCAGCAAAGAAGCCACGACGGACGGATCCTTGCGAAACTACAGAAGCAAGCGTATCATACATCTGCATAAAGTGAACAGAGCCAGATGATTCTCCTTGGTCTTTGATTGGAGCTCCTCTTTCACGAACAGCTCCAAAGTAGCCAGATGTTCCACCACCATTCTTCATGAGCATGCCGTTTTCAGCGTGGCCAAATAGAATGGACTGCATACTATCATCAATAAACGATCCAAAACAAGAAACTGGTAGTCCTCGTTCCTTACCATAGTTAGCCCAGATTGGAGACGCTAGAGAATAAAATCCTCTTGCCATGTAGTCATAGAACTTGTCTGCAAACCCATCAAACTTGCTTCCTGCTTCAGGAGTCGCAGCCATATCCTTAAGGTACTGCTCTGCTTTGTCTGCGATCTCACGTATACGACCTTCAGGAGTTTCACCGTTGTCAGTATCAATATATCCTCGTGACAAAAATGTGCGTGAGTCTTCGTTTAGCCAATAAAATTTTTCCATATTCTTCTCTCTCTAAAATAGGTCGTCTTCTGTGAATGCTTTTGTCTTCTTTGAATACGCGGTCGAGCGTTTTACAAAAAAGTCTACGTTTTTCGTACTTAGGATCTCTTCTGCAAACCAGTCGGTTGTGCGTACCTTTTCTTCATCTACTTCATAGATTGGTTTAAGGTCGATCGCAGTGAGTGATTGGTTAAAACGGTGCTTAAGGAACTCCTTAACAGTATCCTTTGGAAGGAAGTCGAGATCGCTGTTTCCATAGATCCAATCGACAATTGCAGACTCTGCTTTGTATGCTTCACGACACAGTCTGTTTACCTCGTTGATTGAATCCTTATTGAACCAATCTGGGTTTTCCTCGCGGATAATGTTTACGAGTTCGAAACCAAAACGCGCGTGAATGTCTTCTTCTTTTGATGTTGCTTCGACAGCGTTTGAGATACCCTTAAGAACGTTCTTATGTTTATTGAATGCCATCATAATAAGGAACTGTGAGAATAGAGATACATTCTCTACAAACATCGAGAAAAGAATGATCTTATGGAAGTAGTCCTTGTCATCGACCGGTGTTCCGATAGATTGCTCGAGGTATGCAATACGCTTTTTCATTGCCGGTACTTCTACTACCTTTTCAAACTCTTCATTGAGTCCCATGATCTCGATTAGGTTTGAATATGCGTCGGCGTGTCTTACTTCTGATTCGCCAAATGTAATACCGACAGCGGCAACCTCTGGTTTTGGGAACTTATCGCCAATCTTTGCCCAGAATGTTTTTACTGCAACCTCGATCTGAGAGATCGCAAGCATAGCTTTCTTTACGATCTCAACTTCTTCAGGAGTCATACGGACCTTCATATCCTGAATATCAGCTGAGTAGTTAAATTCTGTATGAACCCAGTATGAGTGACGAATAGCATCTGTGAACTCTACGAGCTGGGGGTACTCATAAGGTTTTAGGTTCGAGCGTTTACGAAAGATGTTCGGCATGTTATTAAAACGAAAAAGGATATACTCGCGAGCGAGATCGTGAAGACCCATATCCATGATTACGTTTTCGACTGCTTTATGAACGGTGTCAACATCTGCTACCACATCATTCACGTCTTGGTTTAAAAGATTAGATACATCAGTTGCAACTTCGCTAGGTAGAGTTCTGCTCTTTATGCCGATGGATTTCATCGCCTTTGAAACGGCCGTTTGTATTTTACTAACATTAAATTCTTCGGTAGAACCATCACGTTTTAAAACGTAACTGACAGTTTTTGGATATTCTGGAGTCAAAGAACCTTCGAACATATAAGTACCCTCTTTTTTGTTAAATGAGTAAAGAAACCGTATTCCGCAATACGGTCTTTTTATTGTTTTATTATTTTGATTTTTAGACAGATGCTGTCAACATGTTGTATTTATTAGCCTTACACACAACATATATAGATTGTTTCACATATTTCTAAATTTTTTACACCGCCATATTCATCTTAATTTCTGGATGGTGCTGGTAGTTATTCAGTTTAAACAAAGATGCGTCTTCTTTCTTAAAACCAACCGAAAGGCGTTCAATAAGGTTAAAGGACTCATCTATTTCGAGAGTAGGAAGCGGATAAGGTTCTCTATCCAATACTTCCGTTAGGCTATACAGATGGTCGTTATAGATATGAGCATCACCGATAGTATGCACATATGTACCGACGTCAAGGTTGCATTCTCTTGCAATGATGTGAGTAAGTAGTGCATACGATGCAATATTAAACGGAACTCCAAGACCTACGTCTGCGGACCTTTGATACATTTGACAGTGTAACTTTCCATTACGAACTGCAAACTGAGTCATAACGTGACAAGGAGGTAAAGTCATTGTATTCAATACCATAGGGTTCCAGGCCGACATAATAATGCGGCGAGAGTCAGGAGTATGTTTGATCTGTTTGATTACACTTAGTACTTGGTCTACACCTCGCGGATCATCCTGAAAGTAAGAGAACTTTCTCCATTGGGATCCGTATACTGGACCAAGATCCTTGATGTATTCATCATTGTAGTGCCCGAGTTCTACGCCTTGTTTATCAGCATTTGCTGTCCAAATGGTTTTCTTTTCAACGAGCTCCTCACGATCTTTACCAAATGTAAGTTCAGCCAATCGCCGTTCATCGGTACCGCCTTCAAGGAACCACATAAGTTCGCCAACGACTGCTTTCCATGCAAGTTTCTTTGTAGTCACTGCTGGAAATCCGTCTGCGAGATCAAACTTCATTTGGTAACCGAAGATAGAACGAGTACCTACGCCGGTCCTGTCACTTACGTCTTCCCCATTTACAACGATATCATTAATTAGTTTTTTATACTGATGCATTATATCTTCTTCCATTTATCTACATATACTTCACCTTCACGTTCGCTACTATAAAGCTCATACGTTAGCTCAATCAATGTTCTCGGTAAAAACACCTCACAATCATAAGTCCCTTGAATACGGCTCAGCCAGAACTCGTCTATAAGAGTTAGACTATTTTCAATTAGGTTACTCCCACCGATGATCCAAACGTCATCTTCATAGCTGAGTACATTCATTCTTGATCTATAGATATCCGAACGAATTACCTCTACATCGTTCTGCTGTTTCATTGTATCAGACACAACAATGTTTCGTCGACCGGGCAACGGTTTGAACGGAAGGCTGTCCCAGGTTCTTCGACCCATAACGATCGTTCCGTTGAGTGTAGTTTCTTTGAACCATTTTAGATCCGCTGGGTTGTTTGGCCAAGGTAGACCTCCACCCTTACCTATACCCCAATCGTCGTCACATGCTAAAATCGCTCGTATCATGCTTTTCTCCATGTCATTAATTTTAAGTTAGCTTCTAGGCTAGTGTATGTATTATTACGAATGATTTCTTCAACGTTGTTTGCTCCGGCTAATACCATTTCGTTAATATCTTTTGCTGGAACATCAGAAGGCCAGATACAGATCTTATAACCGTTGCGAATTATCTTTTCCATTCGTTTATGAATTTCTCTGTTTCGTGGTTCAGCATCAAATACAAAGGTTGCATTATTTACGTTTTGAAGGGCGGCTGTACTACCTTCAGCACCAGCCATTGCTACGGCGTTAGAAAGAAACATGCTGTCGAGCGCCCCTTCAACAACAAAGTATGGCTTGTTAAAATCAACTTTATCGAGACCAAAGATCTTTGGACGATCGTCGAACATAATCGTGATGTATCGTATTCCTTTTGGGTCAAACCCTCGAGCCGATACACCAAATACCTTACCTCTTTTATCTATAAAAGGAATCACTAGACGTGGCTCATCCTTACCAACGTTTTCAAATTTATTTGGTATGATACTATTGATCCACGTTTTAAACTTCTGAGCATAGAACATGCGATAATGGTGTTCTGGTGGAATACCTCTCTTTACGATATACTTTTTAAGAGGATGATCCACACTCAGCTGACTTATCTTTTTGAGTTTTTTAAGTGGGTTGGTGTTGAAGACCGGCGCTTCAAACTTAGTCTTTTCAAGAGTGGTTTCTTCAGGCTTCTTTTCGCTTACTTTCTTTACGAACTTTTCTGAGATATAGTCGTTATAGACAAGGTTATCAACACTCTTGAGAAAGAACGAAAAGGATTGACTTGCTCCACAGTTATGACAGTAGAAGTGAAAGCTGTTATCTTTTTCTAACAACCAGCCACGTGCCTTCGTACGTGATGTTTGAGAATCACCGCACGCCGGGCACCTGAAGTTTATCTTGTATGGATTCGTTGACCGAACACGAAAGCGCTCAAGCCTGTTTGATAGCATAGTTGCATAATGAAGATCTACGAAATCTACCATTTCGCCTCACAATTAGAATTACGATATTATTAGTATACTACCAGTATATGAAAATGTCAACCAAAAAATGACATTATCGAGTTATATCTTGTTAGAATGAAAACAAGTGCAGCGGACGCGCCGAGGATCCACCATCTCCAGTTTTCTAGTGCGCGGATACGTTTATCCTGAACTTCCAACTTCGTATTTAAGTTGGAGCTCATTTCCTGGAGGGTTTCCAAGATTTCTTTATGACGGCGCTCACGTTGCTTTTGAGCGTCTTCTTTCATTTCGTTCAAGGACTTATTCAAATCCTTTCTGAATTCGAGTTCTTCTTCCCCGTGTTTCACAAAATTATCCTCGAGACTTGTAAGTCTTCTTTCAGTGTTTTCTAGAATAGTTTCCTGAACCGCGGCTATCTTGTGAAGCTCGGACATGTCTTCAATCGCTGTGTCAATTTTATTGAACACGCGATCAATCTGGTTTATGTCTTTTTTGATTAGTGCTACATCTGTCTTTAAAGTATTTACTTCGTTATCAGTCATTTGATGTAGCTCCTAGTTAAATGACTCACTTTGTAATTGTATACATCCGTATTTATAAGAATACTTTATTCTGGTGTAGACAAGGACTCTTCGTAATATGCGATGATGGCCTGTTGCTCTTTAATGTACCTACGAAGATCACCAATACCTATGGCAAGGTTTTCATAACCCTTTGGAGTGATGGAAAAGAATACAACGTTTCCTGTGCTATCTTCTAGCTCAGCAAGTTTTTCTTCAAGGTTTTCTTCCGTTACAACAAACCAATCGACCGGAGGAAAGTTAACCTTCTCAGGACGTTCTTGAATTGGAATATTCTGTTCTAAATATTCTGTTTCAGTTACTACCGTCGGTTCCGGAGTTCTCCCCAGACACCCCGTCAGTAGCATCAGTGGTATCGCTAGGAGGAGTAGTTTCCCTAGCAATGTCATCGATGAGTTTATTAACTGCACGGTCGACCCTTTCTTCTAAGTTTACAGGATCCTGTAAAGCTTCCATAGTTAAATCAATACGAGCAAACTTGCTACGTAATACGTTTAGATCCTTACGTGATTCTGCAAGTTGCTTCGATAGGTTTTGATTAAGTTCTTCATTACGTTTTGCGTCTGCGGCCAGTTTATCTACTGTATTTTGTAATGTTTCAGCCGCAGACACAAGTTTTACGTTATTTTCTCGAAGAGTGGCAATGGTTTGTTCAGACCATTCGTAATAGCTCTTAGCAGCAAAGGCCACACCGCCTACGATGCCTAAAACGATTATTAAGAGATATAGCCTGGCCATTAGTACTCCGAGAGTTTAGAATTACTTGCTGCAGTATGAAGCGTATAGCTCGTTAAACTTTTCTTTTGTGCAGCCGTACTTTTCATTACATTTCTTGTACATTTCATTCTTCGGACATGCTGCAGCGTGAAGTTTTTTCATTTCACGAACGCATGCCGCTTCATCCATGTCATCGTCGTCATCATCATCATCATCGTCTTCGTCGTCCATGTCGTCTTCATCAGACATTTCAGACAATGTGTCTTCGTCGTTCTCTTCATCAAGTTCTTCTTGGTCGAAAGAACCTTCTGTCATTTTTGCTTGGATAGCGAGAGCAATACGCTCACGCATTTCTTCTTCCAATGCCTCTTTCATTCCAAGAGGGTTTTTGTTAACAGAATGTTCTATAATATCTCTAATAGACATTTTTGTCTCCTATTTGTTTATAGTTTCAACTTATTATTTATCATCTAAACATTTTTGCTTGAGTCTTTGGCCCAATTATACCGTCTGGAGTTAGGCCATTCGCTCTCTGCCATTTTTTCACGGCTACTAACGTTCCTGGACCGAAGTCGCCATCCGCGGATACACCAATTGCCTTTTGCATTTTAGCAACGTCATCGCCCTTCATACCTTTACGTAGAGTACGGACCTTTGTTGATGTTTTACGTGGAGTCGGAATACTTTCTCCACCTAAGATTCTTTTTGCTCTTTCATATCTAGACTTACGGTCGTCAAGACCAATCGTTCCACCGTTGATACGTTTTGACATTCCTACGATATCATCTTTGTCCGCGTAACGATCGATATTATTCGTAGCCCAGAACCAGCAAGCAGACTCAAGAGCACCCTTCTTCGTCGCAACGTACTCAGCAGCTTCTTCTGCCGACATACCAACGGATTTACCAAAGGCAGTATAGTTATTACGACCGGTTAGCTGTTTGATGCCACGACCACGAAATCTCCATCCGTCTCCGTCTTCTGTGTTACCCATCTGACCGCGCTTCGAACGGAATTCATCCTGGTATACGTAGTTAGCGATCTTTTCTGGTTTACGAGCATACTCGGATGCGTCTCTCTTACCTTTTCCAAAGTATCTACCGAACACACTATTTAAAGCTTTTTCTGAGTAGTTTAAGTTTTCTTCAAGGCGAGTAAAGTCCGCAGACTCATGACCGCACTGAGCCATAAAACCAGCGATACGTAATGGTGTTACTATATCATATTTTTTAAACATGTCAACAACATTTTCGTACCATTCTTCTGGTTCTTTGTTTCTTGGTATCATTGCTTTGAATTGTTCGAGAGTAATCATCACTTTGCTCCTATAATATCTCTTAGTCTCTTTGGACCCTGATTCTTCTTTTTATACTTTTTCATTTGAGCAGGAGTCAATCCTGGCTCTCCTTGAGGACCAACGCCTATACCAGCAACCGCTCCGGATCCAGCACTATTCGTTGGTTCTTCCTTCATCTCTGGTTTTGTATCTACGTTCTTTGACATAGAACCGGATTTTACAACACCAGACTTTTTAATCTTGTTAATAAGTTTCATAGTCCGCATGTTCGTTGCTGCCTCATTTTGTTCTTCTTCTGCATCCAGTTTCGCTGCGATTGCCATCTGTCTTCTCTTGGCCTTTGACTTACCTTTGAACTGAGGAGCATCAGATTTATAGAAATCGTCTATCCAATCTCCCATATCATCAGACGCCTTTAGTTTTTCTAAAATAATTGCGTCAGACTCATTTAAATGGTTGACATCTTTCGAGAGTGTGTTATAATGATTATATCTACTAAGAAACAAGTCCAGTGACCGGTCAATACTCTCTTCAGAGACAGACTCATTAAGTAGGCTTTCATCAGTAAAATGATTCCATTCTTTAATCAACCAGAGAGCAGCTGCATAGGATCCGAGTCTTGAAGAACCTCCAGGTACCTTCGCAAGAAGTTTCTTGAGTTTGAGTAGCATAAGATCGAACTTACCAAATGATTCCTTTTCGGATCTGGTATTTCTTTCTCTTTTTCCTTTGAGGATGTTTCCATCTTTATCAATTACGCCAGCTTCATATGCCGGCCATTTTTCAAAAGGCATAGCCAATCTGCGTATGAATTGATAAACTAGGAATAAGTCGACTACCATTATATCTTCCTTAAGATCTCTTCTATATGTTCGTCTGATTTAAAGTGGCGATTATGAATTCTTTCATCCTCGTACTCGATGAACTCTGGCATAAAGTTTAGGTATACAACAAACGGCTTTAAGTATTCGTGGTATTCTTCGAGTTTCATAAACAACATATTTGTTGTCTCAACTCCAAAACAGTTGTATAAGATAATCAGATGATTTAGAATCAACCTTTCTTTTAACTCTCCGGTCTGTTTATATCGACCGAAGAGTTTTCTTAAGTACTGCAATCTCTTCAAGTCTTCTTCAAACTCAGACGTATCTGAGCAATGCGGGTTTTCATAATATTTTGCAGCGTAAAGAAGAAAGGTTGATTCTGTTAATTTCATAATATATTGCTAATCTTAACTATCAGCAACAATAGTATCTTCAATAGCAGTATTACCAGTGATACCCAAGTCACCTGCATCGCCAGCAGTTACTTTCATAGCAACTAGGCATTCAGTTCTATGACGGCTACCTGCATTGCTGTATAGGTTCCAACCTGGAGTCTTAAGACCTTTTGCGCGGTTGGCTGCGATACCAGCTTCTGTAGTATCAACGAATACGCAGTTATCGCGATCATTCGAAGTATTAGTGTTGTTTGCGTCATCTTCCAACCATTTTGGAACATCAGCCAATGTATCTGTTTTTCCCCAAAGTGCCATTTCAGCTCTCCTTGTTATTGAGTTTTGTTTTTGTTTTCATCATATTGTTTATTTAACTCAATGTTTTTTTGTGTTATTTTGTAAGACGATCGACCGCTTTTCTAATACCTGCCGATCTTTTTAAGCCTTTGAAATTCATTTTACCTGTCTTACCAACATTTAAAGCATTTTGAGCACGATCGTCAGAAGCCTTCTTCACATAAGATCCAAGTGTCTTTTTGCTGATTTCATCAAGCGCTTCAAATGATTCTACAAGACCAACCTTTTTAAGTTCAATAAACATACGTTCACGTACATCTGTATCCATTCCATCAATTAAACGATTTAATCTAGTAAGAAGTTGTCCTGCCTGTAGAATATTAACACGACCAATTTGATCAAGAAGCTTAGAAACTTCCATAAATTCTTTCTTATCAACTCCACCATATTTTTGAGCATAAGCTTTCATTGCTTTAGCGCCGGCAGAAAACTTCTTCTGATCCATTGCTTCATCAAGTTTAGATTCTTCAAGAATTTTATCTTTATGTTTTGCCCTGTATGCAGCAACTGCACGATCAGCCGCGCGGTTGTTTGCTCTACCGGGACCACCAAAGTATGCATCATGATAAGCCTGCGCTTCACCTTTTGCATATTCAGGTTTCTTATATCCTGCAGATCCCATATAAGAAGTTCTACCTTCAGGATTTTTTAGATGAGCTCTATAACCACCAAACTTTGATTTTTCAGATGAAGCTTTATAACCTTCGTCGATTGTGTGTTGTCCACCGCAATGAGGACAGTCTGGACCGCAGCCACACTTACCTTTTTCATCAATCATATTACCACAACAGGAACATTTAGATCCTGCCATTTGTTCTACAAAAGTTTTAAACCGTTTCATTGATATTTCCCTGTTTTTTTTGATTATCTTAAACTATTTATCAATTATCTACATTAGCACCTGCACGCCATTGGTGGCAACTCCAGTATCTTGCTTTCCATTTTGGGCCAGGATTATCACAGTTATGTCTTGCTCTAAAGTTCTTGCGTCTCTTAGGATCATCTCTTTTGATTTCCATCTTTGGATCACCGAAACGAACGACTACGACGTTACCCTTATCGTTCTTTACGTATACTTTAAACTTTTTGTTTGGGTTTTCAGAAGTACGAATAGGATCGTTGAGTTTAACCTTACGCCCTTCATACTCAGCCTCTTCAACAACTAGGTCTTCGTAAAGGTTGCATTCTTCGCAAGTTTCGTCGATCTGATTATATCTGCTAAAGCTTTTCATTTCATTAACTTCTTTATTGTTGATAACGCTTTTTTGCCATCGGGGTGGTTTGGATTAATACTTACAGTTTCACCATTTACAAAGTCTGATATATTTGCCGCTTTACCAAGATCTTTGATTGCTTTGTGTAGCGGATCCTTTGGATCAAAAGTAGTCTCAAAGTTTGGCTTACCACGTAACTCGACCCAACTCTTTTCTTTGGTATCCCACATCTTAAGTACACCCATATTCTTATCACGAATATACTTGAGCTTTACACCCTCTGAAATATATTGTTTAAATCTAACCACCGAACTCGTGTCCTGCAACGCGTTTCATCTGTTTGGTAAACTCTTTAAAGGAAGGCTTTTTCTTATATAGTTTAATAGTAAGGTGTGCTTTATCTTTACCCTTAATGCGCCAGTTCATACCTTTTTCTTTATGTTCAGGTTTTGTGGTTTTAACGACTCTACGTTTGTAACCATCTTCCCATGTTTCCGAACCTTCGGCCAGCGCAATCGCAGTTTTACATTTTCCGCAACATTGCGAAGTTCCGCAGTTTGGGTGCCCTTCTTCTAATCTTGGTATTTTTGACATACTTTGTAAATGTTCTTTAAATGATTTCATCATGCTTTACGATATACAATTTACCGTCCTCTGTTCTTATTCTTGCTCTCCCAGTTTCATCATCAGTACCAACAAAGGTACCTTCTAATGTTTCGGAATTTCCAGTCACATAGTTATGAATAAATTTTACTTTATCGCCACGATGTATATTTGCATCTAATGCAGCTTCTTCAAGGTCTTGCCCGGGTGTATCTTTTTTATACTTTTTAGTTAAACTATCAGTTCCCCATTCTCTTTCTGATGGAGAGTCCTCTTTTTGTTCAGCTTTGTAACCGTACTTCTTTAAAAGCTGTTTTCGCTGTAAAGGATTACGTGTCATAGTTGCAGGTTCACCGTACTTTTTCTTGTATTCGGTCTCAAGTTTGCGAGCCGGTATACCAATGTTCGAAAGAGTAACGATTTGATTTATTATATCCCCAAGGCTTTCACCTTTTGAAACATGATTGTGTATTTTTTCAAGAACTTTATTTAACATAGTTTGTTCATCTAAGCTTGAGAATTCTTCCTTCTCTTTATCTGTCAAACTAAATTGTTCCTTTCTAACTTTTGCTGCAAGGTCTTTATCTGCTTTACCCCAGGTTCCTTTTCCTTTGGTAGCAAATGAATTGACTCTTGCTAATCCCCATTGTGTTGGGGTTGTTCCTGGCCTGTGGCCAGTTCTCCAAGCAGCGACTCCACGATCAAAGACCTTCTTTAGAATACCATACGATATTCCAGTCTTTTCCGCCTTTTTCTTTAGAGCTTTTTTCGATTCTGTTAGATCGTCAAAATCTTCTGACATTAAGAAGTCTTCAAAATCTTTTGAGAAATTTAAGATATCATTTATATCATTGTTTAAATCTTCGCCCACCTGTTCTTTAGATTTAAATATCTTAAATCGTTTATCAAACTTAACAGCGCCGGTTTTTTCTAAAGCCATGTGAGGTCTTTTTCGAACCGTCATATCTGCCTTTGCGGCTTCGCCAAACATATCTTTAAACTTTTTCGTATGAACAGAAGGTTTTGTCTTTGCATCTTTATCGCCAGGGGCTGGTTTATATGCAGCAGGATTATCATCGTCCATCTTACCATACTTTTTAAAGTGGCGAGCGCGATCGTCTTTCTTATCCTTATCTACACCTTTATAGTATCCCTTTGGCTGAGATCCTGGCATATCCTTTACATCAGGATCCTGAGGCTTTTTGGATCTTGATTCCATAAATACTTCAAACATTGCATCTGTACTATATTTTTCTTCATTCTTTTTTGGATTTAAAACACCAGCAAGACGTTCTTTTTCTGCTTTTCTAACCTTTGGAAGAAGGCGAGTTGCAATTCTGTCTATTACTCTGCCAGGAATCTTTTGTAATCTTTTGTCTAGCGTAATCTTTTCGGCTGTAGACATTTCGGAATATTTTTTATTCTTTGATAGTCTATTTCTCATAAAGTTTAATGCTTGTTTACGCGATCTCTTTAACAACTTATCCTTAGGAGCCATCTTTCTCTTTGATCTCTCACGTGACATCTTAATCTTGGTCTTATACTTACGCATAGTCAAGGCTCTTTTTCTTCTCTGCTGAATTGAGAGAGGAGCTCTTTCCTCAAGATCTTCTTCTTGTAAATCAAGTTCTTCAGTTATGTTCATTCCTTTACGGACCATATTCATAACCGCTGTTGCAGTACCTTTTAGTTTTTTAGGCAGGCCTTGCTTAAATAGTCCGATGTCGCCAGCTTTTGCCGCTGCTCTCATTTTTGATGCAGACATGCCGGTTACGCCTTCAGAGTCAGGATCTCTTTCTCCAGCTGAAACTATTTCAATGTTTTCGAACGTATAGTCGAGTTCGTTATACTTTTTCAATAGAGTTTCAAACTCTTTGACTCTATCGGATCCTACGACCAATACAAACTTGTCATATCTCTTTGACAGTTCTTTAGCAACTTCAATGATCGTTCGAGCCGAAGATCTCTTTACAATTTTGCCGAATGCCTTTTGGCCGAGTTTAACCTTTTGTTCGTATGATAGTGGATTCTTCTTTGCATCCTGAGAATGAGACATATATACCGCGGCATCAGCCTTGCGCTTTACAGCTTCCGTGATAACTCTGTTCACTAACTTTTCATGACCAACCGTGATTGGATTGAAACGACCAAAACTTATAACGACGGTCTTATTCGTAGCCTCATTCATGACTGGTTCTACTTCTATATACTGAGAAGGATCGTGTTCCTTGACCTTCTTGGAATTCTTTTTCTTTTTATCATTTTCTTTTTCGACCATGAAGTGTCTCCGGATTTCATGTTATTTTATTGTATTTATAATATTAGCTTCTTAGTTCAAAATTATCCTTTGAGAAAAAGTTATCCATACAATACTGCTTTTCAACTGGATAATCATGAGGGCAGGCCCTTTCTCTTTTACCCTGTGGATCTGTAAATGTCGCAGATTCTTTCCAATCGAAACCATATACCGTAACCATCTTTGGATCGCACGTAGAGATGTAATCTAAAGTAATCAAACCCGTTGTAGGATTGGCATGTTTTCCTGCTTTTAACTTTAGTGGTTTGTATAGAGAATCTGGGTACACAAAATCTACTTTACTTAGATTATTATGAGATCTACCCTGATGGCCAGCGTGAACCTTTTTTATGTTATTTGCAATCTTTGGGAACTGCATTTTGTATTCTGAAGTATTCCAAAAGAACCATACGTCTGTTCTTTTTCCATGGCTCTTTATTGCGTCCTTACGTGTGTATAACACGGCGGCTTTATTTAACCGCACTACAATATCATGAGAGTCTATCTCTTCACCATATTCTCTATCAAATAATGATATTGCATTGCCAATCACAGCAACCGTTTTATTTTCAAACCATTCTTTCATTTTCTTAGTTCAAATACCTTATCTTTATTTTGAAAGAATCTTTCTCTGCAATAGTTTCTTTCGAGAGGAAAATTGTGGCGATCCTCCTTTAATTGTTTATTATGAAACGATGGAGTTTGTTTCCAATCATAACCATATACATAAACCTTCTTAGGATCGTATAATGATATAAGATGTAATATTCTTAAACCAGTCGAAGGACGATGATGGCCGAGATCTTCTTTTAACCATTCTATGTCAATCTCTTTGTGATGAAGTATTTCTACGATATGATCGCACGATTTATTAGTAACTCTACTCGGCTTCATAGTTTTAAACCAGTTTAAAAACCACACATCAGTCCTTTCGCCGTGAGACTTTACATCCTTAGGCTGCAACATAAAGAACCCACGTTTTATTCTACATACCACATCAGCAGAATCTATTTCACTCCCATAATCTTTTTCAAAAAGACTCTTTGCATTACCTACTACCGCAACGGTCTTACCTTCAAAAACTTCCTTCATATTATCCTAGAGACCGTGTTGTTGACTATAATCCATATAGATGCGTTCTCTATGCCATTCGTCTGCCATAGGAGTCGTTGCGAAATCGTGGAAACATGGAGTACCTAGAGTATAGTGTAGCAACTTTGCATCCGGGTTTGCACCAAACTCGTCAGGCAACCAGTTCCATTCAATCGGAAGTTCACCGATCTCATTATCAGGCAACCAACTAAATCTATGTACCTTTGCGCCGGTTGCGTTCTGAACAAAATCTGGAGTAACAACGCTATTTCCAGGATGTGCACAGTTCCAGAGTATTACGCTCGACCAGTTTTTACGAGGATAGTCTTCGTTCTTTGCACCAAGGTACTTCTCCTTCATGCGAGTCTTATAATCGTGCTTTACTACCATCACGGCCTTCGAGTCATCACGCATTTCCCAAAGTTTTGCGATATCGTCTCGAAATATCATATCACCATCTACGAACAGTGCCCAGCCCTTGTATCCCATTAGATGAGGAATAAGAAACCTACTGTATATGAAATGGTTGCTTCCATCCGTATGCTTCTCTTCATAACCCTTTAAAAGGTTGAGTGATAGCGGATTGATGCTTACCGGTTCAGATGAATTTCTTATGATAGAATTGGAACATACGTGATATGCTGTTGCCTCTCTCACATCGTATCCCATAAACACTGGTATCATTGTTTCTTTTTCCTTCTGCTATTCATTATATCTATCGTTAAGTTTTTTATTAGTATATCTTTAGGTTGATCCATTAACCACTTGATTGTGTTTGCGATATAATCAGTTTCTATTCGAGGGTATTCTCTTCTATGATCCGTCATTGGAGTATTCATTCTTCCGAGTTTTAAATGAATGATCTTGCAACTCGTATCAATAAGTTGCAGCTGCAGGCAGGTTTTTTCTAACGCAGCCTTATGAATAGCATATTCATTAACCGCATCCCTGTTGCCATCAGCGCTCACGCTCCCAACATTAATTACCGTGCAATCTCTATATTTATTTTTTTCAAACAACTTATATAAAAGAGTAGTCTGCGAATAATCATGGTATGCATTGTTTATGTATACGTCAAAATCATCAACTAAGAATGTATCTAGGTCTTTGCTTAAATCATATCCGTTTTGTCTACTTAAACCGACTACTTCATGATCTTTTGATAAAATATTATATAAAGTTTTACCAAGACCGCTTGTATGTCCTGTAATCACTATCTTCATTTTATTTTTTATACCTATTCATATCTGCTTCGACCATTTCAGTAATCATACGTTCAAAAGTATATTCCGGCGTCCAATCTAGAGTCTTCTTTGCTTTATCAGAGTCGGCATGGAGACTGTGTAGCTCGTTAGGTCTTTCAAACTCCTCGTCACTTACAACATAACTTTCCCAATCGTTTATACCGACAGTATTAAATGCTACACTACATAGATCACGTACGCTGTGTTTAATTCCCGTCGCAATAATAAAGTCTTCTGGCTTTTCTTGTTGCATCATTAACCACTGTGCACGAACGTAGTCTTCAGCGTGACCCCAATCGCGTTCGGCATCAAGGTTTCCAAGAACCACCTTATCCTGTAAACCGTTCTTAATTCTTGCTACTCCATCCGTTATCTTTCTTGAAACAAATTCAATTCCGCGTATCGGCGACTCGTGATTAAATAGCAATCCAGTACAGGCATACGCATCGTAACTCTCACGATAGTTTTTAGTAATATGATATCCGTATAGTTTAGCGATACCGTATGGACTTACCGGCTCAAAGGGAGTCTTTTCATTCTGTCTTCCATCTATATTACTGTTTCCAAACATTTCGCTGGTGCCCGCTTGGTAAAACTTTGTATCCGGTTTAATACGACGAATTGCTTCTAGACAGTTTAACGGGCCGAGCGCATCAACGTGAGTGGTTACATACGCAAGTCTCCAAGAACCTCCAACAAAGCTCTGGGCTGCTAGGTTATAGAGTTCGTCTGGTTGCACTATCTCCATTACATCCATCATACTGCAAGGATCCGTAACATCCCCAACGATTGTTTTTAAACCTTTATTGAAAAGATCTAGGTACTCGATGTTATTCCAGTTTGGACTACTATATCTTTTAACGAGACCATAAACATCATACCCTTTTTCTAATAATAGTTTACCAAGATAGCAGGCATCTTGTCCAGGAAATCCTGTAATTAAAGCGGTCTTCATTTTATATTCCTTATTACATCTGCTACCATATCGATCTTTTCAGAGAGATCGACACAATCGTTTCCTATAAAGAAACCGTCGTAATGAAGCTTATCGGTTCCTTCAAAGGTTCCACTACTGTCCCAGTTTAATCTATCTATCACTGGGTTCTTCATAAAGTTACCTGCAACGATTGGTCGTGTTTCTACACCATTCGCCGTGAGTTCCTCGATTACTTTCTTTCTTTTGCCGGCAAGATCGTCCTCGAGGATCAATCCAAAACCAAACCAGCTACTCTTTTCGTGCTCTACTTGAAGTCTTATGTTAGGAACATCAGCAAAGACCTTCTTGGCGACCTCGGCGTTCTTTCTTCGATCTATCATCATCTGAGGCCACTTTTTGAGCTGTTCTTGGCCGATCGCACCACTCATCTCAAGAGGGCGTACGCAATAGCCTGGAAGTATAAACTTAAAGCTGTCTTCAAACGGATCACCGGACTTTTTAAACAATGGATCGTCAGATGTACTATCCCTTAACCAACCGTGAGCTCTTAGGCTCTTTAGGTACTCGTAGGTCGTATCATCGTTCGTAAGAACCATGCCACCTTCCATAGTCTGCATGTGGTGGCTAAAGAAGAAACTAAACGTTCCCATCTCGCCGATAGATCCACAGTGCCTGTCGTATTCAAGCGCACCTAGACTCTCACAGTTATCTTCAAGCAATGTGATATCCTTTGCATCACATATCTGTTTTAATCTCTTGAGCTCGGCGGGGTTACCTAGAAGGTTAACAACAAAGACGGCCGCGGTATCTTCATCGATCGCTTCTTCTACAGCTTTAGGATCTATGTTAAATGTATATGGATCCACGTCAACGAACCGCAGAGTATATCCCCACTGATGAACAGGGAAGTATGTTGTACTCCAACTCACGGCAGGTACGATTATGTTTCCCTTATTCTTATACTTTGGATTCAATGCAAGCGCCGCTATTGTAATCAGATTGGCGCTGCTACCGCTATTCGTCATAACGGCATACTTACTTCCAAAGAACTCAGCAAACTGTTCTTCGTATCTTTTTACTTCTTCACCCATCGTATACTTACCACTTGCGATTACACGATGAATAGCACTAACTTCTTCATCACCCCAAGTATCACTTGCTAATCTATATTTCACGGGAACTTTCCTTTCCATTGTATAACACTGTTTAAATATTCGAATGTTTTTAAATCCTGTGCCTCGCCGATTGTATATTGGCCGTGCGCAAGACTTTGAAAGAGTGGCATTCTTTCTTTCTCTGTAAGATTTTCTATTTGGCTTATCGAATGTGAAAGTGGAAACGCTGGGCAAAACTTGTCACATATAACCGGTACTCCCATTCTTAAGGCGTCTAACGCAGCAGAACTGTTATATGCGACAACACAGTATGCGTCTTCAAAAGCTTCTTCGAGGCTCTCTTCGTATTTTGGTTTACCTTTTACTTTTTTTGGATTAATTAACAGATTGTCAATAGTATCACCGGGTTTTCTTCTTACGATAATAGGTCTATTCGTATACTTTCTTATTTCGTTAATTATATTTTGTTCCCAAGCTAGCTTATCAAAAACTTTGGCAACTACATTGCTTGGAGGGAGAATAACGATATTTTGCTTATCCTTAAAATTATAATCTCTAAACTCTAGATCAAAGTTGGTTTCAAATCTCTCTTTACTTACATTCGGGATAATTGCATTTTGAGCAAACCCGTTCTTTGTAATTCTCATCCAGCACGGGCCGTTATAACCTTTACTAAAGTATGCGTGATCTATGTAATAAAAATCTACATGGCGCTTCCTTGCCATCTCAAAAAGATGGGCATTTCCACGAAGAATACCCGAAAAAATAATCGCCTTAGCCCGAGGAGGAATGCCCTTCTTTATAACTTTTTCTGGCAATGTTCCGTTTGGTTTCTGCACTGATATGAGATGCCGCGTATGTACTATCTTTGCTCCACACGCAGACCCAAACGCTTTTACATAGCGATCCTGCTCTCTTTTACCTGATAAAAAAGCATATATCATTATATTACCTTACATTATTCCAATATTGATTTTTTCTTTTTACAATCAGGTCGCCTTTATGGCTGGTACCCTTCTTTTTTCGAGGGCCTTTCATATGATCCATAAATTCTCCAAGAGGTCCATTGATAAAGGGGTGGTTATTTTTAATAGAAGGACTCAGGTTGTGCCAGTGTTTTGGATCAAACCTTTTCATGGCATCGTCATACGTATGACAGTCGGTCCAATTTTCTAGACCAAAGATACTATCGTCTAGGTAGTATTTCTTCCATGCATTTAAAAAGTCCTTGGCAATCTCGTGGTTCATATTAAAGATATGAAAGCCGGTTTCGGTATACATCCATGGGCGCGCAAGGTATCCTGCAAACTTTTCATTTGGGCACCAGTTGCCAATGTCACTTCTCTGAACCGGAGAGTGCGTTCTACTATCGCCATCTAACCACACGAGGATGTCGGTTTCATTTTCTTCTAGGAATTGAAATAAGGCGAAAACTTTATGACTAAACCTTACAGCATCGAAGCGATAATTTTTTTTACCATTTGTTGCGTGTCTACCTAACCCGTTTGCCTCAGGATTGTTTTTATGTCTCTCTTTAAATGATAAAAGATCCTTATGATCTAGGATTTTATATTGTACTCTCGGATCTCTTATCAGATCCTTCTTTGGTATCGGGTCATCAACATAGACGGTTAAATAAGTATCCTTTGGCCAGTTTTCTATGAACCCTCTTACTAATAAGCCACCGGTCTCTTTCCATCCTTGGAGGCTATAACACGTTACTGCATTTATCCGCATGGCAAATCCTTTCTATCAAACACCAGGCCGCGTATTTTTACAAATTGTTGTCTGTCTTTTCTTATTTCGTTGTTCATTAAAGTAACCGACGCACCTCTCACAGCCATAGTTTCTTTTAGATTAATATCAAACCCATACTCTTTAAATACCTTTACCCAATAGATCTCAGTCTGCTCGTTGACGTGATTCTTTCCACCCCAAAATGGAGGTGCGGCCGTAAGAATTACTCTCTTACACTTTTGAAAATCTTTCATAAAGATTGGAATACACTTTTCTTCAACGTGTTCAACGAACTCTACGCTCCAACCGAGATCAAAATCAATATCAAAGTCTGATGAACCTATTCTATAATCAACCTGCTGAAAGTTATTTGATTTTGGTGTTTCGTTTGTACCGTCTACGCCATACGCATTGATACCAAGCTTTAACGCTTCCAATACTTGACCGCCTGTACCGCATCCAATATCAATCATAGTCTTTACGTTCCATTTTTCTTTCGCATATCTCAGCGCTTCAATGTCAACGTTTGTACCACCGCCGTGTTGTTTTTCTTTAAAATCCACTTATGAATACTTTCTTATTAATTTTTCCACGTAATAGGATGCTTGCCCAGTTTCAAAATAGGTCGTTGGGATCTCGGTGCAAGACATATTTTTTACCCACCTAAGGACTTCTTTTTTTGATGCAAGATATGGATTATTTATAGTATTTAAATTTGTATTATTTAAGTCTCTTCCAAAGTTTTCATCTGCACAGTACGTTGGTATGCCTGCGTCTATTAACTCAAATATACTAGTTGAATTGTTAATTACTGCACAGTACATATCTTCATACATTTCTCTAATATTTTGCTTTGAACTTAAAAACTTTATATTCTTATACTTTTTTGTTAAGTATTGATATTCTTTTTGCATTTTACTTGCAGGATGAATTTTAATTTTTATTCTTCTTTCGGTATGCTTTCTTATAGTTTTTATGGAGCTTTCTAAAAATTCGTTTATTGGCATAGTACTCGTTGGATCTATCTCAAGACCGGTGAATATGTATATAGAACCACATTTATTTACATTCCAAGAATGATCATACAAACGTTCAGCATTTATTGTTCTAAGTATATTAAAATCTTCTGGAGTTAACCACTTTCCATGTTCATATACCCAACTGTCTAAAGAAATTCTTATGTTTGCTTTGTGGTCTGTTTTACGGTAATTATCTTCGGCTCTTGATATCGTTCTACTCTCAAAGACGACGATCTTTTTGTCATGTTTTCTTGCCAGATCTACCCAGTGCGAATTTAAAACGTCCAAGACAGCGCTTCTTAACTTATATTTCTGTTGTAATTCGCCGCTTGATACTCTATCGTATGAAAAATCTGGAGGGATATGAAGTTGCTTTCTTAAATCACTGCCCCACGTACCATTTAACACAATTGCATCAGCATCGTAAAAATAGTTCATATACTCCTGTGGAATAAAATCTTTATCTTTAATCTTAAATTCGTTAAAGTAACTTATGGATGGGCTGTCTGTCATCCTTGCGAATTTTTCGGTAGATCTAGATGTCACTGAAACGAAATATTTCAAAGTTTATTCTCCTTAGATCCACGAAGGATAAAATTATCTCTATTGAAAAAGTTCTGATAACAATATTCTTTTTCTTCGCTAAAAACGTGGGCAACGCACTTTCTTTTTTCGTGCCAAGAATATGTTTCTTTCCAGTCAAAACCGTAGACGTGTACGCTCTTTGGATCCTGCTTAGAAATGTAATAGAGGACTCTGAGCCCGGTCGAAGATTTCTTTGTTAGGTTGCTGTCAAGATCTATTCTATCCTCTTCAGAAAAGACTGTATCAGCCATTTCTATAAACTCAGGAGATACGCTTGTGGTATCCATCTGCATCTTAAGAACACCTTTGTTGTGAGCGGTATTAAAATGCGCTTTGTTCTGTCGAATGTTTTGCATACACCATACGTCGATACGCGATCCCATCTGCTTCCTATATTGAGGAAACCGATACCCACCGCGATTGATCCTTACGACTACGTCCGCAGTGTCTATCTCATTGCCATATCTCTGTTGTATGAGAGACGCCGCGTTGCCAACTACCGCAACCGTCTTTCCTTCAAACCATTCTTTCATTTACTTAACCGCTAATAATAAAGATAATAAAAAAGGAGGCCTGAGCCTCCCTATATTTATCAAATGTTGTAGAGTAGATCTACTGTAGTTTTTTCATTTCAAGGATGCAGTTCTTAGCTGCTTTATGATAGCCCAAGCGGGTTAATTCAGAGGCAGATCTTGCATATCCTGCTATCATAAATGCATTGTTTATCTTGGCCAAGAATTTTTTAAACAAAGAAGGTCTTGACGCCGGTATATGAATTGTTTCTGTATAAAAAGCCATAATTACACCCAACCTTTTAGGTTACGGTTTACTTTTGTGCTTGGATATTCTCTATGAAATTTTTCATTTGCAATAGCATAGATATCCCCACGTGAGATACCCATATCATTGAGTTCGCGGTTTGATAGAGATGATAGTTCGCTGATTGTTTTATTAACTTGCTTTCTGTGTTGATAGTAACTTACCAAACCTGAGAAGATATTGGATACGAAAGAAAAGTCAAAGAGTGCTTTTGTATTTTGTAATGTGTGGCTCATGTGTGTTCTCCTTAAAGGGTTTCTGTATTACAGAACTATTTATTAAGGAGAACACGAAAAATTGGTAAATAACCATTACCAGTTTGGAATAGCCGTTATTCGTCTAGGGAAACTGTGACATTGTGTCAGCGAGTAATCTCTTCCCAATCCATAGAAGCAAAAATATCTTCGTCATTAGTTCCAGCAGCGACCAAAAATGTAAGCGGCTCTGAAACTCCGGTAAACGAATCTCTTTCTAGCTGAAACTTAAATACCGCTTCTTTTAAGATATCCAACGTAGGCGAACCTTGATTTGATGAATTCAAATACCCCTGTGCAAGAACTCTACCACCACCATCGTGCGCGGTTCCAGCTAGGGTATATTCGACTGAGGAATCAGAACCGGCACTCGTCCAAGAAGCTGTTGTTACTGCGCCTCCTGCAACAATTCTCCATGAAAAGTTTACACCGTTACCAACACCCAACAAAGATACCGCAGTTAAGATAGCTATTGCATCCTGTCTTGCGGACTTCAGTCTAATTGAGACGACGGGGTAATATGTTCCTGCATCGTCCAAAGCGTATGAACTTGTGATTGGAGTTCCAACGGCGTGCTGCCTGCCTCTCAATTCATAACCGCCTTCGCTAATAACGGTGCTACAAATTTGTTTTGCTTGACTTGCACTAGAAGTGGCACCCGTGTTTGTTATTTCTTGTCTTATTGGTAAAGATGCGGTTGTCATGTACGTTGATTCAATTAAATTTGCATGATGAAACGCGTGACAAGGAATAAACTGGCCGTTGATTGCAAAACCAAAACGCACGCTACCGACACCCAACCATTCAAAATCTACCCACATGAGTTGAACCTTAGTCAGATCTAAAGTTACGCCACTTGGGCCTGTGCCATCTAACGAGTCAACATTCCAGTTTGATTGCGCAATTTTTGTATCAACTACGCTGCCAGTTATATTGCTTCGTAAGACTATTGACACTGTGCTATCGTCTTGTTCTAAGAAAATGCCATTTTCATCGCCGAAATAACCTATCCGCTGTCTAAGATTAGTTTTCGGCGTGGCAAATAAAAAACTTGACATAAACAATAAACTTTTACCCGGCTGATATGAGAATACTTTATAAGTTTCTCTTAGAATTTCATCACCAGAGCTTGAACCGACATCTAACTCAATAAGTCCTTCATTAGCATTAAAAGTGGATGACGCCGTTCCTGTTGTGTCCTCTGCAAAGAGTCCATTGTCGGCGTATCTATGACTACTATCAAACAAAGTAAGTGGTTCTGAGACTCTCATTCTACCAAAAGAATCAGAAGATGTGTTTAGATTACCTACATTAACATATGTTGAAGGACCGGCCTGGCCAGCAACCATAACAACTTCATATAGTGTTTTATTATTATTAAGAAATTGCCCGGTATCTTTGTTAAACTGTGCCATTATCTTTGCCATCCTTTTATGTATTCGTCGGAAAAATTAGCCTTCGAAAATTGAAGTCTATCCACGAGTTTTACTGAGTTTTTTCCGTAACGATCGATAGCAACGAAACCTTCTTGGCCGGTTACTTCGTACCCGTTCTTTGTCTTGAGTAGGGTCTTTAGTCCACCGACTTTGTTTAACTTTTTGATGAACACCTCTTTGATATCCACCATCATATTATATAATGTAAACACTTTTTCAATATCAGAAGCTTTATTCTTTTTAAAGTATTGAAGAGTAGCGTCTCTCTTATCGGTCTGAGCTCGCTTGCCTTTTTCGGTTTTTCTCTTATCAGCTTCTTTCTGATAATAGTTTTCGATAAAGTCAGTAAGACCTTTCACAAACGTTTTTACATTTCCTACCTTCTTACCTTCACGGACCTTCGAGTTAATGTACGTGTTTAATCTTATGTTCAATTCTGGGTTGTCTGATAGACCATTCAGAGTATCTTTTTTAATTGTTCGGAAAAGTTTGCCGGCTTCGGACAGCATTTTTGTAACTTTCTCGGATTCAATAGCTGTGAAAGTTGCACTTCCTGACACATCTTTAAAGGTTGCGTCTACGGACCAGACAGAACTTACCTTTTTGAGATCTGTTGCGATCTCCTCTCCAAAACTCGCTCGCATTGTTTCAAAAGAGTCGCCTCGGTATCGAGTGTGCCAGACCACTCCGATCTTGGATCTGAGTATCTCCTTAGCGAGGTTGCTTTTCTTTGGTACCGCGTAAACAATCGTGTTAGGATGAAAAGTAATATGCGGTTCTCCATCAATATTATCTTCTTTGATATCATTTCTCGAATAGAGGAAATCACCTTGAACCACTCCTTCAATACCAAGCTTAGGTAGCTCAGCCAGAGCCAACTTAAACTTATCATTTAGATCACCGGATGTATCGGCGTCTATCTCATCATTTGTTTTATATACCTTTGGGTTCTTATTGAATATGCCCTTCTTTGCTATAAAGAATTTGCCATCGCTTGGATCAATTCCAGCAAAGATAGCAGGAGCACCATCCCATTTGACCGATATATTCACTGGCGCGCTTGCGTTACCTGAGAGCATGTCACGGAGTGCTCTAAAGTAATTAATCACGTTACGTGTTCCATTTACTCCACCGTCGATAACAGAATCTTCCGCATGGGTCATGTGCAGGTTTTTTTCTTCGGAGAGAAACTTTTTAAAACGAATCATTTACTTAATCCCATTGAATTTGATAGCAAGATTAAACCCCTGGGCGATCTTGTTTTCGGGTGGCGGCTTATTTGAGCGTACAGACATATTCATAGTTATTTTTTCACGCGGACTTGCGCTTAACTCAATGAACCAGTTCTGTTTTGAGGAAGGGGACGCATAGGCACGAACGTTTTTAACTCGAGGAAGAAATGCTCCTAGGTCATCTTCATCTGTTACCATCTTATACTTTGTGCCAAACGCCTTTACGACTACGAGAGGAACGTTATCGTCCTTCTTGAGTACTTGCTTTTCTATGTATTCAAGCGTTTTATTTTTATTCTTTCCTACAGTCCGAATAAGAGAGTCGCGGACCATTTCCAACATGTCATCGTAGAGCTTTTCGTATTCTCTCGGGTTCTTTCTTTTAAACTCTGAGATAACGTTCAGAGAAGCTCTCTTCTTTGGTCTAGATTCCCAATCGTTCGAAAGAGCAAGCTTAGAATGTATCTGACGGAAAACATTTAATTTGAGTAGATCCTTTTCTCTCTTATAACCAAAGTCGTCAAAGAACTTATTCACAAAGGTATTCAGTTGAGGTTCAGCCGTCTTTTCTCCGCCTGCCTTAAGAGATACACCAAGCATATTACCGTTCTTAAATTTAATAAACAGGTCACCCTTGTGAGAAGCAGGTATACCGGCAGGCTTTGCGCGATATCCCCAGAATACCTGTTGAATAGGAGTATCCTTATTTAGATCATTGAGATAATCTATGATAGCTAACGCGTTTTCCATCTTTTCTTTATACTTAGAAGAAGTTGGCATCTGTTCGATGAACTGTTTACCGGCTTCAGCATCCCTGCTGTTTACATATACACCGTACTTATTTCCTGATGTTTGAGAAACAAAATCGTATAGATCGTTTACATTTGAGAACTTTTGTTTTGACATAAATGCTAGAGAAGGAACTAACTCAGTAATCGTAGAGTTGAGAGTGGTCTCAGCCATTCCGCCAGAAATAGGCTTGTATGTAATCTGGATCTTATGTGGTCCAAAGGATACGATAGTCGAACCGACGGATCCGCCGGAGCTACTCATTTCGTAATCTATATTTGCATTACTTAGTTTTTCTTCGATGTCTTTCTTTACGTTGTCACGTTCACTTGTTTGCGCACGAACGATTAAGACAGTCTTTCTCTGGGTTGCATTCTTTACGGTATATTCGTATGGTTTGATTGCAGCATCAAACTTTGCTCGATCCTGCTGTGATACAAAAAGCATCTCATTATTCTCTTTCATATATTTTTTAAATGAAATCATTACCTATACTCTCGTTGGTTTAGATCTATTTATAAAACTGTCTAAGAGCAAGTAGTCTTTACAAGAGGCGGTTTCTTTGAGAAAAATGTTGGTGTCCAACCCTCAAAACCGGATCCTAGGTTTAGTTTTCTACACGTATCCCTTGCGTTCTTTTCATCACATCGCATTTCAATTAGAGTACCACTCTCTTTTTCCAAGATATCGTACTGACCCTTACTCTTCTTCACTGAATAGCTCATTGCAGATCTCCCACTTCAAATAGACCCTTCTTTTTCTTTGGGCTCATATCCCATTGTTCACCAAATGAAGACTTGTCAAACGTAGGGCCGGAATCGTTACTACCCTTACCACCTGAAGACTCTGATTGAATATTGTCCTGGGCTCTTTCTTCTAGGTTAAACAGTTTCATCTTTGCTCTTTCGATACCTACAACAAACCTGCGATAGTAGCCAAGATCTCCCCAACGGTTCTTAAGTTGTTTAAACATAATTTGACCTCGAGACTCTAATTCTTCTGATGTAATAAGACCGAGGATACAGTCGGCCGTGTGAGTGATACCCATAGACTCAGAAGTATTCGTAAGATCTACGTCAGAGTTTCCATACCCATCTCGGTTAAACTGAGAGGATGTAACGATCGCAATGTCGAATTCCATGGCAAGACCACGGATCTCTTCAGCGATTGATTTAACGAGCGTATAAGAGTTTGCCGCAGCTGCGCCTTTTACTCTTGCTGACGCGCAGATGTTTAAGTAGTCGATAAAGACGATGTCTGGAGTGAAGTTCTTTTTCATTCGCATTTCATTGAGAAGATGGCGGAAGTGGCCAGAGTGAGCAGAACCGGTTGGATACTCTTTAATGACCAACTTGCCAGGAGTCTTACTCTTATAACGATCCATTCTTTTTTCGAATACATCAAGAGGAACTTCCTTGACTTCATCGAGTGTAATATCCATAATGTTTGCATCGATACGGCGAGCAACTTCTTCCTCCGCTAATTCCATCGTAACATATAGAACGTTCTTGCCGTGCATTAAACTCGATGCTGCCATGTGACATTTAACGAGAGACTTACCGCCGCCAGTCGTTGCCAAAAGAACAGACATGGATTTGCGAGGAAGGCCGCCCTTCGTAATAGTGTTTAGAATGTCAACGTCGAATGGAATACGTTCTTCTTTACGATGGTAATATTCGTGCCTAGACTCATAGTCCTCAAGAAAGTCGTGACCGATATGAGTATCGAAACTAATACCGAGAGAGTCGGAGAGGATACCAGGAATTGCTCCCTTATCGTTCTCCTTGTCTTGACCGTCAAGAATAAGAATAGCTTTACGTATTGAATTATATAGATCTTTATTCTGACAGAACTTTTCAGTTTCGTCTACAAGAAATGTTTCGTTCGTATTCTCATCCGTCTTTAACTCATCAATTAGAGTCGTTACTTCCTTATACGCGTTTTCGTTTAGATCCTTGCGTTTATCGATAGAGATCTTCAGAGCTTCGATAGAAGGAGGCTCTTTATACTCATTCATATATTCCGAGTATGTGGAAAATATCTTGCGAAGGCTATTGTCATCAAAATAGTCTTCCTTAATATAAGGAAATACTCGGCGACAGTAATCTTCATTGTATATGAGGTTGGATAGAATTGTTTTTTCAATCATGCAGATGTTCCATAATTAGATGAATGATGGCACCAATCATAGATCAATGCCATCAGTTACTTTCAATATACCATTATATAGTAGAAATGTCAATAGGTATTATTCTTCGACCGCGTCCATTTCTTCGATTTCTTCAATATCTGTAACATCATCATCTTCTCGCATAATACTGCCAGATGCGCCAATTGTAAAGTTACGACGAATGAATTCTTTAAAGTCTGTTTTTTCAAACATCATTTTCCAGAAATCACCGTTATCATTTACTTCTTTAGCTCGCATTAGTTTTTCAGAAATGATCTCGCCAGTCGATGGATCCACAGCTTCATACCAACCAACCTTTGGCTTACGAAGGTATCCACCTTTTTCAGCAACGTCCATTAGACCTGACCATTTTACGATACCACCTTCCCAAGATACTGAGATTGGAATCTTGGACTTTTCCTTGACGTGTCGAGATTTTTCAATGTTAATAACAAAGTGATAACCTTGGATCTCAGTGCCAACTTTATCCTGTTGGCGACCAACAATCCAAATAGCATCAGCTGAATAATAGATGCCAGTACCGCCCGATACGATAGCCTTTGGAAACAGGCCGATCTCTTGATATGTGTGGTTAACAGCAATCAGCGGAATGTCTTTTAGGTTGAGGTGTGGTGTTACGATACGGAACAACGATTTCAGAGCCTTTGCGCGAGACATATCAGCAACTGATTTTTCGTTCATTGCATCCTCAACTTCTTTCTTTGAAGCAAGGTTACCAACCGAGTCGATAATAATACAGACGTGATCTTTCTTATCAATAGAGTTAAGCTGGTTTGCAATATCAAACTTAAGTTCTTCAACGTTTGTAATCGGAGTATGAACTACGCGATCCATGTCGATACCAAAGGTTTCAAAATAAGCTTGAGGAGTACCGAACTCAGAATCATAAAAGAGTAGGACAGCGTCGTCGTACTTCTTCATATATGCTGCAGCAGTAAGAAGGGCGAATGCTGATTTAAAGTGTTTCGATGGACCAGCAAGAACCAAGAGACCTGGCGACAGGCCGCCGTCGATATCTCCTGATAGAGCCACGTTCACCATAGGAACTGGAGTTGTAGCCATTTCCTTTTTACCAAATACCTTTGACTCGTTTAACTGAGCCGTCATTTTGATAGTACTATTTTTCACGAGTTTGTCGAGTAGACTCATATTATTTTCCCTCTACGATTGAAAGCAGTTTATCCCGATAAGATTCAATTTTAGAAACTCGGTCGGGCCAATAGATTGTTGATTTGTCTGGATTCTTACAAAGATTGTTGAGGAACGGAACGATTGATTTATATAGAAGTTCCAATCTATATTCTAGATCATCTGCTGCTACTTTAGCATCAGTAAGTTGGTCCTCAAGCGTTTGTTTTTCAGAACTTACCTGTTGAATAGTTTCTTCAGCCGCAAGTTCTTTTTCTTGCAGCTCTTCGTCTATAAAAGTAAATCCAAAGTCGAAATCCAAAACTTCTTCGTATGTTTTGTTAGCCATGTTTACCTCCTGGATAGAAGAAGGGGCCGAAGCCCCTTCTCATTATTAACCTTTAACGAGGTCTCTAAACATTGCAAGATCTTCATCGTCGTCACTGATATCATCAGACTGCGATGTTTGTGGTGAAGATGTTTCTTCTTTCATCGTAGGTGCGTCGTCGCTCTTTCCGAACTTGCTCATATCGAGCTCGTTATCCGTTTCATCTTCTGCTGTGCTTGTTGACAGTGGAGAGTCACCAGTTAGATTTAGAACGCGATACAATTTTGCTTTAAGATCTCCATAGGATTTGAAGTTCTTTTCGTCAACGAGTTCTTGGAGTGCGTGCTGCTGTTTCCAGACTCCTTCGAGTTTATCATCATCCTCAAAGAGTGGGGATGGACCATCGAACTCTGACTTGTCGTAGTTTGGGTAACCTTCGAACTGCCGGATCTTCAAACGGAAGTTTGCGCCTTCCCAAAAGTCAAACGGGTTGACTGGGTTTTCATCTTCAAAGGACGGGTTCATCAGATCGTTGAGTTTATCAAAGATCTTCTTACCAAACTGATACATAAAGACTTTGCCGTCGTTCTCAGGATTGCCACTGTCCTTGACTACGTAGATGTTCGATACGTATTTAAGGCGGCGTTTCTGTTTACGAGCTTGTTCTTTATCCGCATCGACACCACTGTTCCAGAGCTTGGAGTTAAATTCTGAAACTGGGTCATCCTTTCCGATGGTTGTGAGTGAGTTCTCGATATACCACAGACCGGTTGGACCTTGAAATCCGTGGTCCCAGAGTCGGACGAATGGCATTTCTTCTCCCTGTGATGGAGGAAGAAAGCGAATGATGGCGAAGCCGTTACCTGCCTTATCACGGGTTGGTTTCCAAAATTTACCTTCGTTGGGATCTGAGTAGCTCTTTGTTGCGATCTGCGAGAGCTGAGTGTTCAACTTATCGAGTGAAGATGAACGGTTCTTTTTGAGTGCATCGAATGACATTGTCATATTTGTATCTCCTGATTTTGCTGTATATAGCGATTGTTTATATTGCGATGTATATGTCAGATTGCCTGACCATCTATTTATACTCAGAAAAAGTATTCCTTAGTAATTGTTGAAAACTTTTTTTGGTCGATCTCTAAGAATGGATAGTACTTCTTAGATAACCTTATTATATCACGCGCGACGAATTTGTCAACTACTTTTTCATCCCAATAGTCATAAACATTGGAAATCTTTGAGAGTATCGTAAATGTTTCGAGCGAGATCTCTTTTTGAAAGTACATGGTCATAAGATATGGATGTTGCCCATCAGTGACGGATAGATTGTCGTGATAGTTATCCTTAAGCTTCTTTAGGTCCGATTTATACGAATAGGACAAGGAGTCCATCTTCTTTTCCCATTCGTTATAGACTTCTTCTCCACGCTCTTCGACTATCTCACGTATCCAAGCCTTAGGATTCCTAACGAGATTAGCGATAAGAATCTTAAGTGGATTTTCTTTCTTTGATAGTTTATAGAAAAAGAATGCGTCGTTTCGAGTTTGGAACTTATCAAAGGAGGCGCGGATCTTACCGTTATATTTATGATAGTCGTAACCGTCTGTATCAAAATGTTTCTTGAGGGCGAGGTAATTTACATAGACTCGAAACGAAGCTTCGTTAGCATAGTTCAGTGACGTCATCGTTTTCCTTTTTCACTAGTCTCATTTCAACGGCCTCGGAACGGATCTTTTCCTTAATGATGGAAGACTTCTTTACAATATTCGCAACAGTTTCAATCTCAAGGTTGTTTTCTTTTGCATAGTCCACCAATGCATCGATGTAGGTTGCGCCGTTCTTTAATTTATCGGCGATCGCCATGTGTATCTTTTCTGGTGTTCGAGTTTCAATCATTATCCGTTTAAAACTCCAATTGAATCGATCCAATTCTGAGCCTGAGACTCAACCTTTTGGATGCTCTGTCCTGCAAATGTTTTCTGAGTCTGCATTGTTTCATTGATAAAATATTTTACATTATATCCGTCTACATCAGAATGAATTTCTGCGCGTAGAGTCTTTCCTGCCTTTTCTTTAAGGAATTGGTTTACTAACATTTTGTTTCCTTTATATGTTTGATGTGAGAAGTTTCTTTTTTACTCCCGCAACTATCGCAGTGGTATATAACGACTCGGTAATCGTGTCCTGAAAGATTTAAAACCGTTTCGCTTTTGATAATATTAATATTATTACAACAATGCATAAATGTCAACTGTTTTTTTGTTAAATTCATATCTCTTCGAACAGAATTTCATTAACGTACTTATCTTTGTCTTGTTCTGATATACCCATCGCAAGAATGGATCTATGCAGATGAGGGTTCATCTTTTGGTTTTGGCAATACCTATTCAATAGGATCTTCGTATCACGACCAGACTCAAATGCGTTTTCTTTTAAATTATACAGATAATGATCTAAAAGATGCGAAGTGGTATGAATAAACTGGTCTAATTCGTTTTCGGTATTGATGTTGCCGACCGCGATCATATCTCCAGAAAAGATCTCCTTTGCCCAATCTGGAAGTTCGCGTGGTTTATTCCATTCCAAACCGTCAACGGCGATCTCCATGTATTCGGAGTACGGATGTGGAAAGCCATATAAGGGACTAAAATCCATAAAGGATCCTGTGATCTTTTTAGGACCGGCGACGATATCAAAGCCAAGGATAGGTAACTCAATACCTTCTTTCGGAAATACGTTTATGTGCATTAGCCAAAGACCTTTATTATCATTGGGTGCAATGGTCTTTAGGTGGCACTTACGAATAACATCCGACCGCCAGAATGTATCGTTCCAATTTTCAAATTTAAGATCGTTCATTCGAGGTTCTTCAAAACGCTCGAACGTTTCGTCAAACCTCTTTTCTATGTAGTCAGCGTATTCATTGAGTCGCTTCCACAGCTTCGGTGTCTGTTCCATTAAAGTACTGTTCCAATTCTTCTAAAAAGTTTTGAACCATAGTGAAACAAACTTTAGCTTCATCAACAAGCCCATCATGTAATTTTTCTCGTATCTTATTCTTTAGATCTTCCGTATCGCCTTCAAACTCGTAAAGATTTGTTGGCCCGGGGATTAGTTTCTTAATGATCTGCCCACCTGATAGATCTCCCATATGTCTTACGTATATATGAGCAAAGAGTCTATCCTTATCCTTTTGTATCTCTTTTATATAGTCTACATATTTCTTTGATGCTGAAAGGATAGGAGCATTCGCAAACTGTCTTTTAATTTCCATATCCAAGCAGTCTTCAAACAAAGGAACGGATCTTTTTAAGTTTATCATATCCCCGTCAAATATACCAAGTATATCGGCGTAGTGCTCAAGGACAGAGTATACATATGCTTGGTTCTTTATGTAGACGTAGTATTGCTCAGGAGTAATATTCTTTTTAATCAACCGACTCATAAACGCAGTTCTCTCCGCATTGCGATGTTCAGTCTTTGTCAAATTCTTTAGATTATCCATTCGTCGCCACCTTTCAATTATTTAATTATATACTCTTTTTGTTTGTTTGTCAATGGTTTATTCTGACTTCCAGATCGTCCATGCTCCATAAAAGATTGCGGCATACGCAATTAGATCCACTGGTACCAGTATCATCGCGACTCCGGTTGCGATAAGAGCAACTCCATCGAGTGTTGTTCTTTCTTTTAATCTATTTTTTAACCAATTCATTTTTTCTTTCCTCCTAGCAGTTTTGCTTTCATAGCATTTAGCTCCGCGCTTTTTCTTTTTCGTTCAGCTTCTTTATCGTCGTGAACTACTTCCACTACTTCTTGAAATTTTGGTTCTTCAATAACCGGCGCCGCCGGTGGTTCACTCATATCGCCTGGCAACGACAACCTTTCTCGAAGATCTGAAATCCTCGATCTAAGACTTTCAACCGTTGCTTTCAGGTCATCCATTTATTTCTTCTCTAAATCAGATATACGCTTTTCAAGTTCATCAATCTTTCGAGTTACATATGGATACTTTTTACGCCAAGCATCAGTTGGTTGTTCAAACCACGTCCAACCCCAGCGCTCAACCAAAAAGTCGAGAGTTTGGTCCAACTTTGCATAACACCATAGACCTGCACGAGTATCTTTAAAGTACGCAAGGAAGGCAGCACCTATAAGGGATCCTGCTATAGCTGTATATATCCAAAGGGTATCACCCATCATCCTGGTTAATACATCTATCATTTACTAGCACCGACGTATCCTGCTACCAGTCCAATAATACCAGTAATGCTCATCTGTAATAGTTCTATAATATTTTGATCCAATTCAGCATTATGTTCTGCCGCCATCATAAACTCATCCACTACGATAAGTCCTAAAAGAGCCATTAGTCCTACTGCCATTACTAGGACTATAATATCTTTAATGTATTTCATGTGTTGTTTTCTTTCGTGTATTTACAATAATAATCCATTCCATGATCGTACGCACCATCAAAAGGTTGTCCTTTTTTCAGTGCTTTCCAGCGACCACGCAATTTATCTTTAAATCTTTGCCATGGAGTAGATTTTCTAATGTTACCATAGAAATTAATATAACGCGGTGGGCAATGATGAACATAACCCATAAGTGCAAATGGTACTCCTGTGACCACGTCGTTGTTGTTTACATGACGGTAGTGTAAGACGTTTGAAAAAGACTTTACAAATTTTCGTGTACCAACTCTTGGAGACCCATATGTGTATAGAGCTTCTACTTCATCTTTCAAACGGCTGGCCGCAACGGTTGCCATCGCCCCACCAAGGGAGTGACCCGTGATGTATAGATCTTTATCTTTGTTTTGTTCGAGTATTTCAATAACATTATCCCAAAGTTTTTCCAACTCATTTTGAAACCCGTTATGAACTCTTCCTCCTACTTGGGCTCGATCTGGCCATGCATTAAGATCTGCCAATATGTCGGACAGCTCTGAAGGTTCGGTTCCTCTAAAACATAAAACGATTTCATCGTCATTCCAAACAATATGACATTGAGCTCCATCGTTTTCTAGAAACTCGTGGCCGCTGTACCCAAGTTTTTTGTATTTTGGTTTTGCTAGTTTTTCATCTAGGTATGCGAGTTCGGCCATTTCAGCCATCTTAGGACAAAGTTCGATCATGTTCTTCCCTTTATTGTGATAATGGATTGTTTAAAGCTTCCTGTAGCTTTTCGTTTATATCATTATCAAGGCGTCTCATGTCTTCGTCTATTCTGCTTTCAGTATTTCTCATTGTATCGCGTACGTCTTTTTCTGTTTCTCGGTTAAGAGACTCCACTTGGCGTATCGAAGCAGTTATGTCTTTCTGAAGTTTATTCATTTCGTCGCGGACGGTTTCAAGTGAATTTTCTATACTATCTTGTGTGGTCTTTGTTCTTCTTTCGGTTTCGTCAAGCTTATCTTCAAAGCGGTCTATAGTTGCCTCGAGTTTAAGCAGATCTTCGCGGAGACCATCTTTAATATCACGTGTGTAATCTATAGCATCGTTTAGCTTTGTTTCAATTACGTCGTTGCGAGCCGATATTGCATCGGTGTCAATATTCTCTATGATTTCTTTCATATTCATATAATCGGTATAGATCTGAAATCCACCCCAAGCGGCCCCGCCTAAAGTAGACAATGCAGTTATAAGCACTGCAGCCTTGCCTCCAGCAAATTTCATTCCGCCAAATTCAACTTCAGCCATATTAGTCTCCTATGAAATATTCTATTCCAATTACAGCTCCGTTGTCTTCAATCAACGGCGTTGCAAAGAAATACTTATACTTAAATCTCACGAATGGCATTATATCCTTATCGTAATTCATACTATACCCATCGACTATACCATATTCTACTGAGAGATCTCTGTCTTCTAATATCTGCGTTTCAAAACCTGCATATACGCTTGGCTTCTCATAACTGTTATAATAAATGCCTGATATATAACTTCCACACTCTACTCTTGCTTGCGGATGAATTTCATTTAGGTCTTCAGAAACACCTAGGTGCGCAGAAAGTGCAATTCCTGCCAGATATTTACAAATCATAGAGTTCGTTCCTCTTAGTTTTCAAACTGCAATTCTCTCAACTGATTCAATTCTTGTTCAAGCTTCATTACTTCAAGTTGCTTTTTTCTTAACTCTAATTCATATAGTCTATTACAATCTATCCTGGCCTTAGCAACCTTTCCTAGAGGAATAACGATCCTAGCATAGACACCAACGTCACCGACTGATTTATCGTCACTCATAAAATCGTCCCTCACCTCATAACCATTATTTATTAATCCTGTGACGCCAAATTCCATTTGAGTTGCTGATCCGATAGCATTTGAACAGTCGAGATCACCGGCTCTAAATTTATCAGATTGGTAATTCATCGGTAGGTTTGGTAATGACAAATTTAAAGAACTCGTATCAGCATGGACTACAGAAGATAACAGGACGAATGGTATAGCATATAATAATTTCAATTTTTCATCTCACTTTATTTTAGAGCAAATTCTCGAAGTAATGGCGGTATATTGTACTTCGCCTTTTAATATTTTAGATGTTGTGCAAATATATTGAATTTTGTTCTTTTCTTGTTTTCTAAAATACAATTCAACATTCTTTTTTCTTAGATAATCTATCTTAATTATCTTTTGGTTCGTAGCAAAAGGAAGAGAGTTCCAATCTTTATCAAAAACACCTATTTCATAGTACCTTACATCTTCTCTTCTATTAAATACCAAGACCTCAGTAGAATAGAGACCGTCTAAATATGACGGTCTCAATTCAGGATACGTAGGTATCATTTCATGCGCAAAAGCATTTGAAACTAGCATCACAAGAGATATAAAGTAGATTACAAATTTCATAACGCTCTTATTTTGCTATACATTCCGCAACGGCAATGGATGTATAATCACCGGCAGGGAACGCTTTGTTATATCCATACAAAGCAGTTGACTCCACCTGGAACCACGATGTACCTGCTACCGTTAGATCAAATTCAATTGTGTTTTCATACTGTATCTTATTCGTTTCGTAGTCAGACATAAGTGGATCTGAAACTTCCGATACGGTAATATCACCGGTCCAAGTTACAGAATCCGTTAGTTCTGGACTAGAGGAAAACGAATTTGGGTATGATATAACTGCTTTATAGTAGTCAGGCGCAGCTACGTCATAACGAATGATAGGCATAACGCCGCCGTCAACTCTATCTGTGCTTAGTTCATATGGTACGGGGTTACCGTATACACCCTGAACATCCGTAAAGATAGAGCACTTTGCTTGGACCGTACCAGTGATTGGAACGCTTTCTGCTGATGCAAAACTAGCCGTCATAATAGCGGTAGCTGCAAGTATAGTAATTCTTTTAAACATACATAGTTCTCCAGTAATTGTTTTATGTTAGATTAATCATACTGAGATCGAACCATAGATCTATGCACAGAATCTTGAGCTAAGTTGCTCAATGCTCTTGAATTATCTGGAAGGTCTGCATCTTGAAGAGTAATCGTTTCCTCATATACACCTCCCTGTATTTTCACATCATAGTAATTCTCGAAGTTTGGAATCGTAGATAGAGATTGCATAATGCTTTCTTGAACTGACGGATCTCCTAATGCTTCTATAGATGCGCCGTCGTTTAATTTCTCTATTTCTTCATCCTCTTCCTTGTCTTCTTCTTTATTCTTTTCGTCTTCGTCTTCTAACTCTGTTTCTCTGTTTAAGGCAGCCTGAACGTATTCATCATAAAATGGATCGTTTGGATCCATGCCGTCTGGGAGCAAACCGTTTTCTTTGAGCCAAGCATAAAGAGCATCCAGATATCCAGGACAGCTTGGATCGGCTAATGGTATAAAACATGGATCTAGTTTATACGAATAACCAACGAACGGGTCGTTTACTTCACCTTCTCCTTCTGTGCTCAACGAACCCGTACCAAAGTATTCTATCGGAACATTATCTAGTGGAAGTGACTTATTAATCGTGTTTCCTGGAAGTCCTGACCAATCATCCACTTCTCGAAATACATATCCGCTTCCATCTGCATTTTCATTTTGAATCGTTACTTTAAAACTTGAATCTGGATTCTTTTCAACGCTGTATCTATATATGACGCCGTTCACCAAAATACCTCCAGGAAGAGGTAAGATGTTTAACATATCCCAAGTTAAGTTACCATTCTGTATAGCGTTGTTCGTAACGCCAGGCTCGGTTAGAGTATCAGAGTAGGAGTAGGAGTAAGAGGCCAAGGACAGCCCCGCCGCCAAACAAAGTACTTTTTGCATCATCTTTGATAATCGACCGTTTTTGATTTCCTGGAATTTCATTTTCGTTTGCCTTCCACATTGCTCTTGCCTGCGCACCAATCATACCATCGTATGGGCATGGAGTACCAGCTTGCATCATAGCATTAAATATACGTTCGTCTTGACACATCGTTGAAACCGCGGCAACTTTCATTCCCATATCATATAGGGTCTTGGCATTTTTTAATTTTTCACAGTTCATATCTCGGACGGTCTTGCCGGCAGAAATGCCAAGTATCTGTGTTTGCACCGCGCCCGATACACCTACAGTACATAGGTCTGAATTTGAACTATTAATGGATGGAGCAATTGCGGATGGAGGAGGAGACTCAACTACAGTTCTGCTATCTGCGCTAGAATTCATATTACTTTCTGTATTTGAAATAGTACAGATATATCCAGCAGGACAGGCAGCAGGATCCGTTACCGTTTCAGTTTCTTCCTGTGCATATGCTGCGCTTCCCATTGCTAAGATTGGCAATAAAACGGTAAACGCGGTTTTTGTTAGTAATTTCATTATCATTACACTAATCCCATTTTTTATACTTTCACTACTATTTATAAAAAAAGAGGAGCCTAAGCTCCCCTCTTTCACAGATATTTTAAAACTGTTACCTTTGTGTGCCGATTAGAAGTTAAAGGATACGCCAAATTCTGGTTTAAATTCTTCTGTATCGATATTATAGTCAGCTGCTGCATTAAGCTGAAGGCTTTTCGTTAAGTCGTAATCGTATGAAGCACCTACGTTCTGTGCTAGCTCATCTTGATCACCGGCAATATATGCAGTAACGCCATATGCGGTTGCATCTGCTTCAAACGCAAAAGTTTCTGTTGCCGAACCGTATGTAGTTGTTACACCGAGCCCAGCCATATTTAGGTCTGCATCAATGCGGTTACCTATTGTCCAATCTTCTGTGTTGAGGTTATAATCGCCAGACGCTGTTACACCGATGATACCCATTGCCGTATCATACGAACCTTGGATATTTTCAATGTCAGTAACATCAGCAGTGATATCACCAAAGCCCAATGCAACCTTTGCGTTCATTGCTTCTACGGAAATGCTAGTACCCATGCTTGGGTCTGCCAAAGTTGCTCCGGTTTCACCTTCTACGAAAATGTTACCCTGATCGCCGAAGCTCACGTTAGCTGCGCCAACCATAGTTCCGATTGCCCATTCGTCTAACTTAATTTCTTTTGACGTAGTGTCAACTTCGAAATCCATTCTTGCCGTACCTGCGCCACTTGCGGCAAAGTCCAGGTCCAAAGATGTAGTAGCACCGTACTTATCTCCAGCTGTTTCTGCAATTACTGTTTCAACTTCACCAGAAATCCCTACATATGGATCCATAGTAATATCTTCTGCGAATGCCGCAGTTCCTGCGAATACGATTGCAGTTGTTGCTAAAAATTTATTCATTACATCTTTTCCTTTGTTATTTCTTAAATGTAGGCCCGTTCTGTTGCTAGGTGGAACCTATACCCCGCATACCTAATTAGGCTGCAATTGCCATTGCTGGCGCTCTATTTGCGTTTGCATTTAGAAAGTTTGACCGAATAACGTAGGTCAACACGGTAAACTCCACTTCATCTTCACACCTGTCGATCCCATGTCATCCCCATCAAAGATACACTGCTTTCTACCTCTACAGTGGCCACTGCTTACGCTGGTATAACGTCCCACAGTGCATCTATGGTGGAGATGTCGGGAATTGAACCCGAGTCCAGTATGTGTCCACGTTGTTTCAACGCTTACTATCTATATATAATACCAAATGGGCAAAATGTCAACTGTTATTATATTCTTTAGCAATAGTGTATCTAAAATGTTACTATCATACCAGTTCGTAGTTGTTGATTGCGAATGCAACAAAGAAGTATGGTATCGAAGATATCATATACCAAACTCCCCAAAACGTAATGTTAAGTAGTATAATCTCAAGCATGTATTATCCTTCATACCTATATTTAACGATGTTGTCTACTGTCTTTTCAAAATCTTTAAGCTTTAGCATGTTCGGTCCGTCACTCGGGGATTTATCTGGATTACGATGTACCTCTAAAAAGAAGTTAGTAACACCCAGAGCAGAGGCAGCGCGAGTAAGACCTGGAACGTAGTCACGATTACCACCAGACGAAGTGCCGAGTCCGCCAGGCTGCTGGACCGAGTGGGTTGCATCAAATACAACCGGTACCCCCAAGTTATTAAGCATGTGCTGAATGCCATTGAAATCGACCACAAGATTATTATAACCAAAGCTCGTTCCCCTCTCTGTAATCCAAACTTCTTTTGCTTCTTTGGTTTTACTCAGTATACCTTTGACATCCCAAGGAGCGAGGAACTGGCCTTTTTTAATATTTACGATCTTATTCGTAGAACAAGCCGCCTTTATAAGATCGGTTTGACGACAAAGAAACGCAGGGATCTGTAACACATCGATAGCTTCGTCATACTGCTCAGCGATCCAATCAACTTGAGTTGCATCGTGTACATCCGTTAGAGTACGAACACCGTACATTTCCTTTATAGCAAGGAAATCGTGCATAGTAGCGTCAAGACCAACACCGCGTTTTCCATTCATAGAAGTACGGTTGGCTTTATCGTAGCTCGCCTTAAAGATGTATTCTATACCGTGCTTGTCACATACGCGTTTACACTCTTTTGCGATCTCAGCGGATTGCGATAATGTTTCGTGCTGGCAAGGACCCGCAATGATTCTCATTCTTTCACCGCGGTTCCACTCGTACGACGAACGATATCGTCGTGATTAAACTCAGCCCAATATAGTTCAAATGCCACTCCGTCTTCAAGACCTTCGAATTGATGAATCTTGCCTGGTTTGACTTGCGCAAAGTCGCCGGCATTTAGAATTGTTTCATCTATTAATCCCTGATCGTCTTGCCACACACGCACCAACATCTGTCCTGACTCTACGTAGAAACCATTCCACTTAAATTTATGCTCGTGTTCTGAACATTTAAATCCTTTATTAAATTCAATGCGATGAAACTCAAGTACTCCGTTTGCGTGAATTAGTTCGGTGTTTCCCCAAACCTTACCTGCCTTAATACCCATTGTGTATCTCCTTTAAATACAAAAAGTGAAGGCTTACCGTTGGCCTTCGCGGGTTTATTACGGAACCACCCGATCTTCAATTATTTGAGTTGAGGTTGTACACGAACAGTCTGCCCTAAGACATACCGTTTCGTCGTTTCTTGAGTGTATGTAGATCCATTAAACTCGTAACGAATATTATACTTATATATAGTTGGTTCGTTTACAGTCTTTGAAACTTTATTGCATTGTTCTTCAACACGATACCCGACGATCTCTTGTACTTGGCGAGTAGAACCTTTGTTTGCCCCAACGATTGCGCCAAGAACAGTCATAGCATCTTTTCCGCTACCACCACCAAACTGGTTACCGATAGCGCCGCCGATGATTGCACCTGCAAGTTGGTCTCCAGACGATCCTTGGACCGTTCGGTTCCGGTATACCGGAACTTCAACGTCATAGCACTCGTTCTCGTAACGTGTAACGTAATTGTTCTTATACACAGGATTTACTTCCACGATCGTGGCATAGTTGTTTCCATTTGCAAACCCAAGAGTAGGGACGAATGCGATAGCGCATGCTGCAATAAGTTTGTTCATTTGTTTCTCCTTATAAGTATATATTACTATATAATATAGGCAATGTCAATAGAAACATGCACTAAGAACCTACTATCTTTCTATTTGAAATGTAGGCTCCGGCTGGTTGCTTCATTGCTTCCATCAGCTCATAGAACATTTTAGCGGACATTACTACAAATTCGTATGACTGTTTGTTGTCATCCCATTGTTGTACATATACTTCAGCTTCGTCTAAAAAGACTTTGATGTCTTCATATGACCCGTCGTCATCGAGGATCGTTATAATTGATTCATCAAATTCTATCTCGTTAGTAAACACTAGTTCGAGTTTCTTTTTTGTTTTTGTAAGACTCTCTTTGCACGTAAGCGTTCACGCGCATCTTTTTCTTCTTTGGCTAGGTGCGATTGCTTAACTTGTTTTGCTTCTTTTCGCCTTAGCCGAGCAGCGATAGATCTTTTAATTCGCTCAGCTCGACTCGGTTTATCGATGATTGGTTCAACGTCAACGTCGGTTTCTTGTTCTAACATTCTATACCTCTTTGAAGTTTATAAGTTAAGTCCTAATTCCTATATCGTTTAACATACTCTCTGCGATCGAAGTATCATTCGTATCGATACCATCAAACTCTTCGTGTATCATTTTCATTATATCGTCAGTATAAAATTTATAATCTTGGCTCATATCAAACTCAGCTGAAACAGGAAACGTTACATAACCGTTCTCGTCTTCTAGCTCCTTTAGAATTTGCAAGATATATTTCCAATCTTCTTCATTCATACTAAACCTCGTTAAACATCAGCGTGAGAATCTAACATCCATTGCATCTTTTCATGAAAGTCGATACGATCTTCAAGTAGGCTAGCTACACCTTGTTGTTCAAGTTCTTCGGCCATCGTATGAGCTTCTTTAAGTTCAACGACGAACCGTTCGTTATCCTGAGCAAGACGAACAAACATAAACTTTGGGCTAGGAATAGACATCTCATCAGAGATTACACTCAACTCAGAAAACCTTTTTAGAGATCCTGGGGCAAACGCTTTAAGAGTACGAATACGTTCAGCATATTCGTCAACGGACGCGTGTACATCTTCATAGTATTCACCAAAGAAATCGTGATACTGTTTAAAGTTTGGACCTGTAACGTTCCAATGATAGTTATGAGACTTTAGATACAAAGAAAAAGCCGACGCAAGGACGACCTTCATTTTCTCAACTAGATTTTCCATTTCCATGATAGCTTTCCTTTAGGCAATTACTGTTTATTTATATATGAAAAGAGTTTATGCAATAACTGTTGTATTGGCGTTATCAAGTATTCGTTTGCATTCGTTTAGTACGATTAGTTTATTTGACGAGATTATAACAACTTTATTGTTTTCGTCTAATAGAACGTGTTTACTTTTATGTTGATATATTCTCACAGCAAGATTCCTCGTTACAGCTTGTGGTTTATCAAAACAAATTCAACGATCCTTTCATTAAAAAAATAATATTGGTGGGCCCACCAGGACTCGAACCTGGAACAACTCCGTTATGAGCGGAGGACTCTAACCAATTGAGCTATAGGCCCACGAATATTATTTTTATTTAAAATAACTTATGGCGAACCCGGGAGGACTCGAACCCCCGACCTAGGCATTAGAAGTGCCTTGCTCTAATCCAGCTGAGCTACGGGTCCATCAAAAGTTATTTTGTTTCTCTGTTAATTAATAATATAAACCATTCTGAGTAAATGTCAACTACTTTTTACTGTTTTACACAAATAATTTTTTCATTATCGGTGAAGGTTGCCGAAAGAACAGCGCCTTCAATGTAACATTGCTGCTTCGTCTGAAAAGAATTCCAGTAGGTAAGCTTCGTTTCTTCTCCGCCATATACTGTATTAAGAATGAATAACATCCACATTTTTAACTCTTTCTACTGCTTCATTATATTTTGATGATATTATGTCTGAGACTGCTTGGCTACACATAACCTCGTAATGCGTATGGGGTACCTCGACGTATTCCATATCATCGCGATGTTTCATTGATGCAACCGTCACAACTCCGTCGTTAGGGCCGTTATGATACGGTACACTTCCTGATGTACTTACGATTTGAGTCCATGGAATGTCGAGTTCAATTTCGTTTCCTTTTTTAATAGGATCTGACTTTCTTCCTACATCTTTAAACAGAGGATAGTTTGGAACTACATACTTTGCCCAGTCGGCAGTACTGCTTCCACGAAACGGAGTGCTGATACTAATCCCACCGGCTACACGTAGATACTTTGTAAGGTGTAGTGCATATAGACCACCCATGCTATGACCTACTACAAAATGAGGTCCTTGGTTCTGACATTGCTCTGTCATCGTGTCTAGGTTATCATAGAAACGATTCATACTGCTGTAGTCAATGAGCGTTTCTTTAGAGAAGTTTGTTTTTGATCTTAGATATTCAAAGGACAGGCTCGATTGGTTTGCGCCGTGGATCCAAATGACATTTAAATCATTTTCATTTTGAGCGCTCTCGCTTTTAGAAAATATATCTTTTATATAGTTAAACACGAGAATGCTTTCTTTTGATAGACTAACTGTTATATTTATCAGGTTTTTCTAATCTTATTATAAATTGACCATTCAATAGAACCAGGTTTACCATTGATTACCATATCACGGAGATGATCTAATTCTTCTCTAGTCAATTTTTCGAGAGGATCTTCTTCTTCCTCAGATACACGAAAACCTCTGCCTTCAAGCTCTTCAATTAAATCTAAATCCCCAACTTCGTCTAAGTAGTCTGCAATGTCAACATCAACATTAATAGTAGCCATAATATAATCTCCTGTTCAATATGGCGGAACGACTGGGAGTCGAACCCAGTGAGCCCTTGCAGGCTCTACAGATTAGCAATCTGCTGCATTACCATCCTGCCCCCGTTCCATTTATTCTAGTAAGTCGTTTAAACGCCAGACGGATTCTTCAATAGCCAGAAGGATCATGTGATCCTCTTCATATTTTAGTTCTGACTTTAATCTATCAATCAATTCCATCATATGCTCAAAAGTAATTGGTTCATCGTGTCCTAGCATAATAACACATCTTTCTAATTATGTAAACTGTTATTTGGTGCCCAATGTAGGGCTCGAACCTACACGCCGTAAAGCGCCAGAACCTAAATCTGGTGTGTCTACCAATTTCACCAATTGGGCATATTCTGGTGCAAGATGTAGGGCTCGAACCTACGACCTGAGGTATGTAACACCCCTGCTCTCCCATCTGAGCTAATCTTGCATTACTTTAAAGATACATTGGTGGGACCTGATCCCCACTTCAGTCTTTCGACCTACCGAGTATGTTGCAACTCTGCCTTTCCTCTCACGAGCAATGTATCATTAAAATAATGGCGATCCATAGGGGTTACGATCCCCTTCCGACAGTTAGACAGACTGTCGTGCTACCATTACACCAATGGACCAATAATAAGCGGGAGTTGTGGCTATACACAAGGAGGAGCCGAAGCCTGTCCTATTTCCCTAATTCCCTTGACAGCGATCAACCTGCCTCAACACGTAAACATCCGTGTATCCTATCAAAGATAGTGGTAGACTTTGGAGCGGATAGAGGGAATCGAACCCTACTCACTACGGCTTGGAAGGCCGAGGACACAACCCGTGTGCTTACCCGCAATATAAACGTATAGGCTCCTACTGAAAGTGCTATACAAACTCACCCACGTCTTTATTTAACTTGCTCGCCAACGTTATTGGCGTTATGGGCTTAACCGCAAGAATTAGAAGCAGTGACGCAAAGTTGCCTACACTCTTTGTCACTGGATACGTTAAGGTGTTTAGTCTCTTCACCAAGCCGATTTAATAGGCTATTACAAGGCGGCTTATTCCCTGCTTTTACTCCTCGGTTATGGGCATCACTGCAAAGGCATTAGCAGGATTGACCTGAGGGCGGATTGAGAACTTCAGTTTTTTACGTGGGGCACTCTCTACCACCACAGCTTCGTTTGGGATGCCCTAACGCCCAGTCAAAGATACACTAACTGTTACCAGTGCTTCTCACTATGCACGTTTCGACTCCGGAATCTAGGTAACCCCGTGGCGTTATTGGTGCTAGTGTATCCGTGACTAGACGTTTTGATTTCATCCTATGCCGACATCCAACATAGGTATAGATTGTTACTACAAGATGATAGGCTCGCACAATCTAACCTTACTATCATCACCCAAACAATTATGGGATTTAGAGGACCCAGGTGTATACGGGTGACGTGACCAGTACAGTGACGTTGGGTCATAAATTAGTAGTGCTGGGAGCGACCCCTTTGTGGCAAGCACAATTACCAGACAGTTTCAATTGTGGCAGTAACTAACAAGCGCCTCTGTATAATATCGATTCACAGTAACCGCTGGTCAACAAAAGATTATTTACATGTGAAGTTGTTCCAGTAGGCTTTCACACGGGTTATAGAGGAGCCACCTCTATCTTGGAGCGGATGATGAGATTCGAACTCACGACATTTTCGATGGCAACGAAATGCTCTACCACTGAGCTACACCCGCAATTTGGTGGAAGATATCGGACTCGAACCGATCACCTCTTGAATGCAAATCAAGCGCTCTCCCAGATGAGCTAATCCCCCAAACTATAAACTTGGCAGTCAAACATGCATTCTTTTAACCTATCCGCCTTATGATAGGTACCAAGTTGTTATGGAAGAGAGCGGGTGGTATCGAACCCCAACCGGGTACTAGCCGGTCCACTTGTTTTCAAGACAAGGCTACAGACCTCTGCAGATCACTCTCCAATTCATTGGTGCCGCCACGAGGAATCGAACCCCGGGCATCCTGATTACAAATCAGGCGCTCTACCATCTGAGCTATAGCGGCATTGTTTGGTCGCATAAGGAGGATTTGCACCTCCGATCTTCTGACTCGTGCCAGATGAGTTAACTGCTCCTCTACCGCGCAATATTCTTTAGTAAGGGCAACCGGTACTACACAATGAGCCTGCCGTTGTTATCCCTTACCTATTTGGGCGGGAGCAAAGGAGTTGCACCTTTGATGTTGCTGATGTTTCCATTCAACTCTCCCGTTATTTTGGCACCATGTGTAGACAGGCGGCGCTGACCCGTTTCGTGTTGCCCGGGATATCCCAGACTAAGTCGCTACACTCAACCACGAAAATTGGCTCCCACTCCAGGTACCGCCCCTGGCAATCTCTGATTAACAGTCAGGCCCGTTCGCTTGCTCGGTCAGTGGGAATGGATGAATTTATAACATTCCGATATCTTTTCTTTTGGATTGTTAAACATTTCTTTCCAAACAATCCTAAGAACTTGATATCCTTCTTTATCTAAAAATTCATCTTTTCTTTTATCTCTTTCTACATATTCTTCAAATCTTTGGTGTTGATCCCCATCAATCTCTATAACTTTTTTCAAATGAGGCCAGCAAAAGTCTGCAGAAAAAATGCCTATAGAATATTCATTTATATAATCTTTATCTCTAAACTCATTCTCAATAACTTTCATGAAAAACTGTTCTGGATAACTAGGTTCGTTATTCCAACGCGATTTTCCGATATTCCAGGCTCTACCTTCAGCATGAGCTTTTTTCATACCTTCAGAAATTTTATTATTAATTTCAGGTGATCTATTAAGATTATTAATAGTAGATTTTTCACTCAATATTTTTCTAGTTTCGTCTGATAGAATTGGTTTTGGTAATCCTAACTCTTCAGCTTTAGTGTATTGATTAGAACCTTTTTTACCGACCTTCCCGTTCTTGTAATTCCTATTAGGATTAGACGAACAGCATCTTTCGTGATTTCTCCAAGAGTTATGGTTCTTGCGTTCACTACCACAGTAGCTACATATAAATAGTTTCATGCTGGAATCTCCCTTTGCATTCTAGAGTAGATAGGTATTGGTAGTACCGTGATCTACATTACTATTTATACAAATTGATATTTTAGTCAGTTGCTCTACCTACTGAGCTACTTGGGAATAAACTCTATTTACAACTGCACACACTTGAATTGTTTCCTAATAGGATATTCTACTTTGGCAACCCGGTGACAGACCGGAACCTTTCGAGTAGAGCATACCCTTGTGTGCATGTGAAAATAGAGTTTCTATTTCCATCTCTATCATCGGTTTAAACCTAAGAGAAATTCTAAATTTTCAAAGAGCGTGGATATATTTATATCCGTTTAGTAATCTTGGCCCAAACTTATTTACTAACGACGCGCAGGCTACGTCAAGCAATATATCTCTTTACGTCGTTTTCCATACTTTAGCATGGGGGAGTCGACAACCACTCAATATGCTCCGCTTTATAAGGATTAAGTTCTTACCTCCTGATCGGGTTTTCCTCAATCCTTATATTAGTAATATAACTGATTCTATACAGAATGTCAACAGTTATTTTAAGTTTTATCAAAAAAAGTTTTGTATGATAAAAACGTCACCAACAATTATTCCAACAATCAAACCAACCAACGCAAAAGCCATATGACCTAACTCTTGAGTTGAAAATGACTTTGGTGTAGGAAAGAAAAACGCCGCAATCATTGCCGCGGTAATAATACCAATAAAACCAGATACAATAAGAATAAAATCAGCCATCACGTTTTCCTTTGTTTTACCTTATATAAACAATATAACTGATTCTAAACAGAATGTCAACAGTTAATATGCACTCTTTGCATTTTTATTTACAACGTGATCCGCACCAAAGGAACTCGCAAAAGAATCTGGTTTAAGCTTTGGTTCTACTCCTGTCATGCCTAGAACATAACCAGCTGCTTCGCTCGCGGCGCAGTTTGAGCCATTCTTAGGATCCTGAGAAATATCCAAATGAATTTCAATTTCAAACTCGTCAATGAAAGGCGCAACCTGCACATACAAGTCACAAACCTTTCGGACTTCAGTAAGCATACGCATCTTAGGCCGATTCGACTTTAGGTCGTAGTCTCTTTCGTGTGATACATTTGAAAAGATTTTGCATCCATGCTTACCGTTTCTATGAACAATAGCAACAGTTGCGAATCTTGCCCACGCTTGATCATTTTTGATATAACGAACTGAGTCACAGCCAAGATATACCTTTGTATTTTTATCACAGTCAATCAATAGATCAACCATGCCTGTAATCTGTTTCTCAGTAAACATATCATCCTCTCTTTATATTGGTAGCCCCAACGGGTATCGATCCCGTTCCTCCGCCTTGAAAGGGCGGTGATCTAGCCAGTAATCTATGGGGCCATTATTATGCAGTTAAGTAGTCAATATCTCCAATGTGCTCAATTGACTCATATCCATCGTATTCCTTAATACGGAAAGCGGTTCCTTCATCAATCCATTCAATTTCAGCATCGCGCAGGCCACCACTATAAGGAGCAGATTCACCATAGTGATCTAAAGGCGGATCACCGACTTTGCCACCTTCAATCCATTTTACAATAATAGGATCAAAGCAAATTTTACTATCGTCCCACGTTGACCAACCAGCGCCAAATCCTGGAGATACGATTACTGCTACTTTTCCATTACGTATTACTTTTTCCATCATATATATCCTTTTGGTTGTCTCAGGGAGAATCGAACTCCCATCTAACGGTTATCAGCCGTTTGCTCTCCCGTTGAGCTATGAGACAGTAATTTGGTCTCCCAGGCTGGATTTGAACCAGCGATCTCTTCCTTCCAAGGGAAGCAGCTTAACCAGACTTGCCCACTGAGAGTTATTTTGGAGGTACAGGTGAGAGTCGAACTCACTCCATAAGGGCCTGGGATTTGCAATCCCGCACGTTACCGTTCCGTCACTGTACCGATATTATCTTTCATATCACGAATCATTTCATATGGCATTACTATAGTTGATACAAGAAGTCTTTTTTCAAATTCCTCTTTACTTATCATTTCTTTGTGCCAAGAAAATTGGTAATTCTTACGATCCCAACCATCGGGATCCATAACCACAAAGCCTGGATATTTATTTTCCAATTGCTCAAACCATTCTTGAGATGTTTTCATGTTATAACCTACATTATTTGGTGGAGTGGATGAGGACGTGTAGTCTCCTCATTCTCTGGCATTCCCAGGCCTCCCTTAGACACACAAGGCCACCCCGTAACTTTTGGTACTAGCGGATAGACTCGAACTATCTCCTACATGGTCCACAACCATGTGTGCTGCCATTACACCACACTAGCATTATTGGCACTCCCTCGAGGATTCGAACCCCGGACCTACTGGTTCGTAGCCAGTTGCTCTGTCCACTGAGCTAAGGAAGTATTAAGCTTCACAGTCGTATAGAATACCTTCATCTTCGTCTTCAACATCAAGATTGATATCAATACCCATGGAGTCGAAGAAGCGGGTAAGTGTCTCGTCAGAGATTTCCATTACCATTTTTACATATGGGTCAAGTGGGTCAAAAGAAAGTGTCATAATTTAATCCTCAATTACTACATAGTCATTTTCGAGACGGATACCAGAAGCACGTAGGGGTTCTTGGTATTCCTCGTTCATAGATATTTGAACAAGAGCATCTTGGTCAGGCAAAGCTTTTAAAATATCAATCAATTCTGATACTGTAATTGTTGGTTCCTTTTTCATTTGTATCTCCTTTTGATATATCTGTTATACCATAAGCGAATAAAGATGTCAACCATTAAATGAACTTTTTTGGTGCATATGGATGGAATCGAACCACCGACACTCTGGGCTTCAACCAGATGCTCTACCCCTGAGCTACATATGCCAAATTTCTAACTGAGAGCAAAACTGTTATGGGATTCGAACCCATATCTCGCAGCCCGTAGTGCCGCGCATCCTAGCCATTAGATGCAACAGTCTACCGCAACCCACATTCGGCAAAACGTGAAGGGGTAGTCTCTCAGTTAAGGCGATTGCCGTCGCCTATTCTATTACTTAGAAGATACACTGCAAGCCTTTTACCCGTTATTAGCTTGATTAGGGTGTTGCTATCGGGACTAGACCAACACCAAACTAAGACAGTGTATCATCAAAATAATTTCTGGGCTATCTCACGATTGGGACTTTTACCCCTGCACGAATATCCTCGCCAGTATGATACGCCGAGTAGCCCTGTGACGTATGCAGTGTTCTCTCTATACAGAATGTCGACCCCCTGTATAGTGAATTTGGAGCCGGGCGGGGATTCGAACCTACAGAATGTATCCTGCGTCATGAGCAGCAATCCATATTTTCTCCATTCGTCTCAAAGTCATGACTCTTTTCGACCGCACCATGCGAGACCCAGCGTATTCTATTTTTGGTGAACCCTCTGAGATTCGAACTCAGGACCTGCCGATTAAAAGTCGGCTGCTCTAACCAGCTGAGCTAAGGATTCATTTGTTGGCGAAGGCACAAGGAATTGAACCCTGATCTACGGAGTTGGAAGCCGTCGTGTTACCATTACACCATACCAACATATTGGCTGGAAGAGCAGGACTCGAACCTGCAACCACCTGAATCAAAATCAGGGGCTCTGCCAATTGAGCTACCTTCCAATATAATGTCTTACGGGTTTGTCCCTGCATTATTTAAATTTGGTGGGTGTCCTAGGAATCGAACCTAGCATGAGGAAACCCTCGATGGAGTTACAGTCCACTGCCTCACCTTGAGGCGACACACCCATTATTTCTATTTTCAACTACACACATTAAGATTGTTTCCCTTCAGGACATTCTACTTTGGCCACCTGCTGACTAGGCAGAACCTTTCGAATAGAGCATGCCCTTGTGTGCATGTGAAAATAGAATAATATCATCTGGGATTTTTCAGCTTACGCTTCCATCCTCCAGGACGCCCATTCGGTATTTGTTTAGAGTGGGGTTACCGCAGTCTCGTTCCGCATTTCCACTTTATACGATCAATATAACTGATTCTAATCAGAATGTCAACCGTTATTTTTTGGTAGAGTAGAATTGAATCGAACAATTTCATCAGGCTTATGAGACCCAAGTCCGGACCAACCGGCTACTCTATATAATAAAAAACCCTCCGAGATTTTCATCTGGAGGGTTACCTAATCAAAAACTCTTTAAATAAATTTTTTACAAGGTACCCTCGCTGGCGCTAATTGTCCACTCTCCATTGCCCATCGGGAATCGATCGCATGAGACTGCGTTCTTTTCTTGGGATTGATATATGAAATGAGTAGACATAGTTCTTAGTGTATTCCTTGTTTGTTACTTTTATTTATACATGTAAAATGATAAGACATCAGAATAAATGTATTTTTTTAAATTAATTTGGTACGGGCGGCGGGACTTGAACCCGCAAAACCTTGATTTTAAGTCAAGTATGTATACCTATTCCATCACGCCCGCATCATTAGTAGAGGCCAGGTAGTTTCTTAACCTTTACGATATCATATTCTTTGTTTTCAACGAGTTGCTTTGAATAGTCATTAGCCTGTTTCTGATTGAAACCGGTTGCATATTCCTGTAGCTCGTTTACGCCATCTTTTACTTTGAAGGCTTTGACTGAATATAGATTTTTCATTTTGTATCTCCTTATTTATTACAATCTATCTGATTCTAAAGAGAATGTCAATAGTTATTTTGGCTCTCGATGTAATCTTTAATTGCTTCGATACGTTTTTCTACATTAAAATCCGAGTCACTCGTTTCTAGGTACATAAGAACTAATACAATCGATACAATGAACGGCGCGAGTGCCTTTCCTATCTTTATGAACGACGCGACTACTCCAAGTACGATACCAAGTGAGGCACCGATAAGAGCAAGGATTAAGATTATACCTAAGAAATTTTCCAATGAATTACTCCTTGTTTGCGAGGTAGTACTTAACTACTGCCATGTCAACCTTCGTAAGAGGAGTACCAGCCCAAGCAGCGCCGTAACCTGCGACTTTCTCGGAAACGCGAGCCAGATTGTTTGCAATCAGATCATCCTTATGAGTGCGAGCCATTTGTGACATGCCATAAGCAATCTTTGCGAGATCTGTTCCATTGATAGTTGTCATGATGTAGTCCTTTTCATTTGATATATACAATCTAACCGATTCTACAGCGAATGTCAATGGTTAATTATAGATTTTTTGAAAATTTTTCTACGAGTGGAACCGCGTTTGAGAATGCTTCCTTTTCCCACCACCGTTGCTCATAGGGCAAGTCTTTGTTTTCATCTAGAAGTCTTCCAAGATCCTGTGTCATGTATTGTTTTACATGGATCATTTCATGAGCGACTGTAGTGAACACTTCGCCAATGTTACGGTTAGTATAATTTACAAGTATCACGTATTTACCATCGTTATCGTCTATACACATACCACTGCTCGATTCAATATCGTAATCTGTTATGAGAATATGTCGAGGTAAGATGCAGAGTTCCTTGGTAAGAAACTCCACAAACTTTTTAACAAGAAAACTATACTCTTTATCCAACTTAACTGTAATTCGCATATTACTTATTTGCTCTACGTTGCCTACGTGCTTTACGTTTTCCAGATCCGAGTTTTCTACGACCCTTACGAGGTCTATTCTTATGGGGCCATGCCATAGTTGTATCCTTTCATAGTATTAAAAATATCAGACATTACTTTTTCAAGTTCATAAGCTTCCTGCTCCCAAGGAGCTTCGAAGTACGATACGTTGTATTCTTTACCCTTCCACTTAGAAGGTTGTTTTCCTGTTCCTGATTCCAGCTCTCCTTTTAAATATTGTTTAACATGAACCATCTCATGAAAGAAGGTAGTGATGATATCGTGCCCGTCGTGTTTTGGATTAATATATACCGACAGCTCCTCGTCCTCTGGATCATAGTCACAGTATCCGCAACAGTTGTCACCAAATTCACCATCAAAATATACTTCTAATGTCCCATCTATCTCTAGGAAATCCGCCGCGAAGCGAACCGCCTTATCCATAAGCTTATTTGAAATACTCTGCGGCTTATCATAACTTACATAGAACATTACGATACCTCGGCAAGATCATCTTTGAATTGTACCTCAGGAGTTGTTTCTTTCCAATACTTTAGATCCTGTTGGGCTTCTTTGATTTCCTTTTTGAGTTCTGTAACCATCTCTTGAGTAAGGCTCATGATGTTGACTCGAAGAAGGCGGTCGATATCTTTATTACCATCGGCATCCGTATGAGAAAGGATCTGTTCTCCGACCTGGTCTTTCTTTTTGTTTTTAAATTCAATCTTACTGTCGATGACTGCTTGAATGAATTGCATTTTTACCTTCAGCCAACGAGCGAGTTCTGATGCTTCTTCTTTGCGTAGCTCAATGCGGCTCTTCATAATACCAAGGCGGTAATTACAGAAGTCTTTGATTAACTCACGCTCATCTTTGTATTCACGTAGTTTGCCGTCGTAGTCAATGACCGTTAGGTTCTCGGTAAGTGGTTTGCTCAGCTTAAACTTTTGAATGATCTTCGAGTCCGACCAAGAAGCCGAAGATGTCTGCTTTAGCTTAACTTCGAATTTAAATCCAGTCTTGTCGCATAGATCTTCGTATGAAACGATGTCGCCGTCATCCTCGAGCTTATCTAGGATCTTGACGTAACCCTCTCGGTCAAATCCATACGGTACTTCTGTAATAGACAGTACTGTTTTGCTCTTCTTTTCAAAACAACCAAAGACCGTATGTTTATCCTCGGTTTCATCATACTCAACCGTACCACTAAAGTCCGGAAATGACACTGGAAGTCTTTTGGCTATAGTACCATTCGTAAGGAATTCATCGCAGGCACGAGAAAGATCACTAATGTTACGCGGAAGTATATTCGTAGCAAAACCAGTTGCGATACCCTTTGTACCGTTTGCGAGTACCAATGGAATAACTGGTAGATAGAACGCAGGCGGTTCGTGTTCAGGGTCTGCATGAACTTTAGATAGCTCGAGATCCTTAATGTACTTGTTAAAGTTCTCATGAACTCGAGTGTATACGTAACGTGGAGCACCAGCTTCTTGGATGAGTCGAGTACCAAAGGAACCTCGACCTTCGATTAGACATACGTTATTGTTCCACGTAGCAGCCATAAGTTGGCCTGCGCCCGCGGCAGAAGCTTCTCCATGGTTGTAGCCATAGTCCGAGATGATACCAGCAACCGCCGATACCTTTTTGAAGTCCCGCTTTGAATTAAGTAGAGATGAATAGAGATAAAACCGTTGAACTGGTTTTAAACCATCTATCATATTTGGGATTGCACGAGACTCTACGGTATACATCGCAAAGCTTAGCCATTCGTTCTTGGCAACATTTGAAATTGGGTACTCGTTGGTACCATCCTCGGTCTTTGCAAATTCAAGTATACTCATAGTATATTCCTTCTGATTCTATTAATTCTAACACACTTTAGCATAAATGTAAATAGTTTATAGTGCAAACATATACTCTTTACGCAATGTGCTCTCCTTGCCAAACATCATCTGAAAGACCGATGCATCGTCAACGGTAACTGTATCGTACACAGGACTATTAATGATCTTATCATACTCATCCTCTTGCAGGCTACCTAGACCTTTAATGTAACGATGCTTCCAACCAGACTGTTCTGTCTTAAATTGATTTGCTTCTTCATACGTATAGAACCACTTAACATCGGATCCTTTAGTCGAGATCATAATAGGAGTACGAGTAATGTTTACACGCTTTTCAGTCAGAAGGCGCGGCCAGAATTTATAGAAGAACGCAATCAGCAACGGAGAGATGTGACCGATACCATCGTGGTCAGCATCGGTAAGAGTTGCGATCGTTGAGTATGACATATCATCGACACTGTTTGGATTATTGATATCTAGTCCTAGAACCGCAACCAACTCAGAGAGTTCTTTGTTCTTAAGAACATCGGCAGGTTTCATATCCCAGGTATTCATGATAACACCTCGAAGTGGATACGCGCCAACCTTATTTGGATCACGAACCTTAAGTAGGAAACCCATCGCCGAGTCACCTTCCACGATCTTAAGAGTAGCACTATCGGTGTTTGCAGCGATATGCTTTGCGACCTTTACCTTACGCAGTTTCTTTTGAGCAAGCGTAGCAGCTCTTTTATCAGCAGCGAGTTTCTTTGCGAGTTGAGCTTCGATGATTGGCTCAATGATATCGTTAGCAGCAAAGATCTTTCTTGCGATATTCAGGAACTCTTTTGCTTGAGCATTCTCATAGTGTTCCTTTACGTTGCCGTAGGTATTCGTAAGGCGTTCTTTTGTCTGAGAGTCGAACTTTGGATTTGTAAAATTGCGAGCAAACATAACAAACGTAAGTCCACCTTTAATCGTATTCTTAGCAACCTCGATCTTATGTCGACGTTTAATCAAAACTCCGAGTTCTTCTACGATACCATTTACAATAAAGTCAACGTATGCACCACCCTGTCGAGTATTCACACCGTTTACAAAACTGTTCGAGCGAAACCCATCCTCGGACGAAGCAAAGAAGAACGAAAGGTTATCAGATACATCAGTAATTACCGAAGCGTTCTCTTCGGAAGTAAACATCTCGGCATACTTCTTGATATTGGAAATACGAATTCGTTTCTTGTTGAAAGAAAAGGCGATCTCGGGGAATGCCATCTGAAGACTGATGAGTCGATCCTCGAGGAGTGCAATCGTATCCAGTTCATCGAGCGAGTCAACCTCAAACAAAGTGAAGTCAGGAATAAACGATACTTCTGTACCGTTTCCTTGTTTAGCTTTTTCGTTTACCTTAATATCGAGCGCACCGGACTTACACTGTACCTCAATACAGTTATCGCCTTGCCACGTTCTTCCAACGAACGATGATGAAAGAAAGTTGGTTGCCGCGGATCCTACGCCATTTGTACCAATCGTAACTCGATTATCATCGAAGCTGGTACCTGCGTTTACTTTTGTCCATGCTGCAACCGGCCGGGGAATATTTGTCTTTGATGTTTCGTCATATACATTTTCTTGAGGAATGCCACGACCATTATCAGAGATCGTTACCTTGTCTCCGTTTACTGAAACATTGATCTTGTTTGCGAATTGGAAGTTTGTTCGGATTGCTTCGTCGATCGAATTATCAAGGATCTCATCGATCATCTTTGATAACGCAGGAACGTATATCGACTTTTTCCATTGCCCTAGGACAAAACGCTCTACCTCTTCCTTTGAGGCGGATCCCATGTACATACCAATGCGAGTGCGTACGTGATCCCTTGCGGTTAGAATCTTGAATTCTTCTTTTGACATGATATACTCCTGGTAGTAAACACAGAGTGTGTTTGCATAATTTAATATCAACAATACCAATCTATACTGATTCTATGCAAATGTCAACAAAAATATTGACGCCTAGAACCAGTATAGACGATATGAGTAATTAGTAGTCTTCGTCTGAGCTTGAAGATTTACCTTTTGAATAAGCTTGAGCTCCAAAGAACGCAGCTACAAGACCAGCGATTGCAACAAAGTATGTCGGAGCAATGTCACCAATGATACTTGCCGCTGAGTCTATTCCAAACATGCTCGTTGCAAGAATAAGAACTGGGTAGAGTAGCATACCCCAAAGAGCAAACCATGCCATCTGACGGATTTGATCTTCCTTGGCGTCTTCGTTTTCTTGAAGCTTCTTTTTATGTTCAAACTCGGCAATCTCTTTTGCACGAGCCATTTCTTCGTCTGTGATTACGCCATCACCGTCTGTATCCAAATGAGCATATATTGAATCTTCAGCTAGCGTCTTAGCTTTTTTAGCCATGTGTACCTCCTATAATTTATATAACATTGTATATTCATTATAAAAGATCATCAAATCGCGATATATTTATACAAAAAGCCTCCCATATAGGAAGGCCGTTTGCGTTAATTAGATTCTTTAATTTTAGTATGTTCCGCCTTCGAGAACTCCGCCTTCTTCACCAGAGGTCGGAATGGATCCACCAACGAACTTGCCGGTTGTTGCGTCAAACGATATGAAGTCGCCGTTCTCAATCGTTGTCATATCTATGTCGTCGAGTCTCTTCAAAAGAACCTCGCCACCACCGCCGATAGTACTCAGCTGATGATTAATCTTATTAATGAAATCACTATAGTGTTTTTTCAGATCATCGAAGGTTACAAACTCCGCCTGTTCGTTAACTTGATTTGGCTGATGAATGTTTTTATTATTAGAAAATACTAATAGAGATTCATCTATTTGATTCTGAGGCTCTTCCTCGTAATATTCTTCTTCAAGTTCCTCGTATTCTACAGACTCATCAACCTGAACAACTTCTATATCTTCTGCACCATGATTTGAGAGGTCTATGTAATTTTCTTGAGTTTCTACTTGATTATATTCTTTAAGCAATTCGGCACGAATTCTTTCACGCTCTTTTTCCATGAGAGCCTGCTCGGCCAATTCAGCACGAATTCTTTCACGCTCTTTTTCTTGGCGTATTTTCGCTTCTTCTTCTAAACGTATTTTTTCAGCCTGTTCAAAGCGGATCTTCGCAAGCTCTTCTTGACGAATTTTTTCTAATTCTTCTTCTCTTATTTTTTTAACATTTGATAGTTCTTCGCTAAGCATATTAGCAAAATCTTTCAAATGTGGCTCTGCGACTGCAATAAAGTTGTTCTTAGGTGCTTGTACCTTTTTAACCTTCACAGAACCTTTAGGAGGTACAACATTTGGAGCTCTACGCTGTTTTGGTTGCGTAGATTCATTTAAATTAGATATATCACGTTGAGCTTTTTTGTTTGACATATCATTAAGATAACTTAATGTGCCTGATACTGAATCGCTTTTATTCATTTTTAGAAACCATTGTTGACTCTGTTTGGTTTTATTTATAAAAGTAAAGATATCTTAAAAGGACTATACTGCGTCTTTTTTAATTTTTTTCAAGATTACTTTATGTAGTCCTGGATTTACAACTAAAGCCTTTTGCATTACTTCGTGCCGAATAAAGTTTCTCATATAGGAAGTATCTTCATTTGATACATCCTCAATCCAAGGAACGTTGTTACGTCTACACCAATTTACAAACTCTGCCTTTCTATTCATTCGAAAAGGTCGAATAACATTTTTATTTGAATAAGGAATAATTTTCCCTTCCCCATGAAAACTGGACCAGATCCAAGTTTCTACGCAGTCGTCAAGGTGGTGGCATGTAATTACTTCTTCTTCACGATTATGAAAAAAGGCATACCTTTCATTTCGCCAATACTCTTCTTCGGACTCCCGGGACTTTTTTAAACGAGAAATATTTCCAACTTCTATTGAAACGTTTGTACCAATAGGTTTAGAATTAAATTCTCGATTCTTACGGTTAACAAACTTTTTTAAAAACTCTAATGCTTCTGACGATGTCTCTGTACCATGATCAAAAAATAAAATATTTACGTTGTGATTCCTACGTAAGAAATCTACCGCAGCCATCGAGTCTACTCCACCTGAGCACGCAACACTTACGGTCCGAGGTAATTTTCCTTGAATCTGAAACATATCTTATCCTACAATGAAGCCATCCTTTTCGGCTTGCTTGAGTAAGCTATTTACATATTCGAGGTACTCTTTAATAGTATAACCGTCTTTCATATCACTCTCCATTGTTTATACATATAGTCTACAACAAATATACAGGAATGTCAACCATTTTCTTTTGCTATAACTCTTTTTCTTAGCCCACTCGAGCTAAACCTATGATTTCGTTTATTAAAGTATATATGTATGCCTAGCCGTTTGCATATCTCGCGACCTGTAAAATCTTTATCTTTATATTCTTCACCAAGGATACGTATATTAATCGGATATGATTCGAGTATGTCCTCAAGATCCTTTTCCGTTTGGTACACGACAATTTCATCTACATATTTTACAGCGTTCAGCTGAGTGTATCTTTCAACTATACTCTGTATAGGCGAGTTCTTTTCATCTCGATCTATGCTAGGATCTATTTGAAGGGCACAAATCAAATGATCACATTTTGTCTTTGCTTCCCTTAACATCATAATATGTCCCGAGTGTAATAGATCAAACGATGATGCTACAATACCGGTTTTCAATGTTTGAACTCCTTTAAAATTTCAAACGTATGTTTCCAATCTTTTACGTGAAAAGACTTACTAGGATCTGAGAGTTGACTCGAAAGTGGATAATCGTTTCCATCCGGATCCATCTTATCACCAAAGAAATAAATCGTATCGTCTTTAAAATCTTTGAGTATCTGAGATTTATCATTTCCTTTTGGATATAAATCAAGACCAGTTTCTCCACCAACGCTTGCAGTAACATCTGGAAAAAGAGTGTTAATTTTCTTAGCTATTTTCTTACGTTCGTTCGTTTGGGTATCCCACCTAACGTATTCAAGTCTTTCGTTATAAGAAGCTTTCCTTCCAACTATGCTAAAGTTTGCAGAGCCAGGTCTTTCTTCAATATGCAAACCGGCACGGATCGGAAACTTGCTACCATTCAGCCACAAATCCAAATTTGCTCTAAGAGCCCTAGGTATCTGCCATGTAGAAGTTCTTATTCTTTTTCCATTTGACCACACGTCGCTTCCAGAACAGTTATATATTGTTTTTATGTGGCTTAGTAAATATTCTCCAAGCTGCTCAGAAGTTTTTTCATAGTCAGATCCAGTGACTAAGTATACTTCATTTTGAATACAAAAATCAATAAACCAAAGCCGAAAGTCTTCGTTTATTTTACTGCGACTTGGTGTAAGAGTTCCGTCTACATCAAAAACGTATTTTATCATAATTAAATTTTTCCTGCCCAGTGGCTACAATCGTCGCATGGATCACACGGATTGTTTTCAGTTACCGATTTTTTAGTGTCTTTATGATTATCTGTTTGTCGATGTCTTCCATCCAAAACCATTCGGAAATTTCCTTTTGGGTCCTCTTGCAGCCGATGCATACGCCATCTTCAATAATACATATATTTAAACATGGATTTAAAAAGAGAGGAGGTTTTTTGTTTTTTCTTTTTACCATTTTGTCTTTAAGGCCGTGCTATATTTATTTCATATAAATAGATTATATAACATCTTTTCGCAAATGTAAATAGGAAAAACTATGATAACCAATTATTTATCTCCGTTGGAGTTTGTTGTATCGGTTAAGAGATTACCTGGAGTTCAATTTTTTTCCCAGACGGTGAATATACCTTCGGTTTCAATAGCCCAAGTAGACCAAAATACGCCTTTTAAAATTGTTCCTGTGCCAGGGGATCGTTTGACGTATGGCGAATTGCCATTATCGTTTATAGTCGACGAGTCAATGAGTAATTATATAGAAGTTTATGACTGGTTAAGAGCGTTATCATTTAACGAGGAATTTCCACAGTTTGATGGCATTAAGACTAGCGAATATGGTATTCTTACAGATATATCTATTGTAATTATGAACAGCCACAAAAACCCAAACATTGAAATTCAATTTAGGGATTGTTTTCCAGTGAGTTTATCCGACATAACATTGGATACAACACAAACGGACGTTATATATCCACAAGCAACAGTTAGCTTTACTTTTAGAGATTTCATAATAACAAAAATATAAGGAAATAAAATGTACGAGTATAGGTGCACAGTAAACAAAGTAATTGACGGGGACACGGTTGACGTTGATATAGAACTTGGATTTGGCGTAGTTCTTGCAGATGAAAGAGTTCGCATCATGGGAATCGATACTCCAGAATCCAGAACTTCAGATAAAGTTGAAGATTTGTTTGGAGAGGCTGCCAAAGCAAAAGTAAAAGAACTTCTTTCAGGCGATGTTATACTTAAAACAGAAGTTAGCAAAAGCGGCGAAGATATGAAAGGAAAGTTTGGGCGTGTGCTCGGAGACTTCATCATTGAAAACTATAAAGGCGAGGATAGACTCTTAACAGATATACTTATTGACGAAGGTCATGCTGTTGCTTATTTTGGTGGTTCAAAAGAGGATACACAGGCAGCACACGAAGTAAATCGCCAAAGACTACTCAACGAAGGTATCGTCGATAGAGCAGAGTACGAAAAGCAAGTTGCTAAACAGAAAGGTTGACATTTACATACCTTTGTGATATATTTGTACTATATACTATATAATGGAGAAGTGTGTGATGGACATTGACGGAATTAACCAACTGTGGGCTCAGGACTGTAAGATCGATGAGACTAACTTGTCTCGTGAATCTGGGCGCATTCCTGAGCTTCACAACAAATACTATAACCTATTTTATAGAGAAGCACTTAAAGTAAAGAAATTAAAGGCCGACCTTCTTGAATTTGAAAAGGTAAAGTCTGATTACTATGGTGGAACTATGGATGAGCTTGAGCTCAAAGAGCGAGGTTGGAAACCGTTTCAACTTAAGGTCCTACGAGGTGATTTAGAACGTTATGTTCAAAGCGATAGTGAAATTATTCAGCTTAGTCTAAAAATTGCTTTACACGAGGAAAGAGCCAAGTATCTAGAGAGTATTGTTCGACAGATAAATAATAGGAACTTCGTAATTAAAAATATGATCGATTGGAGTCGTTTCCAAGCTGGCGGATAACAAGAATGCAGGTATATAATGACAGACGTGGTAACAGTAGAATATATTAACGCCGTTCACATGAAAGTGACAGCGGATCCTGGTACACGCCAGGAGATAATGAATTACTTTTCCTTTCGCCCGGATGGGTATCAGTTTAATCCAAAATTCAAAGCGAGAGTCTGGGACGGTTACATTCGAATTTACCAGCCGATGCGTCCATTGTTATACGTCGGTCTCCTTCCATACCTAAAAAAATTCTGCGAAGAACGTGAATATAAACTCGAAATATCCGATGAATTATCTATAAACAATAATGTTCCTGAAGACTATGGCTACGAAATTGCAAAAGAGATAGACTGCAAGTTTACTCCACGTGATTATCAGAATGAATACGTTGTAAACGCGGTTAAGAACAACCGTTCGCTTTCTCTATCGCCAACGTCTTCTGGCAAGTCTCTTATCATTTATCTAATTCAGCAGCACTACTATCAAGCGTTTGGACACAGGACTCTTATCATTGTTCCAACCATTTCTCTTGTGCATCAAATGGCGGGTGACTTTGAGGACTATGGCTGTGATCCTTCTATGATATATAAGATCCAGGGTGGTGTGGATAAAGAAACGTCTGCGCCTATCGTAATTAGTACATGGCAGTCTCTAATTAAACAACCAAAGGAATGGTTCGATCAATTTAGAGTTGCTCTGGGCGACGAGGCTCATCTGTTCCAAGCAAAATCCTTGACGACCATCATGGAGAAGTTAACGAACTGCGAGTATCGCCATGGATTTACAGGTACATTAAAGTCAGGTGAAACAAAAACTCACCAACTTATTCTCGAAGGTTGCTTCGGTCAAGTCAAGAGATTCGTAAAAACAAAGGACCTCATCGAGGAGGGTACCGTTGCAAACTTTCAGGTAAAGGCACTCGTTCTTTCTCATCCAGAGAATAAACGAAAAGAATTCAGAAAAGCATTTAACTCAATACAGGTTAAACAAAAGAGGTACCCCGCTGAAAGAGAGTACCTTATAAACCACGATAAGAGAAACATTTTTATTCGTAATCTCGTATGGTCTCTTAAGGGACAGAACAATCTTATTCTCTTTGATCTAGTTGAGAAACATGGTAAGGTATTAGAGCCACTCCTTCGGAGAGACGATCGTCAACTACATTTTGTATATGGTGGTGTAAAAGGAGATGAACGTGAAAACATTCGCCATCTCGTCGAGAACGATCCTATCAAACAACACGACATCCTCGCATCATACGGCGTATTCTCAACTGGTGTAAACATCAAGAGATTGGATAACGTGATCTTTGCATCAGGTTCAAAATCTGAGATCAAAGTACTTCAGTCCATCGGTAGATCATTGCGTAAAGCAGATGACTCAAATAAAGCTACTCTTTATGATATCGCTGATGATCTATCAGTAGGAGCCTTTACGAACTATACTCTGAATCACTTTAAGAAACGTATCGAGATATACTCTGAAGAACACTTTCCATTCAAGATCTACACGATACCTCTAGAATAGATTCCACAACTCCCAGAATTATTAATTCTATTATACTCATTGTTCAAGAAATGTCAATGGAAAAATGAGCATATAATAAAAAATATTTTGTAATTATTGGTTGACATTTACAGTTTTTAGTTTAAAATCTATATTAACAGCACAATAAAGGAGTAGTGTCCAATGGCTCGAAGGGTCAAAAAGAATTACGTAAATAATAAAGACTTACTTGAGGCTCTCATAGAGTACAAGAAAAAGTGTCAGGAGGCCGAGGACCAAGGAGACGAGTTGCCGACGGTCCCTAAGTATATCGGTGAGTGTATCTTTAAGATCGCAAATCGTCTCGCAACCAAACCAAACTTTTCAGGATATACATACAAAGAAGATATGATCATGGACGGTATCGAAAACTGTCTATTATATATTGGTAACTTCGATCCGAACAAATCTTCAAATCCATTTGCATACTTTACACAGATCATTTGGTACGCCTTCCTGCGCCGAATACAAAAGGAAAAGAAGCAGATGTATATCCGCTTTAAGTCTTCTCATAATATGGTTGCACAGGGAGCAACTTACGAGTCCAACGAAGTTCAGTTACATTTGAATACGAACGCCGACTACATCAACCACTTTGTAAGTGACTACGAGGAAAAATTAGCAAAGAATAAAGTTCCAAAAAAAGTTAAAGAGGACCTAGAAGAAGATCCTGAGAAAGATACTGATAAATGAAGATTGCTTTTATTAATGATAATCACTTTGGATGTAGGGGTGATAGCAAGATATTTCTCGATCATCAAGAACGATTCTTTTCAGAAGTATTCTTTCCTTACCTAGATGAGAATAATGTCAAGGTTGTGATGGACCTTGGTGATACATTTGATAGACGTAAGTATATTAACTACGTTACACTAAAGAGAGCTAAGGAGTTCTTTTTTAGTCAGTTGGCATCTCGAAACATTGAGTACCATGCCGTAGTTGGAAATCATAGTGTCTATTTTACGAATACTAACGAAGTAAACTCGATGTCTCTATTGCTTCAAGAGTACGATAACTTTCATATCTATGAACACGAGCCAAAGGAGTTGACATTTGGCTCAACTCGGTTTATGATGGTACCGTGGATTACGAAGAACAACCGTGAAACGTGTCACGCTGCGATTTCTGCATCAGACGCAAATATCCTTCTCGGCCACTTTGAGATCGAAGGTTTTGAAATGATGAAGGGTACGCTATGCGATCACGGTATGAAGAAGGACACATTTTCTGGATTTGAAGCTGTGTACTCGGGTCACTTTCACCATCCTTCTGAGTATGGTAACATCAAGTACCTCGGTGCTCAATATGAAATGACATGGAATGACTACGGCGGACGTAGAGGTTTTCACGTATTCGATACTGAGACTCGTGATATTCAATTCGTTGAGAATCCAAATCGTATCTTCCATAAGATAGAATACGACGATGTTGATATGACTATCGAGGATATCGCAAAGTTAGATACCGATGTTCTAAAGAATACTTATGTTAAGGTGATTGTGAAGAATAGAACGAACGGTTACCTATATGACACTTTCTTAAATAAGATAGCTGATAGTGGTGCTGCTGATGTAAAATCTATTGACGATACTCTTAACCTTGAGTCCTCGGGTATGGACGAGATCCTTGATGAAACGCAGGAAACAAAAGATATTCTACATACCTATATCGACTCTATCGAAACGACGATAGAAAAGAAAAAGATCAAAAAAGTTATTGATGAACTATACGTAGAGGCAATGAATTTATAATGCAGATACAATTTAAAAAGGTACGTTATAAGAATGTGCTATCTACTGGAAATGTATTTACAGAGATCAATCTAAATAAGAGTAAGACCACTCTTGTAAGTGGATCAAACGGTAGTGGCAAGAGTACAATGCTCGATGCCATTACCTTTGCTCTATACGGTAAGCCGTTTCGTAAAGTAAACAAACCGCAGCTGATAAACTCTATTAACCAGAAAGAAGCTGTTGTAGAAATAGAATTCTCGGTGTCAGGTAACGAGTATCTTATTCGTCGTGGTATTAAACCAAATATCTTTGAGATCTATCGTAACGGCGAATTGATTGACCAGGACGCGGCATCAAGGGACTATCAATCTTACTTGGAGCAAAACATTCTTGGTCTGAACTACAAATCGTTTAATCAGATCGTCGTATTAGGTAGCGCAACGTATGTTCCTTTTATGGAACTACCGGCTCACTCTCGCCGAGAAATCATTGAGGACCTACTCGATATTCAGGTCTTTAGTACCATGAACAACCTACTTAAGGACAAGGTATCTACGAACCGTGAGTCTATTACAGAAAATAGGTACCAGATAGACATTATACAGTCAAAGATAGAAAGCGCAAAGGAACATAACGACTCCATCGTAAAGATCCGAGAGACTGAAGTAAATAAGATCAAAGAAAAGATCCAGGAACACCTTGAAAAGGTCGAAACAGAAAAGACAGAGATCGAAGGAGTAGAAACTTCAATCGCAGAGTTGATTGAGACTATATCTGATAAGCAGACTGTAAAGAAACGTCTTGAGAACGGAAAGGCTCTACTTCGAGAGCTGCAGGGTCAATTACAATCGTATGCAAAAGACATAAACTTTTATCACGATAACAATAACTGTCCTACCTGTAAGCAGGGTATCGACCACGATTTCAAAGAAAACATTGTTACCGAAAAGAGTAAAAAGGTAGATGAAATCAAGGATGGTATAGAAAATTTATCGGAAAAGATAAAAGAATACGAAACGAGAGTAGAGGAGATCTCCTTGGTCGAGGACCAGATCCAAGAGAAGAACCTTACGATCGGTGAACATCGTGCTCAGATTAAAATGTCTATGAACGCATTGAAGTCGTATAAGAAAGAACTTGACGATGCCGAGAAAGAGGTTGAAGAGGTTGACACAAGCAAGCTTGACGGTTATAACAAGGATCTAAAAACGTTTCAGTCAGAACAGACGAAACTGTTTGATGACCAGGAAACTCTGAGTATCGTAAGCACAATGCTAAAGGATGGTGGTATTAAGACGCGAATCATTAAGCAATATATTCCAGTTATGAATAAGCTGATTAACAAATACCTTTCAGCCTTTGAACTATTCGTTGACTTTCACCTAGATGAAAACTTCAACGAAGTAATTAAATCTCGTTTTCGCGATGCGTTCTCATACTCATCCTTTTCTGAAGGCGAAAAGCTACGCATTACACTCTCTATCATGATGTCGTGGCGCGCCGTTGCAAAGTTGCGGAACTCTGTATCGACCAACCTTCTTATTCTCGATGAGACTCTCGACGGCGCTATGGATGGTACCGGAGTGGAAAACCTTATTGATACTCTGCATAATCTAAATAGTAATGACAATATATTCGTGATCTCGCACCGAGGAGATCAGTTCAGCGAAAAGTTTGAGTCGCATGTACGCTTCGAAAAAGTTAAGAACTTTAGTCAGATTGCAGCTTAAATTGGTTGACATATGCACTGTAAGGTGTTACTATGGTTTCTATACACTATTAAAGGATACTCATGTCTAATTTTTATACAAATGTTGAACGTTTTGGTAACAACATCCTATGGCGTGGATATGAAAACGGAAAACCGTTTATTCGTAAGGAAAAGTTTAAACCAGTTCTGTTCTTGCCAGACAAAGACGGTGAATACCGTTCGCTAATCGGTGATCGCCCTCTGTCTCCTCGGCAATGTCTATCTATGTCAGAGGCAAAGGAGTTTATCGAACAGCATAAGGACGTACATGGTTTTGAAATGTATGGAAATACAAACTATGTAGCTCAGTTCATTCAACAAAAATATCCAGGTGATATTAAGTTTGATATGAAAAAGATTAACATCATGTCTTTTGACATCGAGGTCGATATCAGCGACGGATACGCAAATATCGATGAAGCTGATAAAGAGATTACTTCTATCTCAATGAAGTCTTCAAAGACAAGTACGTACCATCTCTTGGCTCGTAAGGACTATGATAAGACAAAAACTATCACTGGCATCGACCCAGACGATATTCAATTTATGGAGTTTGATACTGAACAAGCAATGCTTCAGCGTTTTATTCAGATTTGGATGAACGACTATCCTGAGGTTATTACAGGTTGGAACGTTGAATACTTTGATATTATGTATGTTGTTACACGTATCATTCGACTGTTTGGTGAAGAAAAGGCAAAGCAGCTGTCTCCTTGGAGAAACATACGCATGAAAACGCGTGAGATCTTTGGAAAACCTGCTTCCACTTATCAAATTACCGGTATGACAGTAATCGACTATATGGACGCGTTTAAAAAGTTTGGTTATAAGTACGGTCCTCAAGAGTCATATAAACTCGACCATATCGCATATGTAATCCTTGGAGAAAAGAAACTCGATTATTCAGAGTACGGTGATCTTACGACTCTATATGAAAAGAACCCTCAGTTGTATCTCGACTATAACCTTAAGGACACTCATCTTATTCAGAGAATGGAAGATGAAACGTCTCTACTTCAGTTAGTTATGACCGTTGCTTACGGTGGCGGAGTAAACTTCGGAGATGCATTCGGTACCGTTGGTATCTGGGAAACGACTCTCTATCGCAAACTGATTCAGGAAAAGAGAGTACCTCACGTTAAGGGTGGACCAGGACAACGTGCTGGCGATCTCGTCGGTGGTTATGTAAAGGACCCAAAGGTCGGTATGCATCCTTGGATCGTCTCCTTCGATCTAAACTCACTATATCCACACCTAATGCTTCAGTACAACATGTCTCCTGAGACGTATATGAAGGATGAACGTGACTATGTCTCTCAAGATATGGTATTGGATGGTAATTACCAAAACCAAAAGTCTGATGTTTCGGTCGCGGCAAACGGCGCGTGTTTTACAAACAAACATATCGGTATCATTCCCGAGATCATTGACGAGTACTACGGTAATCGTAAAATTATCAAGAAAGAAATGTTGGAGGTTGAGCAGGAGATCGAAAAAATTAAAGAAGAGATAAATCGTAGAAAAGTTGCATAAAAATAAAAATTGTTATGAACTCTCTTGCTTTTCATTATAAATAAAATTGTAATGAACAAACCTAGTTGGAGAAAAACGTGTCAAAATATTCAGAGCAGTTAACTAGCAACTATGATATGGTTGTTAAAGAAATACAAGATGGTGAAAGTCTTAGGCACGTTTGCGAAGTAAACGATTTGAATTACTTCGCGTTCTACAATAAAATAAAGAAAGAAAACCCAGGTATACTTAAAAGAAACTGGAGCTCAGAAGCCAAAAGAAAAAGATATTCTGAGATACATAAGATTAAGTTGGATGAAGTGGCTATTATAGACATGTATAAAAATAAAAAAATGTCAGCTAAAAAAATAGCAGGCGAATTCGGGGTTGTTCAAAATACCATACTTAGAATTCTACGTGAAAACGACGTCCCTAAAAATAATCAAAGCTTATATTGGACAGAAGAGAAGAGAGAGCGCCAGCGACAATTATGTTATGATGGAATTATTGGCGTGCATGCCCAGGGTGACGGTGCGTATAGATTTACAAAACCAGAGCGCCAATTCGCATCGTGGTGCAAAGAGCATAACATACAATATGAAAGGCAGTATCAAATAGATAAAGGAATGCATCGCTACGATTTTAAAATATTAGGAACAAACATATTAGTTGAGATTGATGGCGAGTACTGGCATAGTTCAACAGAACAAAAGAAAAAGGATAGAGAATTTGAAGGGCAGGCCGCTGAAAACGGGTTGACAGTTTTGCGTTTTAGTGATATAGTGATTAACAATACAAAAACCAAATGCTTTGAAGAACTTTTTAAATATGTATGAAAAAGATTTAAAATACTTGAGGAACGAAAAGCAATACATTGATAAAGCTTCATTTCTTGTTGAAAGAGGATATATTTCAAATAAATCAATTGACGAGTTGGCGTATGAAATATTTGTAAAGGAAAAGAATGATGAATCTCAAAAATCTAAGCAATGAAGAACTCGAAGATCTTCTGGCTGAAAAGCAACGGCAAGCAAACCAATTACACAACGGTCAGATGGCGATTAAAATTTCGCTAAACTCGCTTTATGGCGCGATGGCAAACATTTACTTCCTATACTATATTAATGACATGGCTGAAGCTATCACTACATCCGGTCAGTTGTCTATTCGATATGCTCAGAAGTCCGTAAACGATTATATGAATAAGATCCTTAAGACGGATAACGACTACATCGTTTATATCGACACTGACTCCATCTATGTTGACATGTCTCCCATCGTCGAGTCTGCCTTTGGTACTATTGACGTTGATCGTAAGAAGGGTGAAGAGTTCCTTGATAAAGTTTGCCAAATGAAGATCGAGCCAATCATTGAAGCAGGTTACGAAGAGCTTGCCAAAAAGATGGGCGCATATCGCCAGGCAATGTTTATGAAACGCGAAAAGATTACTGATAAGTCGGTGTTTATCGCAAAGAAACGTTACATTATGAATACTCTCAACTCTGAAGGTGTTCACTACGAAAAGCCAAAGATCTCGGTAACCGGTTTGGAGTCTGTTCGATCCTCAACTCCTGAGGTATGTCGTGAAAAGATGAAAGAAGCCTTTGAAGTTATTATGCAGGGTACTGAGACCGACGTTCAGAACTTTATCGCAGACTTTAGGACGGAGTTCTATAACCTTCCTCCTGAGTCTGTCGGCCGTAACTCTGGTACAGACAACATCGAAAAGTACATGTCTATGGGAACCTACAAGAAGGGTTGTCCTATGCACGTTCGCGGCGCAATCCTATACAACAAGTTTCTTAAGGAAAAGAAATTGAACAAAACGTACGAGGCTGTAAGAAGCGGCGATAAGATCAAATTCGTATATCTAAAACTTCCAAATCCACTGCGTGAAAATATCATTTCGTTTCCAAACGTATTGCCAAAACAGTTAGGATTAGACGAATATGTAGATTATGAAACACAATTTAGCAAAGTATTCCTCGGCCCAGTTGAAAGCATTCTTGAAGCAATTGGATGGCATGCCGAGAAAAAGGATACCCTTGAAAGTTTTTTCATGTAGGAGAAAAACAAATGAATAATGAAGACAGGATACATCGTATTCGATTGCTTGAGAAACGCCACAAGCAATTACATAATAAGATAGAAGTACTTGAGGTTGAAAAGGCACCTGAGGCATATATCAAGAAAGCAAAAGTTGAAAAACTAAAAGTAAAAGATGAGATAGCTGCACTTAAAGAATATTTGACACTATCAAAATTTAATGGTTGACAAAACTGCAGTTATGTGATATACTATGAACTATACAACAATGGAGAATATACTATGAGCGATTGGGCAAACGATATCTATATGATGCACAGTAAGTTTGGTGTGCATGAATGGTTCGAAGAAAACAAACACGATAAAGATCTGATGGATAAGTACCTTCGGTTCCGTCTATCTATGTGCAAAGAAGAACTTGATGAGTCTCTCGACGCTGTTGAAGCAAAGGACCCTGAAGAAGTTGTTGATGGTCTTATTGACCTCTGTGTGTTTGCTATCGGTACTCTTGATGTATTTGGAGTGGATCCTAACGAAGCATGGGATCGCGTATATGAAGCAAACACTTCAAAGGAAGTTGGTGTAAAGGACGGCCGACCAAACAAATTCGGACTTCCGGACCTTATTAAGCCGGAGGGGTGGGTTCCACCAGACCATACCGGAAACCACGGCGATATTGATAAAGCAATGTAACAAGAATGTTTATTATAGGAAACAAAGGAATGTTTTAGTACTTAATTATAATTTGCATGTTACAAAACCTTAACACGATTGTTACAAAAGCATGATATATAGTATAGTATGGGGGCGGCAAGGGTGCCGCCTCATTAATGTTTTAGGAAAGGAATTCCAATTGAAGAATCTTATTTTAGCTGCGGGTATTGCATTGACTGCAACGACCGTATCAGCAAGAGACAATATCCAAATCGCAGGTTCGTCAACTGTTCTGCCATACGCATCAATCGTAGCAGAAGCATTTGGTGAGAACTTTGACTATCCAACGCCAGTTGTTGAGTCGGGTGGATCAAGCGCAGGTATGAAACGTTTTTGCCAAGGCGTAGGTGAAAACACAATTGACATCGCAAACTCAAGTCGTCCTATCAAACCTAAAGAAGTCAAGGTTTGTGCAGACAATGGCGTAACAGAAATTACAGAAGTTATGTTTGGTTATGATGGCATCGTATTTGCCAACTCTATTGAAGACCAACGTTTCGCATTTACACCAGAACACATCTATCTTGCACTCAACAATCGCAGTGAACTAACAACATGGGATCAAGTGGATCCAGGTTTCCCAGCGTATGAAATCAAAATGTTCATTCCAGGCACGAAGCATGGAACACGTGAAGTATTTGAAGAAAAGGTTCTGTTGGTAGGCTGTGAAGCAGTAGGTGACTTTGAGAAGTTTGAAGCAGCCCACGGTGAAGACGAAGCAGAATCTATGTGCATGGATACACGTACAGATGGACGTAGCATTGATATTGATGGTGACTATACAGAGACATTGGCAAACATTAATGCTAACCAAAACTCGTTTGGTGTATTTGGACTAGCGTTCTATGAGAACAACACAGACACTATCGAAGTAGCAACCATCAATGGTGTTCGTCCAAGCGCAAGCACCGTCGCAAGTGCTGAGTATCCAGTTAGCCGGCCATTGTTCTTCTATGTCAAAGACGCACACGCAGACACGATCCCAGGATTGTATGACTATGTTCGTTTCTTTGTAGCAGACATGGTAGCAGGCCCAGATGGTCCACTGGCACAATATGGATTGGTTAGCGATCCAGAACTTGCTAAAACGCAAGCAAGCGTAGAAGGTAAGTAAGTAACATTGTGTTACATGTTATCGTTAACATAGTGTGATAGCGCTAACAATTATTTCTCCTACCGATAAATAAGATTACAATCGGTAGGAGATTTTTTATGTGCAGCCCATATGTTCGTCGAGAAGCTAATAGATTTTATTGGATTGTAAAGGGGCAACTCATCCCAACCGGCTGGTCAGATAAAGAAGTCCAAGGTATATACGATAGCTACATGAAACGAATATGGGGTAACCACGAAAACGTTGTTCATGAAAAGGGTTTTACAACAGCCTGGGCAGCGAGAGAAGCAGAAGAAATAAATAAAGTTGCTGTTTTAGGATATAACTAAAAAATATCTATTGACATTTGGTTTAGAATCAGTTATATTGATTATATCAAATGAAAAAGGAACTACACTATGCTTCTATCAAATGGCTCGATGATTAAACAAGACGTTATCCAATCCTTCAACGTTGCTGTAGAAAATCCAGACAATGTAAACGATAATGGTTCTATTAACTGGGACTTCGTATCTGCGGATATGGTATATGATCTTGGTTCATTTTATAACTACAATTACATTAACGATTGCATGGATGCCTTGGCAGATAACTACGAAGGCGAAGATCTACTTACTCAGTACCCCAATGCCGTAGAGCAACTTAACATTTTAAAATCAGATTTTCTTGGAATGTAATATGAGATACTGTGACAAGTCAGAAACTTTTGAATACGGCGAAAGAGTATATGATGTTTCTATTGAATCGTTAGATAGACGACACGGAGGTCCCTTTGATCGTGGATCTGCGGATAGTTACTATGGTCGTCAATGCATCCCACATTACTTCGTCGGTGGTACATATATGAGCGATATGATTACGGATCTCACTGATGTTGAGCGCCAAGCATATATAGCTGGTTACGAATTCAATGAGAATATTGAAATGTCATTTAAAGAGTGGTAATAAAAAAGAGCGGACACTACATCCGCTCTTTCTTTTAATTTATATTGGGCAACTTGCCTGTGGATAACACATGATAAGCATAATGTTTATCCTTTTTGTATTCTACTTCGGCCCATGTTCTGAGGGCAGAGTCGTAACCACCTTTTGGTATACGAACTCCCATCATTACAAGGCCCAAAGCTTCTGCTATCTTGGACATTGAAGTCTCCTTATATAAGAGTGTAATGATGCTTTTTATGGCGAGCGCCCCTTGTCTTTTCAAGGTGTCAGGTTAGAGCGTATCGTACCAACAATATTTATACATAAAGGAATTTATTATGACTCCAATTGAAATTTCGGAATATAAAAATAGGTGGATGAGATCTGGAAATAATTATCCAATAGACATCCATTCTGATTTAAGATCTAAAGCGGTTGATTACTGTAAAGTCCAGCTGTTAAAGCACCAATGGAAGCATCAAAAATATACTGATGTATATCAGGATACATTCTACTTTGAACATCATCAAGATGCAAACTCTTTTTCTAAATATTTTAAAGACTGGGTAATTAACCATTGACATTTGGTCTAGAATCAGTTATATTGATTATATCAAATGAAAAAGGAACTACACTATGAAAATGACTACTGATAACCGCACCTCTTCTTCCTACCGCATGACAGTAGATATGGTCGATGGTCAGGTTGCTCCTAATGATCTTGGCGCGGTTCAAGATCTCCGAGCTCTCGTTAAGAAACACAACTCACTTCCTGGTAGCAATAAAATGTATGTAAAACTACAAGGTCGTGGTCCTCGCCCCTCACGTCGCTATCACCAGTCCTTGCCACTTGGCATGGCTACTTCTGCCGATGTATATGTATATGACCGCTAATAAAGGATTTAAATATGAAATACGATGAAGGTAAACCAAAGATCCACCTAGTACCACCTGAGGCTATCATTGAAGCTGCTCGGGTCTTTGGCTTTGGCGCAGAAAAGTATGGTGAAAACAATTGGCGGCAGGACATTGACAACTTTCCTGTCTCTCGTCATTATTCATCTATTCAACGCCATCTCATGGCATATATGTCAGGTGAAGATGAAGACCCTGAGTCCGGTTTACCACACTTGTCACATGCTCTTACACAAATGATGATCCTCGTAATGACTACGATCGAAGGAGATCCATCTACCGATGATAGGTTCAAAAAATGAATAGAGCTCAATCACAAAAAATTCTTGGTGACATTGCCGAAACGGTTGTGTCTGACTATTTCACGATGCAAGGCGATACAGTTGAAATGTCGACAGATCCATACGACCAAGAAAAAGACATGTTTATCAATGGAGTACGAACAGAAGTAAAGTTCGAGACTCTATACCATAAATTCAATTCTTTTTCCATACCTGTATATAATACGCGAAATGGCAAGATTACAAGAAATCAACTCAACAAATGCGTGAATGTGGAACGACTTATCGTTGTCCAAAATCCTGGCAAAGATAGGGCGGTTACCCTATGGGAAGCTGCGCCGTTAGGAAAACGCGATTTTGAATTTATTGTAAATCAACACGATGGAAGGTTGGTTGCACTCTTTCCATTAGAAACGTTTACAAAAATTGTTGACATTCGCAGCGATAAGTTGTATAATGAGATTACAAAGTACAGCTTTTCTAATTATAAGGAATATGCATAATGCAAAACGTAAATGATATTCGTAACTATTTTATTGAAGAACTCAAGGCAGAACGTTTCACAACCGACAAGACAGGCCAGCAAACGATTGAAATGTTAGGTGCAAGCTTTATTGCCGACGAGCCTGCTATCTTTGGTACTCCAAAGCAGGAATACATTGATGCTGAACTGGCTTGGTATAAGTCAGGCTCTACTAACATTAACGACATTCATGGTAAAGATAAAAAACCTCCAGCTGCGTGGGTATATTCAGCAGACGACAATGGAGAAATCAATTCCAACTATGGTCATTTGGTGTTTGCTGATAAGTACTTTAATCAATTTGATAAAGCTTTTAATGAGCTTTGGTATAACCGAGACAGCCGTCGCTCACAAATGGTATATAACCGACCATCTATCTGGGTTGAGTTCAATGAAAATGGTAAATCAGATTTTATCTGTACCAACGCTCAGACATTCTATATTCGTGATGATAAACTCCACATGGTATCTCAAATGCGTTCAAACGACGTAGTCTTTGGTTACAAAAATGATTATGCTTGGGCCCAGTACCTAATGGATGAGTTTGTAAAGCTATGGAATGAACTTGCTGGTATTGATGGTAAACATGGCGAAATTGAAAAAGGTGATCTTACATGGCAGGTAATGAACTTGCACGTGTATAGCCGTCATTTTCACTTGGTACAATAACATGGATGAGATAGATGTAAAGGCTATACAGTTTTCTTCTGTAGAAGAAGCAATCAGCGGCGGCGGTTACAAAATTTATTCGCCACCTAAAGCATCATGGCAGTGTCAGCTTACGCCAGACCATGTATACCTTGTGGTAGAAGGTAATCAGCCAAATGCATTTCATAGATTTATGCAAAGAATTTGTTTTGGACTTAAATGGAGTAGAATAGATGATTAAAAACTGGTCAATAGATAAAATTAAGCACGAAATCGACAAGATTGCGTTTGCGGAGTCGGATCCTCGCATGGATGGTTTTGTTACATTTGGGTGTAAACAAGAGTTGTATGAAGTTTTGTTCTACGCTCAATCCAAACTCGATAAATGTTCCACATACGCAGGCGAAGAAGAATGGGTCAAGGAGAATAAATGACAAGCCCTGTTTTTGAAAAAGGTTACCCTGACTACGACGCTGTAAATAGGCAGGAACCATATGAAGAATATATTCGGCTAAAAGATAGAGAGATAACTTCTAAAATGAAAAAGTGGGACAACCGTTTCATGGAAATGGCCAAACTAATTGCATCTTGGAGTAAAGATCCTACGAGCCAAATTGGTGCTGTTGCAGTTAACGACGAGCATCGTATCTTGGCCACAGGTTATAACGGATTTCCAAAAGGTATTGATGATACTCAAGAACGTTTAAATGACCGACCTGAAAAGTACCGATTAGTCATTCACGCGGAAATGAATGCTCTAATGAATGCTTTGTATTCTGGTGTAAGTCTCAACGGTGCTACAATGTATGTACATGGTTTGCCTGTATGTTCAGATTGTGCGAAATGCGTTATCCAAGCTGGCATCAAACGCGTTGTTATACCTACGTTTAAATCAGAAAAAGGTGATTGGCAAAAAATATGGGAAGAAAGAAGTGCTCCGATGTTTAAAGAAGCAAACGTTCAGGTGACGATCCTTGGCTAAGAACTTAACAGATATATACGTTGGCGTAAAAAAGAACGATCCAAATCGTAAGAAGAACGACTTCTATCCGACCCCTCCTCTTGCTACCTACATACTATGCAAATATAATAGACCACCGCAGAACATTTTTGAACCCTGCGCAGGAAAGGGTAACATTTCTGTTGAACTTGCTCGAAATGGTCATAATGTTTTAAGCCATGACCTACACGAATACAAAGACTCTCTATGTAGCATAAATACATCACACGACGCTCTTGAGACTCCAAAGCAAGACTTTGCCGAAGGTGTAGTAACCAATCCACCGTATCATAAGGACCTGCCTCGTAAGTTGGCCGAAAAGTGGATTGATGAATACAGTTACACCGCAATGTTTCTTCGCTTAACGTTTCTTGAAGGAAAAAAGAGAAAAAAACTATTTACAAATAACCCACCAAGTGATATAATATTTCTATCAGATCGCGCTAAATTTGATTCTGGTCTAGTTGAACCTGTCGAAAAGAAGGATCAAATAGGAGGGATGATTGCATATATGTGGATAATTTGGGATAAACGTTTTTCTGCGCAAACACGATATACAAAAATGCAGTGGGTTAATCTTGAAGATGAATACGATGCATGGAGAGGACAATATGATCAATGTAGTAATACCGGCGGCGGGTGAAGCAACTCGCCTACGACCCTTAACATCAAACTGCTCAAAGGCGATGGTCCGTGTTCATGGCAAGCCTACGATCGAGTATATCATTGAGTCCATCTATAAGAATACTCCTGATGTAGCCGAGATCGTTATCGTTGATGGAAAACATAACGACATCCGAGAATGGGCAGAAAAGAGTAAGTACGATAATATTCATTGTGTAAAACAGGGATCGTTGAACGGTCCCCGCGATGCTATTCGAGTTGGCATCGATGAACTTGATGATTCAGATCTTCCACTCGTTGTATGGCTCGGAGACGCAATCATCCTTGATGAAAACCTTCCATTGGGTAAAGACTTTCTATTAGTAAAAGATGTAGAGGATCACTTTGCTTGGTGTATGTGGGATGGTAAGCAATACTACAACAAACCAAAGGAAACGATCGCAGACGCGGTTGCTCTCGTAGGACTGTATAGTTTCAGTGACGGTACGATCGCAACTTCGGCCTTTCGAAATACTGATGACTACGATATCTCTGCTGCGCTCGACGCATACGGCTCTCAGTACAAGCGTATCTATACGAACGGGTGGTATGACATTGGCGACATCTCATCCTATCATAGAACATGTGCCGAGTTCCTTACCTTTAAAGCCCGTGAGTTCAACTCCTTTGAATATGATCCGGATCTCAATGTAGTTACTAAGAACCCAGATCCTAAGAACAAGTTTGCGGTTAAGACTGTTATGAACGAGAAGTTGTGGTATGACTCACTCAACTCTCATCAAAAGATGATGGTACCAAAGATCCTTGAGAACAACTATGCACTGTCAATGTCATACGAGTCCGGCGTGCTACTGTCAGACCTGTTTATGCACGAGGATATTTCGAACAGTACGATTGACTACTTAATCGAAAAAGTAATAAACGTAATGCAGAAACACTTTCATACCAGAGCGGATCTTCAATTCACTGCAGACTTTTATGTAAACGCCGAAGCAATGTGGATTGAAAAGACCGCCGAAAGGTTGCCTTCATACGGTTTCTCTCCATATTATACAGAAGTAGCCCAAAGATGTTTGAAGAAGGCTCGACCCGTTGCAGCAATGCACGGTGATCTGCACTTTGGTAACATTCTATATAATCCATATAACGATAGCATCACACTGTTAGATCCACGCGGTTCGTATGGAAATCATGTAGGATGTGGTGGCGACTACCTATACGATATGTGCAAGTTGTCTCACGATCTTTACCATGGATATAACGAACTAGTCACCGGGCATAAATATCCGAGTTACGTCAAAGAAAGTTTCTCAAAGATGGTAATGAAATACTATCCAGAAGAATACGATGAGATCATTGACGGTGGTGCTCTACTTATTGCTACCTGCATTAAGCTGCACTACGATTGTGAACAAAGACAACAGAGAATGATAGGTTATGTGAATGAATACGCAACAAACAATAGTAATGGATCTTGATGATACTATCTGCATTCCACTCCATGGAAGAAAGGATAGTTATGAAAAGTATAGTATGGCCAGTCCTAAGACTGAAATGATTAATAGCCTAAAGATCGCAAGAGAAAAGGGCTATCGGATCGTAATTCATACGGCTCGTAGAATGGTGACTCACGACGGCGATATAAATAAAATTATCGATGATGTCGGAAAGATTACTACCGATTGGTTAGAAAAGTACGAGGTACCATACGACGAGATCGTATGGGGTAAACCATACGGCGTTTATTATGTTGATGACAAAGCAATGCTTCCGCAGGATTTTGTCAAATTTATAGAATGGGGTTAAAATGAAAAACATCGGCTTTGCAAAAGTAGGCAAATCTATTAAATTTAGAACAAACAAGTACTCTCCGATTGGCGGAGACAACGAAGCATCCTGCACTCTACGCGCTGTAGCGAACAACAATCCGGACAAAAATTTTTATATCGTAGGTCGCTCTGACTACGCCACTCTATCTGATATTGAAAAGAACGAGTTGTTTCCATATGATAACGTGGTCGATGTATGGGAAGGCGTTGGGTTAGAGATCTCTGAGAAGTACTTCAACCATATCATTACCTACTTTAAAGAAAAGAACCTTACACTCGATTTTACGATTATGATGATTGGTCAAATGAGTAACGTGACTATTCCAAATCGTATTCAAAAGGTAAGAGAGGGTAACGACGGAAAACCTGCCGCCACTCTCGACATGTCTAAGTGGTACACAACCCCGATTACTACTTGGCTGAATGAAGAAAAGCCACCTTACGTTGAGATCGTAAACGATCCGCGTTATACCATAAAGCAACCGCGTGACGTGTTCCATATGCCAATGAAATCTCTCGGCCAGTTTGATTATGAATATGAAACCTTTGCTATTCGTAACTATGAGGACCAGGAACGTATTACTCGTGTAGTTAAATCAGAGTATGCTGGTATGGAGACTGCGTTCTGCGGGGACTATGAATACGGTGAACAGGTAAACATGGATCGTAACACCGACTTCATGGTTGTTCTCAACGAAGGTAAACCGTCTCGTTATAATCTACTCAAGGAATGGGTATTGAATAAGTTTGACGACGTAGAAGTATATGGTAAATGGTCAGACGTGACTGGAGAGGACAGTCGTTTCAAAGGATCCCTTCATCTTAGTGAACTGCAGAACAAATTACAAGATGTAAAGTTTACCTTCATTATTCCGATTAAAGAAGGTTGGACCACATCAAAGTATATCGAAATGATCCACGCCGGCGTAATTCCTTTCCTTCATCCTTCATATGATACGCAAGGTCATCTACCTATTCCGATGTTTCTTCGTCCACAAACTCCATCTGAGTTCTATGAACGCATGCAGAGTCTTATTGATGATAAAGCGCGGTATGAAGAAGTACTCGCCAATCTGCGTAAAGCAGTTCTTAAACCAGAATACTACGATGGAACATTTATAAACAACAAGATCATGTCCTCAGTGGATCCGAATTATATTCAGCCGGATACGAGCAAGTATGAAAAGAAAACCGTATCAACACTTGAAGACTTTTTTGCATAGGGAATAAGAATAATGAGCAATATTACATGGGCATCACATATACCACTCATCGGCGGTCAAATGTTAGGAGCAGAAAAAGCTTTTGGTAAACCACCAGAGGCAATCTATTCCTACGACGGGTTCCAAGCAAATGATAGCCACTATGTTAACTACCAGAATAACGTAAAGGGTCGTGGATTGGAATATCGGCTCCTAGACGAAGGTCCACCAATTCATAAGGTTGATGTTGTGTCGGGTACTCCACCCTGTGCTGCGTTGTCGCAATTGAACACCGGTAAGACCGAAGAAGCAAAAGGCGCAGGATGCGCAAAGAACGAATGGATGTACAAAGTATTTGAGGACGGTTTTGATCTATTCGGTGCAAAGGCAGTCGTAGTCGAGAACGCTCCTGCCCTCTATACAAATAAAGGTCGTGAAGTTGCAAACAATTTGTTTGACATTTGCAACAAAAGAGGTTATAGTTTAACTCTATACAAAACTTCTACCAAGTATCACGGTATTCCTCAAGCTCGCGATCGTACCTTTGCGATCGGTTGGAAATCAGAAAAGGCTCCAATCATGTCCTGGTACAAACGAGATCGTAAGAACTTTAGGGACTATGTAACTGAAGTTGATGAAAAGCAACTACAGCAGGATCTAATTATTAACCAAAAGCTCGATGATGAACCATACTTTCAGTTCCTCAAATCGAGAACAAACGAGAACCCAAGGGATATTCTAATTCGTAATCAAAATATTACAGCCTTTACATATATCCAACGCCAAGGATTGCTCGAAGAAGCAAACAAGTGGTTTAAAGAAGTTGGTCACGAACGTGGAGTTAAGGTATCGGATCACGCGATTAAAAAGTACGCAATGGGTAAAGGTGTATGGGACAGTTCTACTCACGTGTTTGATGAATGTATGAATGCTGTAATTGGTAGAAATCTTGCCGATACTATTCATCCTATCCACGATCGTTCATTAACTATTCGTGAGGCATTACATATGATGGGATTCCCTGACGACTTTGAACTCGTCGGTGGTCTCGCAAAAATGAACCATATTGCG
>Ga0209953_1000003_pt1 | contig 182329 bp, 238 predicted proteins | sample SalPonred_H2O_MG_FD_185713 | JGI IMG/M metagenome (GOLD analysis project Ga0209953, IMG submission 185713) | Salt pond water microbial communities from South San Francisco under conditions of wetland restoration - Salt Pond MetaG... | ecosystem: Environmental > Aquatic > Non-marine Saline and...
TACATCAATCTCTTGATACAAGATGGCTGGAATCACTCAGATGATGACAGACCGTTACTTGCCCGTAACAGGGCAAGTATGGCCAAAATATCTAGATGATAACTAAACTCTCGCTTCGCTTCGAGCTAACTATAAAAGAATTGATGAACGAAGTGAATCAATAGAACTACGAAGTAGTTCTCAAACACGGTCTGGAAAGTCTCTGTATAAGAAGTGTTGAATTGTTTCTACATCAACCAATTGATTAAATGCAACATGATCCTCTTCGATATTCTCCTCATTCTGAATGATTGCTGTCATAGCATCATCTAGTTGTTGCATGTTTTTGAAATCCATCATAATGTGCCACTCAGGCATATCCATACTACGAAAACCCAGCTTCATTCTGGTTAATCTATAGCCTTCCATGCGATTCATAGCAACCATATGGTCCAAGAACTTTCGCATCTTTGTTGCAAAATCATGTGGGTCAACGTCTTCGTTGTGGTCTGCGTATACGTGATAAATGTCCATTGTGTTTCCTCTGTGATTTGTTACTTGCGTGGTCCTAGTGTCTCGAACCCATCAAACTGTCGTTTGTATTCATCTGCACCGCCTAGATATAGATAGTGAAATCCTCTGGCTTTGTACAGTGCACATTCGTTTCTAAGACTGCGAAATCCAATTTCTAGATCTGGATTAGCATAGTTCCAAGCAAACTGAACAGCTTCTGCATTGTGATTGTTGTATCTTCTGATTAGGCTAAATGCAACCATGTCACTGGAATCATAATAGGCTATTACGTCGTTGTTGGGATCTGTGTATTCTTCAGGAAATATGGGCATTACACTTTTGAATTTTTTATACACACAATACTGATGATATATCTGTTCCAGTTGTTCCGGATCAGGCTGTTTAACTATGCCATACTCACTGGGACTCAACAATGAGTAATTGGTTTTTGCTAGATTTATTCTTGCATACTTCATGATTCAATATCAAGTTGCTCTGGTGCTTTTCTAAATCTAAAAAGATCTCGAAGATATTCCGGACTCCAGCCTTGATAGAATCCTTGCCTTGCTAGTACATGACTGGCTTGATTTAATTTGCTTAGTTGTTGTACAAAAATCAATGCATACTGTCCTTGATTGACCACAATGCCCTGTATTTCTTCGAGGTCTTCTGGATGATCAGTGAGTGCAATGAGATCATGTGGTCCAAGGAAGGCGTCGTTTGCAACTGTGACTTCTTGATCAAAAGCCACTGGAGTGTACTGCTCGGGCGGGTATGCTATTACAATCACTTCCTTGCCTTCCAGGCCGCGATCCAATATGTGTTCGAGATCCTGTTGTACGTCTGTGCCTATGCGAATATCAAATGTGCTGTTTAATCTACTCTGTTGTGCAAAAGGGCACACACTGCGTCCGTTTAGTTCGTCTCGTGGCACTTCGACAACAGTGGTAATCCAGTTGATTATATCATTGGTTACAGTTTCAAGTTTCATTAGAAGTATGGTAGTCCTGATTTTTTGGTTGTTTCCATATGCTCTTTTACAATTTCATTGACAAGACGTCTTTCTGCGTCACCCAGTGTCATAGCTTGATCGTATGTTAGTCCGCCTCGCATGTGCCATGTTATCTGTAGAGCATTTTTTCTAATACCGTCTGCCTCTTTGTCCAGTTTCTCGACTAGTTTTTCAATGCCGTCAGAGTCCAGGGTTAAGAGGCGTCCGCGAAAAAATTTGCCATGTCCATTGTGAAAGGTTGTTCATAGGTGTTGTTGCAATCAGCACAGGTGATTGTCAACGGTTTAAGCTGACTGTGTTCTCTGATTTTTACCAGCAGTTCATTGATGGCTGTATAGGTCTTTCTGTCTGTGTTTTGCAACCACTCCAGTATCTGATTGGTATCACTCACAGTAAACTCTGTGGTACGAATAGCTTCGATGCTCTGTGCAATTGTTACCATGGTGTTTGCTGTGATCTTTTTCAGTGCCACACCCAGTTGACTGTATTTTTCTTCATCGGGCATTTCACTGTTGTCTAGCACACTGAGCATTTTTTGTTGTTCGAACTGTGACACATTGTTTCGGTTGATGTCCTTGTAGGTCAAGCTACAAAACTTCAACTCAAGATCTCCTATGCGATATGTTTGATTGTAATCTGGTGCTTGCATGTCGTCTAGCACAGTGCGCAGATCAAGTGCATAGTTGTTCATTTCGTTGCACCCAGGGCACTGTGTTTCGAACTCCATGTCTGATCCATAGCTGGCAATGCGTATTGCAATCAGCACTGTGTCGAGGTCTGCTACAGGCATGGACCATGGATCTTTGATACTAGGAATACAGCTTTTGATTACATCTACCACGGCACTGCCGTTAAACAGTGCATCAGGTGTTCTGTATGTGATTTCGTCAACCGCGGTCATTGGAAACACAGGCAGTTCGCCGGTTTCTGTGAGTTCAAGAGTGCCACTGGCATAGCCTACACCGTTGCTGGGCAACTTGATGTGAATAGCAGGCTGTCGAAAATACTGAGTTAAAGGGTTATTGTTCATGGGTTTTACCTGTCGTAAATAATAGTATATTTAAGGCACCCAAAGCATGGATGAACAAGAAATAAGACGAGTATACGAGGAACTACTAGAAGCAATGCAAGAACAAGCTAGGCAGGAAAAACTGCTTGGCGCTAGTAGTATTGCGTTGAATAAATCTATCGCTGACATGAAACAAAAAGTCAGTGCAAGTGGTACAAGTTTAGGTGATCTTGAAAAAGCCAGTAAAGGTGCTGCTGAAGAAATAGAAAAAACCGCACGAGAACAAAAAGAATACAAAGAAAGACTAAAACAAAGCACTATAGCAGTTGGCAAGAATTTACAGAGCCTCGGTGGTAGCTTGGCAAAAAACGATGACAGTTTTGGACAGCTAAATGGCACTATTACAGCAGTGGGCGATGTATTTGCTGATCTAGTAAGTGGTATTCCTTTGCTCGGGAATACTTTGTCAGGCGCTACAAAGGCACTAGCAGGGGCTACTAATTTTGTTATTGAAAGATTAGACGATACTGCTAAAGCGTATACCCAACTGGGCAGTGTAGGTGCCACTGCCGGCGATGGTATTACAGGGCTTGTAAGACAGTTTGATCAACTGGGCAGTGTGAGTTTGCCTACATTTACGCAAGCTATAGCAGATAACAGCACTGGCTTGTCTGCATTTGGGGGTACCACAGCAGGAGGTGCAGAACAACTCAGCAGATCTTTGGGCGAGTTAACCAACAGATCAGGTCCTTTTGGCAGAGAACTATTACGTCTCGGAGTTAGTTTAGACGAAGCAGCGGAAATTGGTACACAGTTTACAGCAACACAAAGTTTACTAGGAAGACGACAATTTAGAACCACTAGAGACGTCACTACAGCAACATTTGATTATATCAAAGAACTTGATTTACTCAGCAGGATCACAGGTACCAGTAGAAAGGAAGCGCAAGCAGAGCAAAGAAAAACCCTTGCAGACGCTCGATTCCGTGCAAAATTAGAATCTTTGCGAGCACAAGGAAACAGTGATGCAGCTGATGCATTGGAAAGATTGGTTGAACAGACCGGTGGTCCTTTAGCTGACGCCATTAGAGCTTCTGCAACAGGTATTCCACTAACTGAAGAAGCGGCCAGGACAAATGTTTTACTTCAAGGCGGTTTACTCGATGTTGTTAAACAAATCGAAAATGGAGCCAGTGCTTCGGAAGCACTAGGCTTTATACTTGAAAGAAGTGCCAGCGGCGCAGAACAATTTAGAACATTGTTGCAGTTTGCAGGAGATCAACTTGGAGCAGCTGCTCCTCAAATACAAACTTTTGGCGCGATTCAACGTAGAGCCGCACAAGAGGGAATCTCCCCGTTAGAGGCAGTAAAAAAAGCACAAGAAGAACTAGCAAAAGGCACAGATGGCACCACAGACAAGTTTGCTGATGCACAGCTGAATATTGCCGCAGCAAGCAGAGAAGTTCAAAGGTTAGGATTTGATTTTTTACCTGAAGCTACTATTGCTGTTAACATGTTTACAACAGCTCTGTCAGAAAGTGTCAAGAAAATACGGGAAGTGATAGGTAAAGGCGGCACAACCGACGATGATCCTAGCATGGCAGATCTCTATCGTCAAGAGAGAGAAAAACATAGGAAAGCGCGAGAAGAATATCGGCAACAGCAATCCGCTGCACAATCTGCGTCTCAACCTGCACCAACACCTCAACCCACAACACAAACTGCTACACAACCTGCGTCAGCAGCACCTGTAATGCAGCAAATCACAGCCGATACACTAAATCAAAAATTACAAGATCTAGTGAATATAATGGGTCAAAGCACAGTAAATCAAGCACAGTTAACAGCAGCACAGCAATCAATGACATCAGCTCTAGGTGATTACACTGCAAGTAGACCTGGTGAATCAGTGCAGTCAGTGGACGATATAATGCGGAACCTAAAGGCAGCTAGATCGCAAACACAAGCGTCAGGGTTGGGTATGTCACCAGAAAATCTCAAACTGGTACTCGGAAGTGGATCACTGCCTACATTTGCCACTGGTGGCATTACAGCAGGACCAAGCTTGGCAGGCGAAGCTGGGCCAGAAGCAGTGGTTCCACTGCCTGATGGAAGAAGTATTCCAATACAGATGCCAGACTATTCCGGCACACTAAGCGCAGAGTTCAGCAACAGTACCGGAGCTATGATGGACAGATTTGAAAAAACCACTCAGCAGATGATGAACAGCTTTAAACAGGATGCCAATTCTGAAAACAAAGAGCAACTTGCTAGACTAGATGCAAGTGTAACTAATTTGCAACAACTAGTTACATTGATGAAAGACCAAAATTCCGCCACAAACAAGTTGTTACAAGTGAGCCGTAATTAACGGTAAATACTTCTATGTCATGGAAAAAGTATTTCAAAGTAGCCTCAGGACAACTAAGTCCAATAGCAGGCACAAACTATCGTGGACCCAGTTACGGCAACGGCTACGGCACTGAACCCGGCGGGCAATTTGGTTTTAGAAACTATCAAAGCATGTTGCCAGAAGTGTACACTGGACATCCAAATCGTGTTGAAAGATACAATCAATACGAAAACATGGATGCAGACAGTGAAATCAATGCATGCTTGGATATCCTAGCTGAATTTAGCACACAGGAAAATGAACAAAATGCCACGCCTTTTGAAATACAATACAACGATCAACCCACAGATCACGAAGTAGAAATTTTAAAAACACAGCTACAGCAGTGGTGCAAGCTCAACGAACTAGACAAGCGTATTTTTAAAGTGTTTAGAAACACTATCAAATACGGTGATCAGGTGTTTGTGAGAGATCCAGAAAATTTCAAAATGTACTGGGTTGACATGACCAAGGTTACCAAGGTAATTGTAAACGAAAGTGACGGCAAACGTCCTGAACAGTATGTGATACGAGATATCAATCCAAACTTTCAAAACCTCACAGTGGCAGCCAAGACCAGCAGTGATTACGCTATAAACCCTCCTAGTGCTAGTTATACTGCGCCTAACAATTATACCGTGCCTGATCAAAATCAGTCTGGAGGCATGAGCAGATTCACACATGCACAGAATGAAACTGTTATTGATGCACAGCACGTGGTGCATCTCAGCCTCAGTGAAGGACTGGATCACTACTGGCCGTTTGGGCAGAGTGTACTGGAAAACATTTTTAAGGTGTTTAAACAGAAAGAACTGCTAGAAGATGCAATCCTTATCTATCGTGTGCAACGTGCTCCAGAACGCAGAGTGTTTAAAATTGACACAGGAAACATGCCCAGTCATCTTGCCATGCAGTTTGTTGAGCGTGTAAAAAACGAAATTCATCAACGCAGAATTCCCAGCAAAACCGGCGGCAGTGCCAATGTAATGGACAGCAGCTATAATCCGTTGAGTATCAATGAAGACTACTTCTTCCCGCAAACAGCTGATGGCAGAGGCAGTTCAGTTGAAGTATTGCCAGGCGGGCAGAACCTAGGCGAAATTGACGATCTGCGCTATTTTAACAACAAGATGATGCGCGGACTGCGAGTGCCCAGCAGTTATCTACCTACAGGCCCAGAAGACAGCGAGCGAGCAGTTCAAGACGGTAGAGTGGGCACTGCACTGATTCAAGAGTACAGATTCAATCAATACTGCGAACGTATGCAACGTCAAATTGTGCAAAAACTGGATGACGAATTCAAAATGTTTTTGGCCTGGCGCGGGTTCAATATTGACAGCAGTATTTTTGACATCAAGTTCAATCCACCACAGAATTTTGCCAGCTATAGACAAAGTGAATTAGACACCGCACAAATAAGTTCGTTTACACAGCTAGAACCAGTGCCTTATATGAGCAAGAGATTCTTAATGAAAAGATATCTTGGTCTCACTGAAGAAGAAGTTGTTGAAAATGAAAAACTCTGGGCTGAAGAAAATGCTCAAGCAGAGCTTGAAAAAACACAAGGCCAAGACATGCGCAGTATTGGTGTAAGTGCAGGTGATATTCAAACAGACCTTGACACAGCCGCTGATCTTGAAGGCGAGCTAGAAGGCGGTGATGAACTGGGTGCTGATATTGCTGCTGACCAAGCAGAAGCGCCACCGGAATAATAAATAACAATATGCAACTACGAGAATTTGTTGAAAAAGAACCTGAAGCTTATCAGGACCTCGAAGCCGATAACACTCAGCTTCAAAAAGGTGACCTGCGTAAGAGCAAACTAACTCTGCGACAGCTGAATAAACTTCGTAGAATGAACGATCTACGAAAATACGAATACAATCAAAAACTAGAAAAAATTCAAAAACAATACGGCAGTTCTGCGGATAGCACACCAGAATTATAATAATATTTGCCGTTTTCTATCAAAAATCTAGGCTAAACGCCCTGGATATCCTTCTATTACGTAAATATTACTGAGCTACAAAGCGGAGGATTCCTATGAGCAATTTTGAACAGTTGATTGAATATGTAATCAACGACGAACAAGAAAAAGCTCGCTCCCTATTTCATGACATAGTAGTAGAAAAAAGTCGCTCTATCTACGAAAATCTCATGGCAGAGGAAGAGAGCGATGAAGTCACTGAAGATGAAGTAGTCGAAGCTGAAGATACTGAAGAAGTAGACGAAGGTATCGAAGAAGCCGAACTTGGTGGCGATGCTGCCGATGATCTCATTGATGAAATCGAAGCCGAAGAAGAAGGTCTAAGTCTCGAAGACGAAGACACAGACGAAGTTGAGATGATCGACGATGCAGGCGAAGATGAAGAAGAACTAGAAGATCGTGTAGTTGATCTAGAAGACAAACTAGACGAACTCATGGCAGAGTTTGAAGGATTAATGGACACTGTGGACACAGACGGTGACGGTGATCATGATATGAACGACCACGAAGAAGAAGCTGGCGAGCCAGAAGAAGAAGTTAACATTGACATGGAACTTGATGAGGCAGTAGACCTTAAAGCAGCTCCAAAGCCAACAACTTCTGAGCAAGGTGCTGACACAAAAAGTCCAGTAGCGTCAAACAGTGGTGCAAAAGGCATGGATGCAAAGCCAGTACATGCTAGCACAACTGACGAAAAAGGACGTTCAGCGCCATCTGCGCAGGATATGGGTGCTACTACAGAGCCTAACATGCAGGCAGCTCCTAAACCAGTTACAAGTGAACCTGGTGACGTAAACAAGAAGTCAGTGGAAAGCTAAGGATAGAATATGTCGCGCTATCTTAAAGAACATCTCACTTTCGATGCAGCTAGAATTGTTGTAGAAGGCAGCGAAAGTGGCAAGGATCTTTATATGAAAGGTATTTGCATCCAAGGCGGTGTAAGAAATGCCAACGAGCGTGTATATCCAATGAACGAAATTGAAAGTGCGGTAAAAACACTCAATGAGCAGATTGCTGAAGGCAATTCTGTGTTGGGCGAAGTGGATCATCCAGATGATCTCAAAATTAATCTTGACCGCGTAAGTCATATGATCACTGAAATGTGGATGGACGGACCCAATGGATATGGTAAGATGAAAGTTTTACCTACACCAATGGGTACTCTTGTTAAAACAATGTTGGAAAGTGGGGTTAAACTCGGCGTATCCAGCAGAGGATCAGGAAACGTCAACGAAGCAAATGGTCATGTGAGCGATTTTGAAATCGTTACCGTTGACATTGTTGCGCAACCAAGTGCACCTAATGCTTATCCTAGTGCAATTTATGAAGGATTGATGAACATGAATCATGGTCATAGAGTTCTTGAAATGGCACGCGAAAGCGGACAAAGTGCACAAGTTGAAAGACACCTCAAAAAAGAAGTGTTAAGACTAATCAAAGAACTAAAGGTATAGGAGAATCTCATGTTAGACGCCATGAACAATCTGCTAGACAGTGATTTGATTAACGAGGAAACCAAGCAGGAAATAACCGAAGCTTGGGAAGCCAAGTTAAACGAAGCACGTGAACAAGCTCGTGTTGAACTTCGCGAGGAGTTTGCACAGAAATACGAGCACGATAAACAGGTTATGACTGAAGCTCTTGACGCCATGGTGACTGACACTCTCTCAGAAGAAATCAAGTCACTGCAAGCAGAAAGAGATGCGTTAGCCGAAGATCGTGTCAAGCAGATGAACACAATGAAGGAAGCAGCTGAACGCTTCGACAATTTCCTAGTAGGTAAACTAGCAGAAGAAATTGCCGAAGTTCGTCAGGATCGCAAGGTTCAAACAGAAGGTTTTGAAAAACTAGAACAGTTTGTAATCGAAGCACTTGCTGATGAAATTCGCGAATTCCAAGAAGACAAAAAAGACTTAGTAATGACCAAAGTGAACCTGGTAGCTGAAGCTAGAGAAAATCTAGAACAGTTAAAAGCTAACTTTGTTACAGAAAGTGCTAAGAAAATCAAAGACACTGTTGCAAAGCATCTTACTACAGAGATGACACAGTTAAAAGAAGACATCAAAGTTGCACGCGAAAACAACTTTGGTAGAAAGATTTTCGAAGCCTACTGTGAAGAGTTTGGTGCAACCTATCTCAATGAACACGCAGAAATACGTAAACTGCAAAGTTTAATTGCTGATAAAGATGCCAAGCTTCAAAAAGCATTTGCACTTGCAGAAGATGCCAAGCATCTAGCAGAGCAAAAAGATCGTGAGATGCGCAGCCTCACTGAGTCCAACGAAAGAACAGAGACAATTGATCAACTATTGGCTCCTCTTCAAAAGGACAAAGCTGAAGTTATGCGTAGCTTGCTGGAAAGCGTTCAGACGTCCCGACTCAAGAACGCTTTTGAAAAATATCTACCAGCTGTACTAGCAAAAGAATCAACGAAGAGCCGCAAAGTGATCGCTGAATCCACTGCTGAAGTGACTGGGGATAAAACTACTGCCCAAACGCAAGGTGACGACACAGACCCAAGTAATGTTGTTGCTATCAAGCGTTTGGCAGGGCTTTAATTTTAGGACATAGGAGACTATAAAAAATGTCACAAGAACTACTTGAAAGCCGTTGGGACGAAACCAAAGATGCCCTCCTAGAAGGCCTAAAAGGTTCCCGTCGCAACTCAATGGGTGTTATTCTAGAAAATACACGTAAGTATCTTCAAGAATCAAGTGCCGGTACTACTGTATCAGGTAACATCGCAACACTTAACCGTGTGATCCTTCCAGTGATCAGACGTGTAATGCCAACAGTAATTGCAAATGAGCTAGTTGGTGTTCAGCCAATGACTGGTCCTGTTGGTCAGATTCACACACTGCGTGTTCGTTATGCACAGAGCTTGACAGACAACAGTGCCGCTGCTACTTCAGTAACAGCTGGCGAAGAAGCACTATCACCATTCAAGATTGCACAAGCATATTCAACAGTACCAAATGCAACTGGCACAGCCAGCAGCTATACTGGTGCTAACACTGCTGCACTTGAAGGCGATGGCGGTAAGCAGATTTCAGTTCAAATCTTGAAGCAAGCAGTCGAAGCTAAGACTCGTAAGCTACAAGCACGTTGGACTTTTGAAGCAGCTCAAGATGCTCAAGCAATGCACGGCATTGACGTTGAAGCTGAAATCATGGCTGCACTTGCACAAGAAATCACTGCTGAAATCGATCAAGAGATCCTACTAAGCTTGCGTAGCCTTGCTACTACAGAGTTTACATACAACCAAGCTACAGTATCAGGTACTGCTACTTTCGTTGGTGACGAGCATGCTGCACTAGCGGTTCTTATCAACCGTACAGCTAACTTGATTGCACAGCGTACACGTCGTGGTGCTGGTAACTATGCTGTTGTTTCACCTGCTGCACTTACAGTGCTACAGAGTGCTACAACCAGTGCATTTGCTAGAACAACTGAAGGCACATTCGAAGCTCCAACTAACACCAAGTTTGTTGGTACACTCAACGGTGCAATGCGTGTATTCTGCGATAGCTATGCTAACGACACTACACCAGTATTGGTTGGTTACAAAGGTTCAAGCGAAGCAGACGCTCCTGCATTCTACTGCCCGTACATCCCATTGATGTCAAGCGGTGTTGTACTGGATCCAAGTTCGTTCGAGCCAGTAGTAAGCTTCATGACACGTTATGGTTATGTAGAACTTACTAACACTGCATCATCTTTCGGTAATGCTGGAGATTACGTGGGTGAGATCGCAGTCTCGAATTTGAGCTTCTCATAAGTTCAGATTGGTTATCAACAACCACTAAAAACAGGGCTTCGGCCCTGTTTTTTTATGACTTCTTTTTGAAAAAAAGGTTGACCAAAAGCAGTAAAACGGTTATACTAACAGTATAGAAACTTAAGAGAGTTAGTATCATGAAAACATTTAAATTTGCAGTGCCCACTAACAGTGTTTTTGTTGATGAGTTTGCTAAAGCAAACGATATTAAAATAGCAACAGCCAGATATCATTTAGAAAAAATGTTGCGAGCAGGTGTTCTTTCAAAAGAAATTGAAATGTTCGAAGAAGAAATGCCCTACTACAATCCAATGCACACTCATACATTTGTGCATAGAGCAGTTTATTCTCCAGTATAAAAAGGTTGACCAAAATTTTCTTTTTGGTTATAATATAAAAACAATCAAAAAGGAGCCTGTTATGTCAAACACTGTTTTAATCACGGAACCGGGTCTTACATCGTTCATGCTAGCACAGCGTTTTACGCCAGCTGCATTACAGCGTGTGTGTGCGGAAAATAATTTTGTGCCCCACCAGGATTTTGCCTATGCATCTTATACTGCACAGTTGCACAAACAACTCAAAAAACAAGCACTGCGTACTGCAAGCCCTGCTTTTACTAAAACGGAAGCCCTGCAACTTGTAACCAATATTAACAAATAATTGTTTCATTTGTTGTCGTGCACACTAAAGTCTTTAGTGTGCATTTTTTTGTCATAAAAAAAGCAGGATCTAGTCCTGCTTTTTATAAATATTCTTCATGTCAGTCGATTACACCTTTATCTTTAGCATATTGATAATTAATTTTATAATATACAATCATTAAATCAGGGTCAACTAATGTATGAATTATACTAAAACTTTCTAGGTCTGCCCAAATATTAGTTCCATCTTCTGTAACCACTAAATCTCCGTCGACTATAGCTTCTTGCTCTAGCTCAGCAATGGCATTTTTTGCTTGTGTAAATTTTTTAATTTGATCACTGTTTAGATTTTTAACACACCAATCATGAAAAAGTGCTGGATTAAAATCGTTTGGTGGAAAGATTTTAATTTCTCCTGTGTCGTTGTTTGTTTCAACATTCAACCAAGGTAATACCGTTGATCTAGCAGTATGTAAGTTGATGTTGTCTAAATCTATAGCCATTTTTATATTCTCCTGATGCAATTATTTATGAAAATCTATAAATACATGCAAGCAATAGTGCTTTATGCAGTTTTACCCACTGCGTAGCCCCTGGAACGGGCACTGGACTTCTATGAGGAGAAACAAAATGGGACGTCCCCTTAAGATTGCTAAAACAGCAACAAAAGATATTGGCTTTAACAACCCAACAGGCGGTAGTTACTACGGCGTTGTTGGAGGTGACACTGATCTCAGTGATAACACCAATCCTGTAACCAAGGTCCGTGTAAAAATCACAGGCGAAAGCGAAGCAGACGGATTTATCATTCGTCAAAAAGGCAAGACCAAGTATCTTGTCGAAGATGCCAGCGGCAACCAAGGCATCTGCAGCCTAGCCAACAAAGCTGACGCAGCTCTAGCAGACGGTGAAATGACTGTGACAATACGCTTGGATGATTCAAGCGAAGTCAGGCTAAGCAGATTTACAAACAAGTTTGGATTAGACTATTCCACTCCTGCAAACAGATACTTGCTCAACTTCTTTGCTACCAGCGATGACACAGTTGAAAAATCTGGTGCAGAAGGATCTGTTACCACAATTGATCTAGTGTTAGTTGATAACCCAGACACATTCTAATATAATTGCCCAATGCCCTCTCTGCTAATTACAGAGAGGGTTTTTTATGAATTCAGCACTTGTTTTAGGAAATGGTCAGAGTAGACTACAGTTAGACTTGGATCAATGTATCAGTCGTCTTCCAGTTTATGGATGTAATGCTCTCTACAGAGACTTTTCGCCTACAGTTTTAGTAGCAACAGATCGGCCAATAGCAGAAGAAATACAAAATTCCGGGTACAGCAGGCACAATCGTTTTTATACTCGACGTCCCCTAGAAGGATCCGGTGCCTGCGTTGTTCCTACTCAATGGAAAGGCTGGAGCAGCGGACCTATTGCGGCTGCCTTGGCCTGTGTTGATGGTTACAGTGTTGTTTATCTTGCAGGATTTGACATGGGCGGCGTAAATGGACAATTCAACAATGTGTATGCTGATACAGAATTTTACAAACAGAGCACGGACAAACCCACGTTCAGTGGCAATTGGGCAAGACAGTTTGCCAGCCTATGCGAACAGTATCCTGGAGTTGAATTTACAAGACTTGTTGGAGACTCTACAGCACCAATTGAACAGTTTGATCGAATAAAAAACTTCTCACACTTGCCGATTGACCATTTTCAAAGCCGGCTAAATAACAATGGAGACATATAGATGAGCACAACCAAAAGAATTTCAGGCGATTATAACATTGCCAGCATTGAGCCCAGTGACAACGTTGTTATTAGCACACACACTGTGACCATAAACGGTAACCTTGATGTACTGGGTAATACCACACAAATTGACACCACTGAGCTTACTGTAGAAGATCCGTTTATTACTGTGGCCTCTAACAACACTGGCAATTTATCAACTGCACTGTTTCAAGAGCAAGGCTTGGTTACGCAGAGTTCTTCGAATTCTTTTGCCGGCATAAGGTTTAACAATTCCACAGAAGAATGGGAAATATCGCCAAGCGTAGCTGCCAATGGTGCTCCGGTTACAGCGTATCAACCAATCGGGTTAGCAAATGCAGCCAGTCCAGGTGGCGATATCAATGATATTCAGTTTAAAGCCGGTGCAAACAGTTTTGGCGGCAACAGTAATTTTACGTTCAATGGATCAGACACAGTGACACTCACTGGACAGTTGGTGTATGCTAACATTGGTTCAACGCCTGGTGCTACTGCCAATGCAGTTACACTGTACAGCAAAGCAGAAGGCGAAGGCGGTACTGGCGTGTATGTAAAGTCAAACACTGCCGACGACGAATTGGTCAGTCGCAGTAGAGCAATTGTATATTCAATAATATTTTAAAGGAATCATATGAGTATAATCACAGGCAACGTAGGCAACACCAACACCGACGTATACACAAGTTCAGGAAACACAGCAGTTACATTTGCCAGTTTTACCAGCAGTCACGGCAGTGCCGTAGCATTGGATATCCATGTGGTACCAAATGGCGACAGCGCGGGCAATGTTAATTTAATTGCTAATTCTATTGACATGACAGCATCTGAAACTTATCAAATTTATTCAGGAGCTGAAAAACTGCTATTGGAAAACGGCGACAAAATCACTGCTGTGGCTAATGTAGATGCAGTAATTCACAGTGTGATCAGCTATACGTCGGTATAATCCTCAATGGGTTCAGGTGTTTTTCTAAAAAATAGACGAGCAAGAAATGGCGGCGGTACTGCTATTGTAGTTCCTGGTGGAAGCACCGCAGAACGTCCAGTTGCTCCGGTGTTTGGTAGTTTTAGATTCAACACGGACCTTGGGTTGTTGGAATTTTTTGATGGTACACTTTTTCAGGCATTAACTCCAGTTGGGGAAGTTGATATTGTGGTTGATACATTCACAGGTGATGGCTTCACTGTAACATTCTCAATGTCTGTGAATGCCACAGACGATGAGCAGATACTGGTGTTTGTTGGTGCTATATATCAAAATCCAAGCTCTTACAGTGTCACCGGTGATGGCAACGATATCACATTCTCAGAAGCTCCTCCAGCATCAGAAACTATTAACGTTATACACAATGTAGCCAAAATAGGAACTTCGTAATGGCTATTATACGTGTTGGCGGTAAAATGCTGCAGGATAATCTCGAAAGAGACAGTGATCTTGCTGTAGAAGGTAATCTTCTTTACATCGATGTAAACAACAGCAGAGTTGGCATTCGCACAAGCTCTCCTAGCCACGACTTCACAGTTGTTGGAACCACAAATCTTGATGGTGTCTTGGTCAACAACAACAGTATCAATGCATCAGGTAACATCACAGGCGGCAACTTAATTACTGGTGGCGACATTTCAGCAGTCACAGTTACAGCAACTGGTAATGTTGAAGGTGGTAATTTAACCACTGCTGGTGATGTAACAACAACTACTGTCACAGCAACTGGCAATATAAGCGGCGGAAATTTAACCACAACTGGCACTGTGAGTGCACCTACTGCAATTGTTAGTTCTCTCACAGATGGACGTATTGTTTTTGCTACAACCAACGGTGAATTAACAGATGATGCTGGACTAACAACCACTGGCACAACTCTTACTGCAACTGGTAACGTTGAAGGTGGTAATCTTGTAACAGCGGGAGACGTAGACGCTGCCACTGGCACTATCACTGATTTAGATGGCGATACAGCCACATTTACAGGCAACGTTGAAGGCGGTAATCTTGTTACAAACGGCGATGTAACAACAACTACTGTCACAGCAAGTGGTAATGTAAGTGGCGGAAACTTAACCACAGCAGGTGATGTAACAGCTGCTACTGGCACTATCACTGATTTAGATGGCGATACAGCCACATTTACAGGTAATGTAAGTGGAGGTAACATCTCTACAGCAGGTGATGTAGATTCTACCGGTAATATAACTGGCGGAAATTTAAACACTAGTGGCACAATAGAAGCTGGGAATATCACAGTTTCTGGATCAACTATTCTCAGCGATGCAAATTTAACTCTTGCTACAAGCAACAACGGCAATATTGAGTTTGATATCAACGGCAACGGTATTGCAAGTTTTAATTCTACCAGCAGTATGACTTTGCCTACGGGTAATACTGCTGCAAGACCTGCAAGTCCAGACACAGGTTCATTACGCTTCAACAGCGAAACCAGTACACTGGAATATTATGACGGCGAAGATTGGAGTGACGTAAGCGAAAGTAGTACTATTACCAGTCAAATTATTATACCAGATGGCAGCTCCAGTGAATATTCTCTAGATCAAAGCACAACCGAAGACTCGATTTTGGTTCAGCTCAACGGTGTTGGACAATATCCTGGCAATGCATACTCAGTTGCTGGCAACACTATTACTTTTTCAGAAACACCTACTACAAACGATTTAGTTGAAATACGCTTTTTCGGAGTACCATTCCGACCAACAGACGGCAGATTGCTTTACAGTACTGATCAGTCAGCTAGCACTATTGATATTACAAAAGCTATTGCTGTGCTAGATGGACCAGACACTGTATACACCCTTCCGGATGGACTAGACGGTCAATTATTATATTGTACACCAGGGTCTGGGAATACTGCAAATGTACAAGTTACTGTGCAAAATTTTTGCAGTGCATCTGGAACTACTTCAGCTAACACAGTAATAAATGCCTTTGGCGGCACCAACGATTGGCAGGAAACTGGTGTTCTCACCTGCTTGTTTTACAGTGGATCCTGGCGTATAAGCAAGCAAAACTAGGTTTTTGCTACAATAAAATAATATCCAAAACCAACCTGCTCCAGTGCTCTTTCTTGAATTTTGGTAAATACTATCCGTAATTCAAGGAATTCATCATATGGCCATTACACGTATACACAATAACCAGATATCTGACAAATCCATTGTCGGTAGCGCCAAGATCAGTAACCAAACCGTTACTGCAAACTTGATCGCTAACAATCTGGTGTACGATTCAAGTCTTACCGTAACAGGTAACCTCAGCGTACAAGGTAGTACAACTACACTTGATACTGTCAGCACAGTAATTGAAGATCCTACGCTACTCTTAGCAAAAGATCAAACTGGCAGTCCAACTACAGATATCGGATTTATCGGTGAACGTGGTGACGAAACAAATATTGCTTTTGTGTGGGACGAAAGCGAAGACGTATTCGTAACGGCGTTTACAACAGATTCAGATGTTAATACCGCAATCACAGTAAGCAGTATTGCTAGCTTCAAAACACTTGATGCTAACATCACTGGCAATGCTGAAGTAGGCGGCGACCTAACACTCACTGGTAACATTGCAGGCGATTTAAATGTCACTGGCAACATCGAAGGCAGTAACCTTATTTCAAATGGTGTTGTAAGTGCAACAGGCAACGTCAGCGGTTCAAACATCATAACAACTGGCATCGTAAGTGCAACTGGTAACGTAAGTGGTGGTAACATCTCTACAGCTGGTGCAGTAGATGCAGACACAGTTACAGCCACTGGCAACGTAGCCGGCGGTAACATTACAACGGGCGGCGCGGTAGCCGCTACTGGTAATGTAACAGGTGGTAACTTGATCACAGCAGGTGACGTAGAAGCAGCCACTGGTACTATCACTGATTTGGATGGTGATACAGCCACATTTACAGGTAATGTAAGTGGTGGTAACATCTCTACAGCAGGTGTTGTTTCAGCAACTGGTAACGTAACAGGTGGAAACATCACAACAGCAGGCGACGTAGAAGCAGCCACTGGTACAATTGCTACACTTGATGGTACAACTGCCACATTCACTGGTAACGTTGACGGCGATAATCTAAACGCAACTAACAAAGTTACAGCAGGCGACACAGTTGAAGCCACTGGTAATGTAATTGGTGGTAACATTACTACAGCAGGTAGTGTTGATGCTACTGGTAACCTAACAGGCGGAAACGTTGTTTCTAGCGGTGACGTATCAACTGTAACAGTAACAGCCACTGGTAACGTAGCAGGTGGTAACTTGACAACCGGCGGTGTTGTTGATGCTACTGGAAACGTTGAAGGTGCTAACTTCTTAACAGGTGGCACTGTAGATGCAACTGGTAATGTAGACGGTGGTAACATTAACACAGGTGGTGTTGTTGTTGCTACAGGAAACATTGATGGTGGAAACATTAACACAGCTGGTGTTGTCGAAGCTACTGGTAACGTAGCAGGTGGTAACTTGACCACTGCTGGCGAAGTAGATGCTACAGGTAATGTAAACGGTGGAAATGTTGTTTCTGGCGGTGATGTATCAACTGTAACAGTAACAGCCACAGGCAATGTTGAAGGTGCTAACCTTGTAACAGCAGGTGACGTAACAACAGCAACTGTCACAGCAAGTGGCAACATTGAAGGCGGTAACATCTCTACAGCAGGTGATGTGGACGCAGCCACTGGTACTATTGCTACACTAGACGGTACAACTGCCTCATTCACAGGTAATGTAAGTGGCGGTAACATCTCTACAGCAGGTGACGTAGAAGCAGCCACTGGTACTATCACTGATTTGGATGGTGATACAGCCTCATTCACAGGTAATGTAAGTGGCGGTAACATTGCTACAGCAGGTGTTGTTTCAGCAACTGGTAACGTAACAGGTGGTAACTTAATTACTGCTGGTACAGTAGATGCTACTGGTAACGTAACAGGTGGCAACTTGTCCACAGCAGGTGATGTAGAAGCAGCCACTGGTACTATCACTGATTTAGATGGTGACACAGCTACATTTACAGGTAACGTAAGTGGCGGTAACATCTCTACAGCAGGTGCGTTTGAAGCAGGTAGCGCAGACGTTTCAGGCAATGTTGATGCTGACAACGTAAACACTGATCAAGTCACAAGTAACAACGGTGATTTAACACTTACAGCACAAGCTGGCAACAACAGTGTAGTACTTGAAGCCACTGGCACTGGAACTATTAGTGCAAACAGCACAAGAATCACTAACCTTGCTGAACCAACTCAAGCCACAGATGCCACTACCAAGCAGTATGTAGATGGTGTTGCACAAGGTCTTGATATCAAAGGCAGTGTTAAAGCCGCTACAACAGCAGCATTAGCAAGCTTCACTTACGACAACGGCACAGATGGTGTAGGTGCAACTATCACAGCAGACGCAAATGGTGCACTTGAGATCGACGGTGTTACTATTGCAGACGACGACATTGTTCTTATCAAGAACGAAGCAGGTGCAAATGCTCCTTATAATGGTATCTATGTAGCTACAGAAGCAGGCGATGCTTCAACTGCATTTGTTCTTACTCGAGCAACAAACTTCGATGTTGGCACCGAAATGCCAGGAGGTTTTGTTTTTGTCGAGCAAGGAACCACCAACGAAGATGCTGGATTTGTTTGTACAACTGACAGTCCTGTTACTGTAGGAACTACAGATATTACGTTTGAGCAGTTCTCAGGTGCAGGTAGTATTGTTGCAGGCGAAGGTTTAGCTAAGTCTGGTAATGAAATTTCTGCTAATGTCGATGATGAAACAACTGCAATTGTAGCAGATACAATTGTTGTAAAAGCAAGTGCAAATCTAACAACTCCAAATATCGGAAATGCTACAGGTAATAGTCTAACACTAACTGGTAACGGCCAGATTGATGCAACTACACTTGAACTAAGTTCAGATGCCAACATAGGTGGCGCAGTAGATGCAACTGGTAATGTCACAGGTGGTAATTTAATCACTGCTGGTGATGTAGAAGCAGCCACTGGTACTATCACTGATTTGGATGGCGACACAGCAACATTCACAGGTAATGTTGAAGGTGGTAACTTGATCACTGCTGGTGCTATTGATGCAACTGGTAACGTAACAGGTGGCAACTTGTCCACAGCAGGTGATGTAGAAGCAGCCACTGGTACAATTGCTACACTTGATGGTACAACTGCCACATTCACTGGTAATGTAAGCGGTGGAAACCTAACCACAGCAGGCGACGTAGAAGCAGCCACTGGTACTATCACTGATTTGGATGGCGACACAGCAACATTCACAGGTAATGTTGAAGGTGGTAACTTGGTTACTGCTGGTGATGTAACAACTGCAACTGTCACAGCAACTGGTAATGTAGACGGCGGAAACATTAACACAGGTGGTGTTGTTGTTGCTACTGGTAACGTAAGTGGTGGTAACTTGTTATCATCAGGCATTGTCCAAGCTACTGGCAACGTAGACGGTGGTAACATCACTACAGCTGGTGTTGTTGATGCAACAGGTGATATTACGTCACTGGGCAATGTTACAGGAGCTAACCTAGTTACAGGTGGCATAGTAGATGCAACAGGTAACGTAAGTGGTGGAAACATCACTACAGGTGGTGTTGTTGAAGCTACTGGTAACGTAGCAGGTGGAAACATCACTACAGCAGGTGTAGTAGACGCTACTGGTAATGTTGATGGTGGTAACATTAACACAGCTGGTATTGTGTCAGCCACAGGCAATGTCACTGGCGGTAACTTGCTCACTGGCGGGTTTGTTGAAGCAACTGGCAATGTAGCAGGTGGAAACATCACTACAGCTGGTACAGTAGATGCAACTGGTAATGTCACAGGTGGTAATTTAATCACTGCTGGTGATGTAGAAGCAGCCACTGGTACTATTGCTACACTTGATGGTACAACTGCCTCATTCACAGGTAATGTTGAAGGTGGTAACTTGATCACTGCTGGTGCTATTGATGCAACTGGTAACGTAACAGGCGGTAACTTGATTACTGCTGGTACAGTTGACGCTACTGGTAACGTAACAGGCGGTAATTTGATCACAGCAGGTGACGTAGAAGCAGCCACTGGTACAATTGCCACACTAGACGGTACAACTGCTACATTCACAGGTAACGTTGAAGGTGGTAACTTGATCACTGCTGGTGCTGTTGAAAGTGCAAGTGTTGACGCAAGTGGTGCTATTGTAGGTGATACAATTGAAGCAAATACAAGTGCTACACTGGCAAGTGCGGCTGTAAGTGATTTGACTGATAACCGTGTTGTTATTGCTGGTACAAGTGGTGAGCTTGAAGACGATGCTAACTTTACGTTTGACGGAAGTGTGCTAACAGTTTCGGCTAATGCTAGCGTATCTGGCACAGCTGACGTACAAACAGCATTAATGGTAGGCGACGTACTAGCTAACTTAACTTCTGATGTTACACTCGAAGTTGCAAGCAACGACAGTATGTTGATTCCAGTTGGTACTACTGCACAAAGACCAGGTTCTCCAGTAACTGGTATGGTACGATTCAATACCACAACCAATAACCTAGAGTTCTATGACAATGACAGTTGGGAAACTGCAGGTAGTGCGTTTACAGTTGTAACATCTGACACATTCACAGGTGATGGATCGACCACAGCGTTTACGCTAGCGGCAGAACAAACAACCAACAGTGTGTTAGTGTTCATAAACGGTGTGAGTCAGGAGCCAGGTACAGCTTACAGTGTAAGTGGTACTACTATTACGTTCACTGAAGCACCAGTTGACACAGATGAAATTGAAGTTCGAGGTATTACAACTACTAGTACAGTAGGTGGATTAAGTACTGGAAACATCAGTTTTGAAGGTAATACTGCTGCAGGAGCGTGGGACACAACTGGTCACATCCTACCAACTGCTAACGTAACATACGACTTGGGCAGTTTAACCAAGCAGTGGCGAGACGTGTACGTTGGACCAGGATCACTTTATGTTAACGGTCAGAAGGTTCTTGAAGATGATTCGGGAACAATCACTGTACAAGCTGATGAAGATCAAGGACTCACAGTTAAGACCAGCGGTACTGGTGTAACCACAGTACAAAGTGCTGCAGGATTGAACCTAACTGCTACTGGATCAGCAGATATCACACTCACAACTGGCACTGGCCAGATTGAAGTAGAAGGTGATATTGTACTGGGCAATGGTTATTCACTGAGCCAAGCCGGCGGCGGCGATATGCAAGTAACTGACAATGTTGATTACAACAACAACAACCTGTCTAACATTGCAAACGTTGAAGCAGGCAATTTGACTATGAGTGGTGACACTATTAGCAGTGTTCACAACATAATCAATATTGATCCAAGCACAGTTGGCGCAGGCGGTACAGTGATCATTGAAGGTAACCTTCAAGTTACCGGTACAACAACCACAGTTGACAGTACAACCGTTACTATTAACGATATTGCTATTAATGTTGCTAACAATGCTAGTACATCATCTGAAGCAAACGGCGGTGGATTAAAAGTTGGTCCTGTAGGCAGTGAGTATGCTACATTTACATTTGACAACAGTAATACCAGACTGGTATCAAGTGTTGATGTACAAGCAGATACATTCCATGGTAACCTAACTGGTACTGCAACACAAGCTGAATACGCTGACTTGGCAGAGAATTACTCAGCAGATGCTGACTATGAGCCAGGTACTGTTGTATGCTTTGGCGGCGACGCAGAAGTAACAGTGTGTGAACATGAAAATGATCACAGAGTAGCAGGCGTAATTACCACAAATCCAGCTCACTTGATGAACAGCGCAATTGAAGCTGATCATGTAGCAGGCGTAGCTCTTACAGGTCGTGTACCGTGTAAGGTTACAGGCCCAGTTGCAAAAGGTGACTTGATGGTATCGGCAGGAAATGGCACAGCGAAAGCTAACAATACGCCAAATCCAGGTACTATTATTGGTAAGGCACTGGAAAACTTTGACGGCACAGAAGGTGTTATTGAAGTAGTGGTTGGTCGTTTCTAAGAAACGACCGCTATCTAAAAGGGTCTCTTCGGAGGCCCTTTTTTTTGGCTAAATAATACATCAAAGGAACATAGGACACATATGGGCATTCGTCGCTTAACTACTTCTAATTTAGATACTACCTCGTCAGACTTTAAAGATCCTATTATACATGTTAATAGTAACGCATCTGGTGAAAATACCACTGACATTGGATTTTTATTAGATCGAGGATCCAGCGGTAATATCGGCATTATTTGGGATGAGAGTGCAAATGAAGTTGTATTAATTGAAACCAGTGCTAATGCATCTGCAGAAGGAAATATTACAATAAGCAAATATGCCAATCTTTCTGTTGACAAGTTATCAATTGCAAATTCTACAATTCAGTTTCCAACTTCTGACGGAACCGATGGACAGGTTCTCGCCACTGACGGCAATGGCAACTTGTCATTTGCATCAGTGTCAGGAGGTAGTGGAGCAGACCTAACCGGTAATATAGACCTTGGCACCGACAACACAAATACAATTACCTTTAACGGTCTCGTAGATAGCGATATCATACCCAGTGCCAATGTTACTTATAATCTAGGCAATGCTACAAATAGGTGGCAAGACCTATTCCTAGCAGGCAATACCATTGACCTAGGCGGTGCAAAAATTCAAACAGACACTGACAGCGGTGCTGTAGCAATTTTGCCTAAACCCACTGCTAATGTTGCTAACCCTAAAGGTATTGTGTTTGCCGGCGACGGTACAGTAAAACCAGTGGAAACAACAGCAGGTGTAGTGAGTCAAGCAAACTTTACAGCAGCAGCTAGCAGTTCTGCAACATTGGCAGCAGTAGCATTGTACACCAACTCATCGTCTTTTCCATCAACAGGAAATGAAAATGGCGCTATGGCATTCGATCAATCCACTAATCAACTTAGTGTCTGGGATGGAACAGAATGGGTTATAGTACAAGCTGTAAATGTAGCATCTATTGGTAAAAGCGATTCTATTACAGCTGAAGTAATTGACGGCTATGAGTATTATGTATATACGGGTACAGGAACATTCACTGTCACGCAAGCTGGAACATTTGATGTATTAATGGTTGGCGGTGGTGGTGCAACTTATGAAGGTGGTGCTGTACCGCCTGGAGCTGCTGGCGGGGGTGAGGTAAAATATGGCGAGGCTATTCTTCCTGTTGGATCTCATACAGTAGTTATCGGAGCTGGTGGAACGGGACAAGCCGTGCAATCAGTGAACTTTGCAGGTGGAGACACTACAATTACTGTCGGCGGTGTTACTGTTACCGCTAAAGGCGGTGGTGGCGGAGGCTACTATGAGGATGGATTTGATGGCGGATCTGGCGGTGCTGGCGGATACGGCGGGACATCAAGTGGTGCAGTATTAGCATCGAATACTTCAGCTGGTCTGTGGGCAGTTATGTCAGGTCACGGTAACTTAGCTGGTAGCGCAGGAGGCATCACTCAAGGTGCAGCTGGCGGCGGTGGTGCCGGAACCGCTGGTAAAGACGGTGGTTTTACCGGCAACCTTGGTGATGGTGGCGATGGCGGCGATGGTCTATACCTAGCAGACTACCAATACTGGGGTGAAAATGGATACTATGGTGGAGGTGGCGGCGGAGCTTGTGAATATACTCCAGTTGCAGAAGACATTGGTGGTCTTGGCGGTAAAGGTGGTGGTGGATCTGGTCAGAACGGTGATGATACATATAGAAACGGACCGTTTGGTGAATCAAGAACCGATTGTAATGGATTACCAAATACAGGTGGCGGATCCGGTTCGTACGAAGATGACACTCAGCAGATCAACGGTGGGTCTGGTATAGTAATTTTTAGGACGGTTGCATAATGGCACATTTCGCAGAAGTAGATACACAAGGTAATGTATTAAGAGTGATTGTTGTTGATAATGACAAATTGCTTGATGAGAATGATAACGAATCGGAAGCTATTGGAAAACAATACTGCACTAATCTCTTAGGTGGGTATTGGATCCAAACAAGTTACAATGGTTCATTTCGTAAAAATTACGCTGGTCGAGGGTTTAAGTATGATCGTAATAGAAACGCTTTTATTCCACCTAAGCCGTTCGACTCGTGGGTTCTTAATGAGGATACCTGCAGGTGGGAAGCTCCTATACAGTACCCTGAAAACGGAGAAGCCTACAGCTGGAACGAAGAAACTCAACAATGGGATCTAATAGATGAGTAGTAATGCTAGTATCATTTCAAGATTAATTCAGCCAAGATGTGTAGTCGGAAAGGCTTTGGAAAATTATAATAGCAACGATATTGGAACAATAGAAGTTTTAGTAGGCAGTTTATAGTGCAAAAACATCTACAACGATACTACAAAGGCGAATATGTCTTAACAAACACTGTGATTCGCAATGGACGTAGAGAGCAAAAACGTGAATATATTGAAAATCCATTGATCAATCAACACATCAGCGGTAGAGCCGCTGTGATTGGCAATGGTAACAGTCGCATTGTTTTTGACAAACGCATTCAACTATTGAACAATCACACAGGCGGCCTACTGGGCAGTAAAAGCATGCAGAGTTACGGCACTTATATAGATAATAAAATTTGCCCAAAGTTTGTTACTAGTAGCAATAAAGAATTCCTAGAACACTGTATATCAGAAAAACTAGATGAAGATAATCTTATCTTCAGCAATGTACGTAGATGTGTTGAATACCCAGGACATTTTTTCTTGATACCACATAATCCAGTGTTAACTGACACAGTGTCAGCTGTGTATCTTGCATGTTTTCACGAGCACAATGAAGTATACATGCTAGGGTTCGATCAGGATGTTGAATCAGTTTGGAGCAGTCAGACAACACAGTTAGAAAATCTCATACGCACCTACGACACTACAGAATTTATTTTTGTAACAGATCATAACACTGTGCCTGTTGAATTACAAAAACACTTAAACGTAGATAAAATCACCTATAGAGAATTTGTTATTCAAGCCGATGTTTGAATCTGTGAAATTTTCTTTTTAACTTCTAGCACACTGAGTGTGTTCCACAAACCTGGATGCAAAGGCTTTGGTACTGATCGTAACCCTGCCCAGGCGTATGCCACGTGTTCATGATTTAACACAGGCAAGAACTCATTGTCTATTACCACCATAAACGTATGATAGGTAAAACTGTTTGTAGGTGTATGAAATTTTTCCAGTGGTATGGGCTTTGCTTGATCAGGCCAATAGTTAATTTCTTCTCTGCATTCTCGAACCAGTGTTTCCAGTAAACTTTCGCCAGGCTCACATTTGCCACCAGGAATCCCCCAGTGACGATTTTTTCGCCAGTCATTTCGCATTAAAAAGAGAAATCTGTCAGTGTTGCGGCTGTAAAACAGCACACCTGCACTATTTAAAGAACCAGACTCCAGTCTCCGCCCTGGTATAGGCCTTGATAACTTTTTAGCCAATTTTCACCTGTCCAAATATACTGTGTGGTAGTTGCACTGTTGGTAACATATTCTGTGTCTTGAGAGTCACTGTCAAAGCTCACTGTCCAACTCGAGCCATTGAATTCTACAATGTCATTCGCCTTGGCAACAAGATCACCCCACGCACTGCTAGGATCTGTATTATCTGCATCGCCAACAGCATCAGTGAGTAGGTATCGTGTGCCTGAAACTGGATTAAGTCCTGCACCCGGTCCGCTTCTTAAAGGATCAACAATAGCATCCACTGCGCCGAGTGTGTTCACAGGCAGTGTGTCAGGATCTATAGTGTACAATAGTATCCTTGGATCAGTAGGGTGCTGTGCTACTGTGCCAACTATCTCAGTGTCTAATCTGCTGTCATCCAGCCTAATTTGACTTATACCACTGCGCAGTTCACCATAAAGATCGATCACGGTGCTCCAGACCAACTCTGAGTTAGTGTTTTCCTCTGGTGGTACTAGACTTGAATTAGGTGTGTTAGTTACTTGTTCCGGCGGCAGGATCTGTATCTGATTGTTTAACACTACAACACTGTAGTTAAAAGGAGTAATAACAATTCGTGTTCCTAACAGCAAGTCATTGTCAGTAATAGCATTATTTGCGTCACCATTTTCGTCAAACACACTTGCAACAATTTTTTCTACTACGCCTAGTTTTTTAACTCTTGCCGGTCCGCTGATCCAAATCGGCATTTTAAAACGTAAACTTGCAATGTCAATTGGATCGTCTGTGCCCACTGGTATGGTTCTACTGGTCCAAGTCACATCATCTAACTCTACTACACTGAGGCTGGTCCAGTCAATGTAATTGTCTGTGCTTTGTATTTCCAGTGCTGGGTTAAACAGTGTGAGTATTTGCTCAAGCAATTGCAGTTTTTGGTTGGTATTACTGGTCCAAATTTCCAATTGCACTTCTAGTTCATAAGGAACAGGCATTGCACGTTCAACTGTGAATGCATTGCCCTGTGTGGTATCATATGTTTCAGTTGTAGGATCATAGGTACGTTGTCTAACACTCATCTTGTTGACATGATACGGTTCCTGCATTCTTGGACGATCGTAGTTTAGATTGCTTACATAAAATGTCATCAGCGGAGTTGCTGGCAATGTTGCGGCACTGTTTTGTTGTATAACAGTTGCAACCTGTCTACTGCTATCGCCGTAACGAACAGGCACTCGATAAAGTGTAGCTGCACCAGTGCTGTCTTTGCCGTACTCTATCTGGAAGTTACTAAAGATTCGTGTAAATTGCAATAAAAATCTACGTATCTGTTCGTCATAAAAAAAGCTTTGCATTAGTTGTCTGCCTCAGGTTTAAGTGCATCACTTAAACTTTGTCTGCTTGGAATTAGTCCGCGATCTGTGGTTTGTACAGTGTCAGTGTTGTTTACAAACTCACTTCGTTGACTATCATTGCTAGGTCCAGGTGTAAGGTCTGTTCTCACTGCACTTTCTATATGTACCCAACGGGTTCCGTTGTAACGAAACAGTCTGTTGGGTTTGTAGTCCAATCTCAAACAGTAATCTCCTGCGTCGGCAGATATCGGAAAGCTAACACCTGGTGTAACTGGCAACCCGTTGGGCGGAATACCATCGCCTGTGAGATAACCCATGGTATAACCATCGCTTCTAGGTGTGTTATTGCTTATTGTACTAGCATCAGCTTCTTCGTCACCAGCTGGAGTAACAGGATTACCTTCTTCATCACTGGCAACAATGTAAAACTTTGTAACATCATATCCACTTAGTGGAACTTCTGCTTCAGCCTGTGTGAGAATTGCGTCGTTGATTTCAAGATCTTTGCTCTTGGTTGTAATCGTATCCAAGAAACTTTCTGGTGTAGTTTGTTCCCAGTAGGTGGTATTTGCAAGTTCTGTGCCCGCTGGAACATCTATTTTTGCTGTGTATTCCAGTCCGCCTAGTAGTACTTTAGTACCAGCAGGGTAAAAGTTGCCAGGGTCCCAATCAGTTCCTGAACTGTTTGATTTTTCTAAAATACTGTTGTATTCTTGTGCACCCACCATTGGTGTTGCTTTTACACGCCACAAGTGCGGTTGCCATGTTGGAGTAAAGCCTTCACTGGCAAATGCTGCATCCTGTATCACATAGTACCTTGGCAAAGGTGTAGGTTGTCCGGTGTCCAGCGGATGATAATCTTTGAGATTTGGAATCTCTAATACATCGCCACTCATCAATTTTCTGCCAAGCGAGTCAATCATATCATTGTAGTGAAATGTTATAAACAGTGTGTCATTGTTTAGGAACAGACCAAACTGTGTTAGATCAAAGTCAAGATCGCTGACTGTGTACACACCACGCATGATGTATACACTATCGTCGTATACTCTGTCTCTGTTTTCTAAAAGCAGTAGATCTTCAATGAACAGTGGATTCTCAGAATCATATGATGGCTGAGTAGCGTCGCCAGTTTCAGCACTGCTTAGATCGCCAGTGGCTTCTGGACCTAAATACTTGTGTACAAAGATATCAATGCCACCAACAGTGTACATTTCTCTGATTGTTCTGTCAAGAAATTTATAATCGTTGGTCTTGTTCGGTTTATATAAACTTAATCGTGGCATGGTATTTCCTATAAAGTATTTATGGACTTCAGAAAGGTTGACAGATGATGTTGCCTAGTGTACTATATATAAAGTAGTTGAAAGGAGCAAGTATGACAGTGGCAGTAAGCAAGATCAAACTCCGAGCAGATCAGATCAAATACACTGGTCCAGAACCAGAGTGGAACACGCAACCTTCGATGGACGACGACGAATCCAGTCGCCGAATTGCAATTGGACGAGCGTTTGATTGGTACAATTATCATCTCGGTCGCTCAGAAGCCAAAGACTTTGTTTTAGAATATTTGAATAACGCTGAACGCAAAACAGAAGCTGATGCTTACAAGCGTGGTCCAGATAATATCTATCTAACAACCTATGGCTGGCTGGCCCGTATGGCAACCAAAGGACTTGAGCTTACTGAAAAAGAAAACAGCAGGTTAGAAGATCACATCTCCGAATGTGTAGAAGCCGCACAGGAAGAACAAGAGCAAAATCTAGCAGAAAAGAAAGCTCCAGTGCTCAGTGTTCAAGATCGCATGCGTATTAAAATGTCGCAGGCTATGGGCGAAATCGAAGGCATGCTTGATGAGTTTGCTGATACAGGCTATAAAGATGTACCAGAATTTTTAGGTGTGTTTGAAAGCTATGAGTCTCCGGCACCGATGGCGCCAATGGTTATTGATGAATGGACTCAGCGCCGAGAGGAATATCAAACTGCAATTGATCAAGCTGATCCAGATGTTGTAGAAGCTTATAGCCACTTGGGCAAGATTCAACTGCGCAATCTTGTAAAGTTTGCTGATGCAGTGATTGCTGGAATAAACAGCTATGCACAAAGCAAAAAAGTAGCTCGTAAGCCTCGTAAAAAGAAACCAGTGTCGCCTGAAAAGATCACACAAAAGTTTAAGTATCTTAAAAAGCATGAACCTCTAAAGATCGAAAGCATTGCTGTTACCAAGTTAGTAGAATGCAGTGAAGCATACTTGTATGATATTAAAAAACGCAAGCTGATACAGGTTGTAGCCGACAGTCACTTGAAAACATTCACAGTAAAAAACAACAGCATAGTTGGCTTTGATCCAGTTAAAACTGTGCAAAAAACACTGCGTAAACCCGAAGAGCAACTCAAAGAGTTTATGAAAGCCAGTGTGCCAAATGCTAGAAAGATCTTCAAAGACATTAAGTCAGTTGAAATCAAGTTTACAGGACGCGGCAACGAAAACTTGGTCTTACTTAGAGCAAAATGAAACAACAGATCATTGATGCACTGAAAGAAGTATACGACCCCGAAATCAGTATCAATGTGTATGATTTGGGCTTGATATATGAAATCACTTTAAGTGATCAAGAACAAAAGTGTGATGTATTAATGACTTTAACCAGTGCATTTTGCCCAATGGCAGATCATATTGTAAACGAAGTAAAGACCGCAGTGCAAACAGCGTCCGGCATAGACGCTGTTTCGGTTGAAGTTACATTTGATCCTCCGCTGACTCCTGATAGAATGAGCGACGAAGCTAAACTAGCACTAGGGTATGATTTCAGCAACGACATTGAGAGAGATAATTTAATCTTCAGTAGTCGATAAATAATTGTCTAAGAGATACATCATGGCAGACATCACAATTGACACACTGAAATCCAATCTTATTGACTATGTAAGACTACAGCTGGGCGATGATATCATTGATATCGAACTTGATCCAGCGCACTACGAAGCGGCTTATCAAAAAACTGTTGGCACTTATAGACAACGTGCTCAAAATGCCTACGAAGAAAGCTATATTTTTCTTGAGCTAGTGGAAGAAGAAAACACGTACACCTTGCCACAGGATGTTCAAAGTGTCAGACAGGTGTTCCGCAGAACAATCGGCAATGCCACAGGACCAGGTAGTAGCAGTTTTGATCCGTTTTCGGCAGCAACACTGAATGTATATCTGCTGAACTATAATGCATCAGGTGGTCTAGCCACTTATGATTTCTACACTCAGTATGTGGAACAAGCTGCTAGAATGTTTGGTGGGTATATGAACTACACTTTTAATCCAGTGACAAAACAGCTACAGCTTATTCGCAACATACGCGGTGATGGTGAAGTTGTGCTACTATGGGTATATCAGTTAAAGCCTGAGTTTGTGTTATTACAAGACATGCAAATATCTCAATGGATCAAAGACTACATGGTTGGAGCTAGTAAACTCATAATCGGTGAAGCAAGGGAAAAATATGCCGCTATAGCAGGTCCACAGGGCGGTACAGCACTCAACGGTGCTAGTATGAAAGCCGAAGGCCAGGCTATCATGGATAGCAAAATTGAAGAGCTCAACAACTACATTGATGGTTCACAACCACTCACTTGGGTAATCGGATAATGCGTAGCGAAGATTTCTTACCCGAACACAAAATGGTTTGGAAGCGCAGTAAAAGCGGCAAGGTCAGCATGAAGTGGCGCTGCATGAGCGGGCCAAGAGCTGGTAGAACAGTGCCAAGTGTAGCAGATTGTTCCAAAGCACCTGATGTAGCACAATCAATTCGCATGAAAAAAACTCGTGCACAAACCAAAGTGCGCCAAGCACGTAAAGCAAAGAAAACCAAAAGAGTAAACCCGTCAAGCAGACTTATTTCTCGTCTTAACAAATATCGTTAGAGGTTAACATGATCATTGGAATATGCGGACTAATCGGTTCTGGCAAAGGAACGGTGGCTGACATTCTTGTGGAAAATCACGGATTTAAAAAAATTGCATTTGCTGATCGAGTCAAAGATGGACTGTCAACACTGTTTGGATGGCCCAGAGACCTATTAGAAGGGGACACAGATCGTAGTCGTTTGTGGCGCGAAAAGCCAGATGAGTTTTGGACAAAAGAGCTAGGCAAAGAAATCACACCAAGACTGGTTATGCAGTTGTTTGGCACAAACTGTATGCGACAAGGATTCAATGATAACATCTGGGTAAACATTGTAAAGCAACAACTGTTAGCAGAACCAGAAACCAACTGGGTAATACCTGATGCTAGGTTTGCCAATGAAGTACAAATGGTTAAAAATCTAGGCGGAAAAGTTTGGCAGATTCGCAGAGGCGAGCTACCACCGTGGTGGAACACAGCTATTAAAACAAACTCAATTGATCCTGCTCAAGAATGGATACTGTATGACACGCAGGAACACATGGAAACTGGATATCCAGACATACACGAAAGCGAATGGCGCTGGGTCGACACTGACGATGCGTTTGATTCAATTATCGAAAACTCCACGCTTGAAGAACTAGCTATCGAGGTTAAAGATCTGGTTCAAGGTCACTGGTAGACCAAGGAACGCCGCTTTTTTTAATTTCTTCTGCGCAGTTTAAACATATACTTCTAAGATTATAACCATTAACATCGTTTAGATCTCCGTTTATATGATGCACACTTATTTGACTGCTGTATTTTGATCTAAATCCGCACCGATCGCACATACGTTTTTTCTCATAGCCTGCACTCTTCCATCGAGGTTGTTGTTTGGGTAATTTCTTTTTGGCTCGTATACAACGGTCACACTGTGATCGGTAATAAACCTTATTGCCCTTATAACAGTTGATTGCCACAGGGTTTTGTTTGCATGTTGGGCAGAGTTTTCGCATAACATAGATATTTAGTCCTTACGTAAGGGCACCTGCTACACCCTATTTTCTAGTTTTTTTATAAATAAACACAGTAAGAGGATAAAGAATATGGCTTTAGTAAGTCCTGGTGTTGAAGTCACCGTAATCGACGAATCAAATTATCTACCGGCTGCAGCCGCAACAGTTCCTACAATTGTTATTGCTACAGCTCAGAACAAACAAAGTGGCACCGGCACTGGAATAGCTGGCGGAACCACTGTTGCAAATGCTGGGAGACCATTTCTGGTGACCAGTCAACGAGAGCTTGTAACCACGTTTGGAAATCCGTTTTTCTATAAAACAACCAATGGTACGCCAATCAACGGCTATGAGCTCAACGAATATGGATTGCTAGCTGCATACAGTGTGCTAGGAGTTACTAATCGTGCATTTATAGTAAGAGCTGATATTGATCTAGCAGAACTCACAGCAACCACAGTAAGGCCGACAGGCAATCCTGATAACGGCACTTATTGGTTCGATCTGAATACCACACAGTATGGTGTATTTGAATGGAGTGCTACTACCGGCAGTTTTACAAATAAGACACTAATTCAAATCACAGATACAGCTAATTTAGATACTGGTATACCAAAAGACAGCATTGGAAACTACGGTGATTATGCTGTGGTTAATACTAATGTTAATAACCCAGTATACTATAAAGCCAGCAGACTAGACGGACTAACTGCAAGTGCTGGTTGGGTGCTAGTAGGCAGCGATGACTGGTGCACTGCTTGGCCTACTATACAAACTCCTAACAGTAATCCTACACTAGTAGCATCTGCAACTATTGTCATCAACGGCGACACTGTAACAGTACCAGATACAACAATATCAGGACTAGCCGTTGCAATTAACACTGCAAGTATTACAGGTGTAACCGCGGCAGTGGTTAACAACAAGCTTGAACTTTATGCAGACACTACGGCTACCAGTGACGGAAGCACCGAAGACGGTATTATTGATATTATAGATGGATCGGGTATTACACTAACACTGTTAGGAATACTTGCAGGAACATATGCATGCCCAGCACTACAACAAACACCTCACACACAAGTGCCAAGATGGAGAAGCACAGATACTACACCTAGACCAACAGGAAGTATTTGGCAAAAAACAACTGCGGTAAACCAAGGTACAGATCTTGTTGTAAAACGCTATGACAGCGTGTTAGGCAGTTTTGTTGAGCAAGATGCTCCTCTGTATGCCAATGATCAAACTGCTAATAATGCACTTGATCCATCAGGTGGCGGACAGAATATCAGCCAAAATGCAACTTATACACAAACAGATGTTAGTGAAAATAATACATTAACCTTTAAATTGTTTGAAAGAATCAGCGCAGGACAAACTGTTGTAACCAGTGAAGATACATCACCAACATTTAGCATTGGCACCACCTTTACGATTCAGGCAAGTGCATCTGGCAGTAATTCTCTAACAACAGCAGTAACTGCCACACTAAACGGCACTGACGCTGCCAGTTTTGTTGAAGCATTTTTGAACGCAAACGTTGCAAATACCACTGCTAGTGTAACAGCAGGCGGCGCGGTGCAGATACGACACACACAAGGTGGTGTAATTGTACTTAAAGACACTGGTTTTGGAAACACACCTGTGGCAGATGCAGGATTTAATACAAGTCTAGTCAATGTAAGAGCCGGAAACGAAAATGATTTAATTTTGAGTAACTGGATCCCATTAGGCGGTACAGACGGTTATACTGCAAGTTTAACAGCACCAGATCAAGATCCATCAAATGGTACCAAGTGGTATTACAGTGCTGTAGACGAAATTGATATTATGATTCATGATGGCACAGCCTGGAAAGGTTACCAAAATGTCACCAATGATGTGCGTGGTTTTAACCTAAGCAACACTGACCCTCTAGGGCCGCAGGTGAGTGCAAGTGCGCCAACTACACAAACAGATGGCACTGCTCTTGTACAAGGTGATTTGTGGATTGATTCAAGCGACTTAGAAAATTATCCAAGAATCTATCGCTGGGAGTCACAGAGTGGCGAACTGCAATGGGTATTACTTGATAACACAGATCAAACCACAGAGAACGGTGTAGTATTTGCTGATGCACGTTGGGGAACCAGTGGATCAGTGGATCCAGTAGCAGGTGATCTTCCGACTATAACCAGTTTGTTAACCAGTGATTACCTTGATCTTGATGCACCAGACGAAAACCTGTATCCAGCAGGAACACTGCTGTTTAATACACGTAGAAGTGGATTCAACGTCAAAGAGTTCCGTGTTAACTATTTCAACAGCGACGACTTCTCTGGTGTTATTCCTAGCGAAACAGATGCCTGGGTAACAGTAGCCGGTAATAAAGATGATGGAAGTCCTTATATGGGCAGACAGTCAGTTCGCCAGCTTGTAGTGCAGGCTATGAAAAGTTCGTTGGATAACAGTGTAGAGCTTCGTGAAGAGCAAAGAGACTTTAACTTGATTTCTGCACCAGGATATCCAGAGTTGTACAGCAACATGGTTACATTAAACAACGACAGAGACAACACGGCATTTGTAATTGGTGATACTCCATTAAGACTGAGCAACGATGCAAATGAACTTCTTACTTGGGCAACCAACAACAATGGTGCTGGATTAAGCACAGGTGATGGATTAACTGTAAATGACACGTACCTTGGAGTGTTCTACCCAAGTTGTCAAACCAGCGACCTTACAGGCAGTACAGTGGTACAGCCAGCCAGTCACATGATGCTGAGAACATTTATTCGAAGTGATGAAGTCAGCTTCCCTTGGTTAGCACCAGCCGGTATTAGACGAGGAGTTGTAGATAATGCTACAGCAATCGGATATATCGACAGTGCCACAGGTGAATTTGAAAGCATAAATGTAAGTCAAGGTATACGTGACGTTTTATACGAAAACAAAGTTAACCCAATTACATTTATTCCAGGTACAGGTATTACAAACTTTGGTAACAAGACCACTACTGGTGTGACCAGTGCGCTTGACAGAATCAACGTTGCAAGACTAGTTGCCTTCCTAAGAGGCAGACTTGAAGAGATTGGACGCCAATTCTTGTTTGAGCCAAATGACAAAGCCACACGTGATGAAGTTAAACTAGTAGTCGAAGGACTGCTAAATGACTTGATTGCCAAGCGTGGTATCTTTGACTACTTGGTTGTATGCGACGAGTCAAACAATACTCCAGCTAGAATTGATCGCAACGAACTTTATGTTGATGTTGCAATTGAGCCAAGCAAAGCAGTTGAGTTTGTTTACATTCCGTTGAGAATCCAGAATACTGGAGAGATCGCAGGAAGTCAGTAATATGCAAGGGCCTTTTAGGCCCTTGGTTTTGATACCATAAATACGTTTATAAGGAAGAATATAATGGCAATTTCATCATTAACAAAAATGACAGTACCTTTAGAAGGACAATCCAACCAAGGACTGTTAATGCCGAAACTAAAGTATCGCTTTAGAGTGAGTTTTAACAATTTTGGAATCAGTACACCGAGAACAGAACTTACCAAGCAGGTTATGACATTCAGTAGACCAGAAGTTCAGTTTGATGACATCACAATCGACATTTATAACAGTAAGTTAAGACTTGCTGGTAAACACGAATGGCAGGATGTCCAGGTTGAGTTGCGTGACGATGCCGGCGGCAACGTTGCAAAGCTAGTAGGCGAGCAACTACAAAAGCAGATGGACTTTGCAGAAATGTCAAGCGCCGCCGCTGGTATTGATTACAAGTTCACAACCTATTGCGAAATACTTGACGGTGGCAACGGCGAAACAGAACCAACAGTGTTAGAAACTTGGGAACTGTACGGTTGTTATTTGACCACAGTCAACTACGAAGATCTGGATTACAGCGAGAGTGCACCAGTTACCATGACACTGACCATGCGCTATGACAATGCACTACAAACGCCACTAGGCAATGGAGTTGGCGCGAGCCTAGGCAGCCTAGTTCGTAATACAGCAGGATCTGCAACAGCCTAAGGCAGGGTAGCATGGCATTTGGCCAGGACTTTTTAAAGGGTTTCTTTGGAAGCGATTATCTAAAAGATTACTCTCATGCAAGCAAAACTTACCGCAGTGCTGGATATGAACTGGCACCGCGGTTTAAGTTTTTATATCATGTGTATTTTAATCTCAACACTGCACAAATACCCACACTAAGAACTGTGTTTGACACAACCAAGCAGGATCAACTGGGACTGTTGTGCAAACAAGTAGATCTACCTAAATACGATGTCGACACAGACACACTGATTCAATACAATCGCAAACGCAACATACAGACTCGTATCAACTATGAGCCTGTGCGTATTATGATGCATGATGACAGTGCAGATCTCAGCCGTAAACTGTGGTACAATTATTACAGCTATTACTACAAGGATCCTAGTCAAAAGTACAACGGAACTCCAAACTCGCAAGGCACTGCAGGCCCAGTGACTACGCCAACCGGCTTTGACTACAACGAAAGAAACATATACAAAAACAATCTAGCGGTAAATGATTGGGGTTACATAGGCGAAGCCTATAGCGACAGCACTCAAAGCACTAGTGGCAAGCCAGCATTTTTCAAAGACATAACCATTTATGGGTTTAGTCACAAACAGTTTTACAGTTATACCTTGATAAATCCTATTATCACTGCGTTCGAGCACGACACATATGACTACAGCGAAGACGCTGGACTGATGAGCAACACCATGACAATACAGTACGAAACTGTAAAGTATGGCAGTGGAACTATTGGCAGTGGACAAGTTCCAGGCTTTGGTAATCCATCGCACTATGACACAGAACCCAGTCCAATTGCCACTGGCGGTAGTACAACCAGTGTACTAGGTCAAGGTGGATTGGTAGATGCTGGAGTTGGTGTGTTCAATGATTTATCCAGCGGCAATTTTCTTGGCGCAATTCAAAAGGCTGGTGCTATTGCTACCAATCCAAGGCTTAACAGTGTAAACGATATTACAGGAGTCCTGAAAACTGAAATAAAAGATAACGCTGTGAATTATCTGCGCAGTGATGCTGCCAGTCAGCAAATCAGCAATGGAATAAAAACACTCACACCACCTACAACTAATGCTAAGAAAGTTGATGTTGATAGTCTTTTAAACTTTATCCCGGGTAACGAATAATGGTACAAAGTGTAAACTACGTTAAAACAAATCAAGATAAAACTGTGAGCATATTCAACAGTTTTTACAATTTAGAAATGACCATCAATGGCAACGAATGGGATGTAGTTTACAGCTACCTGCGTAGTATAACCACCAGTGAACAGAGTGCAGAAAATCTTGCACTGGCAGTGTTTAAAATTGCCGCCGACAATGATTTTCTAGTAATGGATGTTCTAGATCAGATCAAAGGGCAAGATAAACTACAACTCACGGCCAGTCTCAGTTACTATCTAAACAGCATAAGAAATGCCACTACATATCTTGCCATTGGGCAACCCGTAATTCCTATTCAAGCCGCGGCACGTAATGTACACACATGAGAAAAAAGTATGCCCAAGGCAAGTATACTCCTTTAAATAAGGACAAGTATGTAGGCAAGAAATTACCAACCTATCGCAGTGGTTGGGAACTTGCTTTTATGCGTTTTTGCGATAGCAATAACAATGTCATGCAGTGGGCCAGCGAAAGTATAACAATACCTTATCGCAATCCAATAACAGGCAAGCAGAGCATTTATGTTCCTGACTTTTTTATTACCTATCGTGATAAAAACAACACCATGAAAGCAGAGTTGATTGAAATCAAACCTCGCAAACAAAGTGTTATTGAAGGACGCATGAGTGAACAACAAAAAGCTGTTGTTGCTGTAAATTATGCCAAGTGGGACGCTGCACAAAAGTGGTGCAAAGGACAGGGCATACGATTTAGAGTGGTGACAGAGGATGATATTTTTAGACAATGACCAAGAAATTAGAACAGCTTTTTAACATAGATGATGTAGAAAATCAACCCAGCACAGAAACTGATGACGACGAGTTGTCAGAAAGCGTGCCTGTTGATGTGTCATCACTGCAACAGGATCTCAGCGCACTGGATAAAATCAACAATGCATTGCCAGCAGTAAAAGGCCTAGAAGCCAGTGACGTTGAAATGGACGATCTAGCTGGTAAAGCAATCGAAAGCTATGAGAATCTCATGGACCTTGGCATGCAGGTAGAAAGTAGATTCAGCAGTGAAATATTCAGCGTCGCCGGACAAATGCTCAATCATGCTATTACAGCAAGAACAGCAAAAGCAAATAAAAAACTCAAAATGATTGAATTGCAACTTAAACAGGCCAGACTGGCTCAACAGGAAGCAAAACAAAACACAGATGATATACCCACTGGCGAAGCACAGGTTTTAGACAGAAACGAGTTGCTGAAAGCCATCTTGGACAAGAATAAAAAAGATGATTCGTCCAGCTAAATACAGCAAGGAAAGTATGATATGAAAACATTTAAACAGTATCTCGCAGAGAGTGCCAACCCTTACCGCTATCGTATTAAAATAGCTGGCGACCTTCAACCAGAAGTGTTAGACAGCTTGAAAAAACGCCTGGACAAGTATGATCCAGAAAGTGTTAGCGAACCCAAAAAGACACCTGTACAGAAAAGCCCAGCAGGGTTTCCAGAACTGGCAAATCAAGAAATACACATCATTGATGCTGTGTTAAACTATCCTGCCAGTCAAGAAGAGCTCACTGAACTTTTTCATCAAGCAGGCGGTGATCCAGATCATTTTCGTGTATTCACAGCAGAGTATGATGACACAGTGAATCAACAAGCAGAGGCAGCCGAAGAAGGTCCACTGTTAGAAAAAGATTTCCCTGATGCTAGCAAAGAAAGCAATGAAGCCAGCGAAGCATACAGCAACGCAGATGTTATCGAAAACAGTGCAGAAGGTGTTGACTACGAAATTGCAGGCGGGTCAACTGCGGCAGCTAAAACAACCAATGATTATCCTACACAGGACAAGAGCCCGATAGGCGGGACAAACAAAATTCCAGACCCATACAAAATTTAAGGACACCCAGCAATGGAAAACATTTACACAATACTAGAAAGTTTTAACCGCGTCGAGGAAGCAGAAAAGCTTTCTGAAATGATGGGCAACTATACAATTATGAAAGACGGTAAAGTGGTAGCAAGAGGCGTTCGTGCCACGAGCGAGCAAGACGCAATCAAACAGGCGTACATGAAAATGGGTAGTGCTAGCAAGTATACTGGTGCCGGAATGGACAGTTTCAAAGCTGTGCGAGAAGAGCAAGAATTTAGCGAAGATGATATAGATGAAAATGCTTTCAACCAAGCGGCAGCCGCAGCAGCCAGAGCAGGCAAGACAGAATTTGAATTTGGTGGTAAAACACACCCTGTGAAAATGGATAAATCCACTGCTCACCAGCTAGACGACGACGTAAACGAAGAATCAAAGCCAGATTATATTGACATTGACAAAGACGGCGACAAAGAAGAATCAATGAAAAAAGCTGCTAAAGATGCTGAAAAAATGAAAGAAGACTACGACAAAGACGAGTATGACGAAGAAGGCGAAATGGCTGACAATCAGCTTGACGTAGTGCATGATGCCGCTAAAGAATTGCAAGACATTATCGACAGCGATGACAATCTTCCTGAGTGGGTACAAAAGAAAATTACACTTGCCATGGACTATCTAGACACAGCCCGCGACTACATGGGCAGTGTAGAAGACGAAGTGGAAGAGCCAGAGGAGCTGGAAGAAAAAGCTGTTTCTAGAGATCAGCAAGAAGCTGCAGGCGCTGCCCTTAGTGCAAAGCGCGGCGACACTTCGCCTAGCAAACTGGTAGGCGCTAGCAAAGAAATGTATGATAGCATGACTGAAAAAGAGCTAGAAGATTTTGCTGGCACCAAGCACAAAGGCTTGCCAGAAAAGAAAAAGAAAAAGAAAACACAAGAAACCACAGTAGCCGGTGCGGTCGCAACTGCAACTGATGCAACAGGTAGCAGTGTTTATGGCAATCCAAGTGTGTACGAGAACGAGTTCAAGAAAAAGTTCGATGCACTCACTGAAAGCATGAACGTAAGTGTTAATGCCAGTAACGACGGGAATCAAAGCATGAGTGTTTCAGCTGATGGCGAAGATGCTGTCAAACTTGGACATCTGCTGAAAATGGCTGGACTTTTTCAAAGTAGTGGATATAAAGAACCATGCCCAAGTTGCGGAGAAATGCACGAAGGTGAATGCACCATGGAAGAATACGCCAATGAGCCTGATGAGCAAACACAAGACACAGACTTCATGACAAATACCATCTCTGGTGGACTGAATGGACCAAAAACACAGGTAAATCCAAACAACCCAGGTGATAATCCACTGGCTATGAAAAGTCTTAATAAGACTGCAATCAATCTCGAAGACAGTATCAAAGAAGGCCTTGATAATCTTTACAAGCAGTACAAGGGCGAGCAATGAAGTCGTTAGAAGATTATGTAAAAGAATCAGCAAGGCAACGAGTATTTCCAGTAACTGGTGATGTTGTTGAATGCAACATCAATGAAGAACTTGCGATTGATCTTGGTGTAGTAGAGCACACCGATGACGGCGTTGTTGTTGAAATGGATGCACTAGCACAGTATATTCTAGAGCATTGTGGGTGTAGTTTTGAAGAAGAAGTTAACGAAGCATTCACCACAGCCGTTGCACTAGAACCTGGCTTAGGCGACGAATACAAAACAGCGGTTAATATAATTAACAAATATCGATCCCAAGGCGTAACCGCAGAGCCAGAAAAAATGGACAATCACTATGAAATTGTTGTAGATGGTCCTCCCAAAGCAATGCGTGAACTGGAACGTGAGATTAAAAGTGCTGGAGTGACAATGCGAGCAACTGAGTCCATGGACCACAGTGATTTAGACGAAGCAGAATACCAAGGTCGCGATGTAGAACTTAACAAACCCATGAGAGGCGATGTTAAAAAGTTCAAGGTTTTTGTGCGAGATCCAAAAACAGGGAATGTAAAAAAAGTCAACTTTGGTTCAAAAGAAATGGAAATCAAGCGTGACGACCCTGCTCGTAGACGCAGTTTTAGAGCTAGACACAAATGTGCAGACAAAACTCTCAAAAAAGATGGCACCACAGCCAGCTATTGGAGTTGCAGAATGTGGACAAGCAAGCCAGTAAGCAAAATACTCAAAGGAAAATAACCAATGGCAACAGTGTATTCAGGTGCTATAGCAAACACAACGATATCCACAGATAAAGTTAGAATTTCAACTGGGTCAAATAGTGTTACAGCACAGGTTCGGTTAGCTGCAGATCCTACCAGCAATGCCAGTGTGTTTTTGTACAATGATGGCAATGTAGCCAACAGTGTGCCAGTGGTTTGTCCAGCAGACGACACTACAGAACTTTGGGTAGGTGTAGGCAACCAACTTACTATTGTAGGTGGCAATGCTACTACATTAGAAATTGGCACAGCGACTAGCGGTAATGCAGGTGTACACAATTAATGCGAGCACGTGAGTTTATAAGTGAGGTCAAAGGGTTTAGAAGTAAACTAACCAAAGGCAAAAAACACTACACTCACAGTCAAGCCAGCCCAGGAGGCATTCAAGGCAAAGGCTACTACGATCTCTATCGAACAAGCATGGCAATAGCTGGGATGGACAAGGACGGTAACAATGAAAACACACCAGATCCAGAAAGCTGGATGGGCAATGATGCATACATTGTAGCTTACACCGATGAAGAACGTGCCATGACAGAAAAAGCCTATAATGCTCTAGGTAGCAAGCACAGAAAAAACGAGGAAGGACGCAGTTCAGAACCAGACGCTGTAAACACACAAAGCCCAGTTAAAGGATTTAAAGGCTACCCGAGATAATGGCAAATTACAATCCAAACAGTACCAACTACGAGCACAGTTTTGAACCAAACACTACCCAGCTCACAATGGCTATGGATTATAACAGTTTTGGTCAACCAATCGTCCGAACAGTATCATCTGGAAGTACAAGTCTCGACGCATTTGGCAGACAACAAGTAGCACAACCATTTACACTTTTTGATAGCAGTATGGTTGGCGAAGATAACGGCAAGTTTGACACTTCTACAGCTGGCGGAGCAAGTACAACATATAATGTAAACGAAAGCAGTTTAAGTATGACTGTAGCCGGTACTGAAAATGATCAAGCAATAAGACAAAGCTACAGAACATTTCCTTATCAGCCTGGCAAAGCATTAGAAATTTTAAACACATTTTCAATGGCAACAGCCGCTACAGGTTTGCGTCAACGAGTAGGATACTTTACCACAAACAACGGTGTCTATTTTGAACAAGATGGCGATACAATCTATATGGTTTTACGCAGTTTTGTAACAGGTAGCATAGTCGAAACCCGTGTAGCTCAAGACTCGTGGAACGGTGACAAACTAGACGGCACAGGAAGCAGTGGTATCGCGCTGGATATAACCAAAAGTAATATTTTCTATATTGATATGGAATGGCTTGGTGTTGGTAGTGTGCGTACCGGCTTCATTATTAATGGTACTATATTCATTGCTCACACATTTCACAACGCAAATATAACCAGTGACACTACCTACATGACCAGTGCTGAGCAGAGCATTCGTTATGAGATCACCAACACAGCTACTACAGGTACAAGTGCTACCATGAAACAAATTTGTAGCACAGTGATCAGCAGTGGTGGTTATCAAGGACGAAGCCAAAATAAATTTGCTGGAAGAGGATTGTCATATTATACCTTAACCCCAGCATTTACATTTTATAATCTTGTTAGCATTAAATTACGCACAGCAGGCATCAACAAAATAGTTGTTCCAAATGGGTTAAACATTATCTCTGATAGTAATCAAAATGTACACTATAAACTTTTATTGAATGCTACAGCAAACACGGCACTTAGTTTCAGCAATGCTAGCACATTTGTAGAAAGCAGTACAACCAGTGCAAGCATAACCGGCGGAACACAACTAGGCGAAGGCTTTATCACAAACAAAGGCGAGCCAGTCAAACTAGAAGGCGAAGATCTATTCGCTTATCAATTGGGCAGAACCATCAGTGGTACCAGCGATATCTTAACCATTGCAGTAGCTGCCGATAGTAACAATACCGATGTCGGCGGCGGAATTAGCTGGTACGAACTCTAATAAATACTCCTATAATACTACAATAAAAACAATACATCAGTCATAAACAACGTAAGTAGTAGTATGGAAAAAACCTACTGCGCAGCTCCATGGCGAGGACTGCATATCAATTTTCGTGGAGACGTAAAAACCTGTTGTGCAGGTGATCCCAACATGCTTGGCGATTTAAACAGCAAAAGCATCGACGAAATACTGCAAAGCGACACAATGAAAGAAATTCGTGCTACCTTACAACAGGGCAAAATGCATGAAGATTACTGCTATAACTGTATCAGTGCGGAGCGTTATGGACGCAGTGAAAGACATTGGCACAATGACGTCAATCCTGATTTTGATTCAGCCTCAGCGAGTTTAGAAGAACACTCGCCTAGTATCATTGATGTACGCTGGAATATCACCTGTAACCTAGCCTGTAACTATTGTGGACCTTACTGTAGCAGCAAGTGGGCTGCTATAGCAAAAGGCAAAGAAGAATTACTAACCATTGAGCAAAAACACGACGGGGTTAAACCATATGTTCAACAGGTGTGTGAATATGTTGAAGAGAAAAAACACAGCGTGAGAGAAGTAGCACTGGTGGGCGGCGAACCCTTGTTGCTAAAAGAAAATCATTATCTACTTGATGTAATACCAGATGATTGTATCGTAACACTGATTACAAACACCAGTGTAGAGTTCGAAAAAAATGCCATTGTAAGCAAACTGATGCAGAGACAAAAAGTCAGCTGGAGCATGAGCTTTGACAACGTAGGCGATAGATTTGAATATGTACGCTACGGAGCCAATTGGGATCTGCTTGATCATAATGTTAGATTAATAAACAGTTGGAAGGATCGCGGACACTGGAACGGCATTCACGCTGTATATAATCTGTACAACTGTACAAGACTGCGAGAACTACGCAACTATGCAGACAGCATAGGCACTAAAATACTGTGGCAAACACTGTATCAGCCAGACTACCTTGATCCTACAAAACATGATTTAAAAACACGTGAACTGGCGATAGAGGAAATAGATGCATACAGTCGAGATTACGATTTATCTGATCATGAAAAAAGTTTCTTTTCACTAGCAAAGCAAAATCTCAGCACTATTGCATCGGATGCAGAACCACTGACCGAGCGATTTAAAAAGCACATACACGAAATGGAACATCTATTTCACAAAGACCGTCAGACTAGTTTTGTTAATCTCTGGCCAGAGTTGAGCCATTTATGTTGAGCGATAATTTTAACAATGTACTAAGTATGACACAAGCAGGGTATAAAAACCAAACACTAACCTGGAAAGGCGAGGATGACAAAGATAATTTCAAACGGAATTGGAAAACTCAGCCCAAAAGAATGACATACCATAATTGGACTGAATCTAGTGTAACCTACAAATTCAACAGCATAGGTTTTCGCAGCCCAGAAATACCACAGGATCAATCTTACTTTGCAGCATTTGGGTGCAGCTATACCGCAGGTGATAGCTTGCCATTTGATAAAATATATACCAGCGTAATAGGCAAACAACTAGACCTAGTTCCGGTTATGTTTGGCAACAGCGGAGGTAGTAATTGTTCTAGCACAAGACTTGCGTTCACATGGTTGCCCAAGCTTTGTCCAAAATTTGTGATCTATCAAAGCACATTTGATCAAAGATTTGAATGGATAAAAATGAATGAAAAATACGGCAACGAATTTAAAGAAGCAATAACCTATGGTGTGGTAGCAGAAGGTGGCGGCACTCCTCCTCAGTTAAATAACAATGTGTTATATCAAGATTGGATTATGTGCGAAGAAAATAGAGAAATGGCCAAAATTAAAAATCTAGCTAGTGTTCGCTGGTTGTGCGCTGAACTTGATATACCTTTGTACGAAATCGACGTAACAGATTTTAAACACACTCATCCAGATGATTTTGCCAGAGATCTACTGCATCCTGGTCCAGGTGCCCATCAACTGGTTGCACAACAACTACTAGAGAAAATCAATGAGTAAAAGTCTTGATGGCGTACTAGTAAAATCGCCACACAAAAAGTATGATTACACCGAAAAAGATCTAGAAGAATTTGCACGATGTGCTGACCCAAACACTGGTGCTGAATATTTTTTAGAGAACTTTTTTCAAATTCAGCATCCTACCCTAGGACAGATGCAGTATCAGCCCTATGAGTACCAAAAACGTCTAATTGCAACATATCACACTTATAGATTCAGTATCAGCATGTTACCTAGGCAGACCGGTAAGTCAACCACAGCCGCTGGATACCTACTTTGGTATGCTATGTTTAAACCAGACAGCACGATTCTTATTGCCGCACACAAGTACAGTGGAGCACAAGAAATCATGCAAAGACTGCGCTATGCCTATGAAGCATGCCCTGACCACATTCGAGCAGGAGTAGTAAGCTACAATAAAGGCAGTGTGGAGTTTGACAACGGAAGTCGCATTGTCAGTCAAGCAACCACAGAAAACACTGGACGTGGTATGAGTATCTCGCTGTTGTACTCAGACGAGTTTGCATTTGTACGACCTACCATTGCCAAAGAATTTTGGACTAGTATTTCGCCTACACTAGCCACTGGTGGTAAAGCTATTATTACAAGCACACCAAACAGTGACGAAGATCAGTTTGCACTGATATGGAAAGGCGCCAATAAAACTTTTGACGAAAATGGAAACGAAACTGAAGTAGGAATCAATGGATTCAAAGCGTTTAGAAGCTATTGGAACGAACATCCGGACAGAGATGAACAATGGGCAAACGAGCAACGGGCTGCATTAGGTGTTGAACGTTTTAGACGAGAAATGGACTGTGAGTTTATCATCAATGATGAAACACTGATTGCACCAACCACGCTTATTGATATGGAAGGTGTAGACCCACTTCGTAAAACAGGCCAGGTTCGATGGTATAAAAGACCTGAGAAAAATCGAATTTATGCCATTGGGCTTGATCCAAGTCTTGGCACCGGAGGTGATCCTGCGGCAATACAGGTATGGGAAGCAAACACCCTAGAACAAGTTGCCGAATGGCGAGATAACAAAACACCAATACCAGGACAAATACGTGTGTTAACTGACATTGTAAAAGAAATCTTTGAAATTGTAGAAGATGATACAACAATCTATTACAGTGTGGAAAACAACAGCATAGGAGAAGCCGCATTGATCAGCATCAATGAGTACGGTGAAAACAATATCAAGGGATATTTTCTCAGCGAAGCCAAAGGCAAACGCAAAGGATTTAACACCAGTAACAAGCCAAAACTACAGGCTTGCAGTAAATTTAAAAATCTAGTAGAACGCAAAAGAATGACCATCAGTAGCAAGCCGTTGATCAGTGAATTAAAAAACTTTGTAGCACACGGTGCTAGTTATGCCGCTAAACCTGGGGAAACAGACGACCTGGTGATGAGTACACTGTTGGTAATACGCATGTTGCAAGAGCTGCAAAATTATCATCAAGAACTAGATGACACTGTAAAAGACCACGATGACGTAGACATAGAACCTATGCCGTTCATTGCAATGTTCTAATAAATACACATATGAAAAATTCTGAAAGCACCTCTAAAACACTCTACGATCTATTGGTAAGTCGTAATTTTGATCCTGACATACTGGACAGTCGTGGACAGTCTATCACTGATGTTAACCAAGGAGAAATATTCTCTTTTGACTTTGTGTCTGACGGTAAAAACTATGGCACGGTGGTTATTACACTCAGTGGTGACAATCAATTTGAGGTGTACTACGGCGACAACCTAGGCCGGGGCATGGATAAAGAACATCGCAGTGACTGGTACAAGTTTTTACAGCACTTGAAAAGTTTTGCTGCTCGTAACATGATGCAGTTTAATCTACGTGATTTTACCAAGCTTAAACACAGCATGCGTACAATAAACAGTGTTAACGAAAGCGTGTTTGAAGGCTATTACGGTGGTAAACGCACCAGTTATAACAAAGCTGCTGAAGGTGCTAAACTGAAAATTCGTCACAGCAAAAAACTGGAAGACAGTGATCCTCGCTATAGATTTGTAGAAGAGCTGTTTGTAGAAACACCGAGCGGCGAACGTTTTAAGTTGCCTTTTAAAAATCTCAATGCTGGTAAAGCCATGGCAAGACACGTCAGCGAAGGTGGAACACCCTATGATTCGTTTGGACAGCATATACATTCGATGGTCAAAGAAATGAACAGCATAACACATTTTGTTCGTAAACACAGTCGCAATCTTGAGGAAGACGTGGTAAATCTTGTAGATGATGCTAAGTCACGCAGGCACAGCATTAAAAAAACACTGAAGAGTCTGAACAGCAAACGAGGATATGCAAAATATCACGAAAGTTGGAACCCAGAAGACACTGGCAGTATAGTAGAGCGTATGGAAACTTTTGAAGCCAACTATGCTCCGATAGAAGATGCTGTACAGGTTTTTGAAAATTGGATAGTAGCAGAATCATTGAGCACTATTCAAAAGCGCGAACTAGGCAAGTTAATCGATCAAGGACTTCGTGCAGGTGTAGATGGACTAGAAGCAAACTCCGAGCTTGACGCTGTCATTCAAGATGAAGAACTGGACGATCTTGTAGCCAAAGTAGGTGATCAGGATCCAGAAGCCAATGTGTTTGATGATCCTGCTGTGAGAGGCAGATTAGAAGAACTTGGCTTGATAGCTATCAAAGAAATCAACGACACTGACACTGGCACACGAACGCTCAAGGCTGCTCGTGATCCTATGCTGGAAGATATCCTAAAACTTCTCTAAAATTCTACCTTTTTGTTCGACAGACTAAATACCTTTGCGTATACTTAACAGTATATGCACAGGCATATTATTAGGCAATATAGAAGCAAAGGCAACAAAAGGAAAAAGCAATGGCAAAACCATCTTTAGCAGAAATCCGTGCACGTCTCCAGGCCCAGGAGAACAAGCAAGGCGGAAACACTTCGGGCGGCGATAACGCAATCTATCCACACTGGAACATGGCAGAAGGCAGTAACACTACACTGCGTTTCCTTCCAGACGATAATCCAGAAAACACATTCTTTTGGGCAGAACGTGCAATGATCAAACTGCCATTCGCTGGTGTAAAAGGCGACATGGACAGTAAAAATGTTCTTGTACAAGTACCCTGTGTTGAAATGTGGAATGAAACATGTCCTATCTTGCAAGAGGTACGCACATGGTTCAAAGACAGCTCATTGGAAGAAATGGGTCGTCGCTATTGGAAAAAGCGTAGTTATATTTTCCAAGGGTTTGTGCGTGAAAATGCACTAGCAGATGACGACACACCAGAAAATCCAATTCGTCGTTTTATTATTGGGCCGCAGATCTTTCAGATCATCAAGGCAGCACTGATGGATCCTGATCTTGAAGAATTGCCAACAGATTACGAAAATGGCTTGGACTTCCGCATTACCAAGACCTCAAAAGGCGGCTATGCAGACTACTCAACAAGTAAGTGGGCTCGTAAAGAATCACCGCTAACTGAACAAGAGCTTGCAGCAATTGAACAACATGGGTTGTACAATCTCAATGATTTCTTGCCTAAAAAGCCAACAGACGTCGAGCTGAAAGTAATGCAAGAAATGTTCGAAGCAAGTGTGGACGGTCAAAGCTTTGACATGGAGCGTTGGGGACAATACTATCGTCCTGCTGGCATGTCAGCACCGGCGCAGAGTTCTGCACCAGCAGCAACAGCAGCGCCAAAGTCGGTACCTCTTCCAGAAACCACAGTCAAGGACGATGTACCATTTGAAACCACAGAAACAGCAGCAGATGAGCCAGTTGAAACACCGTCGGGAGGTGGTTCACAGAGTGCTCAAGATATCTTGGCAAAGATTAGATCTCGTCAAAGCAGTTAATGTGGGATATTGATGTAAATCAATACGACTACTATATGAATCACCCAGGTCCAAGGCCTGGGTTGATTGTTCTTCGTGACTATATTAATGGGTTTGACAGCAGTCTCCGAAATCCATTATTAGATCATTTTCAAGCATTGCCTGGACCTCGCACCAGAGTGATCTGGGCAATGCCTTTTTTGCCCGCTGTAAGGCAAAACTACCCAGAATTAGACTTAGTATGGGATCCAGATCTAGGTGAAGAATATCTTTATTCAGCACTGAAAACCTACACTGAACACCCAGAAATTGATCATAATAATTTTTTGTGCAGTTTCAACGGCAGTGGGCATGTAGGAAGACGCATGCTGACCAGTGCGCTTAAACAAACTGGCATGTGGAACGATCGTACCTGCACTAAAAATTTCAAATACAGTCCTATCAGCATTGACGGGCATCTTAAAGATTACCTCAGTGACGATGAAACACGATTTTACAGGAAGTTTCTGGTGTCGCAGGACGCTGATTTTTCTCACACAAACTATTCTATGTTTTCCTGGAATCAGGATAGATTTGCACATGCCAGCAACATAGAATATCTTGCGCCTGTTATTACCAACAGTTTTGTTAATTTAGTGAGCGAAAGCTGGAGTCACAGCTATCAGCCTTTTATAACAGAAAAGTTTGTGTACAGCGTGATTACACGTGGATTGTTTGTTGCATACGCTCAACCAGGTTGGCACAGTGTGCTCCGTGACTTGTACGGGTATAAACTATACAACTCAGTGTTTGACTACGAGTTTGACAAAGAATCGAACCCTGTGCGTAGATTGTATAAATTATTAATGATGTTAAAGCCATTTGAGTCATTGAGCAAAATCGATTGGCACGATTTACACTTAATGGAGCTGGATAATATAGAGTATAATATTCAGCACTTTCTAAGTGGGGATGCACATCAACAGTGTTTAAGGAGTGCAGAACAACAAAATGAATCTAGTTAGCGGGTGCAGTTATACTGAAGGCGCTAGTTGGCCTATTCAGTTGTTTGATAGATATACAAATCTTGGACGCAGAGCCGCCGGTAATAGATACATTGCTGACAGTGTGATCAGCACAGTGCTCACTGAAAAAATTAACAGTGTGTTTATACTATGGTCTGGGCTGAACAGGATGGATCTAGCATTACCGGAGCATGTTGATACCCAAGAAGTGTACACAACATCTTTATGTCACAGTCAATATGTGCACATGCCCTACAAGCCGTTTCCAGCAGAAAACTATCAAAGAATAAAAGGTCCAAACTGGCCGGAGTTGTCTAAATTTGCTGAATGGCAAAAGTTACCTGCAATGAAAAAGAACGAATCCATAGTACGTGGTATGTTTAACACTGGACACAGTGCGGAGCAGTTGGCATTAGAAACACACGACCGATCAGCTAACGCACACTGGTGTACACAAACACTTTTATCCATGATCAGTGTACAGCACGTGTTAGATGCTATGAACGTAGACTATCGATTTTCGTTTATTGCTGATGTACACGATAAACAAAATCAACAACAATTTGGGTGGCTTGACACAGAACACAAACTTTATACCAGCATAGACTGGTCTAGGTATATTAATACTACTCCATTTGAATATGGTGTAAAGCACAACGGGCTGATGTTGGACAATTTTCATGTTGAGTCAGACTGCATGAATGCCTGGGCCAAAGAGGTAGTTGGTAAATGGCAGTGAACTATATTTGGGTGATGTTTGTACCAGGAGCAGCCGGTAATTTCTTATCCAGGTGTTTGCAATTTGCCGAAGACACAGTTTGTTTTGCAGATAAAACTCATGGCGTACCGCAGACGCTAGAGGATAAATGGAAGCTGTTAAATTACAACACTGTAGTCGACAGTGAATTTCAAACCAGAGATTGGAAACAGTTTGAATCATGCTCGACTCCTTATCGTAACTGGTCCATGGATGTCAGCGAACAAAATAGAGTTTGGTACAGTCACCCAGATAGATCTGTGCTTGAACAAGGATTCGTAGAAAAAACTGATACACAAACTGTGGTATACATTGATCCTGAGGACCAACTGGAATGGTGCTTGATGAATGCGCTATACAAAAACAGTTACATCGTAGTTGATTGGCTGTTACAAGCTCAAGAGTTTGCTCAAGATCCAAGCAGCGTTGTTTTTCCTTTGAAGCACCTGAGAAGCATGGATTTTATAATGCATTTCCAACAGTTAACAGATCAACTAGGATTGGTATACACAAACGACGGCATAAAATATGTAGAAAAATTACACACTCAATGGCTAACCACAGTGTGCAAAGATATAGACGATTGGAAGAAACAATTAGGATTCAAGATTGACAACTCATAAAACGTTTGTTACACTTGTTAAGATAAAGTAGGAGGCAACATGGCCAAACCATTTGATGTAAGTAAATTTAGAAAAGACATCACCAAGAGCATTGACGGACTTAGTATAGGATTCAATGATCCCACTGACTGGATCAGCACAGGAAACTATGCTTTGAACTATTTGATCTCAGGTGATTTCAATCGTGGCGTGCCTCTTGGTAAAGTCACAGTGTTTGCCGGTGAATCCGGTGCAGGCAAGAGCTATTTTGTGTCAGGAAATATTGCACGACATGCACAAGAACAAGGCATTTTCGTGGTAATGATCGACAGTGAAAACGCACTAGACGAAAGCTGGTTACAAGCATTAGGCGTAGACACCAGTGAAGACAAGTTGTTAAAACTAAGCATGGCAATGATCGATGATGTTGCTAAGACCATTTCGACTTTCATGAGTGACTTTAAAAAGCTCGAAGCAGAAGATCGTCCCAAGGTTCTGTTTATCATTGACAGCCTGGGCATGCTATTAACACCCACAGATATCAATCAATTTGATTCAGGCGATCTCAAAGGTGATTTAGGTCGTAAGCCTAAAGCACTTACAGCACTTGTTCGTAACTGTGTAAACATGTTTGGTAGCTTCAACGTAGGCATGGTGTGTACTAACCATACATACGCAAGCCAAGACATGTTTGATCCAGATGACAAGATCTCAGGTGGACAAGGCTTTGTGTACGCTTCAAGTATTGTAGTAGCAATGAAGAAGCTCAAGCTTAAAGAAGACGAGGATGGCAACAAAATATCTGATGTGCGCGGTATTCGTGCGGCTTGTAAGGTAATGAAAACACGCTACAGCAAGCCATTCGAAGGTGTACAAGTAAAAATCCCCTACGAGTCAGGTATGAATCCATACTCAGGATTGGTAGACATGGCTGAAAAGAAAGGACTATTGGTCAAGGATGGCAATAGACTGCGTTATACTGCATCCAATGGTGAAGAAATCAAGCAATTCCGTAAAGCCTGGGAAGCAAACACCGACGGCTGTTTGGATCAGGTAATGGTAGATTTTGCACAAAAAGATATAAGTAAATCTGACATGCTGGAGCCAGACGCTCCGGAAGAATCAGAGGAAACCATGAATGATTGATATCGACACAGTAGCAGAAATCTACGCTGTAGTAAAAGAATACATCCGAGAAGTAGACAGAGAGGAAGCAGCAAGCAGTGTTGTTACCATATTAAAAGACCACGAAGTGAAAGAAGACAGCATAATTGCGGCATTTGATGATGATCGTGATATTATGCGCTGTCTAGGTGTCGACGATGAAGAAGTCGATGAAGACGAAGACTACTACGACGAGTACGAATAATGTGGTATACCCGGGTAACATCTGACATCAGTCAGATACCTGACTTTATTGAGCACTATAACCAAGAGTTAAACAGTGCAAAAGCAGAGTGTCGTGTAAGCGGATATGTAGAAAACAATATCAAAGATCTGCCCGGAATCACAGAACATCGATTTAATCAGCTACAAGAAATTGAAGCCGTGTTGAATTTTCTTAATATTCAGTTGAGAAAAATTCGCAGACGACATTTTCAAAAATATCTTGAAAACTACAATCGTGCACTTACCAGTCGCGATGCTGAAAAGTATGTAGACGGCGAAGACGAAGTGATTGATTTTGAAACCATTATCAATGAAGTGGCACTGCTTCGTAACCGCTGGCTAGGTGTAATGAAAGGCTTGGACACCAAGCAGTGGCAGATGGGACACATTGTACGCTTGCGCACAGCCGGTATGGAAGATATCCAAGTATGATCATAACTGACAAACAAAGTCAGGAGCACAGCGATAGATTGAAAAATCAATTTCGCGAGTTTGACAGTTTTATTGAAAGCATAGACACATTGGCTGATTTTGGTTGCGGGCAACAAGGACATGACGTAGATTGGTGGAGCAGCTTAACCACTAGAGACGAAGAACCTTCGCCTCTGAATATTCGTGTAACAGGTGTTGATATTCATGACCATTGCGCAGCTGCTCATGAGCATAAAAATGCACGTTATCTCAAGCATGACATAGAAAAACCTTTTGATTCCAGCTGGAAGTTTGATTTGGTATGGTGTCATAACACACTGCAATATCTAGAAAATCCATACCGGGCACTATGCAACTGGAGAGACACTGTCGACGATGGCGGTGCACTTATACTCAGTGTGCCACAAAATATACGCCTGTTTGGGCGTACTAGGCTGTATGATCAAACCAGTCATTGTATACACAACTTCACTGTCGTTCAGCTGATTCACATCTTGTCTTTGGCAGGATGGGAAAGTCGTGGCGGGTATTACACGCTTGACATGGAAGAAGGATGGATTACAGCATTGGTATACAACACAAACGAACCAGTTCGGCATCCTCGAAACACCAGCTGGTATGATCTAGCCGAAACAGGGTTGCTCCCTCACAGTCTTGAACTTGGCATAGAAAAATATGGTTACGCCCGAGAGCAAGATCTCATGCTTGAATGGATCGACAGAAGCAAAGCCCAAGTCAAGAAGCTATAATAAATAACCACATGCGCACAGTATTAGTCACCGGAGGGTTCGACCCGTTGCATAGTGGACACTTGTCCTATTTTGAATCAGCGAAAAGCCTAGGGGATAGACTGATTGTTGGTGTCAACAGCGATGCCTGGTTAGCCCGCAAAAAAGGGCGCAGTTTCATGCCTAGCTCAGAAAGAACGGCTTTAGTCGATGCTCTATCTGTGGTAGATCAAGCAGTGGCTTTTGACAACGACTACGATAGAGACAACAGTTGTTGTAGATTTATTGAAGATTGCCTGGCTAATTTTCCTGATGACGAGATAGTATTTGCCAATGGCGGAGATAGGACCAAAATCAATATTCCTGAAATGACTGTGGAAAACTCTAGACTGAGTTTTTGTTTTGGCATCGGCGGCGAGGATAAAAAGAATTCAAGCAGTTGGATATTGGAAGAATGGAAAAGCCCTAAAACTCAAAGACAATGGGGATATTATAGAGTTCTTCATGAAGCACCCGGTGTAAAAGTCAAAGAACTCACAGTAGATCCAGGCGAAAGTCTCAGCATGCAACGTCATTTTCATAGAAGTGAATATTGGCTAGTAAGCACAGGCATTGCAACAGTTGAGTACCAGAGAGATCCTAAATGGAACACCACAGTGACATCCAATTTTTCTCAGCACCAAGAATTACATATTCCAGTAGGATCCTGGCATCAACTACGCAATAACACACAAGAACCTGTGCAAATTATCGAAATTCAATACGGCACTGAGTGTATTGAAGAGGATATTGAGAGACGATGATTTTAAAATTAAATGGATGTAAAATTTAAAATGTCTAAGCAACTAAAAGCATGTTGGTTAAAAAGCCCTGCTCCAGGAAATTTTGGTGACATTCTTACTCCGTTTATTTTAAATCATTACGGCTTTCGCGTAAATTACGTACACTGGAATAACATACAGCAAGCTGACGTAATATGTGTAGGTTCTATTGCCAGGTTAGCAATCGCAAACACAATTGTGTTGGGTAGTGGTATTATGAGCAAAGGCGAACAATTATGTGCAGATGCTAAGTGGAAGTGGGTAAGAGGTCCACTAACACGAAATTTAGTGTTAAAGAATGGCGGGTATTGTCCTGAAATATACGGTGATGCTGCCATGTTACTTCCTAAAATTTGGCCCGGCGCTCGGCGCACTTTGTACAAAATAGGCATTGTTCCCCACTATGTTGATTATGAATTAATAAAACAAAAATATCCTGATGAATTTATAGTTAACCTAGTTGACGACAACCCTAAGAATGTAATTAAACAAATAACCAGTTGTGACTGTATAATTTCAAGTAGCTTACATGGTATTATAGCCGCACATGCATACGGAATACCAGCAGCCTGGGTTAAGTTTAGTAATAAGATAAAAGGTGATGACAGCAAATTTTATGATCATTATCTTTCAATGGGCATTGAGGCAAAACTTTCAACAATAGAGTCTCCGATTTTTCAGCTCGGTAAGTATGATAATAGTTTAATAGATAATATATTACAGGAAAAATTGTTATGACTCTTGCTGTGATATCCTTTTATACATCTGACTGGAAATATCCCGACTATGCAACTAACTTAAAAAAAGATTGTGAAAGGATCGGGTTGCCACATCACATCGAGTGTTTACCCAGTCGTGGCGACTATGTAAAAAATTGCAATATCAAGCCCGAATTCATAAGAAACAAATTACATCAATTAAAATCGCCAATTCTATGGATCGACGCCGATGGTAGTTTATTAAAAAGTCCTGATCTTTTGTTGACCTCGGACATTAAAAATTACGACCTTGCTGGTAACCGATGGGCAACAAACCCAGAAAGGATTCACGTGGGTTCTATATGGTTTAATTACACAGAACTTACGCTAACATTTTTGGATACCTGGATCGACTTAGTTAACTCTAGCATAGATGATGCGGCATTCAATGGTGTTTGGAATAGATTTAAACAACAATTAAAATTATTTTCATTGCCCCCTGAATACTTTTTTATACATAAGAAAGACAATTATCTAATACCCAACAATACAATTATTTTACATAGATTATCATCGTCTGAATTAAAAATGCAATACAAGAAAAAAACTAAGAAATGAAATTTTTATTATTACATCCTAATCGGCGACCTGAGTCAATTGATCAAATTCAATGTTTCAGCGATGTCTGGGGATATTATTTAGGTAACGAGCTAGCACGACATGTTACTGTGGATCATCTAGATATCCCAAGTAAGATCAACGACTCGGCGCTAGCTGTTTGGTTTGACAATGTTGATATAGAGGGATATGATGCTGTTTTAGTGTTAGGGCTAAGATATTTTAGTCGAGTATCAAAAGATATTGTAGTAAGTTTGCAAAGGCGATTATACCCGGGTTTTCTTTGCCAAATCTATGACGGTTCGCGTTTAGACAATGACGGAGTTGACATTACCTTTACAGTGAAAAATGACAACGTTAATAGCAAATATCAATTTGGCGCGGATGCAAACCGCTATGTAAGGCATCGTGCTCATAATGAATACGTGGGTTGGGCTGCAGACAGTACACTAAACACGCCTGCACAACAAGATGGCATTCTCAGATTGTTAGTAGATCATACCAACTATGGTGAAAATCCTGTAGACCGAACAGCTGAAATTCTTGAACAAATTCGAGAATTTTATCACAGTGGGGTATGGAGATCTCAATGGCAGAGTGTTATTGTTAGGCGATTTGACTCGGGTAAAATTGTCTCAGTGGATTTAACTAGGCCGTCTACAATTGATCGTTATGATCGCACCGGTGTTCCTTATCGTAGTGTGTGCAAAGAACACAGTCAGTCACATGTGTTTTTTGTAACTCATCCAGAAAGCGTAGGATTGGTTGTGCTAGAAACTGCCATGGCCGGTGCACTTACTGTTACTCCTGATGGGTACATTCCCAAGGATCGGTTAGCAACGGTCCGGCATGTTACTTATCATGATCGTATTGATTGGTCTGCTGTCTTAACTAACATTGATATCAATGCCAGTAGAGAAATTGCTTTGCCTAACTCGTGGGAGTCTGTTGCGAAACGCATTAGGGATGCAGTAAAAATACGACAGCTAATACGCAAAGGTACCGCATGATTAGAATTGTCTGTTTAAAATGGGGCACCAAGTACGGTCCAGAGTATGTAAACAATCTTTTTGCAGCCGTAAGTCGCAACACTACGCTTGAACATGAATTTTGGTGCTTCACTGATAATGCTGTCGGCATTGATCCTGCTGTGAAAAGACATAGACTACCCCATGCGAGGGAATTAGATACCTGGTGGAACAAACTTTGGTTGTTTAGCAGTGAAATGCCCTTTAAAATCAATGATGTAATACTGTATATTGATCTTGATACACTGATAGTAGACAACATAGATGATTTTGTAAAAATACCACAATGTGGCGACATTGTGATGCTAGAAGATTTTTATCATGGAATTGCTAAAACAGCAGGTCAAGCTGCTAGTGGCTTGATGAGTTGGACGCATGGCAGTAGATTTGATATATGGAAAAACTTTATCGCAAATCCACAGCATGTGATAAAAATGTGCCATCCTCATGGTGACCAACGCTGGATAGAAATATGCACAAACCAACCAGGGCAAAGAAGATATTGGCAAAAGATTTTGCCAAACCGAGTGGTAAGTTACAAGGTACATTGTCAACATGGGCTACCGGCGCAGGTGGCAGTGGTTTGCTATCACGGTAAACCCAGCATACCAGAAAGTGCTACAAAAAATTATCGAGACAGCAAGCGAGCAATCTCAGCACAGCCGTGGGTGTTAGATTACTGGCATGATCAAAAGGAAAAATCAATGACTCCTTGTAAAATAAGGTATGTAGAATTACCAGCAAGAAAAATATTTGGCATGGTAGGCCGATGCGGCGGTGGATACAACACCATATGGGAAGACTGGAGTACCAGCGGACGAATTGCTAGAGAAAAAATCATGCAAGAATTTGAGTCAGGCATGAATGCAATATGCGGACACTATGACAAACTAGAAGTCAGCATGCTCAATGAAGGTATACGAAATCCAGTTGTGATCACAGGCGGATTTCCCCGTAAACGTCAAATGCAATATGTACCACCCGACATGCACGATCAAGATCCAGCAGAGTTGTTTTTTCTTGAAGGAACCACAGGCGGCAGCAGACTGCACATAGCACAAAAACACAACATGACCATTCCTTGTATACTGAATGATTGGCACAATAGATTTCCTCATGCTCCTGAGATTAGCACGGCCAACGATGCACTACAGTATTACAAAGATCGACCAAAGCGAGTTTTCGTGGACCCAAAACAGGGATTTGTTGAAGCATTTGATACTACTAAAATAGGTCATCACCTCGGTGAAGACTTCAGTGAAGAAAAAGTTGTGCCATTGAGAGCTCCTCTTTGGGTAAGCATTATGAACAAGTACGGATACCGTGTAGATCGCTTGCCAGAGTTTGTAGAACAGATACTTCATGACGCAGGCATTGATCAGCGTAAACTGTAATGCTACATGTTGTCTGCGTTAAACACGGTGCAAAATTTTCCAGCCTATATGTAAACCGTTTGTACAACATGATACAACGTCATCTGACTGTGTCACATGAATTTTGGTGCTTCACTGAGAATTCCAATGATATAGATTCTCGTATAAAAATACACACTTTACCAGCACACTTTCCATCTTACATACAAGGATGGTGGTGGAAGCCTTATCTATTTGCCGATGAGCACTTTGAACACAGCGACACAGTGTTGTTCTTTGATTTAGATATGGTAATTGTAAACAGCATTGATCACATTGTGACATACAAGCCCGGAGCCTTTGTTGGCTTGAGAGATGTTAGCAGGGTATTCAATCCAGCTCGTCAAAAACTGGGCAGTGCAGTGATGCGATGGCAGGCAAAAACACAAGACTATCTATGGACTGAATTATTACGCGATGATCAAATCACACGAGTATATCGCGGAGATCAAGAATATCTATGGGATCGTGCTAAACAAAAGATACAATTTTTTCCAGACATCTGGATACAAAGTTATAAATGGGAAATCCGCAATCGCAAAGACATAGTGGGCAAGAGAGAACATGCCCGGTTCAAGGACATAAAACATCCTGAGATCAATGATAAAACCAGTGTACTGGCATTTCACGGATATCCAAGTTTAGAAACAGTAAAGGATCCAGTTATTACTGATAATTGGTTGTAAGGATAAATATGAACATACAAGACAGGGTTGACTCACATGACTACTAGAAAATGGAAATTACAAGGCGATATCAATTGGCCAGGTAAACTTATCGTTAAAATTGACGGTATAACAGTCGCAGATAAAGTAGATGCTGCAGAATCTGTTTACGACGGGCATACTTTTATTGCCGAAGGTACTTTTGATGTTGACGATGCAATTGACAGCAAGCATAGCATAGAAATTGAAGTTTATGAAGGCAGCATGAACATTGGACCAATTTGGTGGAACAATGCATATGTGTCGGCTGAACTTAGTGCAGAAGCCGAAGAATATAAATTTGATCACAACAATATTCCAGAAGGTGCGAATGTTCCTACACCTAAAAGCAACGAATGGGGATCAAATGATCCTAACGCATTCAGTTGGTATCCAGGTAAAGGTACGCTGTTTTCAGTTGACACTATTATTAAAGAACAAGACCCTAGGGGTAATCTGCAGATAAACGGTGAAGACTTTACAGTACCTGCACAATTTCATAAAATAGTATCAACTGTGGGTAGCACTATTACTTTTGATTTTGGTATTCCTGGAGACACTAGCCCCGGGGCGCCAGAATAACAGATTGACAAATCTCTAATTAGTGTTTATACTGATTAGATGATTTGTAGTCTACACAAAATTTGGAATATAAAACCACATCATATAACCGGTAACCAGTTTACCGGTTATGAGTCTATACAAGATCAACTCAATTCTTACACAAAAGCTGTTTATGAAAAAGATCCTACAAGCACTATTGAACAGGTGTTTGAACTGTATCGCGGCATAAATCTAGTTCCGATAACCTACTACACAGAATCAGGCCTGGTGCAGGCTATATCTCAATTTGCAAGCACTAAATATAACACTGTAGACAACAACAGGCTAGGACTGGGCAACAATCACGGACAGAATATCAATCGTTTTTTGTTTCCTAACATGATGACAGCAGAACCTAAAGGTCGAGGAAGCAACAGTTTACGTGATAGATTCTATAATGATACTAAATTACGCAGGGCAATTCGCATTTGCTTCGAGTTTCGTGATGGTAGCAATTTGGTTGGTCCTGTGGCTATGCGAAGGGCCCTTGAACTTGTTACAGGCGAAAATGTTACTAATTTCAAAGCGGCAAATGCTCGTGCTATTGTTGAGCATCTCTGCCCTGTTATGTGGGGCCGTGTTTATGACTATTCGTGCGGCTATGGTGGCAGACTTTTGGGAGTTACTGCTTCGAACATGCAGTACAGCTATGTCGGTGTAGATCCTAACACAGAAACAGTAGAATATTTAAACTATCTCAATCAACTTATAGAAGAGGCCACTGGAAAAAATCATGAAATCGTGTGTTCGCCGTCGCAGGATTATACACCGGAAAACATCGACTGTGCATTCAGTTCGCCGCCTTACTTCAATCTCGAAAAATACTCAGACGAGCCAACACAGTGTATGGTGGAGTTCTCAACACTGGATGAATGGTTCGACGGATATGCCGAACCAACCATACGAAACATTTACTCCTCACTTGCTAGCGACGGTGTGTTTGCCACTAATATTGCTGACTACAAGTCTTACGGCAACAAAGAATATGCTGTTGTGGATCGCTGGATTGCCACAGCAGAAAAAATAGGATTCCGGCACTCGGCAACAATCCGGATGATGCTGAACACTCGTCCGGGCGTAGGCAATGATAAAACAGCAGGCCGAGAAAAGTGGGAAGGTGTTTATGTATTCACTAAGTGATGCTAAACAGCAGTATCCAGAAATATACGAATACTATTCTCAACCTCACAGTAGGCATATTTTAATATGGGGCGAAGGCGGGACTAGACCAGATTTTCTAGTAAAGTTTTTATTGCAACACCCTGATGCGTGTAAATTCCAAGATAGTAATTGGCACATTGATTTCAAAGGATCCAGCGGTCAAGGTGTACCTGGTGTAATACATGATTTTCAGATATCTCAAACTTATGATATAAATGCAGGTTTCCTTGTAAGTAAAACTCATTATGGTGGTAAATTTTGTCACCTCAGCGAACATGCCAATGTTGACATGATTCGTATCGTCTACGATAACACAGACGTTGACTTACTGACAAAAATCGTATGGGAATTTACAACAAAAAGCAGCGTCCATGCAACAGGATTTTATCAGCAAACCCACATGCCTCGCACCGGCAATTCTGTTGATTATAACAATTTTAAATCGCAGTATTTTGAATTTTTGCAAGATATAATGTTGCCAGAATGGTATCTTAGAAACTATACCTATCACAGTACTGTATTAGAAATAGATTACAAACAAGTAATTTCCCCCGCAGGTGCTGAAACATTGTTAGAGTTACTGGATCTGCCAGTGTACCCCGAGCACGTAGAACAATATAGTAAAAGATTGTCATTGGCAGACTCGCCTGACAGTATAGAAGCTTACGGCGAAACATGGCATAGATCTGAAATTCAAGAAATAGTGAAATCTTTTTTATAAAAAGGTTGACCATACTGTGCATAGACCTTATACTAATAATGTGAGTTAAGGAAATGGAGCAGGATATGCAAAAGCAAATTGAACAATTACTTGCAGATATCAAGCAAGACTACGTCGACTGGACCACAGCTGCTAGCAAAGGCAAGCCACTCAGCAACTATTTCAAAGAAACACTTGAAAATTTTGATGATAATCTTGAAGTTAAAGAAGGTAAAAAATACATCAAAATCATTCGTGATGGAAGTACATGGGGATTTGTTGTTGCAGTAGACAATGATCCAAAATTTCGCCGAGGCGATATCTTAATGGCAGCGGGCTTTAACGCTCCTGCTCGCAACAAGCCACGCGGTAACATCTTAGACGGTAATTATCGTATTCAGTGGACTGGCCCAGCTTATCTTTAAGGAGAACACTATGACAGTAGCAACTCGTGAAATTGAATATCTCATGGTAGAATCGGCTCATGTCAAAGCATTAAGTGCTGCAAGACAGGCCGCACAAGCGTTTGCCAATCAACACTTCAATGGTGGCGACGGCGGAGCATGTGGCTTTGCCTGGATAGATGTTTACAAGGTTCGATCCAACAGCCGACTAGGAAAAGCACTCGCAAGTGTTGGATTTCGAAAGAGCTACACCGGCGGTCTTCAACTGTGGAACGGACGCGACGGTTGGTACTTTGGTCAGAGCGTCGATGCCGCAGAAGCTGGTGCTCGAGCTTACGCTGATGTATTCCGAGCAGAACTTGGATACGACAATGTTTACGCCGGCAGCCGGTTAGATTGAGGCTAGACAATGATCAATGAAATGTTACTGGCGCTAACCATGTCACTGGATCCTGTTCAAGCCGATTGCTTGGCAAAAAACGTATACTTTGAAGCACGTAATCAAAGTGACGCAGGTGGTATTGCTGTGAGCCATGTGGTATTAAACAGGGTAAACAGCAATCGCTATCCTGACAACATCTGTGATGTTGTAACACAGGCAAAACGAAACAGTGTTGGTCAATTGATTCGTCACAAGTGTCAGTTTTCTTGGTATTGCGATGGACTCAGTGATTGGCCAAAAGAACCTGCTGCCTGGAAGCATGCACAATCACTAGCAAGACAAGCATACTTGTTGCACAAGAACGGGTTCGACCTAACTGATGGTAGTTTGTTTTATCATACAAAAGCTGTTAACCCGCGTTGGAACAGAAACATGACACCAGTGATGGTAGTCGACGACCATATTTTTTGGCGCGATGACTAATAGGTTGACACAGCACCTGAACTAGCCTATACTTAATAATGTAGCGAGAGGTATTGCACCGTATCGCAGTTTTATAGCAAAATGGAGAATAGCTAAATGGCTACTAAATTAGAAAACCTTCCATTGGAAATAGCACATTTCCAAGCATTTCGCAAATACATCCCCAAAAATGAAACTCTGTGTGTAGACAGTGTAAAAACCTTACTTGAAATGGGTGCACTGCAGATCAGCACACTGTTTGAACATGCACTAGCAAACTATTGCGGCACTGAAGTAACCAGCACAGACGAAGCAGATCTAAGCTGTGGTGCTGACGCTAAACTAACAACTGTGCGTACATACCGCTACGGCAAAAGCTATGGAGCTCCTGTAACAGGTGTTTATACCAAAACTGGCGACTTGCTGGTCCAATGCTACGAGCGCAAGCAAAACAAATTCTACTATTTCCGTATCCCACGTGTTGCTTACTGTCATATTCCAAAGACCAGCAACATTGAAATTCCCTTTTATTTAGATGGCACTCCCAAGCGCGAAAACGCCTGCGCTGTAAATTGGTATCAATTTGAGTGTGCTAGTTTTGAAGATATGTGCAATGAGGAGTACATGGCATGACACGACTAGTTAAAAAATTCACCGACGTAGTAAATGAAGTACGTCTTGAGATGCAAGCAAGCAAAGGCATCACCCAGGCCGATCTTGATAAATTTCGTGATAGAGTAGACGGCAATGGACACCAGTTTCCTGAAGGTTCCAACATGGTGCCATTTGCAGATCAATGGTTAGATTACGAAGTTCAACGTGCAGCTATTCCGGATCACATTCTCAACATTATGAAGAATTACGATCCTCGTTTGTGTGGTCCAGCCAGTGCATGCCAAGTTGCTGGTGAAGATTACACAACCATATATGATGGACAACAACGTAGTATTGCAACAGCTTTGTTAGGGTTTACAGCTGGACCTTGCAACGTTGTGGTCACTGATGACCCGGCATTTCCTAGTTATGCATTTGAAATGCTCAACGAAACTGGTGTAAAGAAACTTATGCCTGCAGACTTGCACCGAAATGCTCTTACACGTTTTCGATTAGGGTCACAAGAGCGAAGAAATATTCTTGCTCGTACACTGCAGGATCAATTTGATAATGCAGGCATTGATCTTGAAGACAAAGGAACACGCAAGAGTCCAAATCTTCGCGGAAATAATTCATACTACTTTTCGCACTTTAAGTATGCCTACAAGGGCATTCATCTAGACGAGTCGGGAAAAACACTGTTTCAGATTCTAGAAGCAATTCGGTCAGTGTTTCCGAGAAACGACGAAATTGACCAGGGTGTGTTCATTGGCTTGTATGAACTGGCACGACTGGACAGTCGGCAAGAACTGCCACCGATGTGGATGCAGCGAGTGCTATACAGTGTAGCAAAATATTTTGACAGTTCATCGACTTTGCACAGTAAAGCCAAGCTTCAGCATGCTCATGTGTTTCCTGGTGCTAGCTGGAGTGCTCCTAGTGCAATGGCAAACTTCCTGCGAGAACTGTACATCATGGAAGGCGGCAGTATTCCGCTTCCGTATCACGGTGTAGGTGCTATGATGGATGTGGCAATCAACCCTGCTCCTGGCTTATTTCCAACAAAGGTAGTATGACATGACTTTACAAGAAAGCATTGAAAATTTCCGTCAGCCTGTGTATGTGCGTACTCGTCGTAGCCCTGAAACTTATGCCGCTACTGCCAAATACGTTGTACGCAGACTCAATGAACTTTGCGACGAGTATGATGCCACACGCAATGATCAACAAACCGCTAGGTTGATTCGTGACGATGTTGACAATGCATTACGCAGATATCATGAGTATTGTATTAAACAAAACATTGGTGCGCACTACATTGATCAGCACTGTGAGGACAATGGCATATTTGAGCACATTGTTCCTAACAGACTTGTGAGAGACATGCTGTTACATGATGTTATTACACCAGAGCAAGCATGTAATATGCCAACCTGTCGATTAAGTCGCGACAAGGATGTCCTGTTACGCGAAGCAGGCTGGACTAGTCGGACACCGGACATTTTCAATTTCTGGACAAGATACACCAACTGTTTTCCTGTAGATGGAGTGTTTGTTACACACGATGGAGTTGAAATATCCAGTGCTATGACACTGCTAGATCATTTCGAAATGTATGATCACCTAGTAATCGGTCATTAATTTTTCAACTACCTGTTTGATTTGATCTTTTGTAATGTTGTTATTAAATGTTTGTTGATTGAAATTTGTTACAAAGTTTATCCAGTTAGCTATTAGCTGATCGTCATTGTCTAAATTTAAAACGTCGAGTATCTGTTCGGCACCGCTGGGTTCAGCTAAGACATTGTAGTCTATAGACAGAGATTGAAAAACAGAGCAGTCATAAAAATCCTGTAGATCACGAGTTTGCTCTAACTTAGTGAAAGAATAGTTTGCAAATTTTTGTGGTAAATGACAAAAAGAGTCATACAAAAAATCTGTGATTGAATCAATATCGAACTGTGGTTTGAATACAAGCATTTTAAAAATGTCAGTTGCATTGAAACTTTTGATAATTTTTTTTGCCTGTGCAAGATGTCCAAATTTTGATGCTATAAATTTTTCTGCATTAGGATTATAATTGCGTGTCCCATAGTCAGCTGTTAACGTATCATTGAAAGCATTGTTTGGTAAACCAAAGTATGCCCAGTTATTAACCGTATCATTGATATCATTATTCCAGTTACTGTTAATATTTGGCACACATTGCGGATGATTAAGTAGAATTTGCAGTGCATGTTTCAGTCGTGCACTGCCATTTGGAGCTATTAATAAAATATGAGTGTGCCATTTTTGATTGTCAAATGCATCATAAAAATAATCGTAAGTGGGACAGGATGGATCTATCGGAAGAGTTCTCATTACATTAGTTATCTTTTGTATAAAAAGGTTGACCTTTCTGACTAGATCGGCTATACTAATAATATAGACAGTGAGGAGAGAACAATGAAAGTTGAAGTTGGGCAAAAGATTTACGGGCAGTACGGTGCAATGATTCCAACAGTGTATGGTGTTGTTGATCGCATTGACGACAACGGTGTTGTTTACTTTAGTGATCGTTATTCACCTGAAGAAGTTTACACAACACCACAGGAATACATCAAGCCTATCAAAGGCAATGCCAGTATTGAAGAACTTCCACTTGCAGTAGGAGTATATGCATGAAAACAGTAAAGACAGTGTTTAGCGAATTGCTAGCACAAGGCACCGAGTGTGGCGTATGGACTGACAAAACGCAGATTGATTTGGAATCCATGTTACACGATTTTGAAACTGCTGAACGCAACATGCAAAATGTATTACCATACATGAAACGCCTATGCGAAGCAAAAGAAAGTTCAACCAAACTCAAGCGTTTACGTGAAAGGGCGTTGGCATTATGAAAATTTATTTCAACAATCTCAGTCAGTACGCTGTGCAAAAGAATCAAGTGCAAGGGGTGCTGGAGTATTGTGCCAGTCAACTGTTGGACAAAGATCTTTACAATGCATTGGTGCTAGACATCAACGTAGAACGAGACTTTGGTTACGATGCAGAAGCAGGTGTGCATGACGATGAGTGGGACGATGTTGCGCCTTGCTTGTTTGCAATCACACTGGACCGGACGCTGGTAGAAGGCGATATGGAGACACTGCTGAAAACACTGTGTCATGAAATGGTTCATATCAAGCAGTACATGACCGGTGAGCTCCGAGCAACAGCCAATAGCTTTGAATACAAAGGCACAGAATACAGCCTAGAGCAACCTGTGTCGCTTGCTGAGTATTATGCTTTTCCGTGGGAAGTAGAAGCCTACGGATTGGAACGTGCATTGTATTTCGGTTACACTGAAAATGCAAATGTTCTTGACAAACTATTGGCAGCCTAGTATTATAATAGAACAGTAAACAAAAGAGAGCTAGACATATGAATACTGTACTAATTAAACAAGGTGTGTATCGCAACACCGAAATCGAAAACCAGGTGTTTGAGCTGGTACGCCCAGTTACACGCGGTAAAAAAGGCACCTACATCACAGTGCGGAACGACGGTTCTTTTGACGGTCCGGATAATATTCGAGTAAGTATTGATAATCACAACAGTGTAGAGTTTGCTGGAGGCGCTGTGAAAAACGGAGTTGTAGAATTTAAGAAAACCAAAACCGAAAGTGACGAAGAAGTCATGGAGCGTATTGGCAAACGTTTTGATATTTTGCACGACATGACGCGAGCTGCTATCAACGGCGATGTCCGTGCTATGATTGTTACAGGTCCTCCAGGTGTAGGTAAGAGCTTTGGTGTAGAATATGAGCTTGAAAAAAGCAGTATCTTTGATCGCATCGGCGGCAACAACACCAAGTACGAAGTGATTAAAGGCGCAATGACACCTGTAGGTTTGTATGCCACACTGTACAAGCATTCAGACAAAAATCATGTGCTGGTGTTTGATGACTGTGACTCAATCCTGCTAGACGATTTGAGTTTGAACATTCTCAAAGCCGCACTGGATTCAGGCAAGAAGCGTAGAATCTACTGGAATGCAGATTCAAGCAAACTGCGCGGAGAAGGTATTCCTAACAGTTTTGACTTCCACGGCAGTGTGATTTTTATTACGAACCTAAAGTTCGAACATATCAAGAGCAAAAAACTTAAAGATCACCTAGATGCATTGCAGAGTCGCTGTCACTATCTTGACTTAACAATGGATACCATGCGAGATTGTTTCTTGCGTATTAAACAGATCTTCCGTAAAGGTGAGCTGTTTCGAGATTACAAGTTCACTCCAGAAGTGGGCGAAGAGATTCTTGACTTTATGGATAAGAATCAAAACAGGTTGCGCGAGATGAGTTTGCGAATGGCACTTAAAATTGCTGATCTCACTCGTGTTTCATCCGACAACTGGCGAGAGCTTGCCGAAAGCACTTGTATGCGTCGGGTTTAAAGAGTTCAGGTTATCACTCACTGTCTAGCTCCTCGATAACCTGATCAATTAGGGCACCCTTTCGGGGGTGCCCATTTTTTCTATTATGATTGTAAAAATATATTTAGGACACAACTCACAGGACAGCGAACTGGTTTTACAATACCAGGTGCATGATACACCACTGGCTCGTGCATGGACAGAAAGACTAACAGCCGGCATGAGCTATCCAATTGACCATCCAGAAAGATTTTATGGGTGGAACAGCAAAGAACACGAATTAGACAATGCCACTGGGCAATTGTTACATGCTGTTAACACTGTGAATAGTCACAAAAAGATATTCTCAGACCCAGTGTCAGCCACAGACCAAGACTGGTTAAACAGTGTGCACACTGTGTTCGAAGATGTGCACGGCGGACTTGACCAGCAGGACACAGAATTTTTTCAAACTGCACCTGCAGAAGTGCAACGTGCGCTAGCCAATGTTAATGTGTATGTGCATGCTGTAGAAACTGCCGTGTCTGAGAAGTCAAATCCACGCTTTGTGGTAACACGCTGGGGCTTGCCCAAAACACATCTATTAGAAAAACAATGGATGAGTCAGTACGGTGTTGTTTCTCCACCGTGGGGTAGCCTGGTGTTAAGCTATGTTGAAATTGGAAAGACCTTGGAAGATCTAGTGCATGATAACGAAGCACCCAGTGATCTAGGATTTAGACCTTGGAAACACTACAGTGCTGACTTTGTTGCTCGATTCTACGAAGAAGAAGACACTGTTAAAAAACTAAATCAAATGCGCTATGTGTTTGAATGGCATCGAGACTGGTTTGAAGCCAGAGGCTTTGATCAGTTCGAAGATCCGCAACTGTTGCCCTTGCGATATCCTGTGGCACAGTTAATTGAAGAAATGCCCAGAGAAGATCTCATTTACCATATTGGTAGGCATAATAGAGTAAAGCAAGTACAATTAATCCATGCGTGAATGTAAACTAATCATCAAAGACGAAGTCAATGCCAAGATCGAAGGACTAGACCTTGACACTCGTAAAAGGCTCACTAACAAGTTCAAGTATGAAGTGCCCTATGCTAGATATCTTCCAGCGGTTAAACTAGGACGATGGGACGGCAAAGTGGGATTCTTTCAACTGGGCGGCAGTACCTATATCAACCTATTGCCTGAGATATTAGAAGATCTAGAAAATCACGATTGGGATATTGAACTGGAAGATCTTCGAGAATACCCAACGTCTTTTGGGTTTGAACCAGTTTACGAAAACACCTACAGTGACATACTTTGGCCAAAAGGACACCCAGCGGCTGGTAAAAGCATTGAACTGCGTGATTATCAAGTCAGCATTATCAATAGCTTTTTAGAAAACCCGCAGAGTATACAGGAAATTGCAACTGGTGCAGGCAAGACCATTATGACTGCCGCACTCAGCGAACGTGTAGAGCAGTACGGCCGTAGTATTGTAATTGTGCCTAACAAGAGTCTTGTAACGCAAACAGAAAAAGACTATCGCAACATGCAACTGGACGTAGGTGTGTTCTATGGTGATAGAAAAGAGTTTGGACACAAACACACAATTTGCACATGGCAAAGTCTCAACGTGTTGTTAAAGAATACCAAGCGCGGCAGTGTAGATATCACAATTGGCGAATTTCTTGAAGATGTTGTGTGTGTAATTGTAGACGAAGTGCATCAAGCTAAAGCAGATGCGCTTAAAACTCTACTCACTGGTGTTATGAGTCGTGTGCCAATGCGCTGGGGACTAACTGGTACTATTCCTAAAGAACAGTTTGAATGGCAGGCAATTCATGTCGGTCTAGGTCCTGTGATCAATCAAGTGGCTGCTAGTGAACTACAGGATAGAGGGGTGTTGGCTCGTTGCAATGTTAATATTGTACAACTGGTAGATCACGCTGAGCACCAAAATTATCAAAGTGAGCTTAAATATCTATTAGAAGAACCGGGCAGATTGGATACTATTGCCAATCTAGCACAATCAGTGAATGACTCAGGCAACACACTGATATTGGTTGACCGTATAAGTGCTGGCACTGCATTACAAGAACGCTTGCCTGACAGTGTGTTTATTTCTGGATCAACCAAAGCTGTAGACAGACAAGACCACTATGACGAAGTACAAGAAGCGACAAACAAAATCATTATTGCAACCTATGGAGTTGCGGCTGTTGGGATTAATATTCCTAGGATATTCAATCTTGTTCTTGTCGAGCCTGGTAAGAGTTTTGTTAGAGTAATTCAAAGCATTGGCCGAGGCATTCGCAAGGCCGAAGACAAAGACCATGTAGAAATCTACGACATAACCAGTACATGTAGATTTGCTAAACGGCATTTGACTAAACGCAAGCAGTTTTATAAAGAAGCCAACTATCCTTTTCAGATTGAAAAATTGGAGTGGAAATAATCATGAGCAAAGAAAAACTTATTTGGGTGATTGGCAATGAATACCATGATCCAGATTATGCTATTAATCCAGAAACACATTGGAAACATTGGTTGCCCAATCAGTACAGAGTGCTTGACTTAACACAAGAAAACATTAATAATATAGACATTCTGGAAAAGTTAAAAAACGATCAAGCTAGAGAATGGGGAATGCCTCATGCTATCTATATCTCCTTTGTGCCAATGGATCCAAAAGACTGTTTTCAGTTTTTTCCAGATGATGATTGGGACACGTATAAAGCCCCATTTAATAATCGCGTAGACTGGGCAAACATGAGCTTGAAAGAAATTGCTGTGGTAGAAAGTGTACTCAAAGTTGCTAGATCTCTTGCACCTACGGCATATACCATAAACATGTTAGCTAATAACATACAAATTCCGCATAACCACATGTTAGCAAGAAATCTACACATTTTAAAATCACACACAATGAAGATTGATCTCTTGGAAAAACAACCACATGAAATCACAGAGTACGATTACAAACTATTTGCAAAAACACTACTAGAAGAAATAAATTAATGAAAATATTAACAGTTGAAGATACAGTATACGAATTAGATGTTTTGCCTGAACAGGTGGACGATGTACAATTTGCGGTATTGGATAACAGCGATCCTACTGCGGTAGATTATTTCTTTCTGCCGCTGATCTATCTAGAAGGATTTACCAGTCCTGCTCTGGTACTAAAAATTGGAGAACACACTGTTAAAATGCCCATGGATTGGAAAATTCTAATTGCCGAACCTGATTGCGGCGAAATGGAAGTAATTCCGTTAACCAGTTTAAATGATCGTGGATTTAAAACGTTTGTGTACAATCCAAGAAGTAGTTATAGACCGGAGTACGCAGATGTAGAAATCATCGACGTGTACAATGACGTAAGTTGGTATGCACCCAAGTTAAAAAATGGACAGATACTTGCAGTTCCACTCAGCAGTGACAACTCACCAGAGTGTGTATATTTTGTAAAAGACATCAGCCGTCATTGTGAAATAGTGGATATTAACCAAGCCTGTTAAATGGATAAACTTCATATATCAAACGAAATGCGTGAATTCGATCTCAAGAATCGAAACTTCTATGACGAGCTCACAGACGAAGAACGCAAAAAATTTGGCCTGTACCTTATGATTCGTTGGGGTAGCAGTGTCGAAGGCAGTCGGGACTTGCAGGAGTTTTATGTAATTGCAACCAATGAAAGATTAAACAAACACTATTTTGATATCAAAGGTCATCCTAAACTGCATTGGTTGTTGTGCACAACTATAAGCCCAGGGCTAGGTGCACATCGTCACAAGTGGATTGGCTACAAAAAGAAAACAGGCAACGACAGTAAAAATCGCAAGCTGTTGGAACGAGTGTACCCAAATGCCAAGAGTGATGAAATTGACACATTGCTGAAAATCATGGACAAAAAAGATTACAAAAAACTGTTACAAGAACACGGGGAAGAATAACCAATGTTCAAGTGTGAGTATTGCAGCAGAGAGTTTGCTCGTGAAAGCACAGTGAATGCGCATGTGTGTGAACAAAAGAAAAGACATGATCAGCAGAATGAACGCGGAGTCCAGTTGGGATATCATGGATTTTTAGAATTTTATCGCAAGTCGCAGGGTAGTGCACAAAATAAAACCTATGACAGTTTTGCAACCAGTCCGTATTATAGAGCATTTGTAAAATGGGGCTGGTATTGTGTCAACACCCGGGTGATTAATCCTGAAGGTTACCTACACTGGCTGCTGGAACATAACAAAAAAATTGATGTATGGGCGAAGGATAAACAGTACAGCGAATATCTTGAAACCTATGTGTATCAGGAAAACGCAACAGTGGCACTTACACGAGCACTTGAATTGGCTGTTGACTGGCACGAAGACACAGGATATCCAGATAGAGATTATCTTCGGCATGCAAATCGCAACGGCTTGTGTTATAAAGTAGCCTCAGGCAGACTCAGCGCCTGGGTATTGTACAACTGTGCCAGCGGCATTGAGTTTTTGGAAGATCTCACAGTTGAACAGATTCAAATGGTTTGGCCTTATATTGATAGCGACCGTTGGCAACAAACCTTCGGCAAGTACTCTACTGATCAAGAGTATGTTAAACAGTTATTAAAGGAAGCAGGCTGGTGACATTGAAAATAAATTTTGACAATGGTGCACATGCCGATCATTTTTATCATCGATATGTAACCTGGTGCAAAGCTCAACGAGACGACTACGACAATCATGCTTGTCACCCAGTAATAGAAAATCACCCTGACGGTTATCCTGTAATAAACTGGTGGGATGTTGATTCGATATCAGAATCTTCAAGTAAAGTAATTTTCATAGACAGTTTATTTGAAGGGTATAATATATTTGAACAAGCTCTTACAAAGCAAACTCTAGATAGATACCCTGCTGACAAGCACTATGTGTTTTTTAACTCTAGCAATTTTTCACAAACCGATTATCCAATGGCATACAGTTATGATGTTATACATGTACAATATATTCTGTATCAGCTGGAATTGATTGCCAACGATACAATAATTACTGGATATTGTTATCACGATCAATCTGATTGGTTAACGCCTGATAAGAACATACTCTTTTATAGCATTATTGGACAAAAAAGACCAGATAGAGATGCATTTATTAAAAAAGTTGTCAGCACTTTCAAGAATGATCAATATATTTTGAAATACGACGGTGAATTATTAAATGATACGTTCAGCAACACATATCTAAGACAACCGTACGAAGCAACATTTGCTAAAGCTAGTTCTTTACCAGGACTTACAAGAATACCTTTGTTCAGAATAAGTTACGCTGTAGCAAAAAGATGTTTTTTTGGTTTGTTTGTAGATACTCTTCCGTTAGCACAGGACAATAAAGGATTTATATCTGGTCATGTGATACAGAGCTTTATGAACCAACAACCGTTTGTAGTGCTTGGTGCCCCAGGGTTGTTACGAGACATTCATGCTGCTGGCTTTCGCACATGGGGAGAACTGTGGGACGAAAGCTATGACAACGAGCCTGATTTTCATAAAAGACTAGATAAGTGTATCACTGTTGCAAAAAGTCTGGAAACATTTGATTGGCAAAAAAACAACGATAAAATACGAGAAATTGCCATGCACAACTTTCATAATGCTATTGCATCAGGCAAACGAAGCATTGCAGAATTTAGTCGACTAGAAAAAACAGTTGAAAGTCTTTACAACCGTAATTTGGTAGTGTAGTATATACGTATGTTTAATGCAGATATTGACATTGATCTACCTGATAGACAAAAATTGTTGGATTTAATTTGGCATGTATCAGCCCGTCAAGAAAAAACCGATCAAGGAGTAAAGCATCGCAGTGGTGTGTATGTTACTGATGTGCCTTATGATGCTTTTAACGACTGTGCTAGCATAGACTATCACGAAGCAGAAGATCGCGGTTACATAAAACTGGATCTGTTAAACATGAGTGTGTACGAAATGGTTCGCGATCCTGGGCACTATGCACAACTGGTCAGTCAAGAGCCAGACTGGGCACTGCTTGACAATTTAGAATTCACTCAGCAGGTTGTGCATATTGGTAATCACTGGAATACGCTACAACGCATGCCAGAGCCAGTGAATAGTATTCCTAGAATGGCTGCATTTATCAGTATAATAAGACCCGGTAAGGCACATTTGCAAGGCAAGAGCTGGGCCGAAGTGTTTGCTAGTGTGTGGGACGGAGATGAAAGTCGTGGTTACACTTTTAAGAAAAGTCATGCCATTGGCTACGCAAAATTAGTAGCATTGCATATTAATCTATTAAAGGAGAAGCTATGTACAAGTTCTTGAAAAAGTTATTCGGCATTGAGAAAGCACCAAATTCACAGCAAACATTGTCTAACACATTGGTGGCGCATATTGACAAAGCTGGACGCGGTCCAACTGCACCAAACAAGCTAAGTTAATTTTTTAACCAAGGTTATGCTTTTGCGTTTGGTGCGTTTTTTATGCAAGTCACTGAGTCTGCACACTGGACCGTGCAGTATTTCGAGATCTTTGTTTGCAACAGTTTTGACGTAGGGCCTGAAATACTCCCAATCTCGTTTTAGGAAAATGTTTATTGGAATCATCCGATTGCTTTCCCACCACCACTGCATGGCCAGCTCTAGATACAGCACACGGATTTCCTGATCGGGAATAGCACCGTAATCATAAAAAGTGGTATGTGTTGTATCGTGATTGCTGACAATACCCACGTATTCGTTTCCGGCGTATCTCAACACTGTTAGAAATGGATATTTTTGTCCGAGCTTGTCGTAATAAGTACTATTCATAAATAAATTGGAAGCGTATTAAACATGTATTCAACACAGGCGTATTTATATCATCAACGCAGTCGGGTAATTATACTTGACACCACCATTGCGTCTGTAACAAGAAGGTATAGAAAGGTGTACTCAAAAAAACTATCTCTAAGTCGTGGCACAGACAATGTAATTTTGTTTGAGTTTTTAAATCAAGATCAAAAACCAGTAAACATATCTGGAAGCACATTGACTTTTAGATTGATTTCACAGGACGGCAGTCGTGTGCTACTAGCGCAAGACATGGTTACGCTAAATGCCGCACAAGGTCTGGCTAAAATTACTGTCAGTGAACAACAGTTGGATCTCATTGATGCACAGGTTGCAAACTACAGTGTTGAAAGAACCAGTGGCATACTCAGTGAACCTACCTATGTCGACGATGATGCTAGTGCAAGAGGCTATTGCAACATAGTAGACAGTGTATATCCAGATTTTGTTGCTAGCACCAGTATTACTATACCTGATCAAGCAGGCAACTCTCCTGCGTACACCAGCTCGTTTCAAACTGAAACAGATGTTCTCACACTCAGCATAACACCCAGTGATTTTACCGGCAACGTACAACCGCAAGGTGCAACCAACGACACAGACGACCTATGGTATGACATCGGTAATGCCATAGCATTCAACAACAGCAATACCACTGTGGGCATAAACATAACTGGTTATCATCCTTATATACGGTTAGCAGTAAACACAGACTCTGGTAACATTTCACAAATACTTTATCGATAGACAACTGTTATAAATTAATGTAACATATAGTTTATGGATATAGTTCAATATCTCCCTGGCAAGCGACGACAGACCACCAGTGGTTGGATCAGTTTCAACGCGGTGTGCTGTCAACACAATGGCGAAAATGTTGACAAACGCGGTCGCGGCGGTGTAAAAACTGATGGGGAAAATTGGACCTATCATTGTTTCAACTGTGGATTCAAAGCCAGTTTTGTACTAGGACGCAGTGTAAGCTACAGAGCTAGAAAACTGCTAGGTTGGCTGGGTGTAGACAGCAAAGATATTGAACTTCTGAGCTTGGAAAGCCTGCGCCACCGGAGCATCACTGACCTGGCACAACCACTTAGTGGACCACGATTGCCAGAGTTCGACGATCGTGCATTGCCCCAGTCAGCAGTGGCACTGGATCCAGAGTTGCATTTGGAACAGTATCAATACTTACAAGCAAGACACATTGACATTGACAGCTATCCGTTTTTGGTAACTCCCAATGATCCTGGCAGAAGCAGTCATCGAGTGTTAATACCATTTACATTGAATCATCGCATAGTGGGCTATACCAGTAGATTTCTCGATGATAAAACTCCTAAGTATATCAGTGAACAACAAACTGGGTATGTGTTTGGGCTGGATCTACAAATGCCAGACTGGCAGTATATGATTGTCACAGAAGGTGTGTTTGATGCTATCAGCATCAGCGGTGTAGCAACACTGCACAACAAAATTGGCAAGGATCAGGCAGCATTGATCAAACAACAGCATCGTCGAGTTATTGTGGTCCCTGATCGCGACAGTGCTGGCTTAAACATGATAGACAGTGCTGTCGAACACGGCTTTGGTGTAAGCATTCCGCAATGGCCCGAAGGATGCAAAGACATAAACGATGCAGTGTGTGCACAAGGTGCTACAGCCACTATTTTGGGTATTGTAAAGAACGCAATGTACAATCGGATCAAAATTGAAATGGCAAAAAAACACATGGCAAAGCAGATAGCATGAACTGTAACTATGCTGACCAAGGATTGTACATAGGCAGTACGCCCACGGGCAGAACACAGATTGCCATGTGCTGTTGGCAGCAAAAGCAAGTAATCCATGAACCTGTGAGCATGCAACATCCGCACTTGATAGAGATGAGAAACCTAGACATGCCATCGCAGTGTAGTCCTTATTGCAGTGAACCAGGGCATGTAGCAAATGAACGGGAACGGTGTCAACAAGATCCTTGGTGGAGCACTGGTGTTAAGATTAAAAAACTGCATCTTGAGCAGAGCTTGATATGTAATCTAGCCTGTATCAGTTGTAGTACACTGTACAGCAGTCGTTGGAACCAATGGTACAGAGAATTTGTTCCTGATGCAGATCTCATCGAACTAAAACAACAACCAGAGTCTGTGTGGCAACATCTTGATCTAACTGAAGTTGAACATGTGCACTTCACCGGTGGCGAGCCATTGCTGAATCCTGACAATATTAAGATTTTACAACATCTAGACAGCATTGGGCAACTTGAAAACACTGCTATCAGTTACTGTACCAATGGCACAGTGATGCCAGATTCCGCATTGCTTGAACTGTGGTCCAAGGCAAAATGGACAAGATTGTTTATCAGTCTCGACGGTGTTGGCAGCACGTTTGAATACACACGCTGGCCTGCTGATTGGCACACTGTGCGCACCAACATAGAAAAGTTTAGAAGTATCTCGGGCCCTTGTATACTGCTAGAAGTAGATGCAATTGTAGGAATACACAATCTTTGGAACATGGCAGAATTCTATCAGTGGTGGCTGGATCACTGTCAAACTGGTAATCAAGGTGACCCTAGTCAAGTGTTTGTGCGCAGTATTGAGCCCAGCAGTTATGGAGGGCGAGTGTTAAGTTTGAAAAATTTACCAACTGAGTTGGCAGACTCGGCTAGATCAACTATACTAAGCGTAGAATCTGTTCCAGGAGCACATAGTTTGTTACAAGATATAAGTACTACACCAAGTACAGAATGGATACAGTATCTAGATAAACTGGACGAACAACGTCAATGTGATTGGCGGACAAGTTTACAAGGCCCAATAACAACCGTAGGTAGCAACACTTGAACCAAGACTACAGTACTGAAATACAAAAACTTTTTATTGACATTGTGTTACATGACGCACCCAGCTATGTGCGTGTCCAGAACATCTGGAATCCAGACAACTTTGACAAAAGTTTACAACCAGCGGCTGAGTTTATACAAGATCATGTAAACAATCATCAAACTATGCCAGAGCGTAATCAAATTGGAGCCGTGACCGGCTTACGTTTTCCAGAGATCACTGATCTCAACGAAGGGCACTTGGATTGGTTTTTGGGCGAGTTTGAAAAGTTTACCAAACGTCAAGAATTGGAACGTGCTATTCTCAAAAGTGCCGACTTGTTAGAGAAAGGCACATTTGACCCAGTGGAAAAATTGATCAAAGATGCTGTGCAAATCTCTCTCACCAAGGATCTTGGCTTAAACTATTTCGAAGATCCTAAAGGTCGCTTGGCAGCATTAAAAGACAACAACGGACAGAATTCAACAGGTTGGCCTGCACTGGACAAAATGTTATACGGTGGATTCAACCGAGGAGAACTACAGATCTTTGCAGGTGGATCAGGTTCAGGCAAGAGTTTGTTTATGCAGAATCTAGCATGCAATTGGATAGAAGCAGGACTCAATGGTGTATACATTACACTGGAACTCAGTGAAGGGTTGACAGCCATGCGCATAGACAGTATGTTAACCAATACTGCTAGTAAACAGCTATTCAAAGACATCGACACTGTGGAAATGAAAGTGAAGATGATGTCAAAGAAAAGTGGACATCTACAGATTAAGTATTTGCCCGCACAGAGCAACGTTAATGACATTCGGGCGTTTATCAAAGAACTCCAGGTAAAAACCGAAAAGCAGGTTGACTTTATGTGTGTAGACTACCTAGACCTGCTTATGCCAGTTAGTGCCAAAGTATCGCCGAACGATCAGTTTGTAAAAGACAAGTATGTTTCAGAAGAACTGCGTAATCTGGCAAAAGAATTAAACATACTGTTTGTAACAGCGTCGCAGTTGAACAGAGCCGCAGTAGAAGAAATTGAATTTGATCACAGCCATATCGCAGGCGGTATCTCTAAGATCAATACAGCAGACAACGTGTTTGGTATTTTCACAAGTCGTGCAATGCGAGAGCGTGGTAGATATCAGATACAGGCAATGAAAACACGTAGTTCCAGTGGTGTTGGTAATAAAGTGGATCTTGAGTTTGATATGGACAGTTTGCGTATCCGAGATCTTGGCGAAGATGCACAAGAATCCAGCAGTCCGTCGAGCAATATAATGAACAGTATCAAAAGCAAAAGCTATGTTGATCATTCCAGTGATAACGACAACGAAGAATCAGCAGATACTGGTAAAGCGTCTGGCGAAGTCGAATCAACTAAACTTAGGAAGCTGCTTAACACTATTAAAGATTCAAGTTAATCAATGACGGATTCGGTGCACTGTCCTATTATACACGGTGGGTTGCAACTGTATTTTAAAAATACAGACAACGCCAGTGCACTGGCAAATCACTGTTGTTTACGTGGTGATCTTTTTCCTATCACTGCCGGCGATGCAGTTTGGAATGATTCTAGACTGTGCAATCTACGAGCTATAAATCTTAAAGAACACTGGGACCAAGGCTGTGCAAATTGCCGCAATCTTGAACGCAGTGGACTAGAAAGCTTTCGCACTGGCATGCTTCGCAAATTCGGCAAGCGCACTGACCTACCGGGTCCTCAACGACTTGACCTAATGTTTGATACCAGTTGTAATCTTGCGTGTCAAACATGTGGACCTGATGCCAGTACCACTTGGCAAAAGTATCAACTGGAACACGGTGACAGAACACAGCCTGTTGATCCAATAAACCGCTATCAAGAAGTGTCAGACACTTTAAAAAACATAGATCTTAGCTGTTTACAACAAGTGGTATTCTGCGGCGGCGAAACACTGTTAGGCGGTGCACACTGGCAGGTAGCCGAGCTGTTAACTGAACTAGCTGACCCGTCGAGGATCACCCTGAGCTTTCAAACCAATGGCACACAACCAATATCAAGCCGGTATTATGAATTGTGTAACAAGTTTGATCTTGTGAAACTGCATTTCAGTTTAGACGCTGTGGAAGAACAGTTTGAATATCTAAGATGGCCGGCTAGCTGGACACAGGTAACTGATAACATGTCCGAAATTAGAGATACTGCACCTGCTAACGTAATGTTTCTTGTCGAGGAAACAGTGAGCATTTTTAACTACGTGAATTTGCCTAGATTAAAAACCTGGATAAAAAACAACTTCTCCACCAATCGAGAAGGGGATGTCACCGACCACACAAGACATCTAGCCAATGGGTTGTACAGTTTAGAAAACATGAGCAATCAATATGTGACTGCCATGCGTGAAACTCAGTACGGCAGTTTAATTCCCGACAATCATTTTGAAAACATTGCAAAAATACATTCAATGATTGGTATGATCAATGTTCATGATCGTCGTAGAAAACACGATTGGAAAACAGTGTTTCCTGAAGTGGTTGAGCATTACAGCGATTATTTAAAATAGTCAGCCCAGCCTGTTAGATAGTCTTCTATTCTTATGCCTTTTAATTGATCTTGTCTTGCAATATCCTGCTTTGCATGCTCTAGTATGCTATAGTGTGGTATGCTGTCTACGCTGTGATCGAGATAGTGTATTGCATGCACTGGGTTTGTGTTTAACACTTCTGCATACATATCTGTGGTCATTACTCCTGGTCGATAGTAATCGGGTTCTTCGATGCTTTTTGCTAGATAAGGAATATCATTGTTATCGAGCCAATCAAGAGTTTGATCAATGTAGCGAATGTTGAGATTGCTGATCATTACACTGGCACTGAGATTAGATGTTATTTGTTTATAGTAGGCAACATTGTCTGAAAAGTCTGCCCATTTTACTGGATATCGCATGTATTCATATACCGGGCCAATACCATCCATGCTGATGCAAAGATTCAAGTTAGTAAATTGTTTCAGCAGGTTTTCTTGGTCTTGGTTAAGCTTAACCGAGGCATTCGTAACCATAGTAACAAATAGATCAGTACGTCCGGATTGTGTCAGTTTGTGCAACACTCGCCAGTTTTGTTTTTCCAGCATTGGTTCTCCGCCTACCATGCTGAGGTATGCTATATTGTCCCAGTCTATTCCTACATCATTGATATCCTGCGTCATGTACTTTACTGGCAATCCTTCCGTGAACTGCCAGGCTGTGCTTGCTTCTGGTCCACATGTTACGCAAAGACCGTTGCAGAGATTACTGGTATACAGTTTTAACATGTAGGTAGTTGTGTTGCCATCCACAGCATCTTCTGCTATTTTTTCTATATCTTTGTCTAACAACCAATCCATTGTGCTGTTGTGTGTTTGTCTTTCACTGACAGCACCACGATCTTCTGCTCGCCAACAGGTGGCACATGCAGGATGACGTGCTCCATTTTTTATGCTATCCTGTACACTTGCTCGACTTGTGCCACGAGGCCATCTACAGCATCCAATATTGTCGAAGGTCTGTCCGTCGGTTTCATAACAGTGAAAAGGAATAACGCAAAAAACATCCATGCGTCTATTTAATCATTCTATTATCATAAAATAAATACTTTAACTTGAGAACACCACCGATGCAAAAACAAACAAAAAGTATACTAGAAGAACTCGAAGATCTGCATAACAATCGTTTTGCAGAAAAAGACAAACACTATGCTCTTGAATCTCGTGCTGTTAATGTATTAACCAATGTTAATAGATTTTTAGAAGGGTTAACTGAAAGTTACACTGCCGAAGACGCTGAATATCTAGAAAGAAAATTCTACAATGCCATGAAAACCGGCGACAGCAAAAAATTTGTAAGAGCAATTAGAAGAGTAGCAGATGACAACGAATGAGCATCTACTGGAAGGTGGTAATGTCTTTAAAGACGCCTCTGGCAAACCTACTACACAGCGTATCAATCAACGCGACATTCCTCCCACGGTTAGTTGGCTAGAGAAAGTAACTGGCCTGCCTCTCATGGACACAATGCTAGGCAGTACCGGTAAAAAGCCTTCATCCGGAGACATTGACCTGGGAATTGATGCAAACACTGTTCAAAAAGACGCAGTGTACAATCGTCTAGTTACCTGGGCAAAAAACAACGATCTTGATCCCAACGAATATGTAGCTCGCACTGGCATAAGTGTACATTTTAAAACTCCAATTCGCGGAAATCCTGAGCTGGGCTTTGTGCAGGCTGATCTCATGTTTGTGCCAGACATGCGTTTTGCACAATTTATGATGACACAAGACCCAGCCAGCGAGTACAAAGGCATGATTCGCAATGTGCTGATGAACAGTGTTGCAAAAGCCAGTGGATACAAGTTGAGCTTGGACCAAGGATTGTTGGATCGCCAAAGCGGCAATACCATAACCAAAGATCCAGATCAGGTAGCTCAATTGCTTTTAAACAAAAATGCCAGTGCAAAAAATCTATTCAGTGTTGAAGCTATACTGCAAACATTGGCAAATGACCCAGACCGAGATGCTAAACTAGCAGATTTTCGTGGCTTTGCTGAAAAGCAAAACATACAGTTTGAAGAGGTAGATGTCGATGACGCTGTGGGCATAATGGCCAGACTAAGAGATAGAATTGTCAATCAAGGTATGGACATTATTGTTGAAGCAGAAGCTAGAATACAGCATCCAGAAGATGACGTATTTGAAAAAGGCAGTGCCGGTGCTAGAGCCGCACTAAACGCATTAAAAACTGCGGCAGCCAAGCCAAGTTCTACGACTATCAAGTGGGACGGTAAACCTGCTATTGTGTTTGGCAGAGATGCCCAAGGCAATTTCATTCTCACTGACAAAGGCGGATTCTTAAAAACTGGTGGAACAGGTCTCGCTCGCAGTCCAGACGATCTAGCCGACTTGCTGGCTCAACGCAAAGGCGATGACAGAAGTGAACTTATTCAACAGTACAGAAATATTTGGCCATTGATTCAAAGCATTACACCGCGCAACTTAAAAGGATTTGTGCAAGCTGACTTGCTGTATGTAGGAACACCCAGCGAACGAAATGGAGAGTTTGTGTTTACGCCAAACATAGTAACCTATTCAGTGCCAGTCGACAGTGACCTTGGACAAGGAATTGCCAACAGCAAGCTAGGACTAGCTGTGCATAGCTATATAGAAAATCCGCAGAGTGATGCAAAGCCTATCAGTCCGGATGTGCTAGCAGATAATCCAGATGTACTTGCATTAGGCAGTAGCACTGGTATTACACAAGCAGTAGAGTTAAACACTGCTGCTGTAAAAAAAGCAGAACAGTTGTTAGGTCGATATTCTAGAGATATTGATCAATTTTTAAATCCCAACGAATTGCGAGCGCAAAAAATCACAAACTTGCCTGCGTTGTTAAAACAGTTTATCAATGTGCGAGTACGTCAAGGCAGTTTTGACAATCTAGCACAAGGGTTTCTAGAGTGGGTAGCTACAAAAGAAACTGCTGCAAAAGTACAAAGAATACAGCAGTGGGCTCAGCAATATCAAACAGGTTTCAAAGCTGCTATCGGCGTGTTCATGGCAATCAGTGCTATCAAAACGGATCTTGTAAAAAAACTAGATGCCAGCGGGCCTGGTGTTAAGGCCAGCATAGACAACGAGCCTGGGCATGAAGGATATGTAGGGCACGGATACAAGTATGTGGATCGAGCACGATTTAGCAAAGCAAACTTTGCGCAAAACATATAATTTTATATCTGTGGTAAATACAACGAGAGCTACAGCTCACCATTTAGGAGAAAAATATAATGGCAACTTTTACTAAAACAAATGGTACATTGCAACCAGTTTTTGCAACAGATACTGCAGACGGTGCTATCGCCGGTGCAACAAGTCTTGCAGGCGCACCTGTAAACCTACAGGGTCCTAAGCTAGACTTCTTTACACTGACTGCTAATGCATCAGTTAACACTGCTGGTAACACAAGCGGCTACCTTACAGACGTTATCAATGCTGTTCAGCAAAAAGCAACAGTGGCTATGTATCAAGTAGACGGCACTAACATTTCATTGGGCGTATACCCAGCTGGTGCTTACACTACAGCTACATTGCTATCAACTGCAAACGTAACCAACGCTACTTTCCAGTTAGATAGTGCACAAGACGTGGGCTTCAAGCTAGCCGACTCTTAATAGAGCTAGGTTACTACACGTCAAGCCTCGGTTTTGATAGCCGGGGCTTTTTATTGGCTTAAATATCTCGATGCATAAAATTCAAGCAACATGCACTTTTGATATTACGCCAACAGGTGCCTACAGTTATAGACCAATAGAACTTCCAGGTACTACTAAAAATGGACAAACTGTAGTGGATAAAAAACAATGGTATCATGTTGTTAATCAACAGAGAAACTGGGACACAGTGCAGCAATTGCTCGATCTGAGAACACAGGTTGAATCCACCACTGAACCAAAAAAAACGGAAAATCTCTGGCAGTTTGAATTTAGCATCGATTTACAAAAAATTCACAGCAAACCTGACCAAGCATTAAAAATCATAATGGAAGATTTTCATTCAGTGCCAATTATACTTGATCTGGATGAAACTGAAGATCTGTTGCCGTATATCACAACCACTGGAGATAATCCAAATCTCCAATTAAAAATTTTACAAGAGAATAAATAGTTACATGAACCCAAGTGAGCTGGAAAAACATCAATTAGAAACACACGTTGAATTGTGTGCTCAACGCTACAAGTATCTTGAAGATAAACTGGAATATCTTGAAAAAAACACTGATGAATTAAAAACAATTGTAAGAGAAGTACACGATCTTGTGCAACAGCTAGATCGCAGAAGAAACAGTCAAATCATCGGTTGGGGTATTGCTGTAATTGGTTCACTGGTTGGTATCATCTCTTATCTCTTCATAGGATTCATCAACTCTGTAGGCTAAATACAGTCAAAGGAATCTACAAAATTATGAAACTCAATGAATTAGACTTTATTGATTCTAAGTATGCTGCACAGCGTATGTTGGAATCACGCTATGGTCAAACGATCGACTTTGATCGTTTAACACCCACTAAAGCTCGTGAAATGCACAGCCGTGTGCAAAACATGCTCGAAGCGCAACAAAACACCAGCACTGGGTTTGTAAGAGAAAACAACAGTGAATATATGAAACTGGTGCTTATAAACAAGATCCTGGAAAGCACAATTGAAGAAGACGACACCTTGCCAGTGGACATGAAAGATCCAAAGGTTCGTGGTGTTATGGACAAGATCAAAAGAAATCAAAATCTTTCTCCGGACGAACAAAAAATGGCCAACAAACTTGCAGCAATGCAAGCAGAAGGCAAAGACCAAGACAGAAAACCTCCATTTGAGCCCGATGAATCATCCATTGATACGGACAAGTATGGAAACAAAATCAAAAAGAAAAATGTACCTAAACATCTCGCCAAAAAAGGCATGCGCAAGTCGATGCAAACGCAAGATATCAACGAAGGCACTGAAATACAAACAGCACAAGTGGTACTGGCTGCCAAAGACATGGGCGATCGGCTACAAAAAATGTTGCAAGATGTAAGCGAAATGCAATTCAAAGATCTGCCGGCAGTGGTCGAAAGCGCCAAAAGCGAAGTAGGCACAGAGCAAGCTGATCAATTCAGTCAAGCAGCTACTAAAGCGTTGCAGGATCTATTGATGGCAACTCAACAAGCCAAACAGGAAATGGATCAAGCAATGGGCGCACTCACAGGTGAAGGCATGTCTGTGCCCACGGACAGTGCAGAAGTTGACACAGACATTGATGCTATCAGTGACACAGATGATGACTTTGCTGTGGACATCGAAACAAACACAGACGAAATGCCTGAGATTGATGTTGACACAGATGATGACGCAGCGTCAGTAGGCAGAGCCGAGCGATAATGTTAATTCGTGAATTTGAGGAACAAAGCAACGATCGATTGATTGCATTGGTGCAGTTCCTCAAAGGCAGAATGCAGGACACAGACAGCGAAGCTAGTATCAGTGTAGATTCTTTTATTAAACTGGCTAGAGACATGGGGGTTGCAGTTTCTGAACGCAGCCTTCGTGATCTAGTGGAAAAGCCACCTCTTAGTAATCTAATCACCAGTGTTGACCAAGACCGTGTGCGGTTTGGCGGCACAGACAACCCAGCAGATCCTGAAACCATGAGTGTCGACGACGCACAAGATGCAGTTGACAAAATGGCTAAACGAGCTGCAAAAAAAGGTTTATAATTCTTAACAAGCGTTGTATAATAGCACAATGCTTATATCTAAATTCGAATATCATACTCTCAAGCGCGAAAGCGTAAACGGCAAACGATTGTACGCTACTCCTGATGGCCTTAAACTGCCCAGTGTAACTACCATCCTTGACAAAACCAAACCCAAAGAAAAAATTGAAGCACTTGCAAACTGGCGTAAACGAGTAGGGCACGAAAAGGCTCAACAAATAACCACCGAGGCTGCAAATCGCGGTACACGCATGCATACCTATCTAGAACGCTATATTCTCAATGGTGTTCACGAAGAAAAAACCAGTAACCCTTACAGTTGGCAAAGTCATGACATGGCGCAGATAGTAATCAACGAAGGGCTAGACAAAGTAGATGAATACTGGGGCGTAGAAGTTCCGTTGTACTTTCCTGAAGTGTATGCCGGAACCACAGACTGCGTGGGTCTTTACGAAGGTAAGTCTGCAATAATGGACTTTAAACAAACCAACAAGCCTAAAAAAACCGAGTGGATTGAAGATTACTTTTTACAATTGTGTGCATACGGGGAAGCACACAACGAAGTTTATGGTACAGACATCACTCGCGGAGTTATATTGATGTGCAGCAAAGACTGCGAGTATCAAGAGTGGGTGCTAGAAGGTCAAGACTGGGAGAAATACCGAGATCTTTGGTGGCGCAGAGTTGAAGAGTACTATGTAAAACATAGATAAATATCATTATGGCAATAGTACAGATATCCCGCATTACCCACAGAAAAGGTCTCCAAGAGAATCTACCGCAACTAGACGGCGGTGAATTAGGTTGGAGCACCGACAGTCAGCGACTGTTTATTGGCAACGGCACCACTGAAGAACCGCCTGCAGGCGACGGTGCTCCAGCTGTAGGTAATACAGAAATTCTCACTGAGCACAGTGACATTTTTGATATCATTGGCAACTATACCTACAAAGGCCAAGAAGCAGGGTACACTGTACAAACTGGCGCTAGCGCAAACAATGCAGTAGAACGCAGTTTACAGAACAAGCTAGACGATCATGCAAGTGTAAGAGACTTTGGTGCTGTAGGTGACGGACAAACTGACGATACAGCTGCCATTAACAGAGCATTTTTTCAACTGTTCTGTCGCAGTGCCACTGAACTTTCACGTAGAAGTTTGTTTTTTCCAGCAGGTGAGTATCTGGTTTCTAGTACAATATTAATCCCCCCGTATGCCAGAGTATGCGGCGAAGGCATTGACAGTACCACAATCAAGTATGCACCAACAGAATGGAGCGAAACTGAGTCTTACACTGCAGGACAAGGTGTTATTAAAAGTACACTAGCCAATCAAGGTCGTTACGAAGCCATACAAGACGTGCCAGCAGGCACAGCAGTTGACAACACAAATTACTGGAAATCTGTTGATGGGTATGTTGTGAGAACTTCTGACAATGATCAAGAAGTTGGTGCAAACAACGGCATTTTTGGAAGAACAAGCAGTCGCTATAATATCATTGACGGCATGACATTTCAAAGCAATCAACCCTTGAGCAACGATTTTCCAGTGACAATTGCATTGGTAGGCAGTGCACGTGATTGTACCTTTAGAAACTGTGCCTTCCGTGGACCAGCTACCAGTACCAGTGAACTTGGTATAATTTCTGAAACAGAAGCGGCGCCAGCAATTGACGAACTGTTTCCGGAGACCTATGGGTTTCAAATCACTTCACCTTTGCGTGGCGACAGCAGTACACTGGTCACTAGAGGTATCATCCTGGATAGCTGTTTATTTTCTGGACAAAGTCGAGGTGTGTATGCGCAGGATGATGTCGAAGGCATCACAGTACAAAACAGCACATTTGAAACACTGTTTCAGGGTGTTCACCTGAACAAAGCTGCAGGCACAATTGGTCCTACTGGATTCCGTGCAGTGCAAAATAGATTTGATAACATCTACAGCAATGGATTGATCTTTGACGAAAGTGAAAGAAATATCAGTGGCTATAACATCTTTGAAAATGTAGGGAATGCCGGTAATATTCCTGACTATAAACAATCTATTGTGGTTATAACTGATCGAAACAATCTCAGCATTGGTGATGTGTTTTTGCGCACAGACGCCGACGCTCTAGAGGCTCCTAGAATCGACATAGGAGATGCTGAAAGTCTAGCAATTGAAATGGCGGAGCGTATCAGTCTTGGCAGCTACAATAGAGATGTAGGACACACCGAAACACTAAACAATAATACATCTGCGGCAACCACTATCATTACCAAAGACGCTTACCCTACAGTGGGCGATCCTGAACAGAGTGTGTTAAGAGCATTTAAAATGACCTACACAATCTATAGAGGAACGTCTGTGCGAACTGGTCTGTTAACTGTTGTAGGCAGTGTCAGTGATGAAAGCAGCAGCACACTTACATTTGAGGATGATTATCACGAAAACTCTGACACAGGAATTACACTGTCAGTTGATCAAACAGGTGAAGATGTATCAGTCCAATACACTAGTACCAACACCGGTGAAGATGCTACAATTCGTTTTAGCATTCAGTACATGACTGCGGCTGGTATACCGTCTGCATAGTGTTACAAAACCGTAACACAAAGAAGTACCCCTTGAGGTATTCAAGATATATATGTTGAAAATGTAAAAAACATCTCTGTAAATAAGAGCATGATGTATTCATGCCTATCTACAAATTCTAACCTAAAGAAGCAAAATAAATGACACAGATCTACGTAACGAAAAGAAAAGGAAATCGAGAACTTCTTGACCTTGAAAAACTGCATAAAGTTGTGTTCTGGGCTACAGAAAACATCAACGGTGTAAGTGCTAGTCAAGTAGAAATTGCCAGCAATGTGCAATTTTATAATGGTATTAAAACCGGCGACATTCAAGAGACGCTGATTAAAAGTGCAGCAGATCTAATCACAGAAGAAACTCCGAACTATCAGCACGTGGCAGGTAGATTGATCTGTTATCATTTGCGTAAGCAGGTATACAATGATTTTACACCGTGGCATGTTCTTGATCTTGTGAAAAGAAATACCAAAATGGGCTTCTACGATCCAGAACTATTAAGCACCTATACAGAACAAGAATGGGATCGCATAAACAGTTTTATCAAGCATCACAGAGATGAAGACCTGACCTATGTCGCCATGGAACAGTTTCGTGGCAAGTATTTGGTGCAGAATCGTGTTACAAAAGAGATTTACGAAACACCACAAGTTGCCTATGTGCTGATTGCAGCTACACTGTTCAGCGATTATGACCCAGGTGTTAGATTACAGTATGTAAAAGACTACTATGATGCTATTAGCACACATCAAATCAGTTTGCCTACACCAGTAATGGCAGGAGTGCGCACCCCACAAAGACAGTTCAGCAGCTGTGTGTTGATAGAAAGTGATGACAGTCTCGACAGCATCAATGCTACTGCTAGCAGTATTGTAAAGTATGTGAGCCAGAAAGCTGGGATTGGTATAAATGCCGGAAGAATTAGAGCACTGGGCAGTCCAATTCGCAAAGGTGATGCTTATCACACGGGCGTGGTTCCGTTTTACAAACTTTTTCAAAGCGCCACTCGTAGTTGTAGTCAAGGCGGTGTACGAAATGGTGCCGCTACGCTGTACTATCCAATTTGGCACCTAGAAGTAGAAGATCTTCTTGTGCTTAAAAACAACAAAGGCACAGAAGACAATCGTGTGCGTCACATGGACTATGGTGTACAGTTTAACAAGGTCATGTATGAAAGACTGCTCAACGGTGAAGACATCACACTGTTTTCTCCGCACGATGTTCCTGAAATGTATGATGCATTTTTCTCGGATGTTGATCGTTTTCGTGAGCTCTATGAACGAGCAGAAAGAAACACACACATTCGCAAAAAACGTGTACCGGCAATTGATCTGTTTAGCTCTTTCTTGCAGGAACGCAAGGACACTGGTCGCATTTATCTAATGAATGTGGATCATGCCAACACACACGGAAGTTTTTTGCCTCAACATGCACCTGTAAAACAGAGCAATCTCTGTTGTGAGATTAATCTGCCTACAAAGCCACTGGACAGTGTCAACGACGAAGAAGGCGAAATTGCACTGTGCACACTGAGTGCAATCAACTGGGGAAGTTTTAAACAACCCAGCGACATGGAAAAAGCCTGCGAGCTGGCTGTTCGTGGACTAGACGCACTTTTGACCTATCAAAACTACCCAATCAAAGCTGCCGAAAACAGCACTATGAACCGGCGTCCGCTTGGAGTTGGCATAATTAATTTTGCATACTGGTTAGCCAAACAAGGTTATCGGTACAGTGACCCAGAGGCACTCAAAGAAGTTGATCGCTGGGCACAACATTGGAGCTATTATTTGATAAAAGCCAGTGCCAAACTAGCCGAAGAATTTGGAGCTTGTCCGAAAAGCAACGAAACACGCTATCACACAGGTGAACTGCCTGTAGATACCTATAAAAAAGATGTTGATGAGTTGGTAGCGCATGAAGATGCAGTAGACTGGACTGGTCTACGTGAGCAACTAAAGCAGTCGGGTATTCGAAATAGCACATTGATGGCACTGATGCCAGCAGAAACCAGTGCACAAATTTCTAACAGTACCAACGGAGTAGAGCCCCCGAGAAGCTACATCAGCACCAAGCAAAGCAAGGATGGTGTACTCAAGCAGGTAGTACCGGAATACCGCAAGTTGAAAAATAAATATGACTTGTTATGGGATCAGTCAAGCCCAGAAGGGTATCTAAAAATCATGGCTATCCTACAAAAATATGTGGATCAAGGTATCAGTGTTAACACGTCTTACAATCCACAAAACTACGAAGAAGAAAAAATTCCAATGAGTGAAATGCTCAAGCATCTTGTGATGTTTTACAAGTATGGCGGAAAACAACTTTACTACTTTAATACTTTTGATGGCAGTGGCGAAATCGATCTTGACAAGCTAAACGATACTCCACTTGAACCAGGTGCCGATGACGACGATGCCTGCGATGCTTGTGTAATTTAAGGACCTTAAATGAAAAACAGTGTACTAGACTTAAAAACAAAAAGAAATCACACAGAAAGCAAGATCTTTCTTGATCCTACTGGCGGAGTAGGAGTACAACGCTATGATACATTAAAGTATCGTGCATTTGACAAACTCACAGACAAACAGCTGGGATTTTTTTGGCGACCAGAAGAAGTAGACGTACTGCGTGATGCAAAGGATTTTCGCGACCTTACAGATTACGAACAGCATATTTTTACGTCAAATCTCAAGCGTCAGATTGTGCTAGACAGTGTACAAGGTCGTAGTCCTAATCTTGCACTATTGCCATTGGTTAGTATTCCAGAAATGGAAACCTGGATTGAAACCTGGGCATTTTCAGAAACAATTCACAGTAGAAGTTATACTCATATCATTCGCAATGTCTACAGCGACCCTAGTCGAGTGTTTGACGAAATGACTGATATTGAAGAAATATCTGCATGCGGTCGCGACATATCCAAATACTACGACGATCTTATCGAAACTAGCCAATGGTATCAACTGCTAGGCGAAGGTACGCATACCGTAAACGGCAAAACTATTACTGTGGATTTATATGATCTTAAAAAGAAACTGTGGTTATGTTTAGCTAGTGTGAATGTGCTTGAAGGTATTCGTTTTTATGTATCGTTTGCATGCTCATGGGCATTTGCAGAATTAAAGAAAATGGAAGGCAATGCCAAGATTATCAAGTTGATTGCAAGAGATGAAAACGTGCATCTTGCTAGTACTCAACAGATGTTAAAGCTGTTGCCAACTGACGATCCTGATTTTGCACGAATCCAAGAAGAAACCAAACAGGAAATGATTGACATGTTTGTGGAAGCTGTGAATCAAGAAAAACAATGGGCATCATATTTGTTTAAACAAGGCAGTATGATTGGTCTGAACGAGCAATTGTTAGGTGATTACATTGAGTGGATTGCCAACAAGCGCATGACTGCGATAGGGCTAGACAGTCCTTATCGCGGTGGTTCGAATCCGTTACCTTGGACTGCCAAGTGGATTGCCGGTGGCGATGTACAGGTAGCTCCGCAGGAAACGGAAATCACGAGTTACGTGATCGGTGGTACCAAGCAGGATATCACCCAAGATACATTAACAGGACTAAGTCTATGACCGTAAAACTATACTCAAAGGCATATTGCCCGCATTGTGCAAATGCGAAAGCAAAACTAAATGATTTAAACATTGCTTTCGAAGAAGTAAATATCGAAGGAGATCCGTCTGCTAGACAATATCTAGTCGAGCAGGGTTTTCGCACAGTGCCACAAATATTTGTCGACGATGAGTTATTAGTTGAAGGCGGATGGCAAGGTCTTCGATCATTAAATGATCAAGACATCTATCAACGAGTAAATATTATTACAGAACAGGCAAGCTAATATATGAAACTAAATCCAAACGAAGTCTATACCTTTAAACTAACCAGCGGCGAAGAAGTGGTTGCAAAGTTTATCAAGCAAGGAGACAGTGTGTACACCATTACTAATCCATTAAGCGTGGCAATGGCACAGGAAGGCATGCAATTGATTGCCAGTGTGTTTACTGCAAAACCAGATCGACAAATGGAACTGCTGCGCAATTCAGTGAGCATGATTGCTGAAACAAGACAGGAGTTGGAAAACAGTTACATTGAAGCAACCACTGGAGTAAAACCAGTTCAAAAACAAATCATAACAGGTTAACATGCCTAGTATTGTAAGGATAGGAGATGCGAACGGTGCCGGTGGTGTAGCTACCGGCGGTGTTCCTCGTGTGATTGTAAATGGTCGCCCAATCAGCGTAAACGGCGACAGTGTTACTCCTCATCCTTGTTGCGGACAGCCCGGATGTGCCGCACACTGCTCAGCAGTGACAACTCTAGGATCGTCTAGAGCAATAGCCGGCGGAATCCCAATTCAGTATATTGGATGTCCAGACAGTTGTGGCCATTCAAGAGCTCAGGGCAGTCCTAACAGCATTGTAGGACCTTGACATGCCCAATAAAACTCCTCTTCAGACCAGTCTAGGATCCTATCTCAGCAAAGATCGAGGGTTACGTATTGACCCAGTAACAGTAGGAAACATAGCTGCATATCGTGCAGTAGAGCCAGTGAGCAGTTATCGCACAATGATCGCAGCCGGAGATTCTAACCTAGGAGCAAGCGCGGCAGCTACATTGCGCCAATTAAAAAGTGATAGCCTATACCCATTATTGGATACAGATCCAAGCGACAGTACCAACAAGTTTACAGATATTGTGGAATCTCACATTAATTTAATTTTGCCCAGTGATCTAACTATTTTTACACAGGTGTATGGCATTGCTGGTGCAGGTATTATACAAAACAACAGTTTAATAGAAAGTAGTTCAGCTATCAACGAAAAGCTGGGCAGCACCTTTACCAGCATGGATGATCTAGTCACAGGAGGATTCAGTCAAGTAAGCACGGATTTACCTGCGTTCGGCAGTGACCTAGCAAATGCCGGCAATGCTATAAACCTTGCATATCTAGACAGACTAGGAGAACCCAGTTTAACAGTTGCTACAATCAAAAAGTCTGCCAAAGGATTCAGTGGATTCAGATCGCAAATGATTGCACAAGGTGTAAAAGCCAGTGTTATTGACACAATAAGTTTAACGTCGGGCAGTCCTGGCTTATTGGCTGAAAGTCAAATATATCAAGCTATGAAAACTGTTACTGATACAGATCTACAAAATATCCTAGATATACTGTCCTGTTCTGTATCAGTGACATCTCTGGACCAATTATTGGATCTCAAGATACTATTGCCGAATAGTTTTACAACACTGCTAGCGCCAGATGCCGAAGGCAATAGTTACAACATATACTCGGGCAGTGGGTTAAACAGTGTGTTTTCTGATCTAGGAGTCGAGCTAGGTGGCACAGCTACTACACCTGAACTTGCTGGAAGTGCAAAAGCACTTGCAAAAAGTCTAAAGCAGATCAAAAACATCTCAGGCAAGAGTACCGGAGCCATTGCAGCAACTGTTCAAAGCATCGAAGTTAGTACAGATTTGCCAGATATAAATTCGTTATCACAGCCAATTCCAACGGATGCACAAATTGACATTGATGCACTTGCACAGGGCAGTGGTGCCGATGGCACTTATGTTGTTGCGGATGCCATTGGTAGTGTAGCTGGTTATGATTTCGATCCACTGTTACCATTGACTGTGGCCAACATTGAGTACGTGTCCAGCGAAGGGTTTGCAGATATTTTGTTTAGCAACAGCGAAAGTGTATTTCCGTTGATAACCGATGTTATAAATGGAGTATACGGGTCTAATCCAGATATCTACGGAGGGTTAGGAAATACACTCCCGAGTTGGATTACTAGTTCAGGAAACGGGTATGGCACTATAGACAGTGCATGTATTAGTTTAGCTCCAGATGCACAAACACAAATCAATGGTGTAGTAAGCAATCTCTCGGCAAGCCTGGCAGGCACTGATGTTGCTAATGCAGTACAAACTGCAAATGGCTACTGGTCCACTTTGGGCAATCGAATTGCACTAGAAAAGACAATCTTAACCAGTACAGGTGTTGATTTTGCAAATCTACAAGGGCAAGCTAAAAGTCTATCTATATCCTGGGCCGATGGTGTTGCAAGTTATGCACTGGACACACAAACAGGTGGCGCAAGTGAATTTATTACCAAGATTGCCAACATTGATGATATCAGCGGGCAGACCGTTGTAGCGGCACTGCGCGAACAGCGCACTATCAACAGCCTTCAAAATCTTGGCACACCGCCAGACTCAAATAACACTTGACAGATAAATAATATACGTATATTATAACAATACAGTGAGAAAAAGGTGTTGTTATGAAACTTGTAATAGGCATTTTGTTAGGCATTCTAGGCACATTTTTGTATTTAGACCCAGCAGGAACTGCTGATACTTTAGAAAAGTATGCATCTGAAGGAAGGGAGATTGTAGATACTTTGCCCGACAAAGTGGACACAGTTTCGGAAAAAGTGAGTGGCATTAGACTGGGTCAATGACGTAGAACGAGCTAGAACACGTTCAGAAAAAATAGATGTAATTGAAAAAGCACTGATTGCTAGCAGATTAGGAAGTGCTAGTGCTCAGTGTTTTTTATACAATTGTTATCTCAGTTACAATCCAAATTATGTGTACTATATTAGACAAGTGCCTACAACCGCAAATCTATCGCATCAACCGAATCCTTTTGTAAAATTTTGGGCACTGTGCGAAGCATTACACACTAGAAGCATTGTAGGAAAAAATATACAGATTGCAATCCTTGATACTAGTTCTAACTTTGACAGTCGTGTGTGGAATCAGATTTGTCGTGAAGTACTGCTCAAAAAGCTTGGACAAGGACTTACAACAAATATGTTAAATGCAGTACTGAAAAACACTGAGTGGGAAATACCAACAAAGCATGAACGTTGATGCTGTTAAATGGTTACATGTAGAAGCTAGCAGTAGGTGTAATGCATGGTGTCCCGCATGCCCGAGAAACGTCAATGGATTTGGACTACGCCCTGGACTTGTGGAAACTGATCTTGATATAGACTCATTTGTAGAAACATTAAATGCATTGCCTAACCTTGAAGCTGTGCAGTTCTGCGGCAACGACGGTGACCCGATAGCACATAGAAATTTTATCGATTTAATTGATTTAATCCCAGACGATGTTTTTGTACAGATACACACCAATGGCAGTTTACGTAACCGAGCTTGGTGGAAACAGCTTGCACAATCTCTGGAGTATCGCCGACATGAAATCTATTTTGGCATAGATGGACTAAAAGACACTCATAGGATATATAGACAAAACACTGATTGGAATAAAATTATAGCCAATGCCAGCGAGTTTATCAACAACAAAGGCACTGCTGTTTGGCAATTTATACCATTCAAGCATAACCAGCATCAATTCATGGAATGCTACAGGCTCAGCCAACAGTTAGGGTTCCGTGATTTCAAGGTCGTGAAAACCTTTAGGTATCACAAAAGTCATGCAAGAGATTTCCGCACCGGCGAAGAGTACATGTTAGAGCCCAGTGATTTTTTTCTGGATATGTGGAATTCTAACAAGCCTGCAGAAGCACAGGATTGTATGCATCTTTCTATACCGAGTGTGTATTTAGATGCACAAGGTCGAATCAGCGCATGCTGTTATCTAGCAGACAGCATTAATTTTAAAAATACCACAGAACTGTTTGCAAAATTGCAGATTGACAACAATGTAATTGCTAGTACGTCAACCTGTCAGTTCTGGTGTAGCGGATTAAGCGATAAATAAACTTATGTTCTTAGCTGTACTCACTCTTGTTACTGCACTTACTATCAGTGCTGTGGCAATCTATTATTCAGTAGCAGGCTTGGTGGCTATATTTGCCGCGGCAGCAGTGCCTATTATTATCATGGGCGGCGCACTGGAAGTTGGCAAGCTTGTTACAGCAGTGTGGTTACACAAATACTGGAACAGAGCCAACTGGTGGCTTCGTACCTATCTTGGCCTGTCAGTGATTATATTGATGTTTATCACTAGCATGGGTATTTTTGGTTTCTTGTCAAAGGCACACATCGAACAAACTGCTACAGCCGGCGAAGGTGTAGCACAAATTGAGCGCATTGACGAAGAGATTGCCAGACAGCGAGCTGTCATCGAGCGAGCAGAAATAAAAATACAAGATGTGCAAACGTCAGGCACTGGTGCAGATGTGAATATCCAGGCACAGATTGACCGAGAACAAGCTCGCATTGACACAGCATATGATCGAATACAACCTGCAATTGATTCAACCAACCAGCAGTTAGAATCAGACAAAGAATTTTTCCTTGGACAATTACCTGAACTGGACGAAAAACTTGCTCGACTGGATGACATGAGCAATATAGACACCACTGACGAAGAAGCAGTTAAACGACTGCAAGCACTAGTAGGCGCCAGACCAGATGGTGCATACGGTGGAGGCACTGCAAGAGCAGTTAGAGATTATCGCGAAGGTTTACAAGCAGATCGTGACAGCATATTTGCAAAAGTAGAGGAGCTGAAAGCCTCGGCTCAGGAAGAAATTGCAAGACTTCGTGGTAGAGCAGAAAGCGAAATTGACGACAGTAATGCATTAATTGCACGACTAAGGTCTCAGCTAGGACAAACCACTGGCGAAGACATTGGTGCTGTGATACAAGAGCAAAATCAACGCATCAGTCAAGCAAACTCAGAAATGGATCAACTGGTGGAAGAAAAATTCCAGCTTGAAGCAGAGTATCGCAAACTAGAAGCAGAAGTCGGTCCGATTAAATACATTGCAGAGTTTATCTACGGCGACGAAGCAAACAAAAACATGCTGGAAGAAGCAGTTCGCTGGGTTATAATTGTTATTATATTTGTATTTGACCCGCTAGCTGTGCTACTGCTTATTGCAAGTCAGTATACATTTAATTGGACTAGACAAGATCGTGCATCCATCCGTGAGGAAATTACACCACAAGATTCAGAAGAGACTGGAGAGTCTGGAGCCAGCCAGTCACATTCCGGTGAATATCATGGAAACAATGAAGAAACAGAACCCGAGCTTGTATTATCAGACACAGATACCGATACTGGAGAGAGAGATACAGAAGTTGAGGACACGCACAGCTTATCAGACCAAGTGCATACTCAGCCGATTATCGTTTACCCGGAACCAGAAGAGTTAAACTCAGTTGAAATTGACGATCTTGATGATGAGCCGCATGTTGTTATGGTTTACGAAGAAACAGTTGTGGACAACAACGAGCCCAACGCAGACAAAGCCAAGTTTGCAATACTGCCGGATCTCGAAGATGCAATTCAAGAAGCACGATTCGAGGACGATCCAAACTATAGCGATCTTGGCAACGGATATGTGCAGTACAATGGCAAAGTATACGCCAAAGAAGCATTTAGTGTCAGCTTCAAGGACATTGTTGCACGACCAGACATAGATATAGATACAAATGTAGACTTTGGCACACGCTTCCCAGAGCAGCCCACAAAAGGCGATTTGTTTCTACGTGTAGATCATCTTCCTACTAAATTGTACAAGTACAACGGTGCAAAGTGGATAGAAGTAGACAAAGATCAAAATACTAGTATTCTAAACGATGACTCATATATAGAGTTATTAATTGACAAACTAGCCGACGGTACCTATGAGCCAGACATGCTAAGTGACCACGAGCGAGACATTGTAGAAAAATATTTAACAGACAAAGGAGAAAAATAAATTTTGATAAAAGGACGCACCGTTAGAGTTCACGACGATAACGTAGAAAAAGCAATTAGAAAATTAAAAAAGAAAGTCAGCAACGACGGTCGTCTTTGGGAAGTACGTCAGCGTGAGCAGTACGAAAAACCCAGTCATAAAAGAAAAATTGCAAAGCAGAAAGCACGTTCAAGACATCTCAAACAACTCGCTAAACAAAAAAATCAAACCTATTAAACCTTTTTTCTTGAATAATCACTCAAGAAGCATTATAAATAGTAGTGTAACGCCGAAAGTCGGGTTACAAAGTCATTCTTGCTAAACAAAGGAGAAAATTATGACACGTACACTTACAAGCACAGATCTAGCCCCATTTTATCGTAATGCGATCGGTATCGACAGTTTGTTTGATAGACTAGATCACCTAAACCGAGTCAGCGAAGGCTCGACTAACTATCCGCCCTACAATGTTATCAAGCACAGTGAAGATGAGTACAGTATTGAAGTTGCTGTAGCAGGGTTTGCCGAAGGAGAAGTTGATATCAGTTTCAAGGACGGACAAGTGGTCATTGAAGGGAACAAAACTGATGAAGAATCTGCAGCAGAATACCTGCATAAAGGTATCAGCGGTCGAAAGTTTGTTCGCACATTTCAATTGGCTGAATACATTGAAGTCAAGTCAGCGACCATGGAAAACGGTATTCTTACTGTGTCGTTAGTACGACTTCTGCCAGAACGTCTACAACCTAAAAAGATTGAGATTGTTCACAAGTCGTAACTTTTTGTTAAATACATGTAGCGGTCACATGGCCGCTACACTTTGAGGAATCAAAAAAATGCCAGCATCAGAAACAGAAAATCAATTAAAAAGTAAACTCAAGATGCCACCGTTGTATCAAGTGATATACTTGAATGACAATGCAACCACTGTAGATTTTGTGATTGACAGTTTAATGGATCACTTTGGATACAGCAACGATACAGCATTTGCATTAACTGACGAGATTCACAACAGCGGCAGTGCCACTGTTGCAGTAATGCCATACGAACTAGCAGAGCAAAAAGGTGTAGAAGTCACTATACAGGCTAGAGGCGCAGGATATCCTCTGCAAATTAAACTGGAACCAGACGAAGTTATAGCGTAACTACAATACGTTTAGGGTGGTACACAGACTTGGCATGTCGGCTTGTGCGTTGGTTTCGGCAATTGTTAACAAATCGAATACCATGTTTAACAGTGTCAATGTCTCCGCCGTACTGGCCGAATATCCATGTATCCACTTTTTCCACAGGTGCTTGTTTAATTAAACTTTTAAAAACACTGTTGCCCATGATAGATGAATTCATGCTTTCAGTGACATCTGGATCATGCTCTATCAATTCATAAAGCGGTACTGTATGTGTAACAACAATTATTTTTTCAACTTGGTCCATTGAGTGCAAGCGTTCGAGAGTGTTGATTAGATATGTTGCATCGGCAAGTGCCAGTTCGCGAACTTCAGATGCATGTTCAGGGCCAAGATGGTTTTCTGCACACCACCACTGTTTTGCCTGCTGTGGATCTACATAAGGATCAAATGCAAAGTCCCACCAACCATTTGTTCCAACAATGGCAATTTGATTTGCAATCACAACATGATTTTGCAAATACACAAGATCATCGCTCTCTCCTAGGGAAGATAACAAATCTTCGTAACTGTCGTCAATACTGTGCGGCAGTTCCACAATGTGTTCATCGTCGCCGTCGATGTAAAAAACAGTATCGTAGCACTGTTGTAGGTCTACTAAAAAGTCTACTACAGTATTTCGATCGTGACCGGCTCCGCCTGCAAAAATACAGTAGGGACTGGTTGCTATCATAGATAAATCTAAGTCAGGCCAAGACTCGATGAATGTATCGCTTATAATGTCAAATTGATATGGCATAGAACTATTTACAAGGAGATTACATGCACGTAATATTTGGAAAAGAAAAGGATCAACTCGAAGAAAGTGATGTTGATATTGAAACACTCAAAACACAGTACAGTATAGTGCCGCTAGACCGTGTACGGTACAGTGACCAGGGAGAAGTTATTCAAAGTTGGTGTTTATTAAGTGGAGATAATACCAGCACTATGGAAGAAGCTCCTCATTTGCCTCGTTTAATTGAATTGCACGAAAACATGATGCAAAACTATTACCGTCGAGAATGGAAGTTCTGCGAAGACGCAGCAGAAAATCTAAAAGGCAGGTTCGGCGGAGAGTTGGACAGCTTTTATCAACATTTTTTAAATCGTGTACGCAACTACATAGACAACGAACCAGACGCAAACTGGGACGGAGTTATCAACAACTATTGATACCACAGCAGTGGATTTGTCGGAATGTAATTTTTACACAGATCCGCTGCTGTTGACAGTGGCACAGGATCATGATTGCTTACGCTCAAATTTAGCTGGCTTTTGTCAAAGCAAGGTAGTTGTCTTTTAGACCAAGCTGAATGACTAGCAGCTCGCAAATTTTGATTCAGCTCATTGGTTACAGTTTCTAAAAATTCAGTGCTGAAAAAACGTCTTTTGTTGTATTCAGCTACAGCAAAGATGTTGTCGCTGTGACGCATAATGTTGCTGTTCTTTGCCTGCTCCATGGCGTTTACAATTGCACTCATTCTCATCACTGGATCTTCAATTTCATCATAGCCTTCGTCAATCCATCGTCCAAATGTTTGAAACCCATAGTCTCTGAGAACTTGCAAACTGCCGGGCCCGGCCATGAGAATAAACGGCTGACAACACGCAATTGGTCTTAGTATTTTTTCTGTAAGCATTATTCGCTTTTGATCGGCTACAGTTTCTAGCACAACATCAAACAAACTGGATCTAACATCACTAGCACAGTATGTGGCACTGCCAGCAGATTCTGCTGTGTTCGGTTCAAACGCAAATTCTGCAGAACTATACTTGCTATAGTGAGTGTCGCTGTCATATGGATTAAACCTTGTTCTAGTGCTAGAACACACAGCACTGTTGTTTAACAGTTCTAAAAACTTCAGTCTATACTGTCTGGATCCGGTCCAAGCTCTGCAATACACATTGAACAAATATTTTATTCTTCTCGGCTGTTTAACCACGGATGGATCTACTTCAGCATATCGATACCAATCTCGAGCAATCACAGCATGACTCCACCAATATGCAGTGCTGAATCTTTTGCGATACTGTTCTACTTGGTCACTGTTTATTTCACTGTGCAATAGTATTTTCTTTTTGTAAATGTTTGCCCAGGTATCAAAATCCAAATTACATTCTTGCAAATAAACATGCAAGGCAGGGTCAAAATTTTCATGTAGGTAATCTTGCTGTGCATCTGCACTATACCAGTCAAATTGGAGAGGTTCCTGGTCGTGACAAATCACAATTGGCTTTATAATTGTATCATAGGGTTGCAAATCACGCAAAGGCCATAAATTGCTTTGATTTTTGGACCCATGCGGATAAAAACGATAAATTAAAGCATTACCGTCGAATTGGTCGTCTATGTAATGATACAAACTGTCAAGAGGAATTGTCATTGTGAATATTGGTTTTATTGGTCTCGGTAAACTAGGCCTAGATTGCGCAGAAGTGTTTGCACAACACTACGAAACACGTGGATATGATATCGCACCACGTACAAGCGATACAGTTATTGTATGCGAGATTGACGAAGTAGTCAATAAAAGTGACTGGATATTTATCGCTGTTCCAACTCCCCACGAAGAAGGTTACGACGGCAGTGTGCCCAGCTCGCACATGGAACCAAAAGACTTTGGACATGATGCTGTAATCAGTGCTATTGATGCAGTTAACAAGCATGCAAACAGTGCAAAAAACATCGTGCTTATCAGTACAGTGTTGCCAGGAACCACGAGACGCAAATTTGCTAGCCGATTAAACAGTGATCACACATTCTTGTATAATCCCTACTTGATTGCAATGGGCAGTGTGAAATGGGACATGACCAATCCAGAAATGGTAATGATTGGCAGCGAATCAGGCGATGATCCAGCAATGCACTCATTGATTGAAATCTACAAAAAAATGATGACAAACGATCCTCGTTATGTAACAGGCACCTGGGACGAGTGCGAAGCAATTAAAATTTTCTATAACACGTTTATTAGTGCCAAAGTCGGACTTGCTAACATGATTCAGGACTTTGCATTACGCATTGGCAATATTGATGTTGACGTAGTAACTGACGCACTCGCTAACAGTACCATGCGTATCATGGGACCAAAGTACATGACAGCAGGCATGGGCGATGCTGGTGCTTGTCATCCTCGTGACAATATTGCCCTGCGTTGGTTAGCAGAAAAATATGACATTGGTTACGATTTATTTGACACAATTATGCATGCTCGCGAGATACAGGCAAAGAACCTAGCTGAATATCTCATTGACATGCGTAAAGGCGACATGCCTATTGTTATCCATGGCAAGGCGTATAAACCAGATGTAGAATACTGCATCGGTAGCTACAGCACATTGATAGGTTATTATGTAGAGCAAGCTGGTGTTGATGTTGTGTATGTTGATCCTCTGGCCGACGACACAGAAAATGTTGTTGACAGCGTGAACGAGCCTTGTGTGGTATTACTAGCACACAACAGAGGTATTACCTATGGGTATACTGGCACAGAAGACGAAGATCCTTTCTACTTCGACATTCCAGCTGGTAGTATTATTGTGGATCCTTGGAGAAAAACTCCGTTAGACTTTAACAGCAACTATGAAGTGATCCATTATGGTAACACACGACCAAATTATTGATCCTTGGTGGACTCTAGCAGACCTAGAGTCCTTGGATTACATCAATGAACCTTTCAATGATGCAGAGAGTCTTGCACGTTGGAGAAAGCTAGGATATACACAAACCAAGTTTACCGGTGACATGTATGACATGCGGAATCCAAAACCGTTGTGGATAGACGGATTCAAAGACTATTTTCCCTACGATCATTTTAGTTGGAGCCTGTATAAAATGGGACCCGGCACCACTTTACCATGTCACGGTGACACCTACAAACGTTTCCGAAATCTACATGGCATAGAAGATTTAAACCGCATTGTACGCAGTGTAGTGTTTTTGGACGACTGGCAAAGCGGGCACTATTTTGAAATTGACAGTCAGCCATTGGTAAATTGGTATAAAGGACAAATTGTTACCTGGACAGGGGACACACTTCATCTAGCTGCTAACGTTGGCATGACTCCTAGATACACTCTTCAGCTTACAGGTGTGCGAAATGAAACTGCCTAAGGTGTACTCAGCTAACGAATGGGCACCGCTGGAAAGCATTGTGGTAGGCAGTGCACTGGGTGCTTGTTGGCCCGATCAAGATCCTGTGTTTCAGTTGGAAAAAGATCGCACCCTGTGGAAAAAATCACCCTTGCCCAGCGGCCCAGTTGCACCTCATGTGATTGAAGAAAGTGAAGAAGACCTCGATGCTCTTGCTGATATACTGGAAAAGCAAGGCGTAACAGTGCATAGGCCGCAACACCGGGACTTTGAAAAAACCAATGGCATGTACAATTATTGTCCTAGAGACCGACTGTTAGTAGCCGATGCAACAGTTGTAGACTGTGCCATGATGTACCCTAGTAGAGATCAAGAAATAGAAACATTAAGTCATGTTCTTGAAGATGTGCCAGTGATTAAAATGCCAAGAGATTCAGGCATGGTGTTGGATGCAGCAAACGTTTGTCGGTTAGGCGACACCTGGTTGTTCCTTGAAAGCAACAGTGGCAATCAAGCTGCATATCAATGGTTATGCGAGCAGTTTCCAGAAAAAAACATTGAAAAAGTAAACTTTTATGCTGGTGTGCACATCGACAGTACTATTTGTGCTATTAGCGATAGCACAGTGTTGGTTAACTCACAGCGTGTAAAGCTCGATCAGTTACCCGAAGCACTGTCTGATTGGAATATCATATGGGTCGATGATGTTGTAGCACAAGACTTTTATGAATACCCTTATGCCAGCAAATGGATTGCTATGAATGTGTTAAGCGTTGACCCAGGTACAGTTGTGGTGGATCGCAAACAAGATCGCTTAATAAATACATTAGAAAGAAATAATTTCACAGTGATCCCCCATGAGCTGAGACACAGTAGAACACTAGGCGGAGGGTTCCATTGTGTAACCCTGGACCTAAAGAGGCGACATGTCTGACCAAGAAGCATTAAAAAAACTATTAGATTCTGAAGAAGTACAACAACAGATTCGTATTGCAATCAATCAGATTGTAAATCAGCACGTGAGCACTTCGCTGTCGCAAACAGACATTGATACTGCTGTTGATAGACACTTGGCAAAAAGAATACGTTTTAACAAAGATACTGTACTGGATAGTTTTCCTGGTATACAGGATAGCAGCACTAAACCAGAACTAACCATCTTGCCAGACAATGTTGTTGTTGAATCTACATTGATTGCAAAAAATATTGAATCAATGGAAACAGCTAAACTTGAAAATCTAGAAGTAAACGGAGAATTAAAGTTCAACGGCGATTCATTGGTCAGCACCGGGAACAATAGCAAACTGCTGGATTATATTACAAAATCGATCACTGCCGGCATAGATCAAACAGTTGTATCTGGTATAACTGACTCAGTAAAAAACAGTATAACAAACGAAGTAATAACCAAAGCCAGACTGGAATACAATAAAACAGTAAAAGATATAGTCGAACAAGAAATACCTTTGTTGCTCAATACTGCGGAAGTTGAGCAGAAAATTGATACACTGAGCAACCAAATTATAAATCAGCTGGTTAACCGTACGGTGGAATCCACTGATATTGCTAACCTAGTAAAGCAAAATGTCGACCGTGCAGTTCGCATAAATCGAGAATCTCTTAAAACTTCATTCCCAGGTATTGATGACAATGCTGACAGTGTAGAGCTTACACTGTTACCTGACACTGTTGTTGCAGAAAACAGTTTGGTAGCCAAAAATCTAGAAATAATAGAACATGCTAAAGTACAGGATTTAGAAATTGCTGGCAATATCCTGTTCAATGGCAATGCTTTTGTTAATCGCGGTGACAATCGTGCACTGATTGAAGAAATAACTCGCAGTCTCACAGCCGGCTTAGATAAAAAAATCCTAGACAGTATCAGTACCGAAGTAAAAGAAAAAATCAATCAACGTGTGCTGGAGAAAGGACAACTGGAGTTCAGTGCAACCATTCGCGATGTAGTTGAGCAAGAGCTTCCAGCCTTTTTAGCCGGTGACGCGGTTGATGCTAAAGTGGATGCACTGCTACCCCAAATTCTCAACCAGAACATTGAACGCACAATTAAATCTGCAGATGTACCGAAATTGGTAAATCAAGCAGTCACACGCACAATGACACTGAACAAGAGTCAATTAAACAAGATGTATCCGGGCATCGAAGATCAAAGTGAAGAAGTCAGTTTAACTCTGATGCCAGGTGTGGTTGTTAATGAAAATGACTTTGTAAGTAAAAACATAGAAGTAGTGGGTGATCTATCTGCTAAGACCGCTACTGTGAACAGTTTAACAGTGGTAGACAATTTGAATGTTCAAGGCGTGGCCTGGGACGGAATCACTGAGCAGATTACAGCCGCAGTAAAAACAAGAGTACAAGATCAGTGGCAAGACACTGTAACTGACAAAGTTACAGCACAGATTGCTAAAACAGGCATTAACATCAATAGTGCAATCATAGACGGTCAGCCGTTGATAAACAATGGACGATTGCATGACACTGTGGTTGAAACTGCGCCTCTAAGAAAGCTTGAAGTAAACGGCACTGCAAATATTAACAATGTTACAATAACAAAAACTCGTCTTGGCATTGGCACAAACAGTCCAGAACGCAGTCTCAGTGTGTGGGACGAAGAAGTAAGTGTTGTTGTTGGCAAGCACAAGACTAATACTGCCTTCGTTGGTACCAACAGAGATCAGGAGCTACAAATTGGCACAAACAACAAAGGACAGTTGATTGTTAAACAAGACGGCACTGTTAGTGTGCCCAAGTTAGTTGTCGGCAAAAATCAAATTGGACACACTGACACTGTGCCAAATTGGAGCGGTACCAAAGGTGATATTATGTTTAACAGTAATCCAGGAAACGGACAATCATTTATCTGGATCTGTCTTGGCGCATACAGATGGCAAGGATTTGGCGAATGATCACTCGTTCAGCATGGATACTAGACGACAACAGCATCAAGCGTAAGAGCTATGATTTTGATGACATGCGAGCAGTGGGCCCATTGTGGGGAGGACCGGCTACTTTTCAAGAATGGTACACTGACAACATTGTTAGCATGGATTTGCCCACTAACAAACAGTTGATAGCAAGAAAAATGCACAGCAACACCAATCTTCATGTACCCAAAGATCAAAATGCTGGCCTTGATCGCCCTGGCGGTGTTAGGCTGTTCGAACACGACTACAAAGAAACTTTTATACATCAAGATCAACTGTGTTGTATGATGCTGATAGCTGACTTTCACGACATCTTGTTGCTCATGCATTTCAAAGTTGCACCTGACATCACAGGAGATAAACTGCACGATCGCAATGAAAAAATGTATATCAGAGAACTTAAACACGCAATAGAATCATATCCAGAAACACAGTTTGTTGCAATCGACGTCGGTGATGATGTAGATGAAAGTTTACTAGAACTTGATAATTTCACTTGCGATACCTACAAAAATGTGTTAGAGTTGTTGTTAGACAACGACGACTAAGGATAGGTATATGCACCCACGTGTAGGGTTCTGTTGCAAGTATTTGCATCCAGATCAAACTCAATCTAAAAAGCTGTTAGAAGAAATTCAGCGCCCATTAACTGAACGGTGTACAACTGTGGCCTGGCTTAATCGTCAAACTCGCGAAGATGCAGAACAGCGTCTTTGGGATCTCATGGTTCATAACACACAGGCATGTTTGAATCTGGTAAACTATGTAGGAGGATTACCAAATGAGCTTCGAATGGTTCGACTGGGTAGTAATCAGTTGCCTATGTACACTGAGCCTAGCTGGCGCTATTTTTGGCAGTTACCTAGTGTACGTGAGTATTGCGAAAAAGCATTTGCTCGTGTCGGTGACGCCGCTCGTAGACAGAATGTTAGGATCAGCTTTCATCCTGGGCAGTTTTGTGTGCTTGCTAGCGATAGTGATAGTATTGTAGAACGCAGTATAGAGGAGTTTGAATATCATGCCGATATGGCCAGGTGGATGGGTTACGGTCGTTCCTTCCAGGACTTTAAAATCAACGTACACATATCGGGTCGAAAAGGTCCACAAGGCATCAAAGAGGCTCTCCCAAGACTCAGCACCGAAGCACGAAACTGCATCACAATCGAAAACGATGAATGCGGATGGGGATTGGATGCCAGCCTCGAATTGGCTAAAGATTTGGCGCTCGTACTAGACATACATCATCATTGGGTAAGAGAAGGCGAATATATTGATGTGGATGACGATAGGGTTAAGCGTGTTATTGACAGCTGGCGTGGTGTACGCCCTGCATGTCATTACAGCGTGTCAAGGGAAGACTACTTGGATGGGCATTCAAGCACGGTCCGGCCGGATATGGCTGCACTGCTTGCTGCTGGATACAAAAAACAAAAACTGAGAGCGCACAGTGATTTCTATTGGAATCATGCTGTGAGCGAATGGGCTGCTACGTTCAGTGAATACTTTGATATTCAGTGCGAAAGCAAGATGAAAAATCTAGCCAGTCACCCGTTTGCTAAAGACTATGTGATGACAGCGGAATCAACGTGCGAAAGTCTTCGTCGCGAATCCGATCTAGCTCTTTGTTATAGTTAACCTGTGTTTGCCACAGCGCAGGGTCAAACTTGTGCTGTGCAATCTGCTTCCGAAGCTGTTCAAGCCATACACGGCTATCCTCAAAGCTTTCAACAGCAATAGTTTGATCTAAATTTTCTAGTACCATGGGTTTAAGATCGTCGGGCCAATTAACTGGATTCATAAACTCGGGCATCCACACAGATTTTGCAGTTTGCTTACATATATGTCCTCGGGCATGTTTTTCATGGCGTATGTCTGATATGTATTTTTGTAAAGGACCTAGATGCAATAGGTTGAGATTACTGACAGTGGTATTAAATACCACACTTTTTCCTACTTGAACAATCTTCTTGATATTTTTATCAACTTCTGTCCAGTTAGTGCCGTGTCTTATTATTTCGGCTTGTTCGCCTACAGCATCCAAACTGATTGCCCACGCTAGATAATATCCTAGCTTTTCTGACATTTCCTGCCAAAAGTCGTCAAACACACTGCCGTTTGTGATCATAACTATACGGCGATCCTTTTCTTTGGCGTTGGACAGTTGATACACAAGGTTTTTTACCTCGTCTATCAAGGTGGGTTCTCCACCGGCAAGTGTTACAATTTGCAGTTGTTCAATGTTGTCAGCAATCCAGGTTTGATTTTTGCTATTATTGAATACCAACTTGCTGTTTACAGGAGGCTGTAGATTTTTTATATAGTCGCTTTGTTTTAAATCAGCTAACCAGGCACTGCTTGCACCTGCATAGCAACTACGACACTTGAAATTACAAAGATTGTTACTGCGATAATCAAACTCAGTAATATTAGTTTCTGTATAAAAGTCAGGATGGTCCTCTAGACCTTTTTGTCTTGTACTAGAAAACCCATTTTCTTCCTGTTTTTTGCAAAATCTGCAGTCGTTATCAACCTCGCCACGCAAAAACTTTTGTTGTAATTGCTCTAGTTCATCGCTAGCCAACCATTCGTCGATACTGCCAGTAAATCGTTTTGCGTAGCTACAGCAAGGTTTTACCCCATCGTGCTCGCTGTAAACACTGCGGAACGGCATCGGGCAATACCATTGAGAATCGGACATCATTTTGCTAGACTTTTTACCTGGGCTACTAGATCGGCTTTCTTTTTACGTCGGTCAATGTCTACATCAAAATTTTCTTTTGCGTAGGTTTCTAATTCGGCTTTGGTCATTTTGTCTAAATCCGCTTTAGGCTTTTGCGTGTTGTTTACACCGTGAATGTCAGCAACATGGCCGAGTAACGGCTCTGGAGTTGTAGTAGGCGCAGTTTTTTCGGGTTGCGTATACAAGCCATCATCGGTACTAGTAAATAATTTTTTTAGCCATCCAAACATTTTGTTGTTCCTTCTGTTATGGGATATTTACCTTGATATTTTTTAGTGCAAAAAGATAAGAAAAATGTTGCAATGCACAAAAATATCATATATACTTGCAACTTAAACATTAAAGGAGAACCACATGTTTGATTTTGAAAAAGCCCGTGAAATGATGAATGTAGATCAATACACAAAAACAGTTAACACAGCGGTAGATACTGCCATTGACCAGATGGAAGCATCTAGCAATGCATTTGCCGGATACATCACCGACAACAAAGCCAAAAGCTTTTTTGAAGCAGTCACTGAAGCACAGTATTCAACTGTACGCACTGCTATCAGCAACTATCGTTTGGCTGTAAAGTCAATTTCCATCTAACCTTTACAAATAAAAGGTTGACAATGTTGTCAGTCTCCTTTATTATAATAATATAACGTGTTAAAGGAGACTAGACAATGAATTCACGTGTTAAAGCCGCAGTTGATGCAATCAACGCACTTGAAAACTTTAATGAGTTACGTAACATATATACAGCAGTTCGTCAAAAAGAAACCCGCCTGAGCCGCAACAATATTCGCAGCATTGTAAAAGGTTCTGATGTTGAATTTACAGCCCGCAATGGCACTGTTGTACGTGGCGTTGTAACCAAAGTAAATCGTAAAACTGTTGAAGTAGTTCAAGCAGGTGCTACACCTTTCGGTCGCACAACCTACAAGGTTCCTGCTAGTATGTTAACTGTAGTTTAAAGAGGAGTTATTATGAATAAGTCAATCCTAGCTGTAGCTCTTGCGAGCACTGTACTTGCTGGTTGTTCCAGCTTGAATCCACTGAGCAACAACACTGTTGTTCAACAACCTGATAGCAACATGACTGCTGTAAAAGAACGCACTGTCGGTCTTGAATTCGACGAAGATGTTAAAATTGTGTACACCACGTTTGGCAATCTCAAGCGCATTGAAGTATTGGGCCGTGCACCAAGTTGGAAGGCACAAGCACCAGTGATGGCAGAAATAGATGCCAAAGAAAAGATGGTGCGATTCATGTACGAAGAAGACGTGTCCAGTGAACGCCGTGTGAACATTGTTGCTCGTTCGTTGGAAAAGGCCACTGACAATGCTGTAAATCGCATGGACGGTACCGCTGTTGAATACAGTGCCGCAGAGCTAGAAGGCGAAGTCGCACAAGGTGCAACTCCGGGCCAAGACAACACCAGTCGCCGGATTGCCGAAACTGTAGAAAATACCACAGTGAATGTACTGAAAACAAGCACTGCCAGCGGTAAACTGCGTGGATTTATTAAAACCAAAAGCTACGAGACCAAGGCTAAAAACGGCGACACATACTTTGTGGTAAAGTATGAATGGAGTGAGGACAACGTAGATGTTGCAAATCAAGTTCGTGCTAAGATGTTTGGTAACTGATATGAAAAAGCTGTTTGCCGGCATGCTGTTAGGGTTGAGTTTGATCTCAACCCATGCAGTAGCAATTGACCCGCAGTGGGCCAGTGTTATTGTTAATGCAGGACGCTGGATGTATCTCTATAACGCAGAGAACGAACAACAGCGAGCATATCAAATTCGTGTACAAGGTGTCGGTGCCACTGAACAGCAAGCAAGACAACAGGCATTTGCACTGGCAGTAGAACAAGCCGTGGGCACACTGTTAGTAAGTGAAACCGAAGTTGACGTCAACGACGTTGTAAGACGCGATCTACTGAACTACAGCAGTGGTTATATCTACAACTTCAAGTATGTGTCCAGAACACAGAGTGCGCAGGGTGTACGGCTGGTAATAGATGTTTGGGTACAAGAAAGCGACATCGCAGAACGCATTGCTACGATCAGCCGTGACAAGAGCAAACTGGAAGGCAACCGAATCAGCAACACGCTTGCCAGTATCGAAAAAGAACAAGCGTCTGGAGACCGTTTGCTGGAAATCGTGCTTAACGATTTTCCGAGTAAGAGCTACGAAATAAAAACTACACGACTAGAATACACTGTAGAAAACCGTGTACCTTATCTGAATGTCAGTTATAATATCAGTTGGAAAGAAGGCTACATAGACAGTCTCAAAGATACACTGCGTAGAGTAGGTGTTCGCAGTAGACTTGCTGATAACGATCCAGGCATGCTGTTTGTGGATACAGACTGTGTATTCTGTCGCAACGAAGGATACGCAACTGATAGCACCCGCGGTCGTAAAATGGTTGTGAACACATTTTATAAACAACCACACTTGTTGGTGACCATCTTTAACAGCAACCGTGTACCAGTAGCAGAACAGTGTTGGTGGTTTCCAAATCTAGGCGGCGACACAGCAGACGTATTGCTTAATGCCGATATGCAAAAGGTTCGTGTGTATCCTGAGCAAACGCTATATAACACTATGAAGATGGATATCTCTGCCTACGACGTAGAAGACATGCACAGTGTTGAACTCAACATTGTAAGCAAAAACAACTGCCCGGAGTTGCAATGAGCGAACAACCCCTTTGGTTTAACAAAATCACAGGACAGTGGGAACCTCGTATAAAAATTGACAGCGAGGAGTTTTGGGTGCGTCATGTAGAATACCAACAGTCGCCCTATCAACAGTGGCGTGAAAACATGGTATACAAAGATACTGTGATGATGGAAAGTATAGAACAAGAATTAGATGCAATGACTCGATATCCAGCTGCTGAAAAAATATGGAACAAGATTAAATCCACATGACACCCCAAGAAATATTTGAATATCGACTGAAATGGAAGCCTGGCACTTGTGTAGCTGTGCACAGTGACTTGGAAAATCGTGCTAAAACTTGGTGCAATAAAAACGTGCCCAAGCATCAGTGGACCACAGTAGAATACACAGATGTGTATGAGCATACCTACTGTTTTGAGTCTGTTGAGGCTGCAGAACAGTTTAACATAGAGTTTCAAGATTGGATAACAAACTAAGTTGCCCTTGGGCTGAACAAGGTTTAGCATTGCACAACACCGGCAGGGCTCTGCTGTGTTGTCACAGTCGTAGCTATTTAGAAGACGACAACGGTGATTGGATCTATTGGCACAGTCACACTCTTGATGATGCGTGGAACAGCAAAACACGTCATGAAATAATTGACAGTTTGGCACAAGGCATTGAGCATCCAAACTGTGATGCATGTTGGCAAGAAGAACGTGTTGGCCGTAAAAGTCGTCGTATTGTAGCCAAGGAACAATTTGATTTGCCGCCGGCTGACTCACCAAAACTAGTCGATCTTAAACTAGGCAACACCTGTAATCTTGCATGTACCATGTGCTGGCCTGAAGTAAGTTCAAAATGGCTTGCTGACTATTATCATGTATACGAAGATCCAAATATTATCTACAGTGACTACAAACAACGCTGGGCTAGTATACAAAAAAGTTATGACCGAGAAAATCACCAGCTTTGGGACGATTTAAAGCGCATTTTGCCAAATGCCGAACACTTGGATATTTTTGGTGCTGAGCCATTTTTGTTGGATAGACTATGGGATATACTAAAATGGAATGTAGAATTAGGGCATAGCAAAAACCAAACTTTGCATATTAATACAAATACTACCATCTGGCGGGATGATTATGTTAATATCCTATCACATTATAAAAAAGTATCCGTGGATCTAAGCATAGACGCTACTGATCACTTATTTGAATACATACGTTATGGAGCTGAATGGCAGATTGTTCAAAAAAATATACAAAAATGGGCCGCTATAAAAAAAACAAATAAAAATATTAATGTAGCACTGTGCGTGACTGTAACAAACACTAATGTGTTTGATCTAGATAATATATACTTAAAACTAAGAGAATATGGTCTTGCCTTCTTCCTTAACATTGTTCATATGCCTGTGCATCAGTGTATTCGGAGTATGCCTAGCCAGCTGAAAACAATAATTAATAATAAATTACGAGATAATATTGACAACCTGGGATACAAACGTGAAGTAGAAAGTTTGTTAAATTTTATGATGCTGGACGACCCAGATCAAGAAGCCAATTGGCAAGAATGGTTGCGAAGCACATATGAGTTGGAAAAAAGAAGAGGCAATAGCTTGCGTAAGGCCGCTCCAGAATTTATCTCAGTGCTCGACCGACTGGGTTACCATCTTCCTTGATTACCTCCCCGGCTTGATTTACCACAACAACATCTTTTGTGCCACGTTTACCAAATGCTCTGGTCATAACCACTGCCAGTGGTCTGATACCACGGATACCTAAACTGCGGCTCAGCCTGCCTTCGTTGTTTCTCAACAACCAATACATGGCATGACTTTCGGGTATATCTTTGATGTCTTTGATAACTGCATGACATTCGATAATAATCTTATTGCCCTGTTGCACAAAATGTTGTGGCTGAAAACTTTGTATTACAATGCCGCCTTGTGGATTGATGTCAGTGCCAAAGATAGCTCGCATGGCTTCTTCGGCTGTGGGCTCAACTACAACTTCTCGACTGAGTTTAAAACTTCCGCTGGGTAATTCAATTAAATCAATGGTGCCGCGATCTACTAAGCGATCAATGATCTCTCGTGCCTTTTCGCCAAACGCACTGTCAGCACTTTCCCACGTGTCAGCATTTACTTTTTTGATACTCACTGGTAACTGTTGTGTATCGCTTGCTAGAACAACATCTGCTTTTTTGCCGCCGGCTACATCTTTACCGCTGGCCATTACCTGAGTAACATTGTCGATGCTGAGCGTTTTACCGCGTTGATCCTTAAAGGTTACATCAGCGGAACCATACTTTTCTACAACACTTTGAATCATGCCTGCTAGTTCCATTTCGTTGGCAATGCCAGCACTTTTATCACCCTGGACACCTGTGTCTTTTACGATGATTCTAGTTGGATCATTTTCAAATGCAATATAGCCCACACTGCTGAGACTGGGCTTGTCTTTTAAAATTTGTGGACCTAGGTTTGGCATGTCTCGCTGAAGCAGACCTAGAACTCGTTGAAGATTGTCTTCTCGATACTGCACCTTGCCTGGGCCGTCTGGTATTTGTATCAGCACACTAATGTTGTTGCCTTTGATCTTAAGGTTTTCGTACCCTTGTTTTTTTAAATATTCTGCAACCTGGCTGTTGGCTGCTTCTGTTAGATTGATTAAGTCTCTCATTGAAAATCCATTGTGTTGTATTACTTATGGTAATTATTAAACAAAACAAAGGAATCGCAATGACCCAGCCTGTTCAAGTTTACAAAGACATTTTAGACGCCGTCACCTTGGAAAACTTCAAGCAAGAAATATCACAGAGCAACTTGAATTTTTCTCAGGAATACCCTAACAGGCTGTTGACCACAACAGACCACACAGCCTGGTTGATCAATACCTTTCAATCTCTGCTTGATGAAATACAACCTTATACAGAACACAGTCACGTTCAACAGGCCTTTATAGGCTACGAGCTTCCTGAATGTGTGTTTTCGATACACAGAAGTCATCCTGCTATTGCTGGAGTAGTACATGTGAGTCTGGAAGATCATCCAATGAATAGCTTGATTTGTTTAACAGACAGCCTGGATAATCCTGATGACTATCTCTGGGGATTAGGGAACTATTCAGCTGACAGCTATGAATTTGTTGCTAACAGTGCTATTGTAGTGAAAAACACAGAGCCGAGATATCATTGGGGATTTCGATTGCCAATCGGTCCTAACACTGTCAAACGAGGCGTTTGGTTTTACCTTGGCAAGTAGTTAAACAAACTGAAACCCAATGCTGGTTCTATAACCATTTGTTAAGAATCCGCTTTGGTGTGTTTTTAGATTTGCATTGAGATTGAAATATCCGCAGTTTTGTTGATATTTCACAGTATGAGTAATTGGTTCCATGAAGGTAGTGCCAGGTATAGGATGATTGCTCTTCATCAGATACACCTGGCTCATTATTGATATGTCAGTGGCATCGCGATGTCTAGGTACTTCACTGCCAGGCAAATCCAAAAACAATTTTGCTTTGCGGTATTCAACATCCAGTCCAGTGGTCTGTCTACACAGTTCTGCCATTTCAAGTCCGAGATCTCTAAAAGGATCTTCGTCGTTGCTCACAGGATAACTCATTCTAGCTAGACGACGGTCCATGTGCCAATGATAGCCGTGTTCAAAAAATGTGTCTAGCCAGGCCAAAGTTTCTTCGGTGAATACACTGTTGATTTCCCACAGTGTATCAAATGGTATGTTGACGTCGATGTCAGGGTTCAAATACTGCATAATGAATATTTAAACCGTTTTACAATTCAATAAAAATCTTTATACTTGGTAGACATTAGCTCGCGAACACCGTCGTAGTCACCTTGATTTGCTAGTTCTTTGCATTCCAGTGCAATTGCTATGCTCTTGCAAAAATTAACGAGATAGGTTATCATAATATCCTTTGTTGTTGGCGTATTGTTTTTGTAACCACTCAACCTGTTCCAAGCTGTCTGGCTTGTGGCTGAGAATATATTTTTCTAGATCTGTGAGTTTTTTCTTTTTTGGTGTATGCTCGATTGGAAAAAACAATCCTTGTAAAAAGTCAATCATCGCCATGCTCCTTCTAATAGGTTTTTTGCATATTCGTGATACCCGTGACGAGCCAGTTGTGATGCCGCTCTGCAACGACCATACCATTCAAGTTGGCGGTAAAGTCTTTTGGCAAATCTTCGGCACTTGATTTGAAAAACAGGACGACGAAATGCCACGTCGTTTGTGCTGCTTTGTATGCTTTGTTCCATTGTGTAGAATCCTTTGTGGTTGTCTTTTAGACAGTGCTATTTATTGCAGTGCAACAATAATACTAAACTTTCGTAGAAAAAACAAATTTTTCTATATCTTTTAGAAAAAAAGGTTGACCATACTGTGCATCGACCGTATACTAATAATGTGAGTTAAGGAGAAAGGCAATGAGTGACAAAATTGAAATTTTAAAAGAGGTCACACCCGGCCTTCCGCAAAACGTATACTATGTTCAGGGCACAAGTCTTGTTGCTTTCTACCCTGAGGGCGACAAAGATGCGTTTCGTATCTATAAAACACCGCTGAAGCATTTTTCCAAGCGGTACCGCAAATTTGAAACAATTGCAAAGGTGAATGCACTATGATGTTGAAGTATCAAAATCTTGCCAAAGTTGGTGACACAATTCGTGCTTACGACTTTATGGGTCGCAAAGACGCATATATTCAGGGCACAGTAGTTGACAAAGGACCAGTCAAAAACGAGGACGGTGCTTACATGCTGTTTGATGGGTACACAATTCAAATCGAAAAAGACGGTGCCGAGTTTGGTCGTGAAGGCGATATTGGGTATATCCCATTTGAAACGTCAATGGATTATGACAATCGTGTTGAGCTAGTCGACTGGGATAATCGTGCCGAAGAAGAGTTGGCAATCCAGATGATGAAAGAACTCAACGCAGAACAGAACTGTATGGTGAACGTATGAAAAATTTTGCAATGTTTACTCCGGAAGGAGATCAATTGGTAAGACGTATTGCGGATGCAGCAATCACCATGATCAATAACGGTGACTTTACCAAGTCCGAAGCGTATGACTTTGTGTTTCGCAAGTTGCGTCTATTGTCAAACAGCGACATGTTTGGTGAAGCAGGTGATACAGCAGTGCGTGAGTGTGTTTTATTTGCAATAGACAAGGGGTATGCATGATGTTAGCACCAGTTTTTTGGTTAGTTGCAGTTGTGTTAGCTGCGCTGCAATTTTTTATAGGACATAATGTATTACTCACACTGTGTGCATTTGCTTTCTGGGGGCTGGGTGCTGTTAGTTTGGTATACAAAATGAGACAAGCCATCTACGAGGAGAAGTAGCATGTATAATTTGTCAGTTCTTGAAGACTACTGCGAACAGTTGCGATCTGATGCAGAACGCAAGGTAGAGTGGACACTGAGCGATCACATCTCGCTGGAACGAGCAGTGCGTGTTCGCAACAGTTTGTATGCTATAGCAGACGAAATTGAAGAAGTTATTGCAGGTATTCGGGTAGCCGATAAGTATCTGCATGAAGATGACTCGTAACAGAACTGTAGCGGCACTTTTTGCAGCTATAGCAGTTTACTTTTTTGTTTACAGCTTTCAATATCAACTAGGCAGTGCCAGTAGAATGGGCCCTGCCTATTTTCCTATTATGACCAGTGTAAGTTTGTTTGCTGTGGCTGTGTGCATATGGCTGTTTGAAAACGATCATGCACCAGCCAGATTTGAATGGGACGTTTTCTCCGCAGGAGTGCCCATTGGTGCTATTTTGGTATTTGCAGTCAATCTTGAATTTCTCGGTTTTGCAATAACCACAATGTTGGTAACTCTGCTTACTGCTGTGAGCAAAGAAAACAGAAACCTACCACTCACACTGGGCACAGGCATTTTTCTAGTTGGCCTAGGTTGGGGAGTTTTTGTAAAGTTTCTTGATGTGTATCTGCCCATGTGGCCTGCTTTTTTATGGAATTAATTGACAACTTATATCTAGGATTTGCAACTGCACTCAGTGTTGAAAATATTTTCTACTGTTTTGTGGGTGTGTTTTTAGGCACCGCTGTGGGTGTTTTGCCTGGCCTCGGACCGCTGGCTGCAATAACCATGCTGTTGCCACTTACATACAGTTTCAATGATCCAAGCAGTGCTATTATCATGCTTGCTGGCATCTACTATGGGTGTCAGTATGGAGGAAGCACTGCCGCAATTCTAGCAAACATTCCCGGCGAAAGCAGTGCAGTGGTCACTGTGGTAGACGGTTATCAAATGACCAAACAGGGTAGAGCTGGCACTGCACTGGTAACAGCGGCACTGAGCAGTTTTTTTGCTGGCACTGTTGCTACACTGTTTATTGCTGTTGGTGCACCTGCTCTAGCCGAGGTAGCATTTGCGTTCGGTCCGCCTGACTATTTCAGTCTCATGTTTCTGGGACTTATACTGGCAGTGGCATTGAGCACAGGCAGTGTGCTAAAAAGTCTAGCAATGGTGATATTTGGTGTACTGATCGGTCTTATTGGCACAGACGTTACCACAGGCGTTGCACGATTTGATTGGGGTGTACCAGAACTGTTCGATGGCATTCCATTTGTGGTAATTGCAATGGGACTGTTTGGTTTTGCTGAAATCATGTACAACCTTGAAAATCCACATGTGCGACAATCACTGAATAATCAACAGCCCACTCTTAGGTTATCTAACAAAGAACTCAGGCGAGCCGCTCCGGCAACAGTTAAAGGCACTGTGGTCGGTAGCTTTCTTGGACTGTTGCCAGGCAGTGGAGGAATCATTGCTAGCTTTGCTGCCTATGCATTAGAAAAAAGAACCAACAAAAAACATCACAGTGAATTTGGTAAAGGCGCAATCGAAGGTGTAGCAGCTCCCGAAAGTGCAAACAATGCTGGCAGTCAAACCAGCTTCATTCCCATGCTGGTATTGGGTATACCTACTACTCCTATCATGGCACTGATGATAGCCGCACTCTTAATACACCATGTAGTGCCTGGTCCTCAGATAGTCAGCACCAATCCCGAAGTTTTTTGGGGATTGATTGCCAGTATGTGGATAGGCAATCTGCTGTTGCTGGTTTTGAATCTGCCGTTGATTGGTATTTGGATACGCATGTTAAATATAAGTTATAATATACTGTACCCAATTATACTGATATTTGCATGCCTGGGCGTGTATGTGGTCACCAGCAATGTTGTTCATGTATTAATGACCGTTCCTTTTGCAGTGCTGGGTTATCTGTTTAAAAAATGGGAATGTGAACCCGCGCCATTGATGATGGGATTCATAGTAGGAGCAGCCATGGAAGAACATCTACGCAGGGCCATGACCATCAGCAAAGGTGATTGGATGGTATTTGTGGAAAGACCTATCAGCGCCACACTGTTGGCTATCGCAACAGCATCTTTGGTTGTTGTGGCAATTTACGTTGCAAGGAGAGTGCGTGTACATTCGTGAAAAAAACGGCATAGATGATCTGTACGGATACAGTGTTGGCACGGTGTTAAATGATTGCGGACATGACGACAGTAAATTGATTGCAATGCTTATCCAAAAGGCAATGCGCGACTACAATGTCAATGTATGGTTATGTGATTTCACTGTGAAAAATTTACTTGAATATTCGCAGGCACAAGAACGGTGCGGCGTAGCACAGGTGTATAATAATTACATTAATGATTTTATCCTAGGAAACAACTATACTCCCAGGCAATATGAATACCCGGCAGATTATGTAATGGGTGCACAAGAGTTCGACGAAAGTGTTAGATTTTACAATGCTACAAAGTTTGCATATTTTTTAGAAAATCCTATCGACAAGTTCCGTGTACCGATTGCTTATAGTTATGGCGACAATAACACACTGTTAAGACACCCAGGTAACACACGCTACATGTCAATGATGGCAATGCCAGACAATACAGGTGTGCAATTGTTGATTACGGATTTTGTAAAAAATAAACAGATTTTAGAACATGCAAAAGCACAGTGCACTAACTGTGTTAATCTTGCTGAGTGCACTGCACAAGAAATAGTTGAACTATTTGATTTTAGTACGTACCACGGATTAAGTGTGCGATATAGTAATCTTGTAGGAATACAAGTGGTAGAATCTCACAGCCGATTAACAGAATTTTACGAGCCTTTTATTATTTCTTACACTGGTTCTGAATTGTATGTTAACAAAACCTTGGTCGCACAATTACGTGTCGGTGAAAAAAATCATAAAGATTATTTTTATATGCCTGGCACAAAACATGACTATTTGCAAATGGAATATGAGTTTTAAATTTTTTATACCCAATGGCAAACTACTTCGGCAATCCATTGTGCCACAATTTAATTTTTTAGATACACTTGAGTATTTGAACATTGAGTATACTGTAACCAATAGGCCAGAATCTGACAGTATTCTTTTAATTGTGCCGCTAAATGAAATACAAATTCGAGGCAACGACCACTGGGTCGAAGGCATAAAAAAATATTTCACAGATCATTCTTGGTCAGGTCCGGTGCTGATTTGGTACCCCGAGGAGCAGTTTGATTGGATATCCGGCGGACATATTTTAAATGAAATTGTAAAAAAGCTAGGTTATCCAAAACACAATGTTTTTTACGTTAGCGGAGATAAAACACCAGTTGAATCGGCTAACCTAGCTAGCGACAATGTTTTGTATTTTCCTTACTTTGCTTATCGTATATCAAGATTAACTGCTCCAACAAGCAAACAACTCAAGTCTGCTCAAAAATCTTTTATTTGTCCAATATGGCATGCGAGACCAGCAAGGCAATATCTACTGCATTATCTTTATAAAAATAATTTTTTAGATAAAGGATACGTAAGCTTTGGGAGAAATAAGTATTCCACATTGGAGGTTTTAAAACAGTATTCCAGCAAATACTTACCAGCCAGCGAGCTAGAGCAAATTGCGGAAACCATGACTCTGTTTTTGCCATTGGAAGAAAACAATTTTACTCCGCAATATCAATTGACAATCGATGACTCGGGTATGAGTCAAGACAAGGCATGGAGTCATCAGTGGTTGTTAGATCAATTGTATCCTTATATGAGATCCACAAAGGTTTATATTTCGCCGGAATCCGGGTGGAATTGGCAAGGGGACTTACCACACCCTACAGGATTTCTCACTGAAAAAACTTTTTTCGCTGTGTTAAGCAGAATGCCGTTTTTAATTCATGGCGAAAAACATTTAATAAAAACCATGCAAGATCTTGGCTATGAAACATTTTCGGATCATGTAGATGAAAGCTACGATGAACACGACAGTATTCATCAACGTACATTGGCAATGCTCGATTCACTTAATCAATTTTGTGATATTAGTGACATATCAGTGTTCGATGATATTGTCGAACACAATTACAATGTGCTGTTAACCAGCGACTATAAATCTATGTTAACTACTCAATTAGAAAAAATACAGCCTTAATTGGTTGACAAACAAGTTGTTTAGTGTAAACTATAAACAAGTTGGACCTATAGCTCAGTTGGTTAGAGCAGTGAACTCATAATTCATTGGCCCCTGGTTCGAGTCCAGGTGGGTCCACCAACTTATTCATAGCTGCAACTCGTAGTGCATAACTAAAACTAGGTACAGTTGAGGTCACCGTGAACATAGAGATTCATGGGTAATCGGGGAAGCAGTAAATCTGCACTGGCCTTGCAACGGTAGAGCGACACTGGGTCGCGAGTCCGAATGCCGTCCTCAATATTCTGGTACCGCAGAGCACAAGGTACTGCTCTGACAACTTACAAAAAGGTACACAATGAAAAAATCTATTCTCTCCATTGGCCTATTGGCCGTGTCTCTTTCTACGTCAGCAGAAACCACTGACATAACAATTTATGTTACTCGAACACCAGTTGAACAAAGCATTGACACCAGGAGTTATACTAGAGCGGACTCTTTAGAACAACTGGAACAGTCTCCGGGTATTAATATTGTGCAGAGCGGACCGCGTGGACAAAATACCAGCATGTTTGCACGAGGCACAGAAAGTGACCATACACTGCTTGCTATCAACGGCATGCCTATCAAAGATCATAGCACTATATCTGGCAGTGATGACATTGGACAACACAGTTTGGCTGGTATTGATCAACTGTTGTTTATACGAGGTCCAGCCGGTAGCGCCTATGGGCCCAATGCTGTAGGAGGTGCTGTTGACTTTATCAGTCGCGGCACAGGCGACAGTGTATCAGCATCAACTGGTACCTATGGTTATAAAAATCTGTATGGCAGTAAACGTTTTGCAAAGGATTCCTTTGCTGGTAGCATTGCTGTTGAAACAGAACGTGCCAATGGCATTGATGTTCAGGACAACGGTGATCAGGACAGCTACACCAAGAAAAACATAAACCTGTATGGCAGTTGGATGCTGGATCAAGGCGACTTGTACTTGAACTATATCCAGTCAGACAATAGCAGTGACCTAGATGGATGGAACGAAACCAGTAACTGGCAGTTTGATAACACACAACTTGGCTACGAAACACAAAGTGCTCGGATCGTCTACAATCAAGCAAATCATAAACGCATCTATGATACTTCCAGTGTGTATCTCAGCTCTGACGCTAGACTGTTGACTGAAAAAACCTGGAATCAATGGACAGTGAGCCTAGAGCACAGCAATCATGAGTACGACAGCAACAGTCGAACTGAGCAAGGGGCAGCTGTTGCTTATAATGATCAGTGGCTAAGTGCCGAATTGCGATCCGATGACACTGAGCTAGGGTCATTTGCCAGCTGGAGACTGGGCGTTTCTCACAGTGGTTTGCGAGCCAGCGTCGCCAACGGATTTAGAACCCCCAGCCTCTATGAAGTCTACGGTGATGATTTGTATGTAGAAGAAAACACAGGCCTGCAAGCAGAATATATCACTGCATATGAATTGGGATATAGAAACAGCTGGGTTGATACTGCTTTGTTTTTCAACCAAGAAACAGACAGGATCACATACATCACTGATCCAGAGACCTATGTAGGACAGTACACAAACAACATCAAAGACACTGTTCGTACACACGGAGTTGAAACATCTCTTACCAAAACTGTGGACGATGTTACTGTGAATTACAACTATACCTATACCTGGAGTGATGCAGACAAGCTGAGACAGCCAGCTCACATGCACAACCTTGCTCTTTTATATGGCAGTGTAACATATAGTGCACAGTATATAGGATCGCACCTGGACACTGACAGCAACACGTTTACTACAGTGAACATGAATGATGTGCTGTTACAGAATTTGTCTTACAAGAAAAAATGGTTCACTGTGACGGTAAATAATATCACTGATCAACAGTATCAACGTCCAGATGGGTATCAACAATACGGACGCACTATCACATTAAAGGCAGATTATGAATTCTAATATACGACTTTTTTTATTTTTAGCAGGGGCACTGTTTTTATTTAGAATTGTGCCGCATCCTCCAAACTTTACACCTGTTATCGCGGCAACTGTGTTTGCCGCGTGTGCAGGACAGCGTTTTTGGGAAACCATGGCTGTGGTGCTACTGGCAATGTTTGTGAGTGATTTGTTTTTAGGATTACATGCTGGTATGCTGTGGGTATACGCCAGCCTGGTACTTGTGTTCGTGACCTCAAGGTATATGAGTTTACTTGCAAGCACACTGATTGGACCTACAGTATTTTTTGTGTCTAGTAATTTTGCAGTATGGTTGAGCGGATGGTATCCTATGACCCTTGAAGGGTTGATTACTTGTTATGTGGCTGCCATACCATTTTATGCGACCAGCTTGACTGCGACAGTGTTCTATGTTATATTATTTAAAATAATGCAACGTTATCTCGCAGTAGCTCAGCAGGATAGAGCATCGGACTTCTAATCCGAGGGTCGCAGGTTCGAATCCTGCCTGCGAGGCCAATTATTCCTCTTGCCGCTAAGTACAAAAATAGGAAAAAATCATGAACTTTTTTATCATAGTACTATTAAGCGGATCGGTCAATGGAGCCGAAGAGTATTTTATTGTAACTGATCCAACATTTGAAACCATGGAACAGTGCGCAGATCATGGCGTTAACAACCAAAGTTCAGTGTTACAGGGCATGTACAATGCTACGGGTAGAACAAACTGGGACACAATAGCCTGCGTTGATAAAGAAAGATTACAATACATGTTAAGAAATATAAAACCAGAAGGTATAGATGCATAAAACTCCAGAAAACATAAGCAATTGGATAAAAACCTACGCTGAAGATGCTGGACTCGAAACTCTAGTGGTAGGTGTAAGTGGCGGCATTGACAGTGCTGTAGTGAGCACACTGTGTGCAATGACTGGCATGAACACAGTGGTAGTGAGCATGCCTATTAGACAAAAGGACGAGCAACATGAACTCAGTGTTGATCATTGTTTGGCATTGCTTGAAAGATTTCCAAATGTTCACTGGGACACTGTGAATCTCACTGAAGCGTTTGAACAACTAGAAACACTGTTTGCAAACACGCAATACAACAGTGAATTAGCATTTGCCAACAGCCGCAGTAGACTGAGAATGATCACACTGTACCAAATTGCAGGAAGCACTCGCGGACTTGTGGTGGGCACTGGCAACAAGGTTGAAGACTTTGGCGTTGGGTTTTACACCAAGTATGGCGATGGCGGTGTTGACATTTCGCCCATTGCAGACCTAACAAAAACTCAAGTTTGGGAAATGGGAAAAACAATCGGCGTCGATCAACGCATCATTGATGCCAAGCCCACCGACGGATTATGGGACGATGGTCGAAACGACCAGGATCAATTAGGCGGATTGACCTATTCACAATTAGAAGAAGCCATGCGCCTAGCAGATGCAGTGCGAGCAGGTGCTCCTCTAGAAGCGCATGAAAAACGACTGCTAGACAAGTACAACGAGATTCGCAAACCAAACCTGCACAAGATGAATCCAATTCCTGTATTTAAATGAGCAACATACCAAAAAATAAAAGCGTTTTAATTTTTGCATATTTTCGAAGTGGTAGCACTGCTCTCTGTGACCAAATTGCTAAACAATTAAATGTCCCTAATTTTGACGAAGCATTTCATAACTGTTACCCTGACAGAAGAGATGAATTTTTAAAATATTATCCTAAGCGTTGTGTATTCAAAATCATGGGCGATCAAACTGGAGGGAAGTATACCGCCCAAATTAACAATGCATTCCGAGACTGCTACACTATAAAATTAACAAGACGAGATTTAGCAGCACAATGTACAAGCTGGGTTATAAGTCAAATGGGCTACATATGGCATCAATACAAAACTATGCAAATGTCAGATTATACCATTGAAATTGACCATAAATGGTTTAAGTTATATATAAATCAAATTTTGCAAAGCAATCAACTTATTGATAGTTTTACAAGATATACCAACTTTGACAAACATTTGGTATACGAAGATTTAAAACCAATTACCGGTGACTATATAAAGCGTAAAAAACCTACTAACTACACGGAAGTATATGATTCGGTTAAAATTATCTTGGAAAGAAATCATGGATATAACTTATGAATCTTGTTGTATTCGGCGACAGTTTTGCTCATGGGATTAATAAAGAACCTTATCGCATGTTAAACGAGGAAAGTAACGCACAAAGCTTTGCGCAACAGATTGTTGACCAATCTAATGTGTTTTCTGAATGTATAAACAATGGCAAATCGGGAAATAGCAACGGTTGCATTGCCCATGATGTGTACCAATATACTCTAGAAAACAATACCAGTAACTGTTTTTTTCTTATTTGTTGGACCACTCCTTTGAGAAGACATCGGTGGAACGGGAAAACTTATGTGCCTTGTAATGCGCAAATTGCAGAATATACAAATCACAGCAGAATTTATGAAACTCTTAGAGATATTGCACTTGTAGCAAATTTCTTACAGCATAACAATATTCCATACTTGATGACTCAAGCATTTGATGACTTAAAAAAATACACACACGACAAAACCATAATGATTCCTAACTGGATAGAATATCCAGCGCCTAATAACACACTTTTTGACATCTGCGCAAAAAGGTGGCTCAGTGATGTTGAACACAATGATTACAAAAAAAATCATGCTACGTTTGATGTAGAGACCGAATATCTTGCTGGATGTAAACACCCTAACAAACTAGGTCATCAGAAGATTGCAGAAACATTGTTGCCTTACATTTTACAAAAGATTTCAAAAAAATAACCATTATTTGTCATTGACCATACATAAAAAAACTGTTATAGTTAATCATAATCGAGAAGTGGCCGAGTGGCTGAAGGCGCTCCCCTGCTAAGGGAGTATAGGGTTTGTAGCCCTATCGAGGGTTCGAATCCCTCCTTCTCGGCCAATTTTACATATATGCCGCTGTAGCCCAATTGGCAGAGGCGTCTGGTTTAGGTCCAGAAGGTTGGGGGTTCGACTCCCTCCAGCGGCACCATACATTTGCGGGTGTAGCTCAGTGGTAGAGCCCTTCGTTGCCAACGAAGCTGTCGTGAGTTCGAATCTCATCACCCGCTCCACTTAGAGATATATTCTTTATGTTGAACACAATTTTAATAAAATTTTTTAAAGTTTACATTTATAATGCAATTATCTGATATACAAAGCTTACAATGTGAAATTACATCCTACTGTAATGCAAGATGTCCGCAGTGCCCTCGTTTTGATCAATATGGTAATCTTTATCCTGGCTTGACATTGCAGCACTGGAATCACCGTGATATTTTAGCAAACATAGATCTTGATCAACTAACCGGTCTAAACTTGGTAAGGATAGAAGGCGACAAAGGCGATCCTGTGATGCATCCAGATTGTTACGATATTGTAAAATTCTTTGTGCAAGCTCCTAGTAAGCCACTGGTAAGATTGGTTACAAATGGCAGTATTCAAACAGAAGATTGGTGGCACAATCTAGGTGAACTCAGTAATGAAAATAACTTTGATGTGATTTTTAGCATTGACGGGTTGGAAGATACAAATCATATCTACCGTATAAACACCGACTACAATAAAATCATGAGAAATGCCCGTGCATTCATAAATGCGGGCGGGCAAGCTATTTGGAAGTTTTTGGTCTTTAAGCACAACGAACATCAGCTTGATACAATTACCACTCTTGCACAAACCATGGGCTTTGCTGCAATTCAAGTTAGAAAGGCCGACGACTATAGATTTCTTGGCAACAAAAGTTTTGTTGTTTACGATAAAGGAAACCCAGTTGGAGAAATTGAACCTAGCAATATACCAAGAGAACAACTGTTGTATTTTAAATGGTTTAACCAAGAAAAAGAATTTATTCCTAGACATGAGATAGACAAACATTGTGTTTGGATGAGTCAAGGTAAAATGAACATTACGTTTCAAGGCTATCTCATGCCATGCTGTATGATGCATCATGTGCTCAATGACGTAGACAAAGATCTGGTAAAACAGACTGTTGAACTCATGCACAATCCCAATGATTTACTTTTGACAAAACACACCGTCGGTACTATACTGAATAGTAAATTTTATAAATATAATCTAGAAACTCATCTCCAAAGTACTAACCTGCATCCAATTTGCGAAACCAACTGTAGATCACAGATAAAGGACAAACTAATTGCAACTGACTAATTTATTAAAATGGCTGGCTACTGGGATACTGGTAATAGGCACTATATTTAACGCCCTTGGGTATTACCCACTCGGGCCGTATATTCTAGCAACAGGTGGATATGTATGGCTAATAGTTGCAATTCGTTGGCGTGACTGGGCACTTATACTAACTAATGCTGTAATGAGTACAACAGGATTAGCACTAACACTGTACACAGTGTATTTTACATAGGAAAAACAACAAATGAAAATATCAAAAATCCCAGGGCTGGGTAGATTTGGTGTATTCATCGACGACGTCGATTTTAAAAATATCACAGATGAAGAATGGATGGAAATCGGCAAGATCCATTTAGACAGTCTGGTAACCATAATTCGGAACACAAAGCTGGATCCCGATCGCTACAATGAATTGATGTTAAAGTGGGGCACTCCCCGAGGCGTAGAAAACTTTAATGTATACAAAAAATATGGTATTAACAGCGGAAAAGAGTTTTACGAAAGATGCTTTGCCGAAGATCCCACTATTGACCAAAAGCACCGAGAGTGGGGGAAACATCTTTACAGACTAAGTCATCGTCCTGCTCTTTTACGTGTTTCTGGCAAACTGGACGAAGACGGAAATCCAATTGGCATGTTTGCTGAGGGCGAGCTGTTGTGGCACAGTAATGAGTCTGGTAACTTAACCTTTACGCCGGGTGTGAGTCTATTAGGCCAGGAAAACATGATTGGGTCATCCACTGGGTTTGTAACCACAGTTGATTGGTATGAATCGCAGTCAGATAGTTTCCGCAGCGAGCTGGATGAAATGATTGTGCTTCACAAGTTTACTCCGGGCAAAGTGAATCCAGGCCTGAGAGAAGAACAAGATGTTCTCATGCGAGCCATGTGTGTAGCAGACGATACTGAAATTCCAATGGTAATGAACAGTCCAGGTGGATTCACTGGGTTGCACTACAGTGTAAACACAATGGACCGTATCAAAGGAATGACCAAAGAAGAAAGCGATAAAATATTTGATATCATTGGCAAGGGTATCTTTACTGAAGAAAATATCTACGACCATTGGTACCAGCACGACGATGACCTGTTGTTGTTTGACAATTCAATAACACTGCATCGAAGACTGGGCGATGTGAAAGGACGACTTGCATATCGAATTCAGTACGACTATGAAACTGTGCTTGACGAGCCATGGATGCCATATCGTCAAGAGCCTTATCAAAGTGAATATATTGAACAGATCACTGAACAGGTTGAATTTATGGGACCAAGAAAGTCAAGGTTCAAACTTCCAGAGATCTCTTGACACATGCTCTTTTGTCTAGTACAATAGTAGAACATAAAAGAGTCTATCACCGAGGAGAACATTATGACTGGTTGGATTAACTTGGGCACGTTTGCCTATGGGCTATTGGATGGCACGAAAAACGCACTGAAAACTGCACCCATGGAATACAAGTATCTGGTCAGCAATCTGCTGGCGGCTATGTGGTGTATTGGATTTGGTATCTACACAGCAGAGTTGTTGTTCATTGGCTACAACATCATCGGGCACATCGCTCTTATCACCTGTGTGTTCTTCACATTCTTTGTGTTCACCGCAGAACGCAAAACGTCAGAGCCTGCACCGCCTAATAAGGTTCAATGGGATTTAGAGCGAGAGGGATGAGCAAGTTTCGCAACCTACTTGCAGACCTATTCAAAACAGATGAAGAAAAACTGCGAGATCGTAAACGCCGTGTCCAACATCCACATATAGTTGACAGCAAACGTCACTGGGATTGGGACACGGGATACTCAGACATAGAGGACACCCACAATGACAAAAGAAAGTGATAACTTTTATCGTGATGCTAAGTTGGTATTAGTTTGGAGCACTATTGTTACTGTGATTGCTTTATTGTTTTCATTAATTGGACAGTATGCATATGCTTCAGAAAACGATTTAGGCTACACTCGGCAGATAAAGTGTGAGCAATCACAAGATGGCAGACAGGTCCAGTGCTGGTTAGTAGAAGTTCCTAATCAGCCAGTGCCTGGCATTGACATTTCAACGGGGGCGGAGCGTGAAAAAAATTAACTATCCAGGTACAGCCGGCATTGCTCATGACAGTGCCATTGCCGCTGTAAAAGCAGTGAACGAGGACGACGGGTATGTGATATTGCCGCCTTATTGGTTAGAAGCCAATCAACATGTTGCATCCGTGGCTCCTGGACACGGACAACTCAGCAATAATAGTGCTATAGATTACTCAGCGTTTCGAGATGCTGTCAGAGCATTAATCGAAAGTGCAGAACGTGCGGCAGTTGAACTAGCTGGGGAACCTGCTCGAGAAATATTTTGGCAGGAGTTTATTACACGCAATGAAACACAAAGTGGAAAAATCTGGGAGGATGAATAGTGGAAGACACAGGGTTTGTACTATTTTGTTTAGGTATTGCATTTTTGTTAGCAACCATGGTCGCTGATACATAGCATAAAAGTTTATAAATAACAGTATTCGTTGAGACGAAGTAATAGGTTGACGGACCCGGGTTCGACCCCCGGCTGCTCCACCAAAGATACATCTACAACTCCGAGAGAGTAGACCGAAAGGTGAAATAGTAGGAGACGAACGTGGTGTATCTTTGATGGGGCAGATTATGGATTCGACGGCGACTGAAAGGCTTCGTGGAGAATCGTCAAGGCAGAAGACGTTAGGATTGGGGGTTCCCGGTCGAAGAAGCAAACTAAAGTAAACGCAAACGATGAAAACTTTGCACTTGCTGCCTAACTAGGACAGCGGAGAAACAAGGGATGCTTGGCAACAGAAAGAACCTTGATTTTTGTGCACCTGCTAAATATGTGCATGATTTATGTATTGGTGTTAATAGGCGTACTCAACTCTACAGCTGAAGTAGAAACTCTTGGCACATTTACCACCATGCAAGAATGTTTTCAAGCACGTGAGCAGGTTGTGGAATCCATTGGGAGACCAATCATCAACTATCAAGCAGTGTGTGTATTACATAAACACAGTCAATAACATCCATAAAAAAATACCATTGCAAAAACCGCTATATTTGCGTTGACAACATAGTCTACGTTAATATATAGTACACATATACTTTTTAATCAAGGAGTAACAATGAAAGAAGGACAAAAGGTGCCAGAGGTAACCTTTAAGTATCGTGTTCGCACAGACGGCAAACCCATCACATATGTTGATGAGACCAATGGTGGCGACAATCCATTTGAGTTCAAAGACATTTCAACAGCAGACATCTTCGGCGGAAAAACAGTTGTAGTATTTTCGCTGCCAGGGGCATACACACCAACCTGTAGTACATATCAAGTGCCAGGATTTGAAGAAAAATATGCTGATTTTGTAAATCACGGTGTAGATGATATCTACGTATTAAGTGTAAATGACACATTTGTTATGCGTCGTTGGATGATTGATCAGGGTGTGAAAAACATCAAGTTCATTCCAGATGGCAATGGTGAATTTACAGAAGGCATGGGCATGCTTAATTGCATGACAGCAGTGGGCTTTGGCAACCGCAGTCGTCGGTATGCCATGATTGTCAAGGATGGCACCATAGAGAAGATGTTTGTTGAACCAGATTCAACAGCAGACAATCCCGATCCATATGGCAAAAGTTCGCCCGAGTCGGTATTAGAATATCTTTTCGAAGAAACAATAGCTGAGTTAACATAAGGAGAAAACTATGAGCGTTAAAGGCACTAAAACAGAACAGGCATTGAAAGATGCTTTTGCAGGCGAATCAAAAGCAAACCGTCGCTATTTGTATTTTGCAAACATGGCAGACATTGAAGGTGCTCCAGAAGTAGCCAATGTATTCCGTAATACAGCAGAAGGCGAGACTGGTCACGCACACGGCCACATGGAGTATCTAATCACAGGCGGTGCAGGTGATCCAGAAACAGATCTTCCAGCAGGCAATGTGGTAGAAGCATTAGAAAGTGCTATTGCAGGTGAAACGCATGAGTACACCGACATGTACCCAGGCATGGCAAAGACTGCACGTGACGAAGGCTTTGATGAGATTGCTGATTGGTTTGAAACACTGGCCAAAGCAGAGCGTTCACATGCTAACAAGTTCAAGAAGACACTTGATGCATACAACGAAGAAAACGCATAAAAATTAAATCACTACAATGCCACAAAAGCCCCTCACTGCAGGGGCTTTTTTGTAAATACAGTTATGGAAAAAGTCTACTGGGTTTTATTGCCAGGATCAGCTCGTGCGCAGCCTCTTACTCAACAGCAGTATGAATCCTATATGAGAAGTAAATTTAGACTATGGCAAGGCACAATTCAAGGCGTGTCAAAGGCAACTTTAGAGAAAACCAGAGACGTTGACAAATTCTAGTTAAATATTGTTTCAAATTTTATTAGATTTTATTTTTTTGGAACAAGATGACTGAAACTCAACTGCTTTTTGCACTATTCTCCTGGCTGGTTTTAACCAGCATTATATACACTATCACAGGTTGGCAACGTGTTGCTGACTGTTATCGTATGTGGTTTACTCGTGAATACTGGACTGACTATAACATTATAGAGGCTGCAAGCTGGATTGCCAAAGCCATAATTATTATTCCTGGATTGATTTTTGGAATACAAATTTGGCAATTTTACTTTGTTGCACTGGCTACCAGCATGACACTGATTTGGGCAAGCAACAAAAAGTTGTTACCAACTCTTGTAGGATTCAACACCCTGTGGATTTGGTTGAGTATGATGGTAATTGCGCAGAACATAATCGATGTATAGAAAACCAGTAAAAAATATAGTAGTACTAGGTGGCGGCACTGCTGGTTGGCTTGCGGCAGGCTATATCAGCAGTCAACTGCCCGATGTCACCATAACCGTTATTGAAAGTGACAAGACAAAAATTGTTGGTGTAGGCGAAACCACTGTGCCACAGTTTCGTACACATCTCGAAAAGATGGGTTTACAAGAAAGTCAATGGATGAAAGCCAGCGGCAGTACATTTAAATATGGCGCACGATTTGATGGCTGGCGCACAGGATCGGACAGCAGGTGGCATGGGTTCGGTGATTTCCTAGGAGAGAAAAGTATTCTGAAAAGCACTGGCGAAATCAACAAGGCCAGTGCATCCAAGGAAACAGACCATGCAATTGACTGCGACTACTGGTTTAAATTATTACAGCAAAACAAAATATCAGGATCTCAGTTGAACTGGTTCAACAGCGAAGCCTACTATCTAATAAAACACAGCCGAGCACACGCTCTAATGGATGGCACACAGGTTGCAAGTCGGTGTCCAGGGTATGCATACAACATCAATGCGTTCAAAGTAGGGCAAGCAATAAAAGATCTAGTGGCAATGCCAAATGGAGTTGTGCATAAAGTTGCACACATCGATCAAGTTGTTTACGCAGAAGATCAAAGTGTGGACTATCTCATAGACAGCAATGGACAAAAGCACACTGCTGATTTGTACATAGATTGCACAGGATTCCGTAGGTTGCTTATTGGAGAGCATTCAAAATGGATTAGTTTCAGTGATCGGTTAGGATGTCAAAACGCCATCGGCGGCCGAGTGCAATACAACGACGACCAAGAAACTGCTTGTGATCCTGTGTTACACACCACAGCAATGAGTGCAGGGTGGAGTTGGCGAGTACCTCTACGAGACGACACTGGATCAGGCTGTGTGTTTGACTCACGGTTTATAGATCCAGATGATGCCGAACAAGAGCTGATCGATCTCTGGAAAAGCAGAGGCAAAGAAATTGACATTAAAGTGCGTATAAAATACGACAACGGTATATTAGATCGCAGTGCTCACAGAAACGTTGTTGCAGTTGGTCTTGCTAGTAATTTTTTAGAACCATTGGAAGCAACCAGCATCAGCTTTACCACTCTTGCCAACGAATTAATAGTGCAGCTGATACAAAAACACAACGGACACTGGGGGCATCGTGACAGCGAAACACTCTCGCGACTGATGCGACGAGAAATTGACTATACTACTGATTTCATTTGGTTACACTATGCGTTAACACAACGAAAAGACACAGAATTCTGGCGCCATGTAGGACAGCATCGCGAACAGGCCTTGCAATTGGCATACAGATGGTACCTTGACAACGTCGACATACATCGTCGAGAAAAAGATTTCGATCACACACGATATAACAAATTTGATTGGGCACAGATGCTTACTAGCCAGTGTGCCTATCATGACGTTCCTACTCATCCAGTTGACTCTCGTTTTCTAGAACGGGCACTGATTCAGTATCAATATCGAGATACTGTAGGACAATGGATGTCTCGCACCCTGCCTAGTCATTGGCAATATCTATTGCATATCAATAACAGCTAAAACCCAGCACTTTTCTATTCCCTGATCCTGGTAAATACAAATGTCAGGTTGGGGAGCTATGACAGTGAAAATTTCAAACAATATATGGCCGATAGCAGCGGTTATTCTGCTTGCGTCGTCTTCGGGATGGGCATTGGAAGATGCCGACGGTGAAGCAGACAGCAGCAGTCTTGTGGTCACAGAAAGTACCACAACGACCAACAGTACCGTTAACAGTACAAACACCAATACCAACACCAATAATAATACGGTGAATAGTACTAGCACCAGTACTAATACCAATAACAATGTGTTGAGTGGTGGTACTAACAATACCAACACAAACATCAACACCAATAATAATATACTAAGTGGTGGTACTGACAACAAAAACACCAATATCAACACCAATACCAACAACAGTACTATTAATCAAACAACCAACAATACCAGTAACAGCACGATTAATAATACAACCAACTCAACCATTGATCAGACAACCGACAGCACTATCAATCAAACCACTGACAGCACTATCGATCAAACTGTTGATCAAACTGTTAACAGCACTAACACAAACACAAACACAAACAACAATACCAATGTTAACACTAGCACCAGCAATAACACCAACACCAACAATAACAACAACAAGAGCGATGTGACACAAACCATCAAGTCACCGCCGCCCAGTGCCATTGCTCCTACTGTGAATGCAGGCGGTAATGATACTTGTACTGTGAGTTACAGTGCCGCAGTGCAGAGTCAGGTACTGGGCATTGCAGGTGGCGGCCATGTTCGTGATCTAAACTGTGAACGCCTAAAGAATTCTAAACAGTTATACAACATGGGCATGAAGGTTGCGGCTGTGAGTTTGATGTGCCAGGATCCAAAGGTATTTACAGCAATGGAAATGGCTGGAACACCTTGTCCGTTCAACGGCAAGATCGGTGAAGAAGCCAAAGAAATGTGGGCAAAGTATCCAGAACTGAAGCCTACAGAACAGGAAGAGGAAACCAGACGCAATGACACACTCAAGGGCATTGGCTGGGGCATACTCGGCAGTGCTCTGCTCATGTATGCTACTGGTGGCGCCGCTTTCTAAAGCGGGTCCTCACGACAACCACACATTCCAAGCACCTGACCACAACGAAATAAAAGATTGGTGGGTAGGCCAGGGCGGCAGCATTGACAGTTATCTTTATTCAGAAAACTCAACCACAGGATCGGACGGCGTGTTAGGCAATGAACACATCTGCATAAGAGACGATGTCAACAAAGTGTATGTGGGTCGTTCAGATGTCTGCGTTAATAGGTCAATGGACTCAACCTATAGTTATATACAGATCGACGAGATAGACTGGGCCACACAGGAATACATTGTGGGACAGACAGGTGACTTGATAGGCGACACTTCTCAGTATTGGGATGGTTGTTATACAGTCAATCAAGGATGGGGTGGAACTTCAGGCGGATCATGTCCTACTATTAATGATCAATACGTTGGTGCGGCGGATGGACAGATTAACTTTGGTTATGTAGAACGCACACTAACAAACCTCGCCGCAATAAACATCGCACTGGAGCAGGCTGGTATTGAAGCAACAGGCTACAACTATTCGTGGAGCATAAAGAACAACGATGCTGAATACAAAGACAGTGGTAATGGCAGAAACACACCAGATACGTTCTATGTGGAAGTGGTTATTCGTGACACACAAGGAAATGCAGTGTTTTCTAAAACCTATGACTACAGTCAATATTACAGTAGTTGGACACCTGTTACAGGAGAGGAAACATTTGCCGATCCTTTTGATGTAAGCACACTGGAATCTATTCAACTGAATGTCACAGGTAAGGATTTGGGATACTGGGCAGGATACTATGGTCCAGAGTTCAAGGATCCTTCGATAAAACTTAACTACAGATACGCAGGCAATCCTGTGGCAGAAGAAAGCCTAGAGGATACGGTATTGCTGTCAGCACAGTGTTCAGCAGATCCTACATTCTCCCCAGAATGCCCAGGCTACAATGACGCATTTATGGCTAACATAAACACAGGAGCACCTACAATAGACGATGTCACAACTGGGATGCTAGATCCTATAACAGACACTGCTTCAACGGGAGGATTTTCTAATGACCCAATGGATACAACAAATAATGGATTGGTGGGAATGGCATCGTCTTCGCCAGCACCAGGATCAAATGTGCAAGAAACACAAGCCGCAACCTCAGATACAGCAACAGAATCAGTTGCAGAATCAACAGGCGAAACCAGCACAGGAGCAGGAAGATCACTGAATGCCAATGAACTGAACGCACTCAGTGCCGCTGAAGATGTAGCCAGTGCCGCAACCAGCATAGCCGCAGAGAGTAGCACACAGAGTCTTACAAGCAGTAACACCGGCACTAGCACAGGGGCTCCTGGCACCACAGGCGGCTTTGACACCAACGGTGTTGCGGGTGCTTCTAACTTTGGTGGCGGCTTTGGCGGTAGCAGTTTTGGTTCAGACAGCACCAACTCAGGAATGGATTCTAACATGGGCAACACAGGAATGGACAGCAACTCAGGCGATTCTGCTAGCATGGATCTTGCCATGGGCGGGTCAGTGCAAACTGAAGATATCACAGGTGAATCTGCACTGAGCGCATCAGAGCAGTTGACTCAAGGTGCTGACATGGCAGACATAGAACTGGCCAGTTTGGATTTGGATTTGATACGAGACATTGTGAACAGTGTTGCAGAACGCACACTACAAGATATCAAAGACGAACAAGAAGACAGTATGGAAGAAGCCAATGAGGCCAGCATTGCACAAGCCAACGCAGAAGAAGATAGACTGGCACAGGCTGCAATGGCAGGCAGCACAGATGAATCAGCACTGGTAGCACTGTTGGGATATAATCCCGACTTTAGAGCATATCAACAACCGCAAATGGCAGACGGTGATTTATACCCGCCAAAGGATATATACACGGACAAGAAAAACTATGACAATCCTGCAGCTCGATTTTTCAATGGAGCCAGCGATGCAAAACACAAGTCGATGGTAAGGAGCCAATACAGATAATGGAAGCAATAATATTTGCAGGCGCACTCAGTTATTTTGGGTTTGCCGGAGCAGAATGGGCACATGAAAAAGTAGAAAAATACTTTGAAAAACAATCAGAACAAGTAGAACAACAAGAAGAAAATCGCCCAGCACAGGGCAAGATACGGCTGATTCAACGCGGAAAAGTCGTTGCCGAAACAAAACTAGATTGAGGAGTTATACATGGCAGAAGAAACAATCAAACCTACAACACCTGTAGAAAATGCAACCGTAACAGTGGACAAAGATGCCATTGATGGTGCAGATCTCAACGGAGACGGACACGTTTCTAAAGAAGAGATGGATATGCATTTAGAATTTAAACGCAAAGAACTCGAAGACAAAGACGCACAGCGTGACGCAATTCGCAAGATGGCCTGGTTTTCACTGTTTGGTCTTCTGCTGTACCCAATTGGTATTTTCCTTACCTCAGCGTTTGGCTTAGACACAGCAGCACAACTAATTGCTGACATTGCTCCAACTTATTTTGCTTCAATTGCAGTGTTGGTTTCTGCATTCTTTGGAGCTGATGCATTCGCTAACAAAGGCAAGAAACAATGACACAAAATGAATATGACGTCGTTGTGATTAATGTGGTCGATGGCGACACTGTGGACGTGGACATTGATTTGGGCTTTGGTATTACACTAAGAGACGAACGAGTACGTATCATGGGCATTGACACAGAAGAAAGCCGCACGTCAGACAAGGTAGAAGACTTGTTTGGCGAAACTGCTAAGGCTCGTGTGAAAGAACTTATGAAGTCTGGCGCCAAGCTCATTACCACTGAAGACAAGGGTGGTGAAGATATGAAAGGCAAGTTTGGTCGCATCCTGGGAGACTTCCGTCTACCAAGCGGCAAGACACTTACCGAAACTCTCATTGAGGAACATCTTGCCGTTCCCTATCACGGACAGAGCAAGGATGATATCCGAGCACAACACCTTGCCAACAGAGAGCAACTGCTCAATGAAGGTGTTGTTAGTAAAGAAGAATATGAAAAAAGGTTAAAAGATGACTGATCATATCAAACACTGCCATTTAATGGCCCGGTGCGCCGGAACGGCTTATCTTGATGGTGCAGACGCCAAGGCAAAATTCAAAGAGTTAGGATTCACTGGACACAAGTTTTTTGACAAAGATGGTGCACAGTGTCATGCAGTTTGGAACACTGACATGTATGTGTTGTGTTTTAGAGGAACAGAACCAGATGAACTCAGTGACATTAAAGCTGATCTCAATGCTTGGCCAGATCGCGGCGAAAGCGGCGGGTTGGTTCACAACGGCTTTCAGAATGAAGTTGACAAGCTGTGGAGCGATATAGAAAAGCATGTTGAAAAAAACTGCAAAGACAAACTGTTTTACATCTGTGGTCACAGCCTAGGTGGTGCAATGGCTAGTGTAGCCGGCAGCAGATACAAAGATTCTGTGCACTGTGTATACACCTACGGTTCTCCTCGAGTTGGCAACGGCGCCTGGGTACGCAGCTGGAAAGATGTTCCACACTATAGACACAAAAACAACAATGACATTGTAACCAGTGTGCCGTTTTGGTTCATGGGCTATAGACATCACGGGTCGTTGCGCTACATCAACTTTTACGGTAATGTCCGCAAGTTGACACCCTGGCAAAAGATCAAAGACAGCTGGAGAGGACGCTGGGCAGCATTGTGCACAGGTTCACCGTTTGACGGAGTAGCTGATCACGACATTGGTGCTTACATTGAATTTACAGGACGAAACAATGATTGACCGACTATTTGATGATACACTGTGGATATATACAGCAATACTTGGCTCAGTGTTTGGTGCAGCATTTCTTGCATACTTTAAAGACACAAGAGCAGGGCTATGGTGCTACGCCAAGCTGGATGAAACGCTGGATTTTCTTGTTGAGCGCTGGGGCTGGACTTGGTTTGAACAACCCGTGGATGCATGGCGTAAAAAGTATCCATATGTTACCAAAAAAATTGACGAATTAGAAAAACGCATAGAGGAGCTAGAACAAAAATGAGTTGGATTAAAGACAGACTATTTGAAAGAACAACCTGGGACGGCGCTGTTCTCATTGGTGCAGGACTGGCATTTTTGCTGTTCAAGCCAATTGCAAGTCTAGTAGCATATGGTGCAATAGCATATGGTGCTTGGACTTTATACACTAAAGAAAAATAACAAAGGAATGGAAGAATGGCTGACAAAGATCTAGGCGAAAGCATCGAAAACTTCGAGAACGAAGTAGAAAATCTAAAAAATACAAAGATGAAGATTTTTGGCATATCAATGACCCCAACCAATATAGGTGCGGCCTTGGCCCTGGTGTCAGCTATTCTTGGCACACTGTATGGCGCATTTGAAAGTTACAAAGCATTTCAAGAAATGAGCGAAAAGCTAGAAAAAATGGACATTGAAGCAGTAGAAGCTCGCAATGTTGCTATTGAAACCAAACTAGCTGATGCTATTGACTACACTCGCGACATTAAGAACGGACTGCGGGACGACATACTGCGAATCGAACAACAGGTCAACAGAATGGAAGACAAGGTAGAGGACAGCGAAGACCGTGTTAAAGACAGCCAAGACGCTATTGAAACACATCTAGAAACCATTCGTGACGAAATGAACGACGTAAGAAAGGATGTGGCACAGAGCACCCGTGAGATTGAAGGTCTAATGCGCGAAACTGAAAAAGACGTTCGTGATACCATGCGTAGCACAGAAGACAGAATTGATTCAGACATGCGTCAACTTGACAAGGATCTTAACGAAAAGTTGCAGGAGGCATTAGACAACCCTCTTAACGATATGTAATCGAAAAAATATTTGAGTGCACAAGAGCAACCTAAGTTGCCGCGCACAGGAGCTAGAAAAAATGATCGCTGAATTAGCAGCCGCTAATGCCGCGTTTGATGTTATCAAGCAAAGCATTCAGAACGGCAAAGAAATCTACGAGGCTGGCGAAGCAGTTGCGGAATACTTCGGACTAAAAAACGAAATACAAAAACGAGCACACGAACACGGATACAAAAGTGATCTTCAAGCGTTCATGGCCGCTGAACAACTCAAGAAACAAGAAGATGAATTGAAGAACATGATGATCTATCAAGGCCGCGGCGGCATGTGGAACGACTGGCTAAAGTTTCAATCAGACATGAAAAAATCTCGCGACGAAGAAGCTAGACAAAAGAAATTGGCAAAAGCCAAACGCAAGAAAGTGTTGATAAATGTTTTAATTATCGCCAGTGCAGTAGTTGGAACTGGTGCACTTGTTGCTGCAGGAATTTATTTGTTAATTGCCTTAGCAAAATAATTATGTGTTATGGATAAGTTTAAAATTTATGATAATGATAAAAATCTCGGCAGACCATACAAAACAAAATGGGCTGGGATGGACAATGAAGATTTGTTCAATCATAATAAAAAACTTATGGAAAAAACAAGTCCGCATTGGATATATTTTACTAAAGATGTCTCTTACATAAGAAACAGCAACGGATTTAGAGAAAAATCATTTTCAGACGTTGACTGGGTAAACAGTATTGTGCTGTTTGGATGCTCGACTGTCGAAGGAGTAGGCGTAGCTGAAGAAGACAGTCTGCCCCGACAATTAGAATCGTTAATGAATATTCCAGTTGTAAACATGGGCATAGGAGGAGCAGCTGTAGATATAACATGCTGGAACTCTACAATTTTACATGATCACTACCCTATTCCTCGAGCTATTGTGCATGTCTGGACTGGACTAGATAGATACAGCGACCTAACGGATGCCGGCACTTACAAAAAATCAAATCCAACCAGTAACGATTATCAAATTGTCCTAAATTGGGCACATAGGTCATTGGAATACATTAGGTCTGACAGAGCCATGTGGAAAAACAAAACTTTTTATATTGAAGGAACCTACTTTCGCGGAAACTACGACGATCGGATAATGAAATTTAAAACAATTGATCTAGCCAGAGACTTATCGCATCCTGGTATACAAAGTCACAAACAAGCAGCCGCGAAAATAAAAGAAAGATTGTTAGAACAAGGGTTTCGCAAGTGAATGGTTTATATATTGTTCTAGTACATTTATTATTTTTACAACATAAAGGTTGCAATACCAGTATAACTAGCATATAATACTAGTATGCTGTAAAAAGCATATCCGCTGCTCAATTCCCACTGAGCACCGTCAAGAAGGTTGACTCCCAATCAACCTTCTTGCTTTGCTTACTTGGAGATAATATGGATCTATTTTTACAATTTTTGACAACCATGGCCATAATGTATGCATTCATGCGTGTAGGACATTCGCTATCCAGTATACCACAAGAAGATTTAGAGCCAGTGGACGAAGATAATTTTGTAATTCTAGGTTACATTACACGGGAACAGGATGTCTTTTATGTGTGGAATTATGCCACAGATGAATTTCTTGGACAAGGCCGAACAAAGCATGAGCTCGAAGGTCATTTGCGAAGCAATTTGGATGAGTTGTATCAGCAGCTAAACATTGTAGACAAAGACAACGGAATCACTCTGCAGGCATATCGTGAGCTTAACCAATAATATCATTACACTACCTCAAGAGAAAACATTAATAGAATGGTTTCACTGGCTGAGCAATCATGGATTTTATATCAAAGAACACTACGGATGGGTAAGTACAGACACAGGACTTGGTGTCCAGTTTTTCAAAGAAAGTCATGCTAACAGTGTTAGAAGTTTAATGGTTCTTAAACGCAATACGTAACTCTATCGGAGAGATAAATGAGTGTTAAAAATTTAGCCAACGAAGCAGAACGCATGCTTGCAAATCTTTCTCTGAGAGATAAGTACAACCTATTTGAAATTGTGTTGCAACAGCTCGGAAAACGACAATCACCCGAGAAACAAGCAGAACTTAATGCGGTGTATCGGGCAATAGTGCAAGATCGAGACACTGACAAGACCACGCTTAGGCAAAAAGAACGTGGGTATCAGAACAGTATCAGTGATGACATACGTGGCGGTGATTTGACTGGCAATGCTCGGAAAAACAGGAAAAAGGCATGAAAGCACGAATTAGAAAGTACCCAACTTGGTTTGGTCCACATCACTTAGTTGAAAAGATCTTCTTCTGGGCAGAAAGCTGGGATGAATACGGATTGCCAGATCGTCCACAGTGGGTCCACAATGCCGGATCGTGGTATGCGGATACCTGGCTGGGTAGAGGACATTCTTGGTTGGCTGAACGGTATATGGCGTGGCAGGAAGGTCGTCGTGTGAGTGTAAAACTTGATTCCTGGGATACTTGGAATGCCGACGACACACTGGCACATATTGTGTTGCCTATGCTGGTTGATCTTAAACTGACCAAGCAAGGTGCTCCTAATGTTGATCCGGAAGATGTTCCAGAGAATCTTCGACCAGGCAAACTTGAAGTAGAACAGTACAAGATGGATGGCACCGCAGATGCACTGTTCTTTAAGCGTTGGGATTATGTCCTAGACGAAATGATTTGGGCGTTCTCAGAACATGTCAAAGATTACGACGAAGCAGAAGGACGGTTCCACACAGGCACAATTGACATGTTAAGTGTGCCCGTTGACGAAGCGGGCAATGAAGTTGCCGAGAAAGATGCCAAATACTTCCGCATGGATCGTGGACCCAACGACACCAGCCATTTTGACAAAGCAGGCTGGGAAGTGTATCATAATCGCAAGCAGAACGGATTCAGACTTTTTGGCAAATACTACACCTGTCTGTGGAGTTAAATATCGCCACACCTACTGAGGCACTATGAATAAAATGGAACAAGTATTAAGCGAAAAACCTGACATTGAACAGGAGCATGTTCATGTTGACGAAGACAGTCCTCGTATTAGCACACGAGCCACTCAGCTGGCTATGGAGTTGTCAAAAGAGAAAAAACGTCTCAACGAAGAACTCAGTGCCCTGCAAGCAGAATATGAAAATCTTGCTCCTACTACACCAGTAGGAACCGTTGACTGGTATATCAAATGGGTAGCAGTGGTTGCGGCTGTGAGCGGTATTTTCATTACCAGTGCTGGCCTTTTTATTGTCGGGCAACTGTTGTATCTACTGGGCAGTATAAGTTGGACAGTTGTTGGTATCTACTGGAATGACAAGGCCATTATACTGGGCAGTATTATTCCTGCAACTGCTGTAGCACTCAACTTAGTTAGGACACTGTTTTCGTGACTGCACCGAAACGTAGAAAGCCTGATAATGTAGCCGATAATCCAATGGACAAAGCATACGGTACTAATGTTGGTGCCCCTGCTATTACTTTACCCGATGTAGACGGATATAAAAAAGGCATTGCAGCAGAAGCCAGTCATAGATTTCACACACGCTATCGAGAGCTAGAGCAAGAGTATATAACACTTATGGAAGAAGCTGAATATAACGACAGACTTATAAATGCAACCATTGCATTCAAGCCAACCATCGGCACAGTGTACTATCTTTACAACAACGGCAATGATTTCATCAGCATGCTTTCCCCCGACGACTGGGGCGAAAGTTATATGCAAAATAAAACTTTTGTTGGCGCTTTTTGCATCATGTCGGACAATGTTTGGAAGCAGATTCCTTATCCTCCTGAACCAGATAAAACCATTGATTCTTTTATAGAAAAAGATTGACAACTCGGATCCTTTTTGCTACTATAATTGCATAGTTAGGACAAAGGACACACAGTATGTTTTCGCAAGAACAAGTTTGGGCAGGCGCTGTTATGGCACACAAACTCAACGGTGGGTACTATAATAAAACACGTTGTTTTTATGAAGGCAGCCTTGACAAACACCAGCGACGCAGTAACACTGCACTGATCATGAGTGCGCTCAAAGAAGAAAGCGACTTTGACCCAGGGTTAATCAAACAAGGTCAAACTGTTCGCTCTTATCTCAGTCGAATCTACACAGGCAAAAGTCTTGCCAGCAATCTCAATGAGTTCGAAAGCAAAGATGCTAGTGTGATCAGTAAAACCGAGTTCGGCACAGACGATGTGTTTGACGTAGCCAACGTGGCCCGTTTGATTCAACGCTATGAAGAGTTTCTTGCCACAGAACACTGTTTGAGTCGTGTTCCTGAAAACTGCATAGGCGAAGTCAAGCAACGCAGAGATTTTGATATGTCAGTTGTAAGCAGTACCTACAGTACAAAATACGACAGTTATATTGTAAAAGGCATTGTCAATGACAAAGTGCCTGTAATGTTCTTCTATAAGAAGCCTTTGGAAAATAACATCACAGTGTCAGCTCGTGCTACTGTTAAACGTTATAGTCCAGACATTGTTCAACTAAATCGAGTAATCATAAACGAGGGATAATCATGAGTGAACGCACATACACTGTAGCAGGTACAGCACGTCAAAATGGCATTGTAAAAACACGCTTTGCTAACGACTTTTACAATAGGATTAAAATCCTAAACAAAGCTGGGTGCAAAGATATCAAGCTAGTAGAACTGCCAGAACCAATGAGCAAACTACAGGCTTTGCAGTATATCAAGAATCTGCCTGACTTCCAGGATTCAGACAGTGCCATGGCTATTGACATCAAACTGGATGAAAAAATTGCCATTGCCAAGAAAAATGCTTACAAACAGGTTTCTAGTAAAGTGGCAGCGTTGGCATAAGTATGGACATGGACGAAGAAACAGAAGACGAAGGCATACATAATACCATACTTGATGTGTTAAGTGTATTGCTGGTGCACGGCTATGATCAAGTGAACATTGGTGGCTTGATGCGCATTCTCGGTGTCGAGCCAGAAATAGCCGAACCTTATGATTCTGTTGATGTGCCTATCTTAGATGGGTTAGAAAACACGGAACAGCTGATTATGACAGCAGTTTCGCAAGACACAGGCAATACAACAATACACTAATGCAATCTTTTTTATCTGTGTGGACGGAAGGCTATCGCACCGATCGATTGGCTTTCTACCTTGAATTTATCAGTTTTGTTTTCACTGTAGTAGCCAGTTTAACTCTTGCAATAAATGCAAATGCACCCAATATGATGGTTGTGTATCCTGCTTTCTTTGTTGGAGCAGTGACACAGTGTGTTGCAAGTTATCGACGCGGCGCAGCCTGGGTAATGCTGTTGACTTTTTATTTTAGTATAATAAACACGTTTGGCTTTGGAAGAGCCATCGGATGGTGGTAGCATGAGCAATTACCCAACAGTAAACAGTCACAATAGCTGGAGTCGGTTGGAAGAAGTGATGCTGGGCGATGTGTATCCAGACTCTTGGTACAGTCACTTGCCAGACGAAATCGAAGACACGTTCTGTCGACTCAGTGAGATAACTCGTGCAGATCTCGCAATAATTGAAAACAAATTGCAAGAATTTGGTGTTCAAGTGCGTAGGCCAAACTATGAAAAAATTGAGAATCATCTTGCGCCAGACACTGAAACTCTTAAAAAGCCTGACATTACGCCCAGAGACTACTGCGTGGTAATCGGCAATCAGTTAGTAATTGGTAACCCTAGAACGTTCGAAATACCGGAATCGCCGTGGCATTACCTTTATCAAGAATACGGCCTCAGTTGTGTTAACAGTCATGACTTGGAACGCAGCGTAAGCGGCAAAGAAATGATCAACTGGCACCGCGGGTTTAACGGAGCCAATGTTGTTAGATACGGAGACACTATTCTCTGGGATAATCCTTCGTTGCCCGATGATAAAAAAGCACAAGCAACGACGGATCTACAAACATTGTTTCCTGACTACAAGTTCCACATTGTGGACAATGGCGGCCATATAGATGGCTGTTTTCACACTGTGCGCCCGGGACTGCTATTAACTTCTCACTATTTCGACGATTACGAAACATATTTTCCAGGTTGGGAGTGCATTGCAATTCACGGCGAGCCAGAATTTGCTCGACACAACAACAACGGGAAAATAGACACTAGGCAAGTATATGGAAATGGACGCTGGTGGCTTAAAGGTGTTGACATGCCAATGTCCTTTAATAAACACATTGTGCAGTTTGCGCATGACTGGGTAGGTGAACCACAAGAAACATACTTTGAAGTAAATGCATTGGTTGTTGATGAGAAAAATATTCTTATTTTAGGTGAAAACGATGCAGTATTTAGACGCTTTGAAGAATTAGGAATCACTGCACACAGTGTGCCATTTAGAGCAAGAACATTTTGGGATGGCGGACTTCACTGTCTGACAGTGGATGTGCGCAGACAAAGCAAGATAGAAAACGTTTTTGAGATTGACACAAGCCAGTATCTCTAGTAGTATTAAAGCTTGGGGGTAACCAATGAACAATATAGATCTAAGCAACATGACATTCGATCTTGATCACAGTGATTTTGCTACGGTGACTGTTCCTGACGACACTATTGATCTTGGCATGTTTGATGCCGACAGCTTAACAATCAGTCTCAGCGACGATTGGCTATCTTCAAGCAATGTGCAAAGACTAACTGGCCCGGACGCTGATTTAGAAATCAATGGCAAGAGTGTGTTACAAACTCTTGAACGACTGGAGCAAAGACTGGCAATCATTGAAGAAAATCCAGAGCTAGAAGATGACTGGCAGGAATTAAAGTCTCTAGGCGATCAGTATCGTGCTCTTGAAGCAGAAATCAACAACAAACTCAAAACTTACAATACCTTAAAGGACTAGTGTATGACCATGCATCTAGCACAGGGATTAAGTACCCTGCAAACACGCAAGCCAACTGCGCCGAAGCTTACAAAAACCAAGCGCAAAAAACTACAAGAAGAGTTACGACTGTACAATAAAAAAATGAAGCAGCAAGGACGCCACAGCGAACAGTTAGATTTTGACAGCTATGTTCAGAAACTGCATGGTAAATTAGACACTGTAGCACGAGCAGATCGGCAAATGGCCACAGAAGTAAAAACATTTGAGTACAAACTACCAGATACCAGCCGCAATCGCCAATACAAAAGTCATGACAGTGGCAAGGGATTTGCGGCCATGCCGCAGCGCAAGGAGTACACAGGTACACTGGTCAAAGGAATTGCTACAATGCACAAATCAAACGCAGTGCCTGTTATCTCAGACGAAGAAGCAGAAAGCATATCTAAAATGCGTAGAAACTAAACAGGAATACAATGCTTTTACAAGAATATTTGCTACGGCAAGCACTCAAAGAATACGATATTGTTGATGCTGAGATACAGATAGATCACAAAAATGGTAAAAATACCGTGAACTCTATTGAACTAGGTATCAAATATCCACAGGAATACTTGGAAAAAATTTCAACTCTTAATCAAGATAAACTGTATGATTATGGATTTGTGGGTTCCTTAACGGACGGAAAAGGTAGAAAAGAAATACTAGAAAAATATCATATCTTGAACAGTAAAATCAGTCATTCTAGCAATGGTAGAAATCCCAAAGTAAAATATGGATTTGACACTGAATACTATCAAACAATGGTTAATTCTAAATTCAGTCTTTGCCCAGGGCATCCTGCAATGCCAAAGCATCCTAATCGCTGGACATATAGATTTATTGAAAGTGCTTTTTGTAGATCAATACCAGTAAATTTCAAAGAAACTGTGTACGGGGATAACTTTGTTAAAGATATATTTTTTGTATGGGATGATGATGTTCCTTGCGAGATCAAAGATTACAACGCTATAGTAGAGCAAAATTATATCACAGCGGTTACACGTTGGACTTTACAACCTAGTGAAGCAGAATTAATCAAAAAGAATAGTTAAAATAATTTATGGTGTTTTTGTATACTTTTTCGACTTTTTCTTTTGTACTGTTTGAATATAAATTTCTATAATCTTTTTCTGTGCGAAAGCCGGTCTTGAGTTTTGTAGTTTTAAGTTCATTGTTATATGATAACCCTATTCTGGATAACACGAATTCAAAATCTGTTTCTAGTTGATTGTATTGCATAACATAATTGACTAGAGGAACATTATTTTCTGTATACAGTCTCCATCCCCCCATATGAGAAATTTTTTTATCATTTAATACAAAATTTTCAAAACCTTTTTCTGTTCGTTTAGGGTCACGACTCATAGCCCAATAATACTGGCTTACTACTTTATCCCAAGGATTTCGTTCGACTGTAAATTTAAAAAAATTATTATATTCTATCGGAAAGTGTTGTTTTACAAATAAGATACTATGATGTTCAATATTTTTATGAGTATTCACTGGGGGCATATTTTCCGTGCCCATTCCGCCAAATACTAAATTATCATCATCGGATATCTTATCTAACAATATTTTTTCAATACTAGATCCTGCTGTTTTTTGTGTTTTTATAAAAATAAACTTGTATTTTGGCGAAATAATCATTAAACTTATTTATTATATTACAAGGACTAGTAGCATTAAGCCTAGATAAATATCTACAAGGAAAAAGTTAAATTACTATGATTAATATAACAGAACCAGCTCAGGCCAAACTGCGTGAACTCCTAGACAGCCAAGACGAAGAAAATCTACGTTTTCGAGTGTTTGTCCAAGGCGGAGGTTGCTCGGGATTTCGTTATGGATTTACCTTTGACGATCAAATCATTGATGGTCAAGATTGGACCTTTGATGCAGGTGATGTCCCTTGTGTTGTAGACCAACTCAGCTACAGCTACCTATCAGAAGCCGTGGTTGACTTTGAAGACTCGCCTTTTAACAGCTCTTTTATTGTTAAGAATCCCAAGGCCGTGAGCACCTGTGGGTGTGGCGAAAGCTTTGCAGTGTGATGCTTCGGTAGACTAAATAGTTTACTGAGGTATTATAATGAGTCGTGAAATTATTAACGTTGGCAACACAGCCAACGATGGTGCTGGTGATCCGCTACGCACTGCAATGATCAAAACCAACAACAACTTTAGTGAAATCTATGACACTGGGTTGATCACCAGTAATCTTTCAATTTCTAACACCACTGTTACTGTAACAAGTGCCAATGCTAATCTGGTACTAAGTGCCAATGGCACCGGTGTGTTACAAAGTACATCAAACATCCTGCCCAGTGGCAATATTATACTGGACATTGGATCTAATTCTAACAGATTTGCTGCAGTGTATGCTAACAGTATTGATATCAGCGGCACTGCTGATGTTGTAGGTAATCTAAGTGCAGGCAATTTAGAAACTCCAGGTAATCTAACCGCAGGTGCAATAACTGTTTCTGGTAACGTGTCATTTGCTAACACCTCAGTGCAAAACATTACTGTTACAGAAACCACTACAACAAATAATATCAGCGTTACAAACACTGTGACAGCAGACACTGTTACAGCATCGGGCAACATCACAGCAGAAAATATCAGTGCTAATGTATTCCTTGAAGCAGCCACAGTGGATGCAACAGGCAACATCGAAGGCGCTAATTTCGTAACCAGTGGTAATGTAGAAGTTACTGGAAATGTCAACACGAATAATTTAATTGCAACCAATGATGTCGAAGTAGGCGGCAATTTGCTATTGTCAGGCCTGTCGGGCTTTACAGTATTTGGCGACATCAGCAGTGGTACCGGTAATATACAAGCAGATACAGGTAACATCATTGGTAACATAGACAGTGTTACAGCAACAATTGCAACTATAAATGCAAACACTGTAACTGCTGCCGATAGCATTCAAAGCGATGGCTCATTGGAAGCAGTTGGTAATCTAACCATCGGCGACGCCAGTACCATAACAGAAAACACAATCTATGGTAATCTCACAGTCACAGATATATTAACAGTAGATGGTCAAATAATTGGCAATGTTACCATAAGTGGCAACGCAGATTTAGACATTGTTACAGCAAACAGTTTTCAAGGACCGTTGTCCGGCAATGTAAACGGCAATCTCACAGGCACTGCTAGTCAAGCCTTTGGTGTCTATGTACTAGAAACATCTGATCCAAATGCAACTTACAACATCCCGTTTATGGCATTAACTGGCGCTGGCAACATATTTACAGGACTACAAGTAGACAATGGTGGTCTTACATTTAATCCTGACACAAACACACTAAGTATTGCCACCGGTACTAACGGTATTGTTAACACCGTAACAGTGGTTGCCAGCGGAAACATAAGTGCAGGGAATACCAGTACTTCGGGCACTGCGTCAGTAACAGGTAATATCACCGGCGGAAACATCAACACAGGCGGAACTGTTAATGCAACAGGTCAAGTCACAGCCGGTAATGTACAGGCTACTAACACAGTGTTTGCTGCGGCAGCTACAATCACAGGCAATATAAGTGGTGGCAATATTTCAACTGCCGGCACAGTAGGTGCAGCTGGAAACATTTCCGGCGGTAATATCTTTACAGGTGGAATTGTTACAGCCACTGGCAACATATCTGGCGGCAATCTAGTAACTGCTGGCGATATTGTAACAAGTAGTGGTAATGTAGATGTCACCGGCAATGTAAATGCAGGCAATGTAGATGTCACTGGCAACGTAGATGTTGGTGGCGATTTAAATTTTGGACTCGGTGCATCCTTAAATCTACCACTGGGCAACATAACAGGTGGCAATTTAATAGCAGTTAACAGATCAACTGCTAACACCGTACAGGTACAAGGTTCCGCACCTGCAAGCAGTGTAGGTGCTGCAGGCGATCAACAAGGTGACATAGCTGTGGATACCAATTATATCTATGTGTGCACTGCAAATTATGATGGTATTGCCAACATTTGGAAACGTTCTGCCCTAGACGGAACTCCGTTCTAACACTCAGTCTTGCCATAAATATCTATAACAAAGAGGTCATTTATGGCAAGGCAAATCATCAACATCGGAACATCAGCAAACGACGGAACAGGCGATCCGTTGAGAACCTGTTTCGATAAAACCAACGACAACTTTCAAGAACTATACATTCGCTATCAGCCAACTGTGCCTGATACTAGCAAAGGCAACACAGGTGATGTAGCGGGCATGTATGCGGCTGATGCAACACATTTTTACTATTGCACTGACAACTACGACGGTGTTACTGATATCTGGTACAGAGTAGCAGGAAGCACATTTTAATGTCATCATATGACTATGAAAATCCGCCCGAAGGACAGCCAGTCTGGATCACAGAATCTGGAAGCCTTGGCAAAATTCAAGAAGGTATCTTTTATCAATTGCCTTTGCTGGCGTTTCTGCCCAGCGACCCTGACAACAAAGATGTTCTCTATTATGAAATGATTGCAGGTGAACTGCCGGAAGGTATTCAATGTAGGCTCAATGGATTGATTGAAGGCACGCCCAAGGCAGTGAGTAGTTTACAGGGTGTCGCTGCAGATGTCGACGAAGACACTGTGAGCGAATTTTGTGTGCGAGTGTATACCGAAAGGCTGTTGCCCGATGGCACAGAGGTTCCTTATAGAGTTGCTGATAGAACATTCAGTCTCACAGTTACTGGACAGGATCAACCGGAGTGGATAACTCCTCCTGGGCAGATAGCACAAACACTAGACGGCGAACTGTTTGAGTTCCAAATGGAATACCAAGATCGAGATCCAGGCGATACTCCAACAGTAACATTCGAAGGCGGTGACCTGCCGCCGCAGTTGTCTGTGAGTGAAACAGGATTAATATCTGGATTTCTTGAACCAGTTACCAGCCTCAACGAAGGTGCAGTAGCAGGCTATGACGGCAACGACGGCAAAGACGCATACCCGTTTGACTTTACCACAAGAAGCATAAGCAAAAACTACGAATTTACCTTGGGCATCAGCGACGGCAAGGACACTATACTGCGGGATTTCAGCATTTTTGTTTACAGCACAGACAGCTTAGCCGGCGACAACAACGAAATCACGGGCGACAACAGTTTTATCCGCGGTGACACAAGCACAGTGAGAACTCCGCTGTTGCTGAACACTGAAACTGATCTTGGCACTTATCGACACGACAATTTCTTTGCTTTTAAATTTAACGGCATTGATCTAGACGGCGATGCTATAGAATATGTGCTCAGTTTAGGAAGTGGTGTAGGCTATGATGCCACGCCATTTACCGGAGTCAGAGTTGATCTAGAATGCACAGGCACTGCAGGTAACGATACTTTAGAAATAACCAGTCTAGTAGACAGCAGTTTGCCAGACAGTGTGGATGAATTGCGTATTGGAATGACTCCTAGGGTATTGGGTGTTCCAGCAGATGCTAGAATTATAAGTGTATCCGGAGATACAATTACACTGGATAAAAATCTCAATCTTGATGTAGATGGATTTGTTGTATTCCTTTACAGCCCAGGCGCCGGAGTAGACATCGAAGGCGGATTTGACCGAGATGGCAGCCAATTCGACCGATCAGGTCTGAGTTTACCACCTGGTCTCAGTATAAACAGTGACACTGGCTGGCTGACTGGCTATCTGCCAGATCAAAGCATCACAGAAATTACCTATAGATTTGCAGTGCAGGTAAGAAAACGTGACAACCCAGTTATCAGCAGTGAATACTATTTCTTTACAATGACTGTTATTGGCGATATTGAAACTGAAGTCACATGGCTAAGCCCGGAATTTTTAGGCAACATTGTAGCCGGCACACAGAGTCAATTCAAGATAGAAGCAGAAACACGCAGTGGCGTAGATCTCAGCTACAGACTAAAAAGCGGCGAATATCCGCTAGGAGCAGGGCAATACAATCGCCTGCCACAAGGCCTGAGATTACTCACCAGCGGCGAAATTGTAGGAACTACCACATTTAACACTTTCAGTTTAGATAGAGGCACAACCACATTTGACAGAGAACTGGAAACTCGCAGGGAAATTGACGAAACCACGTTTGACTTGAATTTTGAGTTCACAGTGAATGCTTTCAACAACAGCAGTATTACAGAGTTTAGAAGTTTAACTGCTATCAATGTGTCAACTGTTGGCGAAAACTATTTAACACCGCCTACCGTGAGTTTTACACCAGAGCCACAGGGCAGTAATGCTATCCCTGCAACAGCTGGTGCTGTAACACTCAGTGATGGTGTTGTTGTGGATATTTCTGTTGATTCACCTGGCACAGGATACGAATCCGGAACAACTGGTGTAACAATTGTCCGCACTGGAATTGAATCCGAAACCACAGTGGATGCAGATGCTGTTGCAGTAGTAAACGAAAGCGGAGGTGTAGCAAATATTATAATAACACAGCCCGGTGCAAACTACGGAAACGTGCCGGGTGTAATTATCACCGGGACAGGAACAGGCGCAACAGCTACAGCAACTCTAGGCAACGGTGCTGTCACTGCTATTCAACTTGGTAATCCAGGTGCAGGTTACACACAAAATCCAAATGTAGTAATAAACAACTTTACAGCAAATACATTAGCAACGGGCAACATAGGCGATGACTTTGTTAATTTAGTTAACCCCGACGGCACTGCTGCTACAATTGCAGGACTGGTCTCGGGCTTATCTGTCACTGGTAACGGAATTGCGTCGGGCAGTAATGTAGACACGATTTCAGGAAGCACCGTAACGCTGACTGCTAACTTAACAGCCAATGTGGACAACGTGATATCATTTACCGACAACAGTGGCGCTGGTGCAACAGCTACAGCAAACAGCTTTGTTAGCGAAACCACCGGCGGTATCAGTGTATTCAAGACTTTTAACATACAGGTAATTAGAGAGTACACTGAACCTTACGAGAGTTTGTATATCAAAGCATTGCCCCCAAAAGAAGACAGACAAGCAATATATGAGTTTTTATCAGACAGTTCTATTTTTCAACCAGAGTTCATCTATCGCAAGGACGACCCAAATTACGGAGTGGCAACAGATGTTGTTTATGATCATGCATACGGACTCAAGGCTGGCGCTATAAGTTCTTATGTACAAGCCATGGATTTTAATCACTATGAACGTGACATTACACTTGGCCCGCTGAAAACCGCTCAAGCTGTTGACGAAAATGATAACGTGGTATACGAAGTTGTATACAGCGAGGTTGTAGATAATCTCGTAAACTCAGAAAATCAAAGCGTCAGTAAAAGCGTCGTACTACAACAGCCTGTAGAAGTCGATGGTACAGACATAACCACAGTGTATCCTAACAGTTTGTTTAACATGAGAGAACAGATAATCGATCAGATTGGCCGAGTGACCCCTGCACTGCCTCAGTGGATGACCAGCAAACAGGCAGACGGACGAATACTGGGATTTACAAGAGCATGGGTAATAGCGTATACTGTATCGGGTAAAAGTGGCAGAGTAAAATATGACATTGAGCAAGCATATCCAGAAGGGTTTAACTTTGTTGACTTTGAAATTGATCGATATGATATTAACAAACGATTAACCAATAATTGGAATCCCACAGTTGACATTCCTGGCGATACTGTAGACAGTACAGAACCCACTGTAGATAGTATACGAATAACCACAGACCTGGCGCCTCGAACAGGTAATTGGCAACCCAGCACCGGTATGACTACATTCGACAGAAACAGTGGCGACGAAACAGTGTTTGACAGTGGAGCAATGAGATTTGTATCGCCTGTGGATCAATACAATGCCAGCGATGAATTCGACAAGTACGTGATTTATCCTAAGGTTACTATTTTACAATAGTGAAAAAAGCAGATAAATAAATCTATACAGATTAGAAAGGATGACAATTTATGACTAGTTCAATTGTACCGGCTGATATCGATGGCACTTATCCGATTGCCGGACAAGACAACGATTCACAAGGGTTCAGAGACAACTTTACCAATATCAAAAACAACTTCGAGCGAGCAGCTGACGAACTCACTGATCTGCAGGCCAAAGTTGTACTGAAAAGTGCTCTCACCGGTACCAGCAGTGTAAACAACAACATGGGCGGCGTGGTTATTTCCAGTGCCAAACTACAGGATACACGACTAACACACGTGGATCTAGGCACTGTTAGCGGCACTGTAAACGTTAACTACGGACTAGGACATTACCAAAGTGCTACACTAGGTGCTAGCACCACAATTGATTTTGGAAGTACATTCCCAGGAAGCACATTGAACAGTGCAGGGTTTATTATTCTGCAAATTAAAATCACAGACACTGCATACACATTGACATTTGCTAGTCCAGTTGGCAATGGCGATGCTGCCAAGAGCTTAAGCAGTTTGCAAGGTGTATCGGGGCAAACTATTACGTTTGCGGAAACAGGCACATATGAATTTGAATTTTATACCACTGACGGCGGCGACACTGTGTTTGTCAATGAACTCACTCGCCCAAGAGGTGTGTTTCAAGACACTGCCACATTTGCCGGCGGTGTAGATGTTACAGCGAATACCGCTGCAACCAGTACCAGCACTGGCAGTATAGTCACAGCCGGCGGTGCCGGTATTGCAGGCAGTATAGCAGTAGGTGGATTGTATCTTGATAAAAACACCAAGGGCGATGTTACCGGTGATGAAAGTCTCAGTTTAAGTACCAGTGTAGATGTGTTTACTACCAGTGCTAATACAGCAGTAACACTGGGCACTGGTGTCGAGGGACAGTACAAAACATTGATTGCCAACGATGTATCAAGTGGTAACGTAACATGCACACTGGATACAGTAGGCGAAAGCGGTTGGGGCGGCAGTGGCGAAATCCTGTTCAGCAACAACGGCGAAGCCTGCACACTGATCTACACCAGCAGCAAATGGTTTGCTGTGGGCAATAACGGTGCAACCTTCTCTTAAGGTTGCATTGTTGCTTTCTTTCTGTTAGTATACTTGTATGCAACATCCACTAATTGGCAACTTAGATGATCTTTCACTGGATCAACTTCATGAAAAAATCGCCGAGCTTAATAGCAAAATGACCTTTGCTATTAGTTCGGGCAATGAACACTTGATTAATCAAATCTACATGGCACTAGAAAGCTATCAAACTGAATACAAAAAACGCACACAAGCAAGTCAAAAACCTGATCAAGACTTTTCGGACAAAATCGACATTTCATGATACGAGATAATGTAGGGCAACTGATTGCCACTGATCAAGATCTGATCAATGCAATAATGAGCGACAATCTAGAACTGTTTCAGCGCACTGTGTTAGTGGATTCATCTGTGGATATCAACAGTATTGCTTTGCAGTTAGAAGACTGTAACTTACAAACTGCCGGCAGTTATAACACAGTCGACGAGTTTGATGAAAAAAATCAAGCAAATTGGCACATGCCCGATGAATACAAAAATATGGATATTGCAGAACACGTGCTTGGATTATGCAACGGCGAAGCTGAACTGCAACGTGCCGGGCATGAACTATTGCTGTATCAAGAACGTGATTTGTTTGATCTGCTGTGTTATTGCGTTTATCTAGTTGATACCATGAAAGATAACAATATCATTTGGGGCGTAGGCCGCGGCAGTAGTGTAAGCAGTTTTGTGTTATATCTAATTGGTATACACCAGGTAAACAGCTTGTACTATGAATTACCAGTGGAAGAATTTCTACGTTAAATACCCACGCAGAAGAGGGAATACAATGAATAGACGAATTTATACATCTGCTAGAGGCAAAAAAATTGACCTAGGCGATGTGATGTTAAAGAATGAAGATGTCCGTGCTGTTGGCAACATGCCAGTGAATGCTCGCGGTGACATTATCGACAGCAACAATAAAACAGTAGTGCCTCGAAACAAAAATGTAGCAAAACACTACAGCAAACAAACCAACGTTGTTGATGAGCCTGTGTTTGCAACCAAAGCCGAAGCCAGAGCCGCAAAAGCAAAAACTGTTGATGATACTGAATCAGCAGACGAGCAAACACCTGTAACCGTAGTAGAACCTACGATACAGGAACAAGTCTCAGAGAAGCCATCTGAAACTGAATCTATTGTGGAACAGGCAGCCGAGGAAATGATGGAAGAGGTAGAAGAAACTGAATCCACGGACCAGCAAGAAGACAAACCATCTGGGCTAGCGGCAGCAATTGCAAAAAGTCGCAAGGTCACACAAACTAAAACCACGCCACCTGGCAAGAAAAAGAAAAACATGAGACTGTAAGGAGAATAAATGAAACTGGATGCAGGCGGATCACAAAAGTACCTACGCCCACTAGAAGGCTTTAAATCAATTCGTGCATTGCATGATGATGTACTGGTTGTTGATATGAATTTTGAAGCAAGACTAAGTGCAGGCGGTATTTTCATACTAGGAGACGATGGCACTCAAAGAGGACTACGCCCACGCTGGGGACTGGTGTACACTGTAGGACCTGATCAAACTGATGTAAAAGCAGGGCAATGGATATTGGTAGAACACGGTCGCTGGACTCGCGGTTTTGAGTTTATCAACAGCGAAGGTGATACACAAACCTTGAGAAAAGTAGATCCAGAGTGTATACTGTTGGTCAGTGATGAAGACCCTACCGGTTACATTGATTCTATAAATGCAGATGAAATTGATACCAGCCCTGGTGTTCAACATCGCCCAGAAGATTTCGGTGCTGGACAATAACAATCAGTCTAGTGCGGATCCTGAGAACACTGTTCCACAGGAGGTATGCGACTATGACTTTAGCGATGCCCCGGAGTGGGCTGTTCCCCGAGAGTGGTTTATCGAAGGCCGCTACGATCTTGAACAAGACATAATATAATCCACTATGAAAACAGCCTGGGAATATTGGTGCAAGGCCATTGGCCAGAAAGCCTATGATGATAGTAACAAGGCAGATCATGTTGCAATTATCCGAACTGGATGGGTGCTCTTGCATGTTGTAACCTGTTGTGCTATAATAGCAGGAAATGGACGCACACTAGGATTTTGGTAATGAATATAAATGATTACAACAGAGAAGACGGCTGGTTATTAGTAAGTGTGTACGCATTCGGCTTGATTCTACATAACAAATACACAAAACAAACTGTGAGGGTACCGCAAGAGCATGAATAATCTTTGGGTTGAAAAATACAGACCAAGTACTGTTGATGGTTATGTGTTTCGCGACGAAGCACAGCGAACACAGGTTAACAATTGGGTCAAGGAAGGCACTGTTCCGCATTTGCTTTTTTCTGGTGCAGCAGGAGTAGGTAAAACTACACTTGCTAGAATATTAATCAATCAACTTGAAGTCAGTGAATATGATGTGCTAGAGATCAACGCCAGTCGTGAGAACAGTGTTGATACTATTCGTGACAAGATCACTGGCTTTGTTAGCACATTGCCGTTTGGTGATTTTAAAGTTGTGCTACTAGACGAGGCTGATTATATTTCGCCCAATGGGCAGGCAGCACTGCGCGGTGTAATGGAAACCTATCATGCCAGTGCACGATTTATACTAACCTGTAACTATCCGAACAAGATTATCCCTGCATTACACAGTCGCTGTCAAGGATTCCACATTGACAAAATTGATCAAGTGGAGTTTACAGCTCGTGCCGCTACTGTGCTAGTAGAAGAAGGTGTAGAGTTTGAATTGGACATTCTCGACAGCTATGTTAAAGCAACCTATCCAGATCTGCGTAAATGCTTGAATACACTGCAACAGAACAGTACAGACGGTGCATTGAAAGACCCAGCGGAAGATGTGTCAGCAGCAAATGATTGGAAACTGCAGGCTGTTAACTTGTTCAAGAGTGGCGATATCAAACAGGCTAGAACTGTGATGTGTAGCAGTGTACGTCCTGAAGAAATGGATGATGCATATCGTTGGTTGTATGACAATTTGGATCTGTGGAGTACAGATGAGGAAATCCAAGATCAAGCTATCGTGATTATTCGCAACGGGCTAGTAAATCACAGCCTTGTTGCAGATCCGGAGATCAATCTCAGTGCTACGCTAATTGAGTTGACCGCTCTCTAACAGTTGTTTCCATAATTGTTCAAACCAATCAAGGTTGCTGTTTTCTTGTACTCGAACCCATGAACGGTAACCTTGATTCTTTTCCAAAAACTCTGTGTAAATTTGCTCCAGGCTGTCTGTTGGTTCAAACGTCTTGCTAAGAAAACACGCTACACTGTTTAACTCGGCGATAAAAGTATCATAGCAGAAAAAATTTTCAAAAGCAAAGTCGTAACATGAATTATTGCACGGTTGCCAATCATGTGAAAACTGTGTGATCTTATGTATAAACAAACTTTCAAGTTCTTGAACTGTGTACACAGACTTGTTGCCAATGTCGGCCTGTAAACTGGCTAACAGTTGTCTACCTTGCTCGCAGGCTAGTAGTTGTGATTCGGTATCTTGAGCTAACTCTCCGAGGTTGATATTATTACCGTTTGTTCGTGCATAATGATTTATCAATACCAGCGGATATAATTTACTAGGCACAACAATACGTATTACCTGTTCCCCTGGATTATAACTTAGTTTTTTCCCGCTCCAATGCCAGGCCTGCACAGGTCTGTTATTAAAATCAGAATGCCAGGTCCCATGGCTGTTGCCATTGTTTGTAAACCAGTTGTCATCGGCATATACTGGGTCGTTGAGCACGAATCTCGAAATAATTCTTTCCAGGAAATTACCATGGCTGCCGGCAACAAAGTCAATTTTTATTTTGGTAAAATTCTTGCCTTTTTGCATGATGGTAGTTCACTCTGCTTCGAACGTGGTTCTTGGTAAAAAGTTTGCCACGGTAATAAACTTCGTCGGGACTGTGACTTCGGCTTAATGCAACCTGCCAGATATGTTTTGCATGTTCAGGAAAATTCATACCTAACACATTTTGTAGAATTTGCCAGCCATTGTCGTTGAGCATGTCAGCTAATGTTACTGTACTTGCACCCGATATTGTAACGCCGTTGTTACCGTGTAAAGAAACTTCGCATTCATGCTCAATTTTTTTACACATTTCTTGCACAGTTAACTTTTCTGCCGAATTAAACATAAATGATTTTACAATATGTTCCCAGGCTCTTTTAACACATTGCTCGATGTCTGTGTGGTCATGTAAAATGTAAATAGCTTTATCGTAGTCGTCAAGCATATCCTCACGTCGTGACAGCACCCACTGAAATTCAGAAATTCTTTTTAGTCCCGAGTGTTCCTTGTACACCTGATATTTCCCTGGATAATTTCCAGGATTTTTATTTTGTATAGTCCTGCCTGTGTACGAATCAATGTTCCAAGATTGCTGGACATCTGGATTTAACATTCTTATGAGATATTGTTGAACAAAATCTGTGCGTACTCCGCCAGGACCGGAAACCAGTATATTCATAATGTCTATTTATAAACTAAATAGTTGTATGAAAGAAGATATCTTCAAAGGCGACACTGATTATTGGCAGGTAGCCGAACTTATAAAAAATGTATACTTTAGCGAAGGAACGCTGGCTACGCTCATGGATTATGAACGTGTACTCGATCAGCTAGACATCTATGCTTTTCGTAATTGGGCACTAGGTGAACTGGTTGACGGTCCAGACATTTCGCGCTATAAGGTGAGTGCTACCTGGATGTATCCAATAAAAAACATGCCAGATCCTAGAGGCGCTGCTAGATTGTTGCCGTTTGATGCAGAAGTAAAATATAAAAAAACCACAATCACTGTGCCTATCAAAGTCACAGATCCCAGTGACTTTCGCCCGGGAACACACAAGCCTAAATTGATAAAAAAACCTGTGTGGTTAGTAGAAATCACACTGCCCAAGAGTCTCATGACCGACATACAAAAAGGCAGCATTGAGCTAGAAGACGAAATCATTGACCTCAGCGAAATTGAAGACAGTTACGCAGAGGATCTCGATCAAGAACAGTACCAAGACACAGAAGAGACACAACTATGAGCCTGGATTACAAAGACCTCGAGGGCATGCTTGACAACACTGTCAGTATTGACAAATACGAAAGTAAAATGGGCGACGATGATGACATTGTTACTCTAGGGTTCATGGTTAAAGACGAACAGGCCGCCGACGATCTAGTGAATTGGTTTGAAAAAGGCTACGACTTTGTGATGGATGCTGATCGTTCACCCGGAGAAATCAAGCCAAATAGATTTCTTGTTTTTGTTGAACTCAAGCGCAGAACCAATGTGCCAGAGCATGTAGAAAGACTGTTGAATGATTTAGAAACTCTAACTGATCTTGATCTAGCTGATTGGAAGTTTGAATACAAGAAAAACAGTCAACCATGGAGTCAAGACGAACTCAGCAGACAGGTGCCACTGAGTCCTGCAACCTACCGTCGAGAAGAGCAAGCCTTTGATAGTGATCTCGATGCAATGAAAACCACTGCTGGACTTGACATAGAAGCCAAGCAAGTGGTTGATAAAGATCTCAAGGACATGCAAAACATCGCAGGTATCTAAATTTTGCGATAGCTGAAAAACAGTCTGTTGTTTGAGTCACGCTTGAACGTAAGCAAGTCTAGATTGTACTTTAATGCCAGTTCTTGTGCAACTTCAAAACTCCAAGGAAAAATATCGACATAAGGGCCGTTTTTATGTGAGATCCCTGGGTTGGCTCTTAGATAGAATGAGCCACCTGTTTTTAACAGATCTACACAATGAGAAAAACGAGCTTCGATCTCATCTCTGCTGTTAAAGTTAATACTGCCTAGTGCAATGACCACATCATATGTTTCTTTTAACACTGTGTACTCTAGTACATCAACCATGTAATCAGCATTGTCGTTGTAAGGATCAATGCCCACAATGTTCTGAACTCGTTCTTTAAATGGATGGTAGCCACAGCCAACATCCAATACTGCCTCTGGCTCTAGCTCGTTGATTTCTTTAACCAAGCTCCAACCCGTATAATTGTAATCGTCAGTTCTTGGTCTCCACATTTCTTGAAAAAATCTATGGCTGTATTTTCTGTCGAGATCTGCTACAGCATCTTCAATGGTTTTATCTAGATCAATTTCAAACCACGCTTCCTGCTCAATAGCTTGTATAAACTTGCGTTGCCTTGCCGGAGTCCACGGTAGGCTGTTGAGCACAGTGTGTTTATCTATGCTGTTTCTCACTGATTCAAAGCGATCTAAATGAAACGCTTCGTTGATTTTTTCAGTAACCAGTGCAAAAATTTTAGTGTTCATTAAAAAATTTCCTTTTCGAGCAAAAAAATGTAAATACCAAGCAATTTTTTGCAATATAATATAATTATCTAAAAGGAAATACATGAAGTATATTTTTGTAGCTGGAGCACCGGGTAGTAAGTGGAGTTCAGTGGTTAAAAACATTTACTGGAGTCCAAGCTTGGATCAAAGTGACTATACAGAAGACAGAACCTATTGGCATGATGCCAGCGGCAAATATCAGCTTATGCACCTTGGCGCTTACTGGGATCCGGGCATGGAGTTCGGAAACAAGTTTGATCGGTTAAGCAGAACACCGCCAGAAATTGCAGAAAAAGAATTCCAACGTCCATTTAGAAAAGCCAAGGGCACTAAAATTATAAAAAGTCATGTGTTCTGTCATCAGTTGAATTATCTCAAAGAAGAGTTTCCAGATGATCCAAGGATTGTGGTACTGCGAGATTCAGACGCATGCCTGGGTTGGTGGGTGCGCTGTGGACACTTTGATATTACATATCCTGACTATGCAGAATACTATGTTGATTTAAAACACATGGCCAAGCAGATTGATCAGCAAAACACCGATGCAAGACAATTCTTGCAGGGAAATCCTGCAACCCAGGTACACAACAATCACGAACTTTGCCAGGCACTGGGCATACACCTACCGCCCAAGGAGTATGCTCAAGATTATGATAAAGCAAATATAGAAGTTTATCTAGCATGATAGAAATAGTCGCCGCAGTACTAGCAGGTACCGTTTACGGGTTAATCATTGGCATTATACCCAGTGCCGGCGCTACTACTGGACTGGTAGCACTGTTTGGATTTATCGGATGGTTCATGAGTTTTGATCCTTACCTGGGTGTGATATTCACTATGGCAGTTGTTGCTGCTAGTACCACAGGCGACAGTTTCAGTGGTGTATTGTTGGGTATACCTGGCGCCAACAGCGCGGCTGCTACAATGGTAGATGGATTTCCATTGGCACTGCAAGGACGAGCAACATATGCACTCACAGCCGCAGTTGTAACAAGCACAGCAAACGGATTAATCTGGGGCACACTGACCTTTGCACTGTTGCCTTGGTACAGTCAGTTGATCATGGTGTTTGGTATTCCCGAGCTGTGGGCATTTGTTTTTCTTGCATTAACCACTGTGGGTTTTGTGAGCAGCAAATATTGGTTACGCAGCATACTGGCTATCCTAGTTGGGTGCTTTGTGGGCCTAATAGGTCTGGATCCAAACACAGCCGCAGATAGATTCACATTTGGCTGGGACTACCTAGGCGACGGTGTGCAGCTGATGCCGTTTGTAGCAGGACTGTTTGCAGTTCCAGAAATTGTAGATGGACTGGTCAACAGAAAACAAACTGCTGAAATTTCTCGAGAAGGGCAACGTGGACAAACCGTACAAGGTATACGTGCTGTTTGGACGAATTGCTGGGACGGACTGCGTGGTGGAGTAATTGGTGCATTCATTGGACTGTTGCCCGGGCTTGGTGGAGCAATGAGTGATTGGATGGCCTATGGTGCAACCACAGCAGCAAACAAAAATGAATCAGTGCCATTTGGCAAAGGCAACATCAAAGGAGTAATTGGACCAGAAGGATCCAACAATGCACAAAAAGCAACTTCAATGATTCCCACTGTGCTGTTTGGCATTCCAGGTGCCAGTTTTGCTGCCATTGTAATGGGGTTGTTTATGTATCTAGATTTTGAACTGGGCACGCCTGCGCTAGCTAGCGACACCAAGTTTTTTGACAGCATGTTTATAGGATTCATGGCCGCCACAGTGTTGGTATGTGCAATTTGTTTGATGTTCACTAGACATATAGCCAAGATCACATACTTGCCATACTGGATTTACACACCAGCATTGCTGGCGTTTGTGGTGTGGTCTTGTGTTCAGTACACCGGCGGCTGGGAAGATTATGCTGTGTTTGTAATCTGTAGTGCGCTTGGTATATTTGCCAAGTATTACAAGTTCAGTCGTCCTAGTATGCTGATTGCATTTATTCTTGCAGAAAGAATAGAAGCACTTAGCCTGCAAATGAGCAACTTATATACCGTGGATATGTTGTTAGACCGTCCACTGTTTTTGACCCTGATAGCATGTGCTTTTGCAATGTTTGTCTGGGGTGTGTTCTTTAATCAGAACAAACTTGATTACACATGAGGAAATAATATGATCAAAAAACTATTTGCCACTGCGGCACTAGCAGCGTCAATTTCGACGACGGCAATAGCCGAGTACACCATTGTTGTTCCACAAAAGCCAGGCGGTGGAACAACTGTTTGGACAGAAATTGTAACACAACAGTTAGAGAAACATCTTGGCAAGGAAATCACACTGAAATTGATTCCAGGCGCACGTGACATTCCGGGTATTAATGCTTGGCACAATGAGTACCGCTTCGATGATAAAACCATTGTGGTTACACACGGCGGCAACGGTGTGAGCTTTCTTCAGGAGCAGGTTGACTACAACTATGCAGATTATGAATCAATCGGCTTGATGAACTTGAACATTATTGCTGGTAAAACAGCCGGCGATGACATGAGCAATCCAAGATTTGCAGCTGGTTCGGGCATGGTACCGGAAGCATTTGCTATGACTATGTTGCTTTGTGGCCCGGAGAAGTCTGTAGATGAATACGTGGCATGTTTCAAGGATAACGTTAACTGGGTGCCAGGTATGAGTGGCGGAGAAAGACGCCTTGCATTCCAGCGTGGCGAGCTGAACGGTACTCGTGAAAATCCAGCAAAATTCAAGAGTTCAGTACAGCCATTGATTGATTCTGGTGATGCAGAAGTTTGGTTCCATCATGGCATTCTACAAACCGATGGTAGTCACGCAGATGACCCAAACTACCCAGGCATGCAGTTTGAAATTTTATTCAAACAGCGTTGGGGAGTTGCGCCGAGTGGTGAACTATACGATGCTTATAAACTGGTTAAAAGCTTCCGTGACGGACTACAGAAAGCAATATGGATAAACACAGGCAATCCAAACCGTCAAGAGCTGGTTGATGCACTCACAGCCATGGTCAACGATCCAGAAAGCATGGCAGTGATTGAGAGCAAGGTAGGGCAGTATGATTGGGTAATTGGCGACGCTGGTAATGCACATAGAGATACACTAATGACATTTGTCACAAAACCTGCGTTGAAAAACCTAGTGAAGTTTAATCAACAAGCACTTGGATTGAATAGTGTTTTAAAGTCTGAACTTTACGAAAAGTAAAAAACCGAGTAAATACACTCGTTAACAAAAGGAATTCCTGATGACAATCGATAAATCATCTTTCTCTAGCAACTGGGCATACGGCCAAGCTAAGAGTAACTATCATTTCAACAATGATCTACTAGACAAAATGGGTCAATACTCATTTGCAGCTGGTCGCTTTGAGGGCGATTGGAATGCAGAACTTGAAACTGTCAAAGCCAGCATTGCTCCATTGAATTGGAGAAACAGAAAAGACACTGTAAGCGACATGATCGACGCCGAAGAAGCAGATCTTGTAGCTGCAGGTGCACCTGCTGATATGACAATTTCAGACTATTACACAGGTGACTGGTCAAACATTCCTGTGATCAACAGCATGATTGACGTTTTTGGTCTCAACAATGTAGAAAAGAAACTGCATGTGCACAGTCTTGGGCAAGGCTGGAACATTCACATTGATAAACTGGAAGATCGCAATCCAAGCGATCCAAGTCGTGTTTATCGTTTTATGGTACAGCTAACTGATTGGGAACCTGGTCATTTTGTACTCTACGGTAACCACCATCATCAAGGTTGGAAAGCAGGTGATATTACATGGTTTGACTGGGCAAATACCCCACACGCCACAGCAAACATGAACTACAAGCCAAGAATCATGCTCATGGTTACTGGTGTTGCAACTGCTAAAACTGACGAGTTTATCAACAACGCTACTATAAAAAATCGTTACTCAGTTTAATGATTAAAATTCTTGTTATGGGATTGCCAGGCTCCGGAAAGACCTGGCTTTCCCAACGTTTACAAAAACATCTCGAGTGTGCATGGTACAATGCAGATGCTCTTAGAGAAATGGCCAACGATTGGGAGTTTAATCAGGAGGCTAGACAACGTCAAGCTCTAAGAATGCGAAACATTGCTGACTTTGAACGCAATCAAGGCAAATCAGTTATCTGCGATTTTGTGTGCCCTACTAAAATTACACGAACATTGTTTAAAGCTGATGCTGTGATTTGGGTAGACACCATCGACAGCGGTAGATTTGAAGACACAAACCGTGTGTTTGAACCGCCAGAATCAGTTGATTATCATATCACTGAACATTTATCAGATGCCGAGATTGCTGACCTAGCAGAGCAAATCAAGCATGACAGAGGTATCTAAAACAAGACACCTAGCAAAAGCAGTAACCTGGAGAGTTGTAGCCAGTATTACCACGGCCGCTATTGCATGGTATTTCGGCTTGCCAGCAAAAGCCGTTGGATTTGTGTTTGCAGCAGATTTAGTTATCAAGTTTGTTTTGTACTATATACATGAGAGAATATGGTACAAGCATATTAAATTTGGAGTGAAAGATGTTTGATTGGAAAAAGCCTACAACACAGATGCTGGGCAGGTGGCAACCTTGGCACGATGGACACACTGCACTGTTTAAAAAAGCATTAGCAGAAACAGGGCAAGTGATTATCATGTGCAGAGATGTGCCCAAAGATGTTGAAGCAAATGCTCGGGTTCCTGGTCAGAACGACAATCCTTTTGACTACAGCAGGGTAGTAATAAATATAAGAGAAGGACTTGCAAAACACGGCTTTTACGAAGACCAGCACTATGTGATAATGCAAGTGCCAAACATTGTGGACATCAGTTATGGACGCGGTGTAGGATATACATTCACTGAGCATGATCTCGGTGATGACATTCACAGTATTTCTGCAACAAAGATTCGTGCAGAGATGAGAAACAAAGGCGAACTATAAGGATTTAAAATGAAACTAAGCGAAAACTTTACAATGGCAGAATTTACCAAAAGCCAAACAGCAGAGCGTAAAGGCATTGACAACACACCCGAAGGCGATCACTTGGAAGCTGCCAAAGCATTGTTTGAAAATGTTGTACAGAAAGTGAGAGATCACTTTGGACCTACAGTGATCAATTCAGGCTATCGTTCGCCAGAGCTGAACGAAGCAGTTGGCGGAAGTTCACGTTCACAGCATTGCAAAGGTGAAGCGGCTGACATTGAAGTACCGGGCGTGCCAAATGCAGAGCTAGCAGAATGGATCCGTGACAACTTGGAATTTGACCAACTGATCCTTGAGTTTTACACTCCAGGCATTCCAGATTCGGGTTGGGTACACGTTTCATATCTTGCAGACGGTGACAATCGCGGTGAGTGCCTGACAGCAACTCGCATTAATGGTAAAACTGAGTATTCAGTAGGGATCAATGGCTGAGTGTACTCATTGTTTTAATCAGTGTCATCAAGACAAGCCAATCACTATTCACATCAATGGTAGTGACATTGGCTTACCTGAGTACGTAACACTGTGCCAACAATGTCAATGCAGCGATTGCAAAAAGCAGAGCAAAGAAGAAGATGGGGATTAAACTAGCAGGAGCAATGGCACTAGTACTTGCACTGGTACTAGCGGCTTTTTACTGGTACTACTCTGACACTCAGGAACGCATTGGAGTGCTGAGAGAAAACAATGCACGTCTTGAAATTGCAGTACAAACGTCCGAAGCAAGTTTAAAAACCATGCAGTCAGAAATGACTCGACTCAGTGATCTTGCTAGCAATCTGCAAGCTGATCTTCAACGTGCAGAAGCATACGGCGACGAACTGCGTACAAAGCTCAGAGAGCACAATCTCACAGCACTGGCTATAAAAAAGCCAGGTCAACTAGAAGGTAAAATGAATGGCGCTACAGCAAAACTATGGCGTGAAATCATGTCTGATACCGGCGGCAATGGTAGCAAGCCTCTTCCTCAGTGGTTGCAGCCTATTCCCGAGTCCGGAACCCAAGACACAGATAGTAACACAGATACAGAAAACTGAGATTCCTGTTGTTGCTAGGCCAAAGCCGGTACAACTGGTTGACACGCAGATCTTTGTGGTCAATCAAGACAACTATGACGAATTTGTAAAACAGTTCACTGAAATCAACGGCGACCTGGCCTATGTTGCTCTAGCCATCAAAGACTACGAAAACCTTGCCTTAAACATCTCAGAACTCAAAAGATATATTGACCAACAACAGGAAATCATTGTATACTATGAACGTGCAGTATCACCAGAAGACACACAAGAATCTGATGATGTTGACGCCAGTAACGTACTAAGTGAAACTACTGTTGGCAATCAGTGATAGAAAACATACGAAATATCTGCAGAGAAAATCAACAATTACTTTGGCTAGCAACTGACCGGCCTGAGCGCACAGGATCTCCTTTGACATCTAATATCAATTATCGGTTTAACAGCAGGGGATTTCGCGATCATGAGTGGCCTGACAACCTCGACAACACGTCGTGGTTATTAGGTGGATCTCATATGGTAGGGGTAGGACTTTCATTCGAAGATACTGCCACTGTACAGTTAAACTCTATTAATGTGAGTATACTGAATGCCAGTAACTCGTGGATTGCAAGGCAAATACTTTGGTTGTTTGCAGAAAATATTAAAATCAATAATGTTATAATACAATGGCAAAGTGTTTTAAGCACTGAGCTAGATTTAAAACAAGCTAAGTCACTGGAGTTTTTAGCATTGTACAAAGATATTAAAAAGTTTCATTGGCCTAAGGTAAAAACTGTTCAAGATTTAAATCTTGTCAATCCAATTATCATGGAAAATCTTGATCAAGACCCATACGGGCGTAAAGTAAATCGAATGAGAGGTGCTCAAGAAACTGCACAAATTCCTTATCGCCCTGAACGATTGTTCTGCATGGGAGGGGCAAGAAGTTTGATTGAAGATATTGTCAGTGTCGAAGCAGCATGTCTCTGTGATACAAAACTTATTCATGCATTTGCACCTGGCTTTGCAACAGACAAAGAAAAACAATACATATATTCGACATTGGATGAAATGCAGATTTCCTATGTACCTGAATTAAAACAAATAGACTACAGTAGAGATAACAAGCACAGCGGTATACAAACCGTCCGCCATTTTGTTGCACAAGTAAAAGATCAATTGGTATGCTAAACAACATACGAAATATATGTAGAGAAAATAAAACTTTGCAATGGTTTGCAACCGACCAGCTAGAAAGTTGCGATCCTAGTTGGGTCACCCCTATTGAATACAGTTTTAACAGTCGTGGTTTTAGAGATCGCGAATGGCCCAGTGATTTAACAAATGTCATTTGGTTTGTTGGGGGTAGTGAACTATTAGGCACAGGAGTAGCCTATCAAGATGCTCCGCCTAGAGTGGTTGAAAATTTAACACAGCGTCGATGCATAGATATCAGCATTCAGCGAGCAAGTAACAACTGGATTGCAAGGCAGGTACATAACATTCTCGACAGCGATGCTAACCCGCAAACCATTGTAGTACAATGGAGCTTTACAACACGATGGGAATTGAGTAAACAACAAGCCAAAGATCAGGAGTTACAATGGTTGTATCAGGCAATCAAGCTCGACAACTGGCCTGAGCAAATCAAGTCGTTTGCTGAGTACAAAAAATTACCAGAAGAAATACAATACGCGGTTGCGCAAGATGAATATTTTCAAAAGATATGCAATATGTCGGGTGCAGAAGAAAGTGGACAAATTCATTATAAAAAAGAACTGTTGCTTGATTGGGCAGGTGCTAAACACACACTAGATCTAGTGAGCCAAATTGAACAAAAAAGAAATCTTACTCAAGTAATATACACATTTGTGCCAAAGTTTGCCGAACCTGATGAACGTGAATTTGTGTACAAGGAACTTGACAAAATAGGTGCAGACTATATTCCAGAGTATAACCAGATTGATCTAGCTCGTGACAGAAGTCACAGTGGTCCAGAGACATTTAAATTATTTGGCCGTAGAATAACCGCAAAGATTGAAGATTTATGATTATTGATAATGCAAAATTCCTTGAGCATGCTAGCAAAAATCTAGCACTGTGCAGTTTAAAAACCTACAGCGACACCCTGTTGTTTTACTATCTTGGATATCTTGCTGTAAATTACACTAGACAGCCAATAGCAGAAATAGGTGTCGGCGGCAGTAGTGCTGCACTACAAGAACTCAGCGAAAAATACAACACAGTCTACTACGCTATTGATAACACTCAGGAAAGATTAGACAATTTTGCCTCACTTAGTGGAATGTTTCCTAATAGTAAAACACAGCATGTATGCAAATACAGTGACCGATTATCCAGTGAAGAGTTTGATTCACTGGGATACATACACCTTGATGGAGACAAAAACCGAGCAACAGCCGAAAACGATCTTGTATTTGCAGCAAATGCATTGTCAAAAAATGGTATAATCTGTCAAGACGACTATGGTAACAACAAGTGGCCTAGTATAACAAGAGCAGTGCACAACATTTGTGCACAAGGCAATCTAAAGCCTATCCTAATCGGTGACAGCAGTATCTGGTTAGTAAAACCAGAGAATCACAGCCGCTGGATGAGCTGGTTACGTCAAGACAGTGAACTAAAAATATTATCGCAGTATATAAACCTATCACACAGCAACAGTATAGGCGACGAGGATTACTTCTATATGAATTATTTTAGTTTTATCAACTTTATTGACACAGCGCCGCATGCCGAGTATTATAAAAGACTAGACAAATATCACAGCAAGCACTATCTGCAAATGCCGTATAAGGTGCAAAGTCGCCCTGGGCAGCACACAAAACATCGTATCTTGGATAAACTAAATGGATTACTATCAAGTTCTAGGCATTTCTAGAAATTCCGACGAACAAGAAATTAAACGTGCATATCGAAAACTGGCCATGAAGCATCATCCAGATCGCGGCGGCAACCCTGAAGAGTTTGCTAAAGTGCAGGAGGCGTACGACATGTTGACTAATACACAAGCTCGCGGGCACTTTGATAGTCCTCAGCCCGACTTTGATTTCAGTGGCGGCGGATTCGAAGATATTTTCTCTCATGTGTTTGGCACAGACGGTTCATTTGGGTTTGGGCCCAGGCAACAAAGACAGCAGCGAATGCAACGTATTCAAGTGCCGATTGATTTTAAAACCAGTCTAACCGGCGGTGTTCAGCATATTGCACTTGCCGGATTCCGGGACCCGATTGAAATTCAAGTGCCCAGTGGAGTTGACAACGGAGATCAAATACGCTATCCTAGACTATTACAAGGTGAAGATCTTGTGGTACTGTTTAGAGTTCATCCTCATCCGGAATATCATCGTGATAGACTGGATCTACACACGGAAATATCTGTAGACGTGTTTGATCTCATTCTAGGGCACACTGTGATGTTTACTTCGCTGTGTGGTAAAACCATAAAACTTAATATCAAAGCTGGCACTCAACCGGAAACAGTTTTGAGAATACCGCACATGGGTGTAGAAAAGGGGCATGTTAAAGGCAACCTATACATCAAAGTAAGAGCAAGAATACCAGACAATGTCGACGACAACGTATTAAATACTATCAAAGCCAACAGAGAAAAAAATGAGCAATAAAAATCCCGAAATTGAAGGCATCCTTGCCCATGCAACTGAAATTGCAACCAAGGCAAATCACGAGTATGTTACCTGTGAACATTTGCTATCTGCACTGGTTCAGCATCCTCCATTTGAAAAGTGTTTACAGGAGTTCGGCGCAGACACTGAACAGCTGATTGCAGAACTGGACGCTTACTTGGAAAGTCTCAACAGCATTATCAGCACTGCCGGCGGCCGTCCTAGGAAAACAGCGGCGCTGGAGCGAGTGTTCAATAGAGCGATGACTCAAGTGCTGTTTACTGGCAGGGACAATGTGAGCACTGTTGACCTTTATCTTGCTATCATGGCCGAGACCAACAGCTTTGCTCAATACTTCTTGCTCAAGCAAAACATCACTAGAGAACAATTTGCTGACCACTGGCACGAAACCTATGACTCCGGTGACTACAGCAAAGTTTCTGGCGCACAAGCAAACAAAGTATTGTCAGAGTATTGTACCGATGTTACAGCACGAGCCGAGACCGGTGAGCTTGAACCAATGATTGGTCGAGAAAAAGAAGTTGACGAAATTGTAACGGTGTTGGCCAAAAAATGGAAGGCTAATGTAATGCTGATCGGCGACCCAGGAGTAGGAAAAACAGCCATTGTGGAAGGGCTGGCACAATCCATTGCAGATAAGTCTGTTCCAGAGTACCTGCAGACTGCAAGAATTTGGAGTCTCGAAGTTGGCAACTTGGTCGCGGGCAGTAAGTATCGCGGAGACTTTGAAGAAAAACTTAAAAATGTGCTTGAAGCACTGGAAAGTATTCCCAACAGCATCTTGTTTATTGACGAAGCACACACCATCAAAGGTGCAGGCAGTGTAAGCAAAGGCGAAGGTCTTGACTTTGCAAACATGTTGAAACCACATATCACAACTGGTAAAATCAAGGTTATTGCCAGCACTACCTGGGAAGAATACTACGAAAGCTTCGAAAAAGATCGTGCATTGATGCGCAGATTCTACAATGTTAATGTAGACGAGCCCGACAACGACACCACGGTAAAGATCATGCTTGGATTGAAAAAACGCCTGGAAAGCTATCACGGAGTTGAAATTGACCAAGCCGCTGTAGAAGAAACTGTGCAACTAACTGCTCGATATATCCCGGACAGAAAAAATCCAGACAAGAGTATAGATCTACTAGACACAACCTGTGCGTATGTACGCAGTCACAGCGATGTGGGCAAAGAGATTACTAAAAATCTTGTGATGAATAGACTGAGTCATATCACTGGCATTCCAGAAAACAAGTTGAAAAGTAACGCTAGTGCTAAGATACAGAATCTAGAAGGTGCAATCAAAGAAAAACTCTACGGACAAGACAGCGTAGTTGACAGTGTGCTGGACAGAATTTACATGAGCTTCGGCGGACTAGGCAGTGCCAATCGGCCACAAACCAGTATGTTATTCCTAGGCCCAACTGGCACAGGTAAAACTGAGCTAGCTCGTCAACTAAGCAAGAACCTCGACATGCATCTACTGCGCTATGATATGAGTGAGTATCAAGAGCGACACAGTGTCAGCAGTTTACTAGGAGCGCCTCCGGGTTATGTGGGGTTCGGCGAAGCCAGTCAAGGCGGCGGCAGATTGATCAGCGATATCAGCAAGCATCCGTTTAGTGTTCTGTTGTTCGACGAAGTGGAAAAGGCACACCCAGATGTGTACAATATTTTTCTACAGATGCTAGACGAAGGCACTATCACTGGCACAAATGGCAAAACAGTAAATGTTAAAAACTGTATTGTAATAATGACATCAAATCTGGGTGCCAGGGCCAATGAACAGAACGCAATTGGGTTTGGATCACTGGAAAACACCGGCAAAGAAGATCAAGAACTAAAGGACTTTTTCCGTCCTGAATTGAGAAACAGAATCGATCTTGTGTGCAAGTTTGATAAACTGGACAATCTCAGTGTGCGCAAAGTTGTGTTAAAATTCTTGCATGAACTAGAAGCACGATTAAAAGACAAAAACATCACTGTGGAATTCACAGAAGCATTGATCGGGCACGTTGCTGAAAATGGTTATGACAGTGCCATGGGTGCTAGACCATTGGCTAGATATATCGATGAACATGTAAAAGTTCCGCTGAGCAAGCAGATCTTGTTCCAGGAACTGCAGGATACACACATCAAGCTGGATATCAGCAACGGCGAAGTGGTCATATCTCAACACGAAAAGTCATTAAGCAATGCATAAAACTGTGGTGCGCACTGATCTCTGGTACGGCAAGTACTCCTACAAAATGCATGGAGTTTTGCCTCTTGCATTTGTGATCAGAGAATGGTGGCTCACAAACGAAGATGACATCTATGAGTCATGTCAACGTAGAAAAGACTGGATGCAGATGGTTCCGCGCACCATGCGGCCCATCCATTCTAGATCGGATGTTCATACATCATTTACATCCACCAGGTTAGATCCAATGGATTGTGTGGAATCTTTGATTGACACCTGTCTTTATCTACAGGATAATGCCGATTATGTGCAAACAGTAATCGAAGGCGACTGGTTTAGATTGTACACAGATGAAGAAAGCATTGTCAATGACTTTATGAGCCGCAGTGTTATACAGAGAAAACAAAGCAGTCAAGTGTCAGTGGTTGGGCCTAAAAACGCAGTGCTACTTAAAAAAAGCCAGTATGCTAAACGCTGTGTTCTGCAAGGACTAAAAACAGATGACAAACAAAAAAGTATCCTGGCTCACTGGATTGAGACCAACGATGTAAAAGCATGTCCTACTCTTAAAGAATTTTACAAAAACGACATGCCTTGGTATAACTATGTACCGCGAGACACGTTTTTTGATTTTAACGACGAAAAACTGTTAACCAGTTTGTGTCTAACACTGCCTGGTATAGTTAAAGAAATTAAACCGATTGTTATCTATAAATAAAGTTATGGCAAAGATTCAAGAAGAAGTATTAGTTGTAAAACTCAGCAAGCTGTTGCGAGACACAGACACCGAAACACCCGTGCTCAATGAAGAAACCTATGAGCAACTGCATGCAGTGTTGCAAGAACTTGCAGGTTCAGGTGTACTGGTTGAATTGCAACCTGCGGATTAGAAATGAAAACCAGCAGTTTACAATTATTACCAACAACAACACACGGAACCCCCAGCGGCAATTACGATGGCAGTAGCACTGATTTTTTTGGTGACAAGCAAAAAGCTGCCAGTTATTATCTACAGGGCAATGAGCTACAAACTGTTGCACTGTTCGCAACCAGTCTTGTGGGCACAATAACTGTTCAAGCATCATTGGCCGAAGAACCACAGTCAACTGATTGGTTTGATATTCACACATTCCCCAGCGACGGCAGCTCGCAGTACACAGACAATGTTGCAGTTAATTTAACTGGCAATTATGTTTGGATAAGAGCAAGCGTAGCTGAATTCACAGACGGTACTATTAATAAAGTAACACTGTCATACTGATGAATTATATAAAAATCACTGCATCAGCGTCAGGCCCTCTAGACGATCGCATAGGATTCAGCGCGAGCAAAAACGACGACATTCATCCTCGTGCTCAGGCGTTTCCTTATACCTATGAAATAAATGTATCAGCAGGAGACACTGTACACCTGTTTTTATCCGGTAAACAAGACGATCACACTGTGATTCACAATGGCACAGTAACAGACACTGTCGAAATAAGCATAGATCAAGTATTGCTGGACAGTGTAGATATCACAGACAAGTTTATAAAGCAGTGCACCTACAGGCACGGCTATAACGGCACCGGCGACAGTGTCAACGATGTTTTTTATGGCACCATGGGATACAACGGCGAAGTGATCATGCAGTTTGACAGAGATCCGGTTGCATGGTTAGCAAATCTGTGTTAGTATAAATACTCATATGAAAACAGTCGTTATAGTACCCGGCGGATATCATCCGTTTCACCAAGGACATCGAGCACTTTATGATCAAGCCAAAAAGGCTTATCCCGGCGCTGACATCTATCTTGCCGCTACTGATGTTCAAACCGACAGACCTTTTCCGTTTAAAATAAAGCAGGCTCTTGCAAAACTAGCAGGCATTCCTACAGCACGTTTTGTGCAAGTTAAAAATCCGTTTCAGCCTCGAGAAATAGTAAGCAACTACGATCCCGACAACACTGTACTGGTTTTTGTGCGCAGTGACAAAGATCGAGATCAAGCTCCTGTACCAGGTAGAAAACGCAAGGATGGCACGCCAGGATATCTACAACCAGCAGACGACAGCATGCAGCCAATGAGCAAGTTTGCCTATATGGACTATGTACCCACTGTGACTTTTGGCAAAGACATGACCAGTGCCACACAGATTAGGCAAGCCTGGCCTGACATGGACACAGAACAAAAAGCTCAATTGGTAACAACACTGTATCCTGCTGTTGCCAACAACGACGCACTGAAAAACAAAACCATTGAAATGCTAGACACTGTGCTTGGCACCAGTGTGAAAGAAGCTGTTATTGTAAACGATCCAGAAGTAGGACTACAAATTCGTCCTAGCGGCGGCATGGGCACCTATGATGAACGCAGTTTACAAAGCAGTGCAGTGCGTGACCTACGCAGTGCGCTACAAGCACTGGAGCGCGGTATGTACAGCAATGCTGAGCATGTGCTCTATGGTGCTGGTGCATTCCAGCGTAAACTACGTGCACTCAAGCAACTGGAAGACTTCCAGGAAAAACAAGGCAGCCGGTCCATTGCCAAAGGTCGTGAAATAGATCTCGGCGAAGACTATGTTGCCGAAAAATGGAGCAAAAAATACAAACAGAGTATAGACTGCGCAAACCCTAAAGGCTTCTCACAACGAGCACACTGTGACAGCCGCAAGAAAAAATCTTAAATCTTTTTATCAAAAAGGTTGACACCCTGCCCAATGTTTAGTACTATGTATATATAGGGTTAAGCAAGAGGTAAAAGATATGTTTCGTATTCCAACTGGTTATGTATTTGCTCCGAGTTTCGAAGATGCTGCTAAACTGATTACTGCTCGTGGACGAGGTGACATGCTGGAAGGCATGTTGAGTCTGGACCGCATGTATGAAGAATATGTAGCCAGCACACACACTGATGCTCCACTTTTCGAAAGTGACGATGATTTCTATTACACTTACAGTTATGAGTTGAATGCGTACAATGTAGTGTACGAGAACATGAGCAGGTTGTTTGCACAAAAGAACACAGCATGACGCTATAACACCAAAACTATTGCTCCGGGCTTAGATATGCTATATAGTGTATCTAAGCTTTTTTATATCACAAAGGACCTTTTATGACCGAAGAAACACAAGCGCAGGTTGACCCGCAAAACCAAATTCAAGTAGATATTGAATATCTACGCACCACTCGTGTACACATCTGTATGCCATGCTATGGTGGCATGCTCACAGAACAGGTGTTCATGAGTTTTATCAAATGGAGTAACACATGTCGTCAGTTGGGCATTGACTGGACATTGGAGACCATGACAAACGAAAGTTTGATCAGTCGTGCAAGAAACACACTGGTAGCCAAGTTCCTTAACAACCCAGACAGCACACACCTGTTCTTTGTTGACGCAGACATCGGCTGGGAGCCATGGCAACTGCTGGTGTTGTTGAACCACCAAAAAGACGTAGTCGGCGGTTTATACCCTATGAAGACTCTTCCAATTAAGTGGGTAGTTAACGGTATAGAAGGTGCCGAGACTGAAGACAACGGCAACTTGCTGGAAGTCAGTAAAACTGGCACAGGCTTTATGTTGATCAAGCGTGATGTGTTTGACAAGGTCAAAGAGCACGACGATACCGTTCACTTCAACAATGACATTGGACTTGATCCTGCACTGGACAAGAACATGTATACATTCTTTGACACAGTGGTCCGTGATGGTCGCTACTATTCTGAAGACTGGGACTTCTGCGAAAAGTTCCGTGACCTTGGCGGTAAGATCTGGGTAGACAAGCGAGTGCTACTGCGCCACACAGGCACATTTGTATTCAATCACGAAGTTCAAGACAAGCTGTATCTCGAATTGGATAAACTGGCCAAAGAAAATGCTGCTCAGCAGTCAGAAACTGCGGTAATAGAACCTGCAGAGGATGCACCAGTTGACCCTGAAATAGTGGTTGAAGATCAGTCTAGCAAAGACGACGCATAAATAGAGTTTTAAACATTATTGGAGTTTGTTTATGTTAGACCCTAAAGATTTTACAGCACAAATCGCACGTGATTGCGAAGAACTATATCAGTACCATGAAAACTCAGTCAAGGAGTTCATGGCCAGCACACCAAGCGATGAAGACTTTGTACAGTACTTCACAAACAGAATGATCAATGAGCGCATCAATTGCACAGAGATCAGTCGCCGTGTAGCAAACCTAGACCTTGACACACCAGCAGAAGACATGTTTATTCTCAGCAAACAAGCATGGGATGAAGCCAAGCACTTCCGCATGGTAAAAGAAATTGTTGAATTTTACAAAGGCAGCGAAGTTGATGTAGAAGAAGATGAAAGCTAGCCGTGAAAGAGAACAACAAGGAGGTGACATCCGTCCCGCAACACTGCTAGAAAAGTTCGAAGCCAGCGAAGATCCACTGAGCATTGCAGTGTATCAGTTTATTGCAGAAGGCATGGCAGCCCGTAATTGGGATATGCAAGCTAAAACTGCGCCAAACGATTTTGTTCGCTCACGCTACGAAGAAATTGCCAAGGACGAAAAGTTCCACAGCAACATCGGCAAGCGCAGTCTTGAAATGCTAGCCACAGACGAAGAAACTCAAGCCAAAGCAAAAATGATCTCAGACGAAGTTATCAACCTACTTTGGAACATTGGCTGTATCGCACAGCATGTACCAACACACGCAATGGAAGACCTCAAGGCATAACATTGCTACAGTTTGTTCAGCGCATAAATATGTTATGCGCTTGAATGAACTACCCGAACACGACAATAACAAAGAAGACGCCAGCTCTGATCAACCTCCTAAGCCAGGAAGAGAAGAGCTGAGCCGTTTCTTCGAATCAGCAGATACCAACAGCCAACTTGAAATGCGTATTGCACTCAAAATGCAAAACCGCGCACAGGTGCTTGACCTATTAGAAGCTGGTGGCTATATTCCAGTAAACAACAAAGAAGCACAAGACCCACGTTTTAAAACTGCACTCACAGTGGATATCAAGCCAGGTGAAGTTCAGCGTCAAGCTAAGAAAATGGGCTTCACTACAGATCGTGCCGGTGTGCCACCATTGTTACACAAATCAGCTGCAAAAAACACAAGTGCAAACAAGGCATACAACATTGGACTTGCAGAAGATGCAAATCGTAGTCCTCAGGTAACCCAGGCAGACTTAAATGCACTAGAACAGTATGCCGACAAACTGTTTGGTAAAGTTGGCATTGATGTTGAATTTACTCGTCATTTCTTGGATAGAGTAAACGACGAGCGCAACCTAAAACAGATTACCATAGCCGAACTAACAAGACTGTTTAAGCAGGAATACAAGCGTTGGGGCAAGCGTATTGCACAACTTGGTCCAGATGCACAAGCTGTAATGAAAGACATGCGCACCGACGTTAACATGCCGTTTGTGTTGACATGGGACGCACAAAATCAAGAACTGGATCTAGTTGCTAAAACAGTTATGCGTAAAAAAGATTTTAAAACCAGCAATCAAGAATTTGCCATTGAAGACGGGCCTCTTGCAACAATTCAAAGAGCTGTTGCTCCAAAAATAAAACGCAAGGCCTATGACTATGCCGCTAAAACACTGCATGATGTAATACAGCGTAAAAAAGCCACAGGACAAAAACTTGTCCACACATTGGAATATTACGCACAGCGTGTGGGCAACAGTATCAAAGGCATTGATTATAGAGCTTTAACTGACTACTATATCGAACAGTATGGGACACCCGAGAGCTATACCGACCTAGAGCGATCTGTACTAGAATCAGGATACAGTCTAGACGACCTCGATGAAAACTTTGCGAATGGGAAGAAAATAAATGAAAAACTAAAATATCAGTCAAGTCTATCTAAAAAAATATTCAACCCTAGCGGGTATATAGAAAATCAAGGTGATTCAATTTACGGGTTGTGGCTTCCTTTGTCAGATAGCATAGTGAATAAAATTATCCCTAAACAAAGAGCAAGGGTCTTTCACGTTACCGGAGTAGGAAACATAAACAAGATGTTTAACCTACAAGGACAGAAAAAAAGCATAAGTGCTTTCACAAATATGGATTCCTATTATTTAGATAAAGGAATTGTTAGCGGAGGCGGAGGAGGTGTAATCTTTGAATTAGATGCCAATGTGCTTGGTGCTTTTAATCAAGATGTTGAAAGTGCTCCAGACACCGGCGGAAGGCGATGGATAACCCTCGACGCACTGATAGAGTTTAGTGGTAAAAATCGCAACGATCTAAAACCAATGTACGGTGAGATGGCCAAACTTATCCAAAGTTTGCTGGATAAACATGCTCCTGACATGGATTATACAGACGAATATGATGATTATGAACTTACTGTCGATAAATGGACAGAACTGGGACAAAAATTGACCGCCGACGGCGACGGTAAAAAAATATCTGTTTTAATCAAAGATTATATAGATGGTGTATATGCAATAATGATCAAACATGCCAAACCCATAGGGCAAGCATTACAATCGTCTCTGTCAGACTCTGAAGGTTTAGATACAGACTGGAACGAAATAGTTGTAAATGACATCAAAGTTTTGCAGATGCATGTGTTAAAAGATAGCGTAGAAAATTTAGAAAAACTCAAAGAGTTGGAATCTAAAGGCATAAAAGTTCGTGTATGGAATTCACCACAAGAACTTTCCAACTATACGAAAAAAGTCGGAGCACAACAGAAATTAGGTGAAAACTTTGCTGATGGTAAAAAGAAAGGCAAAAGCAGACCGGGGCGTGTAAAACGTGCAGGTGCTAGTTGCAAAGGGTCAGTCACTGATCTCAGAGCCAAGGCCAAAAAGTATTCCGGCGAACGTGGTAAAATGTATCACTGGTGCGCTAATATGAAATCTGGTAAAAAGAAATGAACATAGAAACATTTGCAGATCCTTGGACTCATGCTATTGTTGACAATTTTTTCACATTTGAAGAAAATCATATCATTAGAAACTATGCTAGAAATGAATTCCAACACTTGCCAAACGACCAAACGTTTAAATTTATATTACGTGAAAATAAAAAGTTTAAAGGCAGACATCACGACAGATCTATTTGGAATTATTGCAGTAATATTGCTAGGTCAAAGTTCCCAGAATTGTGCAAGCACCTAAATGTTCCAGAAATTGACCACGAACTCTGGGTTGAATTTTCATGTTTTGGCTCTGCATGTCCTAGAGGTATACACAATGATCGCCCGGAAAAATACATAAGCTGTCTTGTTTATTTGGATGGCACAGGGTCAGGCACCTGGTTATATTCAGATTCTGAGACTCTAGAAAAGAAAATAGAATTTCGTCATAACCGGGCGTTTGTTTTTCACAACACACGAAACAAAATACATGCAGTTGGCGACAATAAACCTGGTGATTACAGAACAGCAGTTAACTTTATTTTTGCACAGCCAGCAGATAAATAATATATGCGCATAAATGAACTACAACGTGGACTCAAGCTGTACAAGGCTCGAATTAAATTCCCTAAGAGCAGCTTCAAGGGCAGCACACACATCACTGTGTTTGCTCGCAATCCTGCCATGGCTCGTAGACAAATTCAAAGCCAATACGGACGACACGCTCTCATTGGCAACGTAAAACAAATCCGTAGATGACAGACAACCGTTTTGTAAAAGTTTTATTTGATGTAAAAAGAACCGACCGATCTCCGGTGGACGGAGGTTATCGTGTGTATGTCAATGACGAACTGTTTACCCAGCGTACCTGGAGTGGCAGTAATTTTTACCTCAGAGAAATGGTGCAGATATTGGCGCCACCTGGCAAATACAATATCACCATCGAACAAAATCCTGGCACTGTAGCACAATTCAAACCCAGCAATTTTAAAGTGATATACGGACCTGGCAAGGTCAGCACCGACGGTGTACTCACAGTAAGTACGTCTCGCCGATAAATATTGTTATGCGCTTATACGAAATCATACAAGAAACCACTACATCGGGCAGTATTGCACCTGTAGTCCAGCCATTAGGTATCATGCAGACACGTTCCGGTAACACTAAATACAATACTCGTAAAAAGAAGAAACCGGAATATGCTCGCAGAAGATCTTAAAAGTTTACTAGCGTCAAGTTACGCTTTTACCATTAAAGCCCAGTACTTTCATTGGAATGTGGAAGGGCCTGACTTTTATCAGCTCCATGAATTTTTTCAGGACGTATACGAAGAAGTATACGCCAGCATTGATACAATAGCCGAGCACATCAGAACACTGGACGAATACACTCCAGGTAGTTTTGAACGCTTTGCAGAACTCACAGTGGTTCAAGGACAAATCCTGGTGCCACGTGCCGAACTCATGTTAGAAGAACTGTTGTCAGACTGTGAAGCAATGATAAATCTACTAAACGACTGTTTTTCTAGTGCAGAAAACGAAAACAAGCAAGGTGTAGCAGACTACATTGCAGGTCGTATAGATGCATTTAGAAAGCATCAGTGGATGCTCCGCAGTTTCACGAAAAAGGATAGAGCATAATGGAAGACAAACACATGTTAGATATCCTTTCTGGATTTGACAAGGCCAGCAAAGGACAAAGACCCACAGACAGCAACACAAAACAAAAGCTCATGGCAGACAATGACATGACAGCTATCATGGAAAGCTTTAACAATGTATCCGAAGGCAAGAAGCAAAAAGCAGGTGACCAGGTTAAAGGATCAGATCCTGCGCCGAAAGCTGAACCAGGACGCACCGAACATCCGTTCAAGGACAAACTGGTAGGCGAAGATCAACAAGAATCAGCAGGTGTGCAAACTGAAGACCTTATAGCAGATCTCAAAGACAAGTTTGCAGATTTCCTACAGGGTATGGACGATACTGTAAAAGACAAAGAACTGGTTGTGCCACAAGACGACACTGTGAAGACATATACCACAGACGACGGCCATACAATCAGTATTCATGGCAATCAAGGCGAAGGATTTAGAATCAAGATCGACGCCAAACCCAGTAAAAACAAATTTCACAGCTTGGAAGAAGCTGAACTGGCTTGCGAAATGTTTCAATCGCGTAGAAACAAGCAGGCAGTAGATCCAA